>Ga0207975_100135_pt1 | contig 62473 bp, 61 predicted proteins | sample LakWasMe91_HOW11_2_FD_183913 | JGI IMG/M metagenome (GOLD analysis project Ga0207975, IMG submission 183913) | Freshwater sediment methanotrophic microbial communities from Lake Washington under simulated oxygen tension - Sediment Metagenome... | ecosystem: Environmental > Aquatic > Freshwater >...
GCCATGCCGCTTCTGCAGCGCATGGTTCTCGCGCAGCGTGGCCGCGCCCGCCTGGGTGGCCAGGTACAGGTAGCCGCCTTCGTGCAGGCCGATGTCGGGCGCGTCGCCATGGCAGGCCAACAGCTGGCCCACGTTGCGCAGGAAGCCGATACCAAACGCCGAGATCTGGATGTTGATGTCGGTGGAGAACTGCTGGCGGATGGAACTGGCCGACAGCGCCGACGAGGCGCGCGCATAGGTCGGGTCGCGCTCGACCACCACAACGTCGCAGCCCGGTTGCTGCAACGTGAGGAAGTACGCAATGGCGCTGCCGATGGCGCCGCCGCCGATGATGACGATAGATGAGGAATCAGTGGTCATGAATACCATTCATACACTGCATGGAAGTGAGCCTAGCGGGCTTCATCACTGGCGCTGTGCAAGTCAGCAGCCGCCACGCAAGGGCCGCCCCGCCGCGCTGGCGGCGCCCCCCCTGGGGGAAGGCGCCGCAGGCGACTCAGGGGGTTACACATCAAACTTCACGCCCTGCGCCAGCGGCAGCGCAGTGGAGTAGTTGATGGTGTTGGTCGCCCGGCGCATGTAGGCCTTCCAGCTGTCCGAGCCCGCTTCGCGCCCGCCGCCCGTTTCCTTCTCGCCACCAAACGCGCCGCCAATCTCGGCGCCGCTGGGGCCGATGTTGACGTTGGCAATGCCGCAGTCCGAGCCCGAGGCGGACATGAACTGCTCGGCCTCGCGCAGGTTGAGTGTGAAGATGGACGACGACAGCCCAGCCCCCGCCGCGTTGTTCATGGCAATGGCTTCATCCAGCGTGCTGTAGCGGGTGACGTACAGGATGGGCGCAAAGGTCTCCTGCAGCGCGGGGCCTTCGTGCCTTGGCAGTTCCACCAGCGCAGGGCGCACGTAGTACGCATCCGCACCACCAAGGCCTTCCACACGGCCGCCGCCGTACACCGTGGCGCCCAGCGTGCGGCTCTGCGCCAGGGCCTTCTGCATGCCGTCAAAGGCCATGCGGTCGATCAGCGGGCCTACCAGCGTGCCGGGCGTGCGCGGGTCGCCCACCTGCACGTTGGCGTACACCTTGACCAGCTGGGGCACCAGTTGGTCGTAAATGCTTTCGTGCACAAACAGGCGGCGCAGCGTGGTGCAGCGCTGGCCCGCCGTGCCCATGGCGGCAAACGCAATGCCGCGCAGGGCCAAATCCAGGTCGGCCGTAGGTGCCACGATGGCCGCGTTGTTGCCACCCAGCTCCAGGATGCCGCGCGCAAACCGCGCTGCCAGGCGCGGGCCCACGGCACGGCCCATGGCGGTGGAGCCCGTGGCCGACAGCACGGGCACGCGGGCGTCATCCACCAGCACCTCGCCCATGTCGCGCCGGCCCACGATCAGTTCCAGCAGGCCCTCGGGCGCGTCGCTGCCCGTCTCACGTTTGAAGCGGGCGATGGCACGCTGCGCAATCGCGTGCGTGGCCAGCGCCGTGAGCGGGGTTTTCTCGGACGGCTTCCACACCACCGAATCGCCACACACCAGCGCCAGCGCCGCATTCCACGACCACACAGCGACCGGAAAGTTGAAGGCCGAGATCACGCCGCACACGCCCAGCGGGTGCCAGGTTTCCATCATGCGGTGGCCGGGGCGCTCGGTGGCAATCGTCAGGCCGTACAGCTGGCGCGACAGGCCCACGGCAAAGTCGCAGATGTCGATCATCTCCTGCACCTCGCCCAGACCTTCGGACGGGATCTTGCCCGCCTCGATGGTCACCAGCAGGCCCAGGTCGGCCTTGGCCGCGCGCAGCTCCTCGCCCAGCAGGCGCACCAGCTCGCCCCGGCGCGGTGCGGGCACATTGCGCCACGCCTGGAAGGCCGCATGCGCGCGGCCGATGGCGGCGGTGGCGTCGGAAGGGCTCTGCTGCAGCACCTGGGCCAGCACCTCGCCCGTGATGGGTGAGCGCGCAGCCAGCGTGCCGCCCATGTAGGCCGCACGGGGCACGCCCAGGCGCTGCAGCAGTGGATCGACTTCGGGCACAAGGGAAGCGGCGGCAAGGGTTGCAGGCATGGCGGCTCGCAAAAGTGAAAAGGGTACGGAAAAACAGCACAGCGCAAGAGAACCCACGCAATGAATGCGCCAATATCCGCCAATACCACCACAATGGATAGCAAAAAAATGGAACTACTTGATCACAATCGAGAATGAAGTGTCTGAAAACTGCAGAGCTGCCAGCGCATGCCCTTGCCCTATAAGCACTGCGACTCAAAACAGTCACAGACGGCCAACACCCATCATTCCCCCGACGCATGATCCACGCATGACCCTGCTGCGCCGCACCTTCCTGCCCTCCACTGCCGACCTGCTGGCCTTTGAGGCCGCAGCACGCCACCAGAGCGTGTCCCGCGCGGCAGAGGAGCTGCACCTCACGCAAAGCGCCGTGTCGCGCCAGATCCGTCAGCTCGAAGAGCAGATCGGCACCGCCCTCTTCCACCGCGTGCGCCAGCGCATGGTGCTGACGGACGCGGGCCGCGTCTATGCCGCCGACGTGCAAAACGTGCTGCAACAACTGTCGGCCAGCACGCAAAAAGCCATGGCTTTTTCCAGCACCGACGGCCTGCTCAACCTGGCCGTGCTGCCCACGCTGGGCACGCGCTGGCTCATCCCGCGCCTGGGGCGTTTCATGGCGCTGCACCCCGAGGCCATGGTCAACTTCTCGGCCCGCACCGAGCCCTTTGACTTTGCGGGCACGCCGTTCGACGCCGCCATCCACTTCGGCGCGCCGCACTGGGCCGGCGCCGTGTGCGAATACCTGATGCACGAAGAAACCGTGCCCGTGTGCAGCCCCACCTACCGCGACCGCCACGGCATCAAAACCCCGCAAGACCTGACGCGCGTGGTGCTGCTGCAGCAAAGCACCCGCCCCACGCAATGGGCCGAATGGTTCGCGCTGGTGGGCGCCCCCACGGCGCTGGCCCTGCGCGGCCCGCAGTCTGAGCACTTCGCCATGATTGCCCAGGCCGCTGTGTCGCACCTGGGCGCGGCGCTGCTGCCGCGCTTTTTGATCGAGCAGGAACTGGCGGCAGGGAGTCTGGTGGAGCTGTCAGACCAGGTGCTGACGAGCACCGATGCGTATTACCTCGTCTACCCCGAGGCGCGGGCGCAGACGCCGTTGGTGAAAGCGTTCAGGGATTGGGTCGTGGGGGAGTGTGCGGGGCAGCGGCAGGGGTCGCGCTAACCCACCGCGCTTACCACCCGCCGTTACCCGCCATGCCCATGCTGCGCGCGAGCAAGATCCTGTGGACGCGTGCCACGCTCAAACGCCTGCCTGCATCGGTGGCGGCCACCCGGTGATGAGTCGGCCTGGACTCAGGCGATGGGATAGGTGCCCGGCAGCAGGATGCCACGGTCCACCGTATCGATGTCCGTATGGCCGCAGAACGCCATGGTGATATCGAGCTCCTTCTGGATGATCTCCAGCGCCCGGGTCACGCCCGCCTCGCCATAGGCGCCCAGGCCATACAGGAAGCTGCGGCCGATCAATGTGCCGCGCGCGCCCAGGGCGCGAGCCTTGAGCACATCCTGGCCGCTGCGGATACCGCCGTCCATCCACACCTCGATGTCCTTGCCCACCGCCTCGGCGATGGCCGGCAGCGCGGCAATCGCCGAGGGCGCACCGTCGAGCTGGCGGCCGCCGTGGTTGCTGACGATAAGCGCATCGGCCCCGCTGTTGGCGGCCAGGCGCGCGTCTTCGGCGTCCATGATGCCCTTGAGGATCAGCTTGCCGCCCCAGCGCTTCTTGATCCACTCCACGTCGCCCCAGTTGAGCTGCGGATCGAACTGCTCGGCCGTCCAGGACGACAGGGAAGACAGGTCGCCCACGCCCTTGGCATGGCCCACGATGTTGCCAAAGCTGCGCCGCTTCGTGCCCAGCATGCCCAGGCACCAGTGCGGCTTGGTCGCCAGGTTGATGAGGTTCGTGAGCGTGGGCTTCGGCGGCGACGAGAGGCCGTTCTTGATGTCCTTGTGGCGCTGGCCGAGGATCTGCAGATCGAGCGTGAGCTGCAGCGCCGAGCAGCCGGCGGCCTTGGCGCGGTCGATAAGGCGTTCGATGAAATCGCGGTCGCGCATGACATACAGCTGGAACCAGAAGCCGGGGCCGGCATGCTGGGCCACGTCTTCGATGGAGCAGATGCTCATGGTCGAGAGCGTGAACGGTATGCCGAAAGCCTTGGCCGCGCGCGCGCCCAGGATCTCGCCATCGGCATGCTGCATGCCCGTGAGGCCCGTGGGCGCAATCGCCACCGGCATGGCCACGTCCTGGCCGATCATGGTGGTGCGGGTGCTGCGCCCTTCCATGTTCACTGCCACGCGCTGGCGCAGCTTGATGCCCTGGAAATCGGCAGTATTGGAACGGTAGGTCCCCTCGGTGTACGAGCCCGAATCGGCATAGTCATAGAACATGCGCGGCACACGGCACTGGGCCACGACACGCAGGTCTTCGATGCAGGTAACTTTGGACAGATTGGGCACGCGGACACTCCAGGTAACAGATGGGTTGGCGTCGAATGGTAGGCCGCGGCACAGGCCAGGGCCATCAAATTTATTTGCGCAGCCTTGCAACAAATTTCGCGCCAGCCAGCCAGTGGCGCGGCACTCCAGCACAAAATTTCACCAAAAACGATCTACGGCACTTGTACAGCAAGCGCTAAAAGCTCTCATTCAAGGGGCAAACGGCGCAGCGCCGCTTTCTTGCACCACCCGCACGGGCTCGGCATCCGCGCCCGCATACAGGCGAAACTGCCGCCGGCCGGCCTGTTTGGCAGCATACATGGCCGCGTCGGCATGGCGCGACAGCGCTTTGAAGTTGTCGCCGTGCTGGGGAAACAGGGCAATGCCGCCGCTCAGCCCCACCGACAGCACCCGGCCGTTGAGCACATAGGGCACACTGCATGCCGCCTCGATCTTGCGCGCCACATGGCAGACCTGCTCGGCAGCGTCGATGCCCGGCAGCAACACCACGAATTCGTCGCCGCCCTGGCGGCACACGGTGTCGGAGGCCCGCACGGCGCCCGTGAGGCGCTGCGCGATCTGCACCAGCAATTCGTCGCCCACATCGTGGCCCAGCGTATCGTTGACCTGCTTGAAGCCATCGAGATCGATGTACATCACGGCCAACGATGTCTGGTCGCGCTGCGCATGGATCAGCGCCTGGCGGGCCCGGTCCTGCAGCAGCACACGGTTGGGCAGGTCGGTGAGCGCGTCGTATTGCGCCAGGTGGACCATGCGCTCGGCCATGGCCACGGCGTCGGTCACATCGCGCAGCACGGTGACGGCACCGGTGATCTGGCCATGGCGGTCGGTGATGGGACTGGCCGTTTCCTCCACATCAAAGCGCTGGCCGCTGGTGCGGTGCAGCACCACGCCGCGCGTGGGTTCCACAGGCTTTTGCCCGTGCAGTGCCTGGCGCAGCGGACTGGGCTGGGGCACTTGCCCGTCGGGGGTGTGCAGGTGAATCACATCGTCCACCGAGCGGCCGACGGCGTCAAACCTCTGCCAGCCCGTGAGGCGCTGGGCCACGGGGTTCAGGTAGGTGACCAGGCCCTGCGCATCGGTGCAGACCACAGCATCGCCAATGGACTTGAGCGTCAGGTGCATGCGCTCTTTCTCTTCGAACAGCGCGTCTTCCATGCGCTTGCGCTCGGTGATGTCGGTCACCTGCACAAAGATGCCGCGCACCTGGTCGCCCTCCATGTCGGGCACATAGGAGGCGATGGCGTAGCGTGCGCCCCCCTTGGGGTCCACGATGGTGCGCTCGAACAACTGCGCATGCCCCTGCAGCGCCTGCTCCAGATACGGCCGGTTCTTCTCGTAAAGCGCCTCGCCCAGCAGCTCACGGATGTGCCGGCCACGCATCTGGTCGGGCGCCTGCCCAAACCACTCCACATAGGCATGGTTGGCAAAGCGGTTGTGCAGGTTGCTGTCCCAGTAGCCGATCATGGACGGCAGGTTGTTCAGGATGGTGCGCAGGTCGTGCTCGGCCTGCGCCAGCTGGCCGCTGACCTGCTGGCGGCGGCGCAACTCGCGTGCAAACAGCCACGCCAGCCCCGCACAAGCCACCATCAACACCAGGGCAAAGCCGCCCAGCAGCCAGGCGCTGCGGTACCAGCCGGCATAGATGGACGCCACCGACTGGGCCACACTCACCATCAGCGGGTAGTCGCCCACATGCTGGAAGGCGTAGAGACGCTCGACGTTGCCATGCGCTGCCCGCCCGGTGAAAACGCCGCTGCGGGCGGACTGAAAGACACGAATGTTGGGCATACCCGCCAGACTGCGGCCCACCGCGTCGTCACTGAAGGGGAAACGCACAATCAGAACGCCATCGGACCGAAAGAGGTTCAGGCTGCCATCCGGCCCCAGGTTCAGCGCGTTGAACAGTTTCTGAAAGTGCTCCAGCTGGATGGTGCCCGTCACCACCCCCGCCAACTGGCCCGAAGAGTCATAGAAAGCGCGGCTGACGGGCAGGCTGTACTGGCCGGACAGGCGCGCACGCACCGGCGCCCCCACAAACAGCCCTGTGTGGGCCCCGCCGTCGAACACCTGCACATAGTCACGGTCGCCAAAATTGGCCTGGCGTGGCTTCTCGAATTCCGAGTCGATCACCACATTGCCCGCCCGGTCCAGCACCAGGATGGAGCCGATACCCTGCACGCGCAGCGAGTTGTCGAACAGCGCGCGTTGGCGCATTGCCGGGGGCAAAGCCATCACCTGGGGATCGGTCACGCCCTCCACCACCCCTTGCATCGACTGGTCAAAAGACTCCATCGTGCGGGCGATGTTCTCGCTCAGTGTGCGAGCCAGGTTGACGTTGGTGCGCTGGGCGTTGCGCCAGGCTTCTTCGTGCAGCGCCCAGATGCTGCGGGCAAACAGTCCGCCAATGCCCAGAGACAACAGCAGGGCCAGCAGGATCAGACGGGAAGAGACAGACAGGCGCACAAGGGGTCTGCAAATGAACTTTTACAATTGTATGCACTGGCCTGGCGCGGACGGGCGGACAGGCCGCAGCGTGCTGCGCCCATCCTCCAGCGGCTTGCCATTCATGCGCCACGCCAGTTCGCTGCGAAACGGCACGCGGTTGAGGTAGGCCTGCAGGATCCGGTTCTTGCGCCATTCCAGCACCTGGGCAGCGACCAAGGCGGCGCGCCAATCGCTGCATTGCAAGCGCTTACGAGAACCACGGCACCTGCCTGCATCGCACGCCCAGGGCTTCGGGCACCTTGCGCGGGCCGAAGATGGCGTGAAGGGCCGCGTTCGCGCCGCCTATTGCGGCACAAACCCGCTGGCCTTGATGATCTGGCGCCAGGTGTCGGTGTAGGCGTGTTCGCGCGCGGCCAGTTGCTGCGGCGTCATGAAGCCCACCGTGAGGCCCATGGCGGTGAGGCGCTCGCGTACCTCGGGTTCGCCCACCACCGTGGCCAGCGCCACGGCGAACTGGTTGAGGAATTTCTGCGACGTCCCGACCGGGGCATAGAAGCCGTAATACGGCAGGTCGGCAAAACCCTTGAGGCCCAGTTCGTCCAACGTGGGCACCTGGGGCATGGCCGCCTGGCGCCTGGTGCCCAGCACCGCCACCACGCGCAGCTTGCCGGCCTTGTGGTTTTCCATGAAGTCCTGCACCGAGCCCACGCCCGCGCCAATCTGGTTGCCCAGCATGTCGGCCATCATGGGTGCCGCGCCCCGGTAGGGTGCCGACACCAGATCGAGCTGGAATTTCTCGCCCACCAGCTTCACCAGAAATTCTGGCGTGGAGGCCGGCGCCGGAATGCCCACGGCGCCCTTGCCGCCCTGCGTACGCACCCATTGCACGTATTCGTCAAAGTTTTTGGCCGGGGTGCCGCCCGACACGGCAAAGGCATTCACAAAGGTGGCAAAGCCGGCCACAGGCACGAAGTCATGGTCGGGCTGGTAGCCGGGGTTTTTCACCACCAGCGGCAGGATGGAGATGGTGTGGTCGTGCGTCAGAAACACCGTGGTGCCGTCCGGCGGCGAAGCCTTGAGCACCTGCGCGGCAATCTGCCCGCCGGCGCCGGGCCGGTTTTCCACCACCACCGGCACGCCCAGCGCGTCCTTGAGCCGTTCGGACAGCGTGCGCGCAATGGCATCGGTGCCGCCGCCCGGTGGAAAGCCCACCAGGATGCGCACCGGCTTGGCCGGTTGGGCCAGGCCGGTGGACAGGGCCAGCGCCGCCGCCAGGGCAGCCAGGCCGCGCAGGGCAAGCGACATCAGGGGGCAACGCAAAGTCATATCCAACTCCTCAGGAAAATACCGGGCGGAGAACGCGGCAAGACGGGATGAAGCGCAGGATGCACCTGGCTTCACGCGCACTCAAACGCTATTGAATAAAAAGCGTATTGCGCAATACCCCAGAGCGCCATTGCCACATCTCATTCAAAAACCGGTCATGCAGCCAGGCGTGCCTGGTGGCGGGCGATCTGCGCACGCACCTGGGCAGGCGCAGTGCCGCCCAGCGTGTTGCGCGCATTGAGCGAACCACGCAGGCTCAAGCACTCGTACACATCCTTTTCGATCTGCGGGTGAAAGCCCTGCAGCACGGCCAGGGGCAGCTCCGACAGGTCGCAGGCGTGGGTGGTGGCGGCCTTCACGGCGTGGGCCACGGTTTCGTGGGCATCGCGGAACGGCAGGCCCTTCTTCACCAGGTAGTCGGCCAGGTCCGTGGCGGTGGCGTAGCCCTTGAGCGCGGCCTGCTCCATGGCGGTCGCGTTGACGGTGATGCCGCCCTCCTTGTTGCCCGTGGCGGGGTTGGGCTGGCCGCCCACCATCTCGGCGAAGATGCGCAGCGTGTCCTTCAGCGTATCGACGGTGTCGAACAGCGGTTCCTTGTCTTCCTGGTTGTCCTTGTTGTAGGCCAGGGGCTGGCCCTTCATCAGCGTGATCAGGCCCATGAGGTGGCCCACCACGCGGCCGGTCTTGCCGCGCGCGAGTTCGGGCACGTCGGGGTTCTTCTTCTGCGGCATGATCGAACTGCCCGTGGTGAAGCGGTCGGAGATCTTGATGAAGCCGAAGTTCTGGCTCATCCAGATGATGAGTTCCTCGGACAGGCGGCTCACATGCACCATGCACAGGCTGGCGGCGGCGGTGAATTCGATGGCGAAGTCGCGGTCGCTCACGGCGTCCAGGCTGTTCTGGCACACGCCCTCCATGCCCAGGGTCTTGGCCACGCGCTCGCGGTCCAGCGGATAGGTGGTGCCGGCCAGGGCCGCGCTGCCCAGGGGCAGCACGTTGGTGCGGCGGCGCACATCGGCCATGCGCTCGGCGTCGCGCTGGAACATTTCCACATAGGCCAGCATGTGGTGGCCAAAGCTCACAGGCTGCGCCACCTGCAGGTGGGTGAAACCGGGCAGGATCACCTCGACGTTCTGCGCGGCCACATCGACCAGCGCCACCTGCAGTTCTTTCAGCAGATCGCCAATCAGGTCGATCTCGCCGCGCAGCCACAGGCGCACGTCGGTGGCCACCTGGTCGTTGCGGCTGCGGCCGGTGTGCAGGCGCTTGCCGGCATCGCCCACCAGCTGCGTCAGGCGGGCCTCGATGTTCAGGTGCACGTCTTCCAGGTCGAGCTTCCACTCGAAGGCGCCGGATGCGATTTCCTCTTTGATCTGCGCCATGCCGCGCTGGATGCTGGCGTGGTCGTCAGCGCTGATGATGCCCTGCACGGCCAGCATGTCGGCATGCGCGAGGCTGCCCGCGATATCGGCCTGCCACAGGCGCTTGTCGAAGAACACGCTGGAGGTGTAGCGCTTGACCAGATCGCTCATGGGCTCGGAAAACAGCGCCGACCAGGCCTGGGCCTTGGTGTCGAGCTGGTTGTGGGAGGGGGTCGTGGCTTGGCTGGTGGGCATGGCAGGGCAATAATCCGGTGGAACTGACACCCGGAACACCCGGATGCCGCAATGCAAAACAAGCAAATTTTATCGACCCAGCCCCTGGACCTGGAATTGACGCCCGCAAAGCCACGCCTGCTGGGCAAAGTGCAGCGGGCGCTGGTGTTCGATGCCTGCCATGTGGGCGTGGTGCTGCGCGCCGTGCTGTTTGTGGAAATCGTGCTCGGCGTGGGCGCCATGTATGGCGCCAGCACACCGCTGGAGTGGCTGGCCCGCGTATCGCTGCTCACTGGCGGCGCCCTGCCCGCCACGCTGGTCTGGCTGATAGCCGCCTGCAGCCTCAAGACCCTGCTGCAGCGCCTGGACACGAACGGGCAATTTGCGGCGGGCGTGGCGCTGGGCACCCTGGCGGGGCTGTATGCCTGCGCCATGCTGGCCCTGGTGGGCATGGCGGAGCAGCCGCCCTGGCTGGCCAGCGCGGCCAGCGGCGCACTGCTGTCGGCGGCGCTGGTGGCGGCGCTGGTGATGCGCGCTCGCGGGCGCACCCCGGCGGCCACCACGGCGCGCCTGACCGAGCTGCAGTCACGCATCCGGCCGCACTTTCTGTTCAACACCCTCAACAGCGCCATCGCCCTGGTGCGCGACGAGCCGGCCAAGGCCGAGTCGCTGCTGGAAGACCTGTCGGACCTGTTCCGCGTGGCGCTGATCGAACAAGGCGAATCGACCACATTGGCGGAAGAAATCACGCTGGCACGCCGCTACCTGGCCATCGAAGAGGTGCGCTTTGGCCAACGCCTGCAGGTGCAATGGAACCTGGACCCGCGCACCGACAACGCCCGCCTGCCCCCCCTGCTGCTGCAGCCGCTGGTGGAAAACGCCGTCAAGCACGGCGTGGAACCCAGCGCCCGCGGCGGCAAGCTGCGCGTGCTGACCGAGCTGCGCGGCAGCCGCGTGGTGGTGCGCATCACCAACACCCTGCCCTCCCGGGTAGGCAAAAACGGCGAGGGCGACGACCCCGCCACCAGGGGCCACGGCATTGCACTCGACAATGTGCGCGCCCGCCTGGCGCTGCTGCACGATGTGCAGGGCGCGTTCAGTGCAGGCGTGCAGGATGGCCTGTACCAGGTGCGCATCACCCTGCCGGCCCCCGGCGCGCACCAGCGCACCGCGCCTGCCCAGGCAGCCCGAACCCTCACCCCGCGCCGCTCCCATCCATGAACATCCTCATCGTTGACGACGAAGCCCTGGCCCGCGGCCGACTGCGCACCCTGCTGGGCGATTGCCGGGACACCGTGCCATGCACCGTGGACGAAGCAGCCAACACGGGTGAGGCCCTGGCGCAGCTCACCCCCACCGGCGGGCGGGCGTTCGATCTGGTGCTGCTGGACATCCACATGCCCGGCCAAGACGGCCTGTGCCTGGCCCACGCCCTGCGGGCGCTGGCGTACCCCCCGGCCGTGGTGTTCGTGACCGCCCACGCCGACCACGCCGTGAGCGCGTTCGAACTCGACGCCGTGGACTACCTCACCAAGCCCGTGCGGCGCGAACGCCTGCTGCAGGCCCTGGCCAAGGCCCAGCGCAACATCCGCAGCCCCGCACCGGTGGCAGCACCCGGCGTGCCAGAAGGCGAAACCCTGCTGATACAGGACCGGGGCCGCACCGAGCGCCTGTCGCTGGCCGAGGTGCTGTATTTCAAGGCCGAGCAAAAATATGTGACCGTGCGCACCGCCACGCGCAGCTACATCATGGATGGCTCGCTGAGTGAACTGGAGGCCAAGTTCGCCCCGCGCTACCTGCGCATCCACCGCAATGCGCTGGTGGCACGCCGCGCCGTGCGTGCGCTGGAAAAGCACTACGACCCCGAGGAAGGCGAAGGCTGGGCCGTGCGCCTGCAGGGGCTGACCGAGCTGCTGATGGTGTCGCGCCGCCAGGTGGCGGCCGTGCGCGAGGAGCTGGCGGGCTGAGGCCTGCCGTCCATTCAGCGTTTTTAGCCTTGAGCGCTTATACAGAATGCGTCAAATGCTATTTTTTCAATAGCAAAACACCTGCACTCAGTGCAAATGTGACGCACTGCTGACCAGCATGACCAGCCCCATGCCTACCAGCAGCCAGACGATCTGGGTCAGCGTTTCGGGCGCCGAGAGGCGCTTTTGCAGCTGCGGAATCAGGTCGGCCAGGGCCACATAGACAAAGCTGCTCGACGCCACGACCAGAAAATACGGCAGCCAGTCGTGCAGCTGCCCCACCAGAAAATACCCCACCAGCCCACCCAGCGCCGTGACGGCGCCGGCCAGCGACACCTTGACCAGCGCCATGCGCCGGTTCGGACTGGTCTGGCGCAGCACCACGAGATCACCCATGTGGTGGGGCACCTCGTGGGCCAGCACGGAAAACGCAGCAATCACCCCCAGCCGCATATCGGCCATGAAGGCCGAGGCAATCAGGATGCCGTCGCCAAAGCAATGCACGCTGTCGCCGGTGAGCACGGCCCAGCCCCCGGCCTTGGGGCCGTGGTGGTGGGAATGGGCGTGGTCATGGTCATGCCCCTGTGCATGGGCATGGGCACGCCCCTGCTGCGCAGCCACCGCATGGTCATGACCTGTCGTGCCATGCCCGCTGGCGGGCAGCGCCCCATGGCTGTGCTCGTGGCCGTGGTGCCACAGCTCGGCCTTGTCGAGCAGAAAGAAAAACACCAGGCCCACCAGCAGCGTGGCGAACAGGTCGTGGGCGTCCGCATGGCTTTCAAACGCCTCGGGCAGCAGGTGCATGAAGGCCGTGGCCAGCAAGGCGCCCGCCGCCAGGCTGAGCAGGCGCTGCGGCCCCACGCTGCCGCCACCGCCTCGCAGCCCTGCGCCCATGAGCAGCGCTGCCACCCATACGCTACCGATACCTGCCGCCAGGGTGGCCAGAATGATTGCTGCCAAAGTCATAGCTATTTGTGCTTTTTGTATATGCCCCAGGGGCATTTTTTGATCAAGATCCGGTGCCTGATGCACCCCGAAAGAAGCCTCCCCCCGCTGCGGCCGGGGTGGCTGGTGCGCGGTAGTCGGCATGCAACGCGTGCGGCGCGCCGGGGTACACCACGAACTGCAAAACCCTGACGACGGCCATGCCGCCGGCCAAGGCAATTTTCATCTTAGCAACCGTGTCAAGAGGGATGCCGGTGTTTTTTCACCGCCAAGGCGAGGATTGGCGAAAACCCAGGCAGCGGCCCAAGGCAAATGGGGCCTGCGCCCCCGCGCTGCATGGCCGGGCAAAAAATCGCAAACCGGTCTATTGTCAAGCTCTCCGCAATTTTCGGGCGCCGCACCATGCACATCCTTCTCACCGGCTCCACCGGCTTCATCGGCCACACCCTGCAAGCGGCGCTGCAGCGCGCGGGCCACACCGTGCACGGCGGCGTGTCGCCGCGCCAGCGCACGCTGCAGCCCGGCCAGGTGCCCATGGACTTTGCCCGCGACACCAGCGCCGCCGCCTGGCTGCCGCGCCTGGCGGGCATCGACGCCGTGGTCAATGCGGTGGGTGTGCTGCGCGACACGCGCGCGCGCCCCATCGACGCCGTGCACCGCGATACGCCCATCGCCCTGTTCGACGCCTGCGCCCAGGCCGGCGTGCAGCGCGTGGTGCATATCTCGGCGCTGGGCATTGAAGGCAGCAGCACCCGCTACGCCCAGACCAAGCGGGCGGCCGAAGCGCACCTGCAGGCACTGGCAGCGCAAGGAAAATTGCGCCCTGCCATCCTGCGCCCCAGCGTGGTGTTTGGCAAAGGTGGCGGCAGCAGCGCCCTGTTCATGAATCTGGCGCGCCTGCCGGTGGCGCTGCTCCCCGGCCCGGTGCTGGAGGCGCGCGTGCAGCCGGTGTCGGTGCACGACCTGGCCGCCGCCGTGGTCGCCCTGCTGGGCTCGGCGCTTCAGCAAACCGGCACCATCGACTGCACCGGCCCCGAGGCGCTGACCATGGGCGCCTTCATCGCCAGCCTGCGCCAGCAACTGGGCCACCGCCCCGCCACCGTGCTGCGCCTGCCCCAGCCGCTCACCACCTTGAGCGCGAAGCTGGGCGATGCCGTGCCGCAGTCGCCCTGGTGCAGCGAAACCCTGGCCATGCTGGGCAGCGACAACGTGGGCCACCCGGCGGCGTTCGAGCAGCTGCTGGGAAGAAAAGGCGTGCATTACAGCCAGCTGGTGGCCACGGCGTGGCACTGAGGTGGTGCCCCATGGATTCAGATCAAAACGACCTCTGGCGCCTTCTGGACAAGCGCCACCCGCTATCAACCCGATAGCCCATCAAAACACCCCCAGCACCAGCCCCGTCGCCAGGGCCTCGCCCAGCGCCCGGCAGCGCGCCAGGTCTTGCTCCCCGATCTGCTTGGGCGCCAGGATGGCCTCGGGCGTCTGCGCGTGGGTGCACACGATCAGCGGCTCGGCCACGGCCTTGAGGCGCCAGCCGGTGGCGATGCGCGCGATCTGGCGCGCCGCGTTGCTGCCGTCGCTGCCCGCGCAAACCAGGCTGGCATAGGGACGGCCGTTGACCTGATCGAGCACGGCGTAATAGCTGCGGTCAAAAAAATCCTTGAGCTGCCCGCTCATCGCTGCCAGATTCTCGGGCGTGGCAAACACATAACCCTGCGCCGCCAGCACATCGGCGGGCCCGGACTGCGCGGCGTGCAGCAGGCGCACCTGGCAGCCGCCCTCCAGCGCCGCCCCGGCCCGCACCGCCTCGGCCATCTGGTGCGTACCGCCCGTCAGCGAGTGGTAAACGATCAGCAGGGTCTTGGGCACGCTCATGGGATCAAAGCGACATCGAGGGCCTGGCCGCCATGGCCGCGCGCCAGCGCAGCAGGTGCGGATGCTGCTCGCCAGGCTTTTGCTTGACCACGCGTGCAAAGTCCACCGCCACCACGGCCGTGATGTCGGCCACGCTGAAGCGGTTGGCGGCCACAAAGTCGCGGCCCTCCAGGCGGTCGTTCAGCAGCGTGAAGAATTGCGCCACGCGCAGCAGCCCGCGCTCGGCCAGCGCGGGAATTTGCGGGTAGTTCACCGCGCCCGGCAGCGCCCGGTTGGCCATGGCGGGCGCGCTGTTGCGCAGCGCCTCGGCAATGGCCAGCAGGCCCTCGAACTCCACGCACCAGTTCCAGCTGGCGATCTCGGCCTTTTCCGCGGGTGTCTCGCCCAGCAGCGGCGGGTTGGGATAGCGCGCTTCCAGGTACGCCGCAATGGCCGCGTTGTCGGTCAGCAGCAAGCCATCGTCGGTGCGCAAGGCCGGCACCGTGCACTGCGGGTTGATGCGCCGATAGGCCTCGCCCAGCTGTTCGCCGCTGCGCAGGTCCACCTGCACGGTGTCGTGGGCAATGCCTTTTTCGGCCAGCAGGATGCGGGCCCGGCGCGGGCTGGGCGCGGTGGCGCAGTCGTACAGGGTGATCATGGCAACTTCTCCTTCAGTGCGTTGCGACGGTTGTGCATTCAAGCGGATAACTAGGCGGGAAGCCGCAGACAGTGCTGCAGCACGGCAAGGCGAACCAACGACGTTATACGGTGGAAGGCAAATCCGTATCAGGCGGCAGGCGCCAGCTTGTCCTGGGTCTTGGTGTCGAAATCGCTGGCGTCATGGCGCTCATGCAGCTGGCTGGCCGGCTCGCCCCAGGTGCGGTTGACCTTGCGGCCACGCTGCACGGCCGGACGCTGGGCAATCTGGTTGGCCCAGCGCACCACATGGGTGTATTCCTGCACCTGCAAGAACTCGCCCGCCTCGTAGAGCTGCCCCTTGGCCAGCGCGCCATACCAGGGCCAGGCCGCAATATCGGCCACCGTGTAGGCATCGCCCGCCAGGTATTCGTGCGCGGCCAGGCGCTGGTTGAGCACATCCATCTGGCGCTTGACCTCCATGGCGTAGCGGTTGATGGGGTACTCGTACTTCTCGGGCGCGTAGGCATAAAAGTGCCCGAAGCCGCCCCCCAGAAACGGCGCACTGCCCATCTGCCAGAACAGCCACGACAGGCACTCGGCCCGCTGGGCGGGCTCCTTGGGCACAAAGGCGCCAAACTTTTCCGCCAGGTACAGCAGGATGGCGCCGGATTCAAACACCCGCACCGGCACTGGCCCGCTGCGGTCCATCAGGGCCGGAATCTTCGAATTGGGGTTCACGGCGACGAAACCGCTGCTGAACTGCGCGCCCTCCTGGATGGGAACCAGCCAGGCGTCGTACTCGGCACCGCCGTGGCCCAGCGCCAGCAGCTCCTCCAACATGACAGTCACCTTAACGCCGTTGGGCGTGGCCAGGGAATACAGCTGCAACGGGTGGCGGCCGACCGGCAGCTCCTTGTCGTGCGTGGCGCCAGCGATGGGCCGGTTGATGCTGGCGAACTTGCCGCCGCTTTCCTTGTTCCACTGCCAGATGGCGGGTGGGGTGTAGGGGGTGGTGTCAGACATGCAGGGACTCCGAGGAGAAGGCAGGTGGGGACGGTGGCTGGATGGCCAGTTACTGGATGAGTTTACCGATGCGGTCTGCGATCTGCTTTCCCTGCACCCCTACTTCATCATCCGAAAAGCTGCCTGGCGTGCGCCCACGCCTATGGTGTCCGGTGGAATGGCGGCTACTTCAGTCCTGTGATCCATGAAAGCGGGCAGGTGAGGTGATCTATTGGGGTGAGGCACGCCCTCACCCCCACCACCGCACCACCCCCGCTGCTGCTGCTCCCAACACCACCACCAGCAAAAACGGCAGGCGCAGCCACAAGGCCAGCGCGGCCGCAGCCAGGGCTGCCAGCCGCGCATCCAGCACCAAAGCGGTACCTGCAGCGAAGGTGTTCATCACCGTCAGCGCCGACAGCAGGGCCACGGTGATGGCGCCCGCCACGCGGGCCATGCGGGGGTTTTGCAGCCAGCGGGCGGGCACGGCGTAGCCCGCGAGCTTGGTGAGGTAGGTGACGGCGCAGGCCAGCAGGATGGCGGTCCAGAGCGTCATGGCGCCCCCTCCCTGCGGACAGGCGGTACATCCGGGCTGCGCACCCACCAGCCCCAGGCGGCACCCACCACAGCGGCCAGCAGAATGGGCAGGCCGGGTGGCAGCAGCGGCACGGCCAGGGCGGTGGCCACGCCGCACAGCACGGCCAGGGCCACGGGCTCGCGCTGACGCAGGCGCGGCCACAGCAGGGCCAGGAAGGCCGCCACGGCAGCGCCATCCAGGCCCCAGCGGCGCGGGTCGCTCAGGGCATCACCGAGCACGGCGCCAAGCAGGGTGAACAGGTTCCAGAGCACGAACACGCCGATGCCGGCTGTCCAGAAGCCGCGCCGCTGCTCCGCAGGTTCGGTTTGGCCCGAGGCCGTGGCGGCGGATTCGTCGATGGTGAGCTGCGCGGCCACGGCCTTGCGCCAGCCGGTGGGGGCGACCATGCCGTTCATCTGCATGCCATAGACGGCGTTGCGCACGCCCAGCAGCGCGGCAGCGCCCAGCGCGGCAGAACCCGCACCACCGCCCGCGATGACGCCGATGAAGGCGAACTGCGAGCCGCCGGTGAACATGAGCAGGCTGAGCGCCATGGCTTGCCACACGGTGAGGCCGGTCGCCACGGCCAGCGCGCCGAACGAGATGCCGTAGAGGCCGGTGGCGGCGGAGATGGACAGGCCCATGCGCATGGCGGGGGTCCAGGTAGAGGGGCGCAGGGTGGATGGGGGAGATTGCATCTGCTTCTGGTTTGAGCGCTGGTGGCGCTTTCTGGATAAGCGTTGGAGGCTAAAAATACTTAAAAAATCTGTAGGACGACTGGTGAGTGGTTGGATGTCTGGGGGCTCGGGGGCTTTTGGTAATGCCGCGCCTTGTGGTCCGACATGGGCGCCTTCCGTGCCAGCGCCCCCGCGCAAGGGCCGCCCCGCCGCGCTGGGGGCGTCCCCCCGGGGGGAAGGCGCGAAGCGACTCAGGGGGGCTTTGTGTCCTTCAATGCGCCTTGTCCCAGTTGGGCCCCACACCCACCTCGGCCAACAGGGGTACCTTGAGGTCCGCCACGCCAGCCATCAGGCGCGGGATATGGCTTTTGAGCCAGTCCACCTCGCCCTCGGGCAGCTCGAACACGAGTTCGTCGTGCACCTGCAGGATCATTTTGATGGCGGGCTTTTCGGCGTCCAGCACCTGCTGCACCTTGACCATGGCCATCTTGATGAGGTCGGCCGCCGTGCCCTGCATGGGGGCATTGATGGCGGCGCGCTCGGCGCCGGCGCGGCGCGGGCCGTTGGGGGAGTTGATTTCGGGCAGGTACAGGCGCCGGCCGAATACCGTCTCGACATAGCCCATGGACTTGGCGGCGGCCTTGGTGTCGTCCATGTACTGCTTCACGCCGGGGTAGCGCTGGAAGTAGCGGTCGATGTAGGCGGCGGCGGCCTTGGTCTCTATCCCCAGGTTCTTGGCCAGGCCGAAGCTGCTCATGCCGTAGATCAGTCCGAAGTTGATGACCTTGGCGTAGCGGCGCTGCTCGCTGGTGACCTGGCCCACCTCCACGCCGAACACCTCGGCCGCGGTGGCGCGGTGCACGTCCAGCCCGGCATGGAAGGCATGCAAGAGCGCGTGGTCGCCGCTGAGGTGGGCCATGATGCGCAGTTCGATCTGGCTGTAGTCGGCGCTGGCGATCACGCAGCCGGCGGGCGCCACGAAGGCTTCGCGCACGCGCCGGCCCTCGGCCGTGCGGATGGGGATGTTCTGCAGGTTGGGGTCGTTGCTCGACAGCCGTCCGGTCACCGCCACGGCCTGCGCGTAGTGCGTGTGCACGCGGCCGGTGCGCGGCAGGGCCAGTTGCGCCAGTTTGTCGGTGTAGGTGCCCTTGAGCTTGACCAGGCTGCGATGCTCCAACAGCTTGGCGGGCAGGGGGTAGTCCTCTGCGAGCTTTTCCAGCACCTCCTCGTCGGTGCTGCGCGCGCCGGTGGCGGTCTTCTTCACCACGGGCATGCCCAGCTTGTCGAAGAAGATTTCGCCCAGCTGCTTGGGGCTGCTGAGGTTGAAGGGCTGGCCGGCGATGGCGTAGGCCTCGGTTTCGAGCTGCACGATGCGCTGGCCCAGCTCGTGGCTTTGCGCGGCCAGCGTGGGGGCATCAATCAATACGCCGTTGCGCTCGATACGGTAGAGCGCCTCGCTGCTGGCGATTTCCAGTTCGTAGATGGCGCGCAGTTTGTCGTCAGCCTGCAGCAGCGGCCACAGCGCCAGGTGCACGTCCAGCGTCTGGTCGGAGTCTTCGCACGAGTAGGCCGCGGCCTTGTCCACCGGCACCTGGGCGAACGGGATCTGGTGCGCGCCCTTGCCGCACAGGTCTTCGTAGCTGATGCCGGTACGGCCGGTGTGGCGCTCGGCCAGGCTGGTGAGGTTGTGCGGCTTGTGCACTTCGAGGACGTAGCTTTGCAGCATGGTGTCGTGCACATAGCCCTGCACCTCGATGCCGTGGTTGGCAAAAACATGGCGGTCGTACTTGATGTGCTGGCCCAGCTTGTGGCGCTTGGCATCTTGCAGCCACGGCTGGAGGCGCGCCAGCACCTCGGCCAACGGCAATTGCACGGGCGCATCGGGCCCGGCATGGGCCAGCGGAATGTAGGCCGCCTCGCCAGGCTGCACACTGAACGAGATGCCGACGATTTCAGCGCGCATTTCGTCGAGCGAAGTGGTTTCGGTGTCCAGCGCCACCAGCTCGGCTTTCATCAGGCGCTGCAGCCAGTGGTCGAAGTCGGTCCAGTTGAGGATGGTGTCGTACACCACAGCGCGCTGCTGCGCGGCCTCGGCCACGGGGCTGGCGGAATGGTCGGCGAACAGGTCGCCACTTTCTCCCGGCATGGCGACCACGGTAGCGGGGGCGGCGGCCGGTGCGTCGCCACCCAGCGCGCGCGCCAGGCCCTTGAAGCCGTATTGTTCGTAGAAGTCCTTGAGCCGGGACGTGTCGGGCGTGCCGATGGTGATGGCATCCAGCCGGGGCAGGCCCTCGACCCAGCCGTCGAGGTCGCAGTCGGTCTTGATGGTCAGCAGCTGGCGGCCCATGGGTAGCCAGCCGAGCGCCTTGCGCAGGTTCTCGCCGGCCACGCCCTTGATCTTGTCGGCGCTCTCCACCACGGCATCGAGCGAGCCATATTCCTGCAGCCACTTGGCCGCCGTCTTGGGGCCGACCTTTTCCACGCCGGGCACGTTGTCCACCTGGTCGCCCACCAGCGTCTGAAAATCCACCATCAGCCGCGCGGGCACGCCGAACTCGGCCTCCACGCCGGCCAGGTCGCGGCGCTTGCCGTTCATGGTGTCGATGATGGTGATGTGCTCATTCACCAGCTGCGCCAGGTCCTTGTCACCGCTGCTCACGATCACCTCGATGCCCTGGCGCGCGGCCGTCACGGCCAGCGTGCCGATCACGTCGTCGGCCTCCACGCCGGGCACATCCAGCACCTTCCAGCCCAGCAGGCGCACCACCTCGTGAATGGGCGAAATCTGCGCTCGCAGGTCGTCCGGCATGGGGCTGCGCTGCTGCTTGTAGGCGGGGTAGATGGCATCGCGGAAGGTGGGGCCCTTGGCGTCGAAAACGCAGGCGGCGTAGTCGGCATGCACCTCCTTGCGCAGCGCCTGCATCATGTTGATCATGCCGCGGATGGCGCCCGTGGCGGGGCTGGCCGGGTCGCCCGGCACGGCGCGCAGGTCGGGCATGGCATGGAAGGCGCGGTAGAGGTAGCTGGAGCCATCCACCAGCAGCAGGGTCTTTTTGTCGCTCATGCGGCGATTGTCACAGCAAGCCGCTGCCAACGGGCGCCCACGCGCACCGGCATGCCTCGGCCCTCGGCCCAGAGCATGGAAACCGGCAAAATAGCCCCTTTCCCAGGCACGGCGCCATGCCGCAAGGCTGCGGCGTCTCCATTGAAAAAGGTCAACCCATGAAAAAACTGCTGGCGTTGCTGGTCGGCGCGGCGTGCACGCTGGCAATGGCGGACACGGAATTCAAGAACGTGCCGGTACCGCTGCAAAAGGCCCTGCGCGGGAACGCGCTCAAGACGGTGCAACTGGACAACGGCGTGCTGCGGCTGCAAATGGACAAGCCGGCCGTCACCGAACTGGTGTATGCGACCTTCGTCTTCCACAACATCTGCGCCGAGCAATGGCACAACCCGGAGCAGTTCGCCCAACTGGCCCTGAAGCGGGTGGAACTGCTCAACGCCACAGGCGCCCAGGGCTTCGCCTTTGACGCCCGGGGCGATGTCTGCGAGCAGATGGGGCAGCTGGGCAAGAACTTCCGCACCTTCATCGGCCAGCGTACCGTGCCGTGCGAGGCCGGCACCTGCCCCAAACATCCCTGAGCGGTTTTCAGACAGCACTCTGGCGCGCTTGCCACGGGCGGGCAGCCGTGCGCCTCCCCCCGCTGGGCGGCACCAGGCCATGCGCCGCCTTGCCGGCACGCCCCGCCTACAATGGCGCCATGCGCGCTGTTCACCTCTTTTTGCTGCTGGGCCTGACCGCCAGCCCCCTGCTGGCCCAGACTCCCCCTTCAATTGCCCCTCAAGGCAATGCAGACAAGCGCGAGCAACTCCCAAATCCAGAGAAACTGGACGGCCGCAAGAACCAGCGCACCGAACGCATTCGCGTGGAAGACGAGGGCAGCCGCGTGGACGAACTGCGCGTGGGCGGCCAGACCCAGAGCATCACCGTTCAACCCAAGACGGGCAACATGCCCGAATACGAAGTGCAGTCTCCCGACGGAGCGCGCAGCCGGGCCGGCAGCCGCAACGGCGCCGAAACCAACACCGCCCCGCGCGTCTGGAACGTCATCAAGTTCTGACACCGCGCGCTGGCTGCCTCCCTTTTCTATTTTCTATCCCGTATCTGCGCTGAGCGATGGCCGTTTTTACCGAAGTCTCGACGAATGAGGCGCGCGAACTGCTGCGCCGTTTGCAACTGGGTGACCTGGTGGCGCTGCGCGGCATCGAGGGTGGCATCGAGAACACCAACTACTTTCTCACCAGCGACCAGGGCGAATTCGTGCTCACGCTGTTCGAGCGGCTCACCGCCGAGCAGCTGCCGTTCTACCTGCACCTGATGAAGCACCTGGCCCACCACGGCATGCCGGTGCCCGATCCGCAAGCCGACCAGAACGGCGACATCCTGCACACCGTGTGCGGCAAGCCTGCGGCCGTGGTGAACAAGCTGCGCGGCAAGAGCCAGCTGACGCCGCAGCCCGTGCACTGCGCGGCCGTGGGCACCCTGCTGGCGCGCATGCACCTGGCGGGGCGCGATTTTGACCGGCACCAGCCCAACCTGCGCGGCCTGCCCTGGTGGAATGAAACCGTGCCCGTGGTGCTGCCCCACATCGGCCCGCAGCAGGCCGCCTTGCTGCGCTCCGAGCTGGCCTACCAGAACCATGTGGCCGCATCATCGGCCTACGCGGCGCTGCCGCGCGGCCCGGTGCATGCCGACCTGTTCCGCGACAACGTGATGTTCGATGGCGAAGAGCTCACGGGCTGCTTCGACTTTTATTTCGCGGGCGTGGACACCTGGCTGTTCGACCTGGCCGTCTGCCTGAACGACTGGTGCATCGACTTGGCGCAGGGCACCCATGACGCCGCCCGCGCCACCCGCATGCTCGACGCCTACCAGGCCGTGCGCCCCCTGACGGCGGCCGAACGCGAGTTGCTGCCCGCCATGCTGCGGGCGGGCGCCCTGCGCTTCTGGATTTCGCGTCTGTGGGATTTCTACCTGCCCCGCGAGGCCGCGATGCTCACCCCGCACGACCCCACGCATTTCGAACGCGTTCTGCAAGGCCGCATCGCGCACCCGGTGCACGCCTGAATCCCTTCAACCCGGTGTCTTTGGGGGCGCTGGGTTAAATTCGCCGGTGCTGCCCCGCCACCCAGGGCCCTGGGCCCTCTCCTGATTGTCAAACCCTCTCCATGAAACTCCACATCGTCCCCGCACGCACCGGCCTGGAATGGGTCAAGCTTGGCATCCGGGCGTTCTGGCGGCAACCCATGGCGCTCGCGGCCCTGTTCTTCATGACCATGGCTGCCATGTCCCTGGCCACCATGATTCCGCTGGTCGGCCCCGCCGTGGCGCTGGCCCTGCTGCCCTCGGCCACGCTGGCCATGATGGTGGCCGCCGCCGAGGCCGTGCAGGGCCGCTTTCCCACGCCTGCCGTGCTGCTGGTGGCCTTTCGCACCGGGCGCCAGCGCCTGCGCGACATGCTGGTGCTGGGCGCCCTGTATGCGGTGGGGTTTCTCGCGGTGATGGGCCTTTCAGCGCTGATTGACGGCGGCCAGTTCGCGCAGGTGTACCTGGGCGGTGCTCCCCTCACCCGCGAGATGGCCGAGACGCCCGCTTTCCAGGGCGCCATGTGGCTTGCGATGCTGCTGTACCTGCCCTTGTCGCTGCTGTTCTGGCATGCGCCCGGCCTGGTGCACTGGCATGGCGTGCCGCCGGTGAAAAGCCTGTTCTTCAGCATCGTGGCCTGCCTGCGCAATTTCGGCGCCTTCATGGTCTATGGCGTGGCCTGGATGGGCGTGTTCCTGCTGGGCGGTCTGGTCGTCAGCCTGGTGGCGGGCCTGCTGGCCGTGGGCGGCCTCACCGCCGTGGTGGGCGGCATCATGGTCGGCGCGGCCATGATGATGGCGGCCATGTTCTTCACGTCGGTGGTGTTCACGTTCCGCGACTGTTTTGAGCCGCCCGAAAAATCCGGGCCCCAGGCACTGCACAGCCAAGCATCCGACTCCGCGCCAGGGCCGAACAGCCAGGCGTAAAGCCATCCCGCCGCGGCAGCCAGCCTGCCGCTGGAGCGAGAAGGCCCCAGGCGCAGCGTGCCTGGATGCCTCAACCAGGCTGCCTGAAGCGGGGCCAGCCAGCCCGCAAACCGTCACACAAATGTCAGACCTCTGTCACAGGGGGTTTCTAGCATTCGCGGCTGGAACAGTTCCGGCTCTGCCACCGCAGCCTCATGGCCCCGGTGCGGGGCAACGGCGCTTCCTGCTTTGACCGAATACCAACCTGGAAACACCCCCAATGCCCCACACGACGCCTACCCGCCGCAAGACACTGCAAATGCTCGCCGGCTTCCCGCTGTTGCCTCTGGGTGCAGGCTCCTCGGCCGCCAGCCTCCTAGCCGCATGCGGCGGCGGCGACGGTGCGCCTGCCGCCACCTTCAAGTCCGCCGAGTTTGTCGGCTTCGCCACGCCAGGCCTGACCGAAGCCGCTGCCATTGCCACCACCACCGTCAAGTCGTCGCTGAAGATCACCTACAGCGACAACAGCACCACAACCTTCGCTCTGGGCTACGAAAGCTTCTTCAAGACGGGCGACAGCGTGGAAAAGACCGGCGGCGGCAAGATCGTCGCAGCGGGCTATTTCGACTCCACGGGCAAGCCCATTACCGCTATCAAGGCTGATGACGGTTCAGTAGCCGTGCTGGACGGCTACAACAAGGACGTTGCCGTCGCTGGCTGGGCCACCGCTGGCCAGGTCTATTCCGAATGCGTGGACGGCACCTCGTTCCTGACGGTGCCCAACGCCCCCGCAAACACGGTCTATGCCGTGGTGCAGTTCGAATACAACTCCAACGCGTACGGCAAGCTGCCCTCGCCCATCGCCGTCCTGACGCTGAACCAGGACGCCAACACCGGCAAGCTGACGCTCAAGAGCTACCACAACGTGGACACCTTCGCCAACGACGCCAAGGGCCTGTGGATTCCCTGCGGCGGCAGCCTGTCGCCCTGGGGCACCCATCTGTCGAGCGAGGAATACCACCCTGACGCCTTCGACCAGGGCGACAACCAGTCGCTGAAGAACCTGAAGGCCTTCAGCCAGAACGCCTTCGGTGACGCCAACGCCAGCCCCTACTGGTACGGCCACCTGCCCGAAGTCACCGTCAAGGCCGACGGCACGGGCACCTTCAAGAAGTACTACAACCAGGGCCGCTACTCGCGCGAACTGGTGCAAGTGTTCCCCGACCAGCGCACCACGCTGGGCGGCGATGATGCCAACAACAGCGGCCTGTTCATGTTCGTGGCCGACAAGGCTGCCGACCTGTCTTCCGGCACGCTCTACGTGGCCAAGTACACCTCGGCGCTCAATGAAACCAGCACCGGCAAGATCCTGTGGATCAAGCTGGGCAAGGCCACCAGCGACGAAGTCAAGACTCTGGTGAACAACACGGCCCTGACCACGGTGAGCACCAACGCCGCCGGCATCAAGGAGAACGGCATCCTGGCTTCGACCACAACGAACCCCAACGATGCGACCTACACCGAAGTCAAGGTCAGCGGCAAGAGCATGTGGATCAAGCTGAAGGCTGGCCAGGAAAAGGCCGCCGCCTTCCTGGAAACACACCGCTACGCAAGCCTGAAGGGCGCTACCCAAGTCTTCAACAAGATGGAAGGCACGGCAGTCAACGCCAAGGACAAGATCGCCTACACCGCGATTTCCGGCAGCACGTCCACGCTCGTGGCCGGCAGCACCCACAACAAGGAACTGCCGCTCAATGCGCCTGCCGGCTCCGTGCCAGGGGCCAGCCTGGTGGGCTTCAAGTCCAACACAGCCGGGTACGTGCTCGCGCACAAGCTGGCTGGTGGCCAGAAGGACAGCGACGGCAACCCCATCGATAGCGAATGGGTACCAGTGGAAACCAGCCTGCTGCTGGCTGGCGTGCAACTCTCCGCCCCAGACGCTATGGGCAACACGGATGACGCGGAGAAGATCTCGCAGGCTGACAACCTCAAGTTCTCCGAGAAGCTGCGCACGCTGTTCATCGGCGAAGACAGCGGCCAGCACGTCAACAACTACATCTGGGCCTACAACGTGGATACCAAGTCGCTGGTACGCGTGCTGTCCGCACCGGCTGGTGCCGAATGCACGGGCCTGCAAGGCCTGGACAGCCTGAACGGCTGGACCTACATCTCCGCCAGCTTCCAGCACGCAGGTGAGTACACCAGAGACACCGTGGCCGCTATCAAGACCGTAGGCAGTGATGTGGACAAGGCTATCAACGCCAACTACAAGAACAAGCTGTCCGCATCCGTGGGCTACATCACTTTTAACGGCGTGAAGCTGTCTTGATACAGCACCGATAGGCAAACAGCCATCTGATCAGCCCGGTGCCCACAAGGTGCCGGGCTTTTCTTCGTCTGCCGTGAGCGATTTCGCGGCTGCCAAACACTGCTCTGCGTGGGTTTGCATCCAGGCATAGCCTGCGCAAATCGACCACCGCCAGCTCCAGCCGCTTGGTGCCGTGGCGCGCAAAGCCGACCTGGGCGCGGGCGTCGCAAGTCCTCGGATCGTTCGCAAAAAACGGCGGGAACAACCGTCAATGGACCGCTGCCGCACCCACGGCGCAGCGCTCAGAATTCAGCGGTCCTTGCTGTGGTGCTCATGCAGGTACACCCGGTCGTCCACGCTGGAGAAAATCACGGCAAACACGATGCCCAGCGCCGCGCCCAGAATGGTGTCCAGCACGCGCTCGACCGGCATGCTCGCGGCCACCGCCGGCGATGCCAGGTAGGTCATGAGCAGCGCCATGGGCGTCACGGTGATCTGGCCCAGGGCGTAGTTGTAGCCAATGACCACCTCGGTCAGAAACTGGAACACCACGATGGCCGCCACCACCATCCAGAACGATGGCTGCTGCGCCAGCATGGCCCAGACGATGAACGAGCCCACGATGGTGCCCGCCATGCGCTGCAGCGCGCGGTTCATGGTGATGTGCAGGTGCCCGCCCTGCAACACCGACACCGCACCGATCGCCGCCCATGCAGGATGCTGCCAGCCGGCCATGAAGGCGATCCAGGCGGCCAGTGCGGCGCAGGCCGTGATACGCCCGGCGGCAATCCACTGGTGCGACCAGGGGGCCACATGTGCGGGCGGCAAGCGCAGCGCCTTGAGTTCAGGGGCACGCCACCGGTCGGTCACCAGACAGGTCAACACGGCCACCACGCCGCCGGCCAGGGTAGCCAGCACCCGGGCCAGAACCTCTGCGCCACTGCCCACGGGGTGGTAGGCCGCCCCGGCGGCAAACACGATGATCACCGCCCCGGGACCGCCCAGCCCCCACCACGACACCGCCACAGTGGCCGCGCCGGCCACCAGGGCCAGCGCGAACGCCATCATCCACGGTGGCGCGCCCGCCCACGATGCGAGCGAAGGCACCAGCACCCCCAGCGCCAGCAGCAGCGCGCAGATCACAACGATGCGCATGCGCCGCTCCACCGTGGCGAAACGCCCGAACAGGGCCGCCAGCGCGCCCAGCGAGGCAAAACCCACCAGCTGGGGCCAGGGCGAGAAATGGGTGGCCACGATGGCCAGCAACACCGCCAGCGCGGCCTGAAAGCCGGCAATCGCAAAGATGCGCGGCGAAGGCGGCGCGCCGATGGCCATGCTCTCCCGCCACTGCGCCGGGCTGACGAGATGGCGCGCAGAAGTGCCGTGCGAGGCACCGCGGTGGCGCCGGGATTTTCTTGCAGGTGTATTTTTATCGGTCATGGATAGCCTCGTTCCTGGCAACTGGCACGGTCACTCCACCACCGTCAGCTTGGCCACCGACAGCGCCAGCCACTTGGTGCCGTGGCGCGGAAAATTGACCTGCGCGCGCGCGTCATCGCCCTGGCCTTCGATGGCCAGCACCTTGCCTTCGCCGAACTTGGTGTGGAACACGTTGATGCCCGCGCGCAAACCGTGGGAGGGTGTGGCTTTCTGCGCCGGCACGGGCGGACTGGCGAAGGTTTCTGGCTTGAAGCCCAATGAGTTTCTGGCACCGGATGGATAGGCGCCACCAGATCCTGAATTAGGAGCATACGAGCCAAACCCCTGCTGTCTGGGTGTGATCCACTTGAGGGCCTGTTCGGGCAGCTCGTCAAAGAACCGGCTTTTGATGTTGTAGCGCGTCTGGCCATGCAGCATGCGCGTCTGCGAGTGGCTCAGGTACAGGCGCTTGCGCGCGCGGGTGATCGCCACGTACATCAGGCGGCGCTCTTCCTCCAGGCCGTCACGGTCGCTGGCGGAGTTCTCGTGGGGGAACAGGCCCTCTTCCATGCCGCCGATGAACACGCCGTCAAACTCCAGGCCCTTGCTGGCGTGCACGGTCATGAGCTGCACGGCGTCCTGCCCGGCCTGTGCCTGGTTGTCGCCCGCCTCCAGCGCGGCATGGGTGAGGAATGCGGCCAGGGGCGAGAGGGTTTCGCCAGTGTCGGCGTCGATTTTTGGGTGCTCAATCCATTGAACCTTGATCGGAGGCCGGATTGCCGCGACCGCAGCGCGAGAACGCCTTTCTGCCGCTTTCTTGCTGCGTAGTCTAGCCCTCCGCACTTCCAGAAATTCACGCCTAATCAACCTAGCCAAACCTGCAACATCGTTCTTGAGAAGTTCCACCTTATTTTCGGACAGCTTCTCTTCCGATTCATATCTCGCACTGTAAGCGCCGGGGTACGCCTTTGCAAAACACCCGGAGCCAAATCGCAGCACTCGATCACCACTCTCCACGATATGCACTTTGCTATGCACATATCGTGTGCATTCAGGACATTCGCACTTCACCTTATCGCTTTTTTCTACAGTCACAATCGCCAAAAGTGGTGACGCTCCAAGCTCCTCCGTTAGTTCGCGATCCAAAGCCTCATCAGTCTCTTCCGTCTCGTCATCCAATGACAACGACTCTTGAATTAGCCCCTGGCTGGCTGGGCTTTGCGTCAGAGCCGTGCCGTGCTCGTCCAGCGGCAGGGCCACCGCGTCGCGGCCAAAGCCCTCTTGCGTGACGAAACTCTCGGCGGCGTTGACCAGTTCTTCCAGGTTCTCGATACGGTCTGCGCCTTCCTTCTCGGTGCGGAAATGCTCCACCAGCCCCGTGGATTGCAGCATCTGCTCGATGATGCCGCGCAGGTTCAGCCCCTGCGTCTGCTCGCGCAGCACGTCCACCATGGCGACAAACGCGCCCAGGTTGGCGCCCGCCTTGCCGGGCACGGCGCTCACCGCGTCGTGCAGCGAGCAGCCAGCGGCGCGGGCGGCGTCCTGCAGCACCTCGATGCTGCGCGCACCGATGCCGCGTGGCGGAAAATTGACCACGCGCGTGAAGCTGGTGTCGTCGTGCGGGTTCTCCAAGAGGCGCAGGTAGGCCAGCGCGTGCTTGATTTCAGCGCGTTCGAAGAATCGCAGGCCGCCGTACACGCGGTAGGGCACGCTGGCATTGAACAGCGCCGACTCGATCACCCGGCTTTGCGCATTGCTGCGGTAGAGCACGGCGATTTCCTTGCGCTCAAAACCGTCGCTGCGCACCAGCTGCCTGATCTCATCGACCATCCACTGCGCCTCGGCCAGGTCGGAGCTGGCCTCGTACACGCGCACGGGCTCGCCGGCGCCCTGCGTGGTGCGCAGGTTCTTGCCCAGGCGGCGGCTGTTGTGGCTGATGAGGGCGTTGGCCGAATCGAGAATGTTGCTGTAGCTGCGGTAGTTCTGCTCCAGCTTGATCTGGCGCTGCACATCGAACTCGCGCACGAAGTCGGTCATATTGCCCACGCGCGCGCCACGGAAGGCGTAGATGCTCTGGTCGTCGTCGCCCACGGCGATCACGCTGCCACGCGCTTCAAAGTGCCCATCGACCTCGTTGCCCGCCAGCTGCTTGAGCCAGGCGTACTGCAGCTTGTTGGTGTCCTGGAACTCATCGACCAGGATGTGCTGGAAGCGGCGCTGGTAGTGCTCGCGGATGGGGTCGTTGTCGCGCAGCAGCTCGTAAGAGCGCAGCATCAGCTCGCCAAAATCCACCACGCCTTCGCGCTGGCATTGTTCTTCGTACAGCTGGTAGATCTCGACCTTGCGGCGTGCATCGCTGTCATGGGTCTGCACGTCGCCGGGGCGCAGGCCTTCTTCCTTGCAGTTGGCAATGAAGTAGGCCAGCTGCTTGGGCGGAAAGCGCTCGTCGTCCACGTTGTGCTGCTTGCACAGGCGCTTGATGGCCGAGAGCTGGTCCTGCGTGTCGAGAATCTGGAACGACTGCGCCAGGCCCGCCGCCTTGTGGTGCGCGCGCAAGAGCCGGTTGCACAGGCCGTGGAAGGTGCCGATCCACATCCCGCGCACGTTCACCGGCAGCATGGCCGACAGGCGCGCCACCATTTCCTTGGCCGCCTTGTTGGTGAAGGTGACGGCCAGGATGCCGCCGGGCGTGGCGTAGCCGTTTTGCAGCAGCCAGGCGATACGGGTGGTGAGCACCCGCGTCTTGCCCGAGCCCGCCCCCGCCAGGATGAGCGCATGGCCGGCGGGCAGCGTGACGGCAGCCAGTTGCTCGTCGTTCAGGTTGGCCAGGAGGGGCGATGCGGCCGAGGCCGCACCGGCGTGTGGGGGCACCAGAGGTTCTGGCGCGCCGGAAAACGGGTCTTGTGGGAACATGGGGCCATTGTAGAAAGCACCCCGCCCGTCCATGAGAAGCCTGGCTTTCACCCTGACCGCCCTGCTGGCACTGCACAGCCCCCCGCTGGCGGCGCAAGCCAGTTGCAGCAGCGACGGCGCACCGCGCCCCGTGGCCTTGTTTGAACGCTTCATCAGCGCCGACTGCGAGGCCTGCTGGAGTGATCCCGCCACGCCAGCGCCCGGTTCGGACGCGCTGGTGCTGGACTGGATCGTGCCCGGCACCCTCGGCGACGATGCACCCCTGTCGGCCGCCGCCAGCGCGGATGCCCTGGGCCGTTTGCAGGCGCTCGGGCGCCAGGTGCCTGCCACCACCGATGTGCACACCGCACCGGTAGCGGGCGCATCCTCTGGGCGGCTGCGCGTGGCGCATGGCATGGCCTTCAACGACTACCTGGGCACCTCCATCGCATTCACGCCGGTGCGGGCGGCCGCTGGGCGCAACGCGCCATCGGCCCCGTGGCGCTTTTTCCTGCTGCTGGTGGAAACCGCGCCTGCAGGTACCGAGGGCTCGCCCGTGGCCCGGAATATTGCCCGCAACCTGCTCCAGGGCCTATGGAATCAGCGCGAGCATCCATCACAAGCAGAGCCAAAGCGCTGGATGGAGGCACGCCCCATGCGCATCCCCGAAGGCGCCCGGCCCGAGCGCCTGCGCGTGGTGGGCTGGGTGCAGGATGCGCAGGGACGGGTTGTGGCTGCGGCGCAGTCGCACTGCGGGGCGCAGCCTGGCGGCCAGCAGGGCCATGACGAAAATCCCGCGCGCGGGTAGAATCAATCACCGGGCCCAAGTTTCTTGCAGCCCGGTTTTTTGTGCCTGCGCACCGCAGGGTCCGGTGCAGCCACCACGCCAGCACCCACGAAGCCGGTTTTCAAGCCAAGCGCCCATCGCACCGGAAATCCTTCCGCCGCGACCCTTTCACAGGAGCTTGGAATCTCATGGAAATCTTCGACTACGACAACGTTCTTTTGCTGCCGCGCAAATGCCGCGTGGAAAGCCGCTCGGAATGCGACGCCAGCGTGGAGCTGGGCGGCCGCTCATTCCGCATCCCGGTGGTGCCGGCCAACATGAAGACGGTGGTGGACGAAAAGATCTGCACCTGGATGGCACAGAACGGCTACTTCTATGTCATGCACCGGTTTGATCTGGACAACCTGCAGTTCGTGCGCGACATGCACGCCAAGGGCTGCTACGCGTCGATCTCGCTGGGTGTCAAAAAACCCGATTACGACACCGTGGACCAGCTGGCGGCCGAGGGGCTGTGCCCGGAATACATCACCATCGACATCGCCCACGGCCATGCCGACACGGTGAAGGCCATGATCGGCTACCTCAAGGAAAAACTGCCCCGGGCCTTTGTGATCGCCGGCAACGTGGCCACGCCCGAAGCCATCATCGACCTGGAGAACTGGGGCGCCGATGCCACCAAGGTGGGCGTGGGCCCAGGCAAGGTGTGCATCACCAAGCTCAAGACGGGCTTTGGCACCGGCGGCTGGCAGCTGAGCGCGCTCAAGTGGTGCGCGCGCGTGGCCACCAAGCCCATCATCGCCGACGGCGGCATCCGCAGCCATGGCGACATCGCCAAGAGCATCCGCTTTGGCGCCACCATGGTGATGATCGGCTCGCTGTTCGCGGGCCACGAAGAATCACCCGGCAAGACCGTGGAGGTGGACGGCGAGCTTTTCAAGGAGTACTACGGCTCGGCCAGCGATTTCAACAAGGGTGAATACAAGCACGTGGAAGGCAAGCGCATCCTGGAACCCATCAAGGGCAAGCTGGCCGAGACGCTGATCGAGATGGAGCAGGACGTGCAAAGCTCCATCAGCTACGCGGGCGGCACCCGGCTGATGGACGTGCGCAAGGTGAACTATGTGATCCTGGGTGGCGACAATGCGGGCGAACATCTGCTGATGTAGGCCACGCGGCGGGTGCGTGCAAGGCGGCACTGCAAGCTCGCTGACAGGGAGCGTCAGCGAAAAAGACCATGATGGCGGCATAAAAGTAGCTGCCCAAGGATGCGCCCATGACCACCACCACACCGCTTCGCATTGCTGTTCTCGGCATTGGCATGATGGGTCTGCCCATGGCCCGGCGCCTGTGCGCGGCGGGCCACCAGGTGCACGCCTGGAACCGCACCCGCGCCAAGGCCGATCCGCTGGCATCCGTGGGCGCCACGGTGCACGACGCCCCTGCGGATGCAGTCCGCAGCGCCGACTTCGTCATCAGCCTGCTGGAAAACGGCCCCGCAGTGGACCAGGTGCTGTTCGCAATGGGCACGGCAAAGGCCATGCGTGTGGGCACCCTGTTCATCGACATGGCATCGATACAGCCCCGGGAAGCCCGCGACCACGCGGCCCGCCTCGATGAAATGGGGCTGGCCCATCTCGATGCACCAGTGTCCGGCGGCACGGTGGGCGCCGAGAACGGTACGCTGGCCATCATGGCCGGCGGCCGGGCGCAGGATTTTGCGCGCGCACAGCCCCTCTTCGCCATTTTTGGCCGCGCCACCCATGTGGGGCCCCATGGTGCCGGCCAGCTGGCCAAGCTGGCCAACCAGATGATCGTGGGCATCACCATCGGTGCGGTGGCAGAAGCACTGCTGTTTGCCGCCAAGGGTGGTGCCGACATGGCCAAGGTGCGGGAAGCCATCGGCGGCGGCTTTGCCGACAGCCGGATTCTTCAGTTGCACGGCCAGCGCATGGTGGACCGCGACTTTGCACCACGCGGGCGCATGACGGTGCAGCTCAAGGATCTGGACAACGCCCTGATCACCGCCCGTGAAATCGGTTTCGACGCCCCCATCACCACGCTGTTCGAGGCGCTGTACAAGGACGGCATCGAGCACGGACTGGGCCAGCTGGACCACAGCGGCCTGTTTGTGGAGCTGGCGAGTCGCAACGCCATGCAATAATTTTTTCGTTCCGCCTTGTCAGCACCAGAAAAAATGGTGCATAATTCGAGGCTCAGCAGCAATGCTGAAAGATTAAATAGTTTGGGTTCTTAGCTCAGTTGGTAGAGCAGCGGACTCTTAATCCGTAGGTCGAGTGTTCGAGTCACTCAGGACCCACCAGACTAGCCCGCACGGGCACACGAAACCCTGCTATCAAACCGGTAGCAGGGTTTTTTGTTTTGGGCTTTCGCTTCTTCGATGTAAGGGCGGATGTAAGACGATTTCGGGAATCGAGCCCCAGCACCAGACAAGAAAAAACCCGCACGCGGCGGGCTTTGATTAGGTTTGATTGTTTTCAATCGGCACGGGCTACAGTCTTGCGCCAACAGTGCAACGCACACCATGCGCCTGTCAGTGTTCAGCATGTAGCACCTCTGCGCCGTCAGCCGTGAGACTGGCAATCCCCCACGGGCTGCGCTTCACTTCAAGGGATGCCCGGTCTATTAATTCTTGCTCAGTCTCGCCAGGCTGTCGCGTCCACAGCTTGCCTTCATCATCACGCAGGCTGCCAATCTCACCATCAGAGCTCCCCGGACTAACAAAACGGCGAATGATGGTCATTTCATCGGCTGGCGTGCTTGTGGCCTCCAGTGCGGCAATTCTCTTTTCAAGGCTTTGCATTCTTTTCCTCCAGCATCTCGATACGGCGCGCCAGTTCGTCAATCTCAGCCACGCGGGCCAGCGTACCAATCGCACCCAGCAGCGCAGCCCCTTGTCCTGGTGCAAGCTCGCCAGAAGCCACGGATGCCAGCACGGCGCGTCCTTGTTCGGTTAGGGTGCCATCGGGCAGGCTCAGGGCTTGAGACTGTTCAGCGGCCTTCAATGGGGCTATGGCACGCTCCAGCAGCAGGCGGGCGGCTCCCACATCGCCGTCAAGGGCGCGGGCCATCATCGCGGCCAGTAGTTCGGGCACGCGGTCTGCAATAGCGGCTCGCAGCTTTGCCACTTCACCCGTGCCAGCCGGGCGGCCCTTTGGGTTTCCAGACTGGCCCGGCTTCCATGCAGCGGCGGGCGGTTTTCTTCTTGTCGTCATCGGTGTTCCTTTTGTGCTTTTTCAGTTGTTGAGTTGTTCGCGCACATCGCGGCAGTCACGCGCCACAAAGGCCACGCCACCAGCGCAGCGGATGCGCTCCAGGAATAGGGCTTGCTCAGGGCGCAGGCGTCCGGCCTGGGCTTTCACTTCCACACCCAGCAAGCGGCCATCCTTCAATTGCCCCAGCACATCAGGGCAGCCCGGCCAGCCAAAGCGGATAAAGCGGTTGCCCACCTTCGCAGCCCCGGTATTCATGCGCTCTGCCCATGCCACGGCGGGATGCGTTCTCAGCGCCTTCAATACTTCCACCAGGGCGGCAGCTTCGGGGCGGCTGTTGGTTCTGGGTGTCTGTTGTTCCAGGCCGAAAAGGTCAGCATTCATTGCCAAACCTCCCCACCGAAAAAATCACCGAACTTCCACCCCCTATATATAGGGGGCGGTGAATTTCGGTTACGGATTTCACCGAAAACAGACGGAACGGTGAATTTCGGTTATTCATCACGCCAGCCATAGCCACCCCTCATTGCAGCCAACAACCCCACGGGCCACCAGTCCAGTGATTGCCTCTCTGGTGCGTGTTGCGCGGCGGTCGGTCTGGCATGTCAGCTTTGCAGCGCCAGCAGATACAGCGGCCTCCAGTTCAATGCAGGGGCGCAGCGGCGGGGCTCCGGGCTTGCCTGTTTGCCCGTCCTTGAACATCAGGCGCAGGGCATCAAGAATCACGCGCTGATTTCCACCCTGGGGCAGCTTCACGGCGCGCACATCCTCCACGGCGGTATCACGCACCACCACGCAAGATGTAATGGCCTCCCCGGTCGGCTCGGTGCCCAGCACCTCTACGGCCAGCTTGAACGGGCAAGCCTCGCCATCAATGCCGTCCTTGGATTTCGCCACCTTCCATTCCCGGCGGTCGCCTTCGCGTGAAACTTCGATTGCGGCATCCATTGCAGCGAATAGCGAACTGTGCCCACGCAGGCCAGCGGCGGCATTCTTGCCCGTGTGGTGAACCAGCACCACCAGCCCACGCGTCAGGGTTTGCAAAGTCTTTGCAGCCTCCAGAATCTCGCCCATATCGCGTGAACTGTTTTCGTCGGCAGTGGGCGCGGCGCGGTTCAAGGTGTCCAGCACCACCACAGCACCAGCAGGCACCACGGCGGCAAGGTCTAGCACGTCCTGCCCATCGGTCAGCTTGAACGGTTGCAGCATCATGCGCAGGCCATCAGGCAAGGCCCGGCCCCGGCTTGTCTCCCATGCCTGGGCGCGCAGCTTGAACCCGGCCTCACCCTCCAGCGCGGCATAAACCACGGGCGCAGCCTCCACCCGGCAATCAAACCAGTGTTGCCCCTCGGCAATGGATGCGGCCATGTCGAAGGCCAGGAATGATTTGCCGGATGCGCTCGGGCCATACAACGCAGCAAGCCCCACGGCAGGCAGCACACCACGCACACGCCACGCCAGCGGGGGCAGGTTGCGCAGTTCATCAGCCCCCAGCAGCTTGTAACGCGGCGCAGGCTTGGGCGGCTCTGTCGCAGCTTCCAGCAGCGCGGCCAGCACATCGTGCCCGTCACGCTGCGCAAGGTCGTTTGCATCGAAGTTGGTTTCCTCGCCCTGGGGCATGAGGCACACGGCAGCGCCTACGGCCTGGGCAATCTTTGCGGCTTCCTGCTCCTTGCCCACATCAGGCACCACCACCAGCCGGGCGGCGGCGTCACGCTGGCGCAGGTCGGCAGCCACCTTGCCCACGTTGCCCCAGCCAAAGCACACCACGGCAGCATTGCCCGTTGCTTGCCAGCAGGCCCATGCTTGCCCGATACCCTCGCACAGATACAGCGGCGCACCGGGCACCACCTCGCCCACGGTGAAACTCGCCCCAGCCATCGGTGCGCCGGGCAGGTTCAGTTTTTTGCCAGCACCGGGCGGCGGTATCAGTTGCAGGCTTTGCAGCCCTTGCGGGCCATAGGCAGGCACCACCAAAGCCCCGGCCATGCCCTGCCCGGCAATGCGCAGGGCGTCACCAGCAGGCACCACGCGCAGGGCCCCCAATGGAACCCCGGCGGCGGCCTTTGCTGTGATGTAGCGATGTGCAGCGGTTGCAGCTTCGCAGCGGTTCCACACCTCGGCAGGGCTCATGCCTGGGGCGGGCTTGCGCGGGGGCTCTGCGGCCTTCTTTGGGGCTTGCGCGGCCCTTTGCTGGGGCTTGCCTTCACCCATACGCCAGCCATTCTCAGCAGCCATGCGAAACAAGGTGCCAGCTCCCACACCCTTACCCGGCTTGATGCTGCGCCACACATCGCGGGATGCGGCGGCGTTGTAGTTCCCAGCCCCGGCGCTCCAGGCGTCGAAGGTGTCGAAGTCCACCCCGGCGGCGTGTGCTCCCATCGCCACCTTCACCCATGAATCGCGGTCAATGTCGGGCGGGATGGCGTGCAATGCGTCGATTGCTTTTGCGGTGTCGGTCATCAAAACGGGCACCCCCCGTTATCTACTGGCGCGGGGTTGCCTGGGGTGCTGCCCGGCTCGCTCAGTGGCTTCAATAGCTGGGGCTCCCTCTCCAGCTTCGCAGCCAGCAGGCGCAGCAGTTGCGCGGCCTCCAGGGGGTCAGGTGTCAGCACGTAAACGCTAACGGGTGCGTTCGGCAATTGGTGCCCGTCTGGGATGGTGCAGGCATCAATGGAATAGGGCATTGCACTGTTCCAGCGGTCGCCCCACCACTCATAGTTGCTGCATTCGATTTGAATTGCTTTCATGCGCCCCCCTTTTTCTGGCGCTTTGCCATCCATTGATGCAGCTTGCGGCGGTCGCCATCGGTCAGCAGATACACGCCAGGGCGGCAGATAAACCCGTCACGGTCAACAAAGTTGATGCGCTCGCATGGCACCTCCAGGCCACGGCGGCGAAGCTCTGCCACCAATTCCGGCCCGTTGCTGCAACCCGCTTCGGTGTCCAAGTTCTCACGCGGCATCGGGCGGCGCAGCAGTGCGGCGATTGCGCGCAGGTGACGGGGGTTATCGGTTCCGATAAACTTTGGTGTGTGTTCTTTGGAAAGCCCCTTGTCCGCTGCAACGGTCTGGGGCTTTTTCATTGGGGCGGCGTTCATGGGCGGGCCCCCTTGCGGAACCAGCGGGACGGGGCAGCGCACCAAAGCGCCAGCAGCAGGCGATTGATAGCGGCGCTCATTGCATCGCCTCCACTTCGTCGGCAGCGGCCAGCAGCTTTGCAGCCACATCGCGCAGGCCAGCCGGGCCAATCGCTGCATAGGCGCTCAGGCCCTCGGCATCGTTGAACAAGAAAAGGCGGCGGCTTTCAGCGTCAAACTGAAATGAGCCCATGCCGTCAGGGTGTTGGTACAGCGCATCCATTTACGCCACCCCGCACAGTTCTTTTACTGACTTGGTAGGCCAGTTAAGGCGGCGGCCAATGCGGATAGGGCGCACAGGCCCCGATTCCTTGCAGGCATACAGCCATGCCGTTTGTTCTGCCAGATTGGTATAGAAACAGAATTCCTTTGTGGTCAGGTTCGGCTTAGTTACCTGTTCCAGTGGCGGGAATTCGTTGCCCTTTGTGCCCGGTTCATTCGGGGCTTGTTGTGCTGCCATTTTTCACCTTTCGCCCGCCTTGATTGGCTGGCTGGGGTGAACTTTTTCTTCCCGGTATTCCCGGCGCTCCCTCCGGGAACTGCGGGAATCAGGGCATCATTTTTGTGCCAGTTCGCGCAGCGTTTGCCACTTGTTTTGCACCGTTTTCACATCTAGCGCCCGTGCAATTTCACGCACGAAAAGGCTTCCACGGTTGACCCCGGTTCCCTTGTCGAATGGGGAATCAGGCCCGGCTTTTGCCTCCAATGCCCGGTAAAGCTCTTTGCATGTCGCGTATTGCCCAGCCCGCATAACGTCCACAATGTAGGGGCTTGAAACGTCCCACCATGTACGGCGCTTTGCTTTGGTTTTCACCACGGGCGTATTGCTGGCGCTGTCTGCCACAGGCGCGGGCATTGCGGCCTGGGGCTCTGGTTTCACCTCTGGCCGGGCCACACTCCAGCGATAGGGCAAACCTTGTTTTTCTAGCCATGCATTCACATCGGAAGGCGTAACCAGTTCATAAAAGGCCCTCACGTCCCCATCAGTCTTGGGCAAGTCTGTATGCGGGTTACGGACGACAAGCGCACGGCTTGAGGCGGCTTCCAGTAGCGCGCTTTCGAGGCTGCCCCGTGCGCCATCGTGCCACTGCTCCTGTTCGGCAATTGCAGCGGCGGCATTTTCCAGCGTCCATAAGTCCGGCCCGTTTCCATGCGGTGTAAGGCGCAGTTCTATGCCTCTTTCAGCAAGGAAAGGCCGTAAATCTTGAGGCAGCATTACGGCACGTTGCAGGGCATCACCATGCGCGAACGTGTGGCGGCCCAGCCCGGCGGCATTGCGCACTGTAAGCGCACCGTCTTTTACAGCTTGCTTTAGTTCGGTTTCCAGATTGATGCGGGCGGCGGCATAGCTCATTAGCTCATGGTCGCCGGGATGCATTGCCTTCGCCATCAGGTGCGCCAGCTCAGAAAAGCGGACGGGCTTGCTTTCTTCTAATGCCAGCCAATACGGTAGCGTCTTGTTATTCATGGGCACCCCCTCAGTGCAGCCCTGAAAAGGAGCCCCAGCAGGCGGGCAGGGAAACCCGCTTTTCAGTTCGCGGGCCTAGCTGGGGCAAATGGGGTTTATTTGTCTGTCGGGTCGAATAGCTCCAGCGTCCGAAGCGCAGCGGAAAAAACCCCTATGGTGTCGTTTGACCCTGTCGGATGGATGGGCCTCATGTGGTCGGGCAGGTCTTGGGCGGCATCCTTGTACAAACTGAAAACATCAGTTAGGCGCTCAATTTCCCCGTAGCTTTCAAGCCCAATATGCAATGCATGTCGGATGGTTCGCAGGTTTTCGAGCATGTTCGTTGCGTCCATGTCCAGCTTAGAATTTTCAATAGCCATGATGAAAATCGTTCTTTCGTTGTGGTCAGGGGCTGGCGCTGTGTTGCTGCACACGCTGGCCCCGCCTGTTTTGCCCTGGGTAGAACGCGCCAGGGCTTCGCGTTTAACTTGCCACCACGCGCAGCGCACCGGGCGCGGCCTTGGCATCAAACACAATCCCGGCCTGTTCCAGAACCCACGCTTCGATGCGCTCATGGTGTACGCGCAGCAGGTCTAGCGGGCGCACGGTGTAGTGCTTTTCAGCGGTTGCGCTGGGCTTGTGGCCCATGATTTGAGCCACCACACCGGCGGGAATTTCCAGCCACTCCGTGAGGCTCTTAAACGAACGGCGCAGGCCATGCAGAGTTAGCCCCTCGATACCAGCCACAGCACAGGCGGCATTGTGTGGGGCTCTCGGGATGCTCAGGGTCTGCCCTTCGGTGTCCTTGCCCCGTGCGGTGCTGGGAAACACCCAGTCACTGCGGCGCGGCAGGGAGTGCAGCAGGTGCGACACATAGGGCGTCAGGGGTATCACGCGCTCGCCTTCCACCTTGTCCCGGATGGTCAACCCCTTCCACTTGGTGTTGACGTCCTCCCAGCGCAGGCCCAGCACCTCGCCCGGCCTTGCGCCAGTCAGCACCAGCACTTGCAAGTAAGCGGCGGCGATAGGGTTTTGTATCTGTTGCACGGCGGCAAACCACGCGGGTAGCTGCTCTTTCAACAGTGCATCCTGCTTTACCCCGGCCTTGCCCAAGCTCTCGCGGGCCTTCTTCGTTTTGGCAGGGTTCACGCTGGGCAGCACTGGCGCATATTCCGGCTGTTCTGCGCACCAGCTTAAAAAGGCTTTCAGGCAGCGCCATGCCAGCCGGGCAGACGTGGGGCGGGTTTGTGCCTCGCGTGCTGCCCATGCCTCGATAACGGGTGCGGTAAGGTCACGCAGCGCCAGCGCCATCAATGGATGCAGCGGCCCGGCAACGGTCTTGCCACGGCCACGGGTGCCACGCTTGGAAATCTCGCCCCCGGCTTGAACCAGCTTCACATGGTCGGCATGGTGCCGTGCTCCCCAATGCGGGCGACGGGCCTCAATGTAAATAGCCCACACCTCGCCCACGGTAACGGCTTGGACGGCGGCGGCGGCTTGCTTTTCAGCTTGTGCGGCCAATGCTTCGCGCTTCAAGTCTCGGGGGTCTTTGCCTTCATCAATCAGGCGTTGCAGTTCGCGGGCCTTGGCTTGGGCGTCCGGAATGCTCCATGCGGCAGGGCTCCCGATGGTGATGCGCAGGTCTTTGCCTTGGTACACGCCTTGGAACACGTAGGCGGGCTTTCCGGCTGGCGTTGCACGCAGTCCAAGCCCCGGCGCGGTTACATCCCACAGGAAAGCCTGTTTCTTGTCGGGCGGGCACTTGAACCCCGAAACCCGGCCAGCGGTGAATGCAATCTTTGCCATGCTGTGCCCCTTTTGGTCTTACATCGGGCAGGATGTAAGGGCGGATGTAAGACTATTTTCCAAAATTCAGCGTATTTCAATCAAGGAACAAAGGCGGAAATTACGCCTAAGTCATTGATTTACATAGATTGTATCTAGGATAGTCAAGGATGGCAAAGGATAATTTAGTCCGACTCTTAATCCGTAGGTCGAGTGTTCGAGTCACTCAGGACCCACCAAACTGGAAAGCCCCGCCTTCTTCAAGATGGCGGGGCTTTTTTATTTACCGGGTCTGCCAGGTCGACTGCATCGGCACGCGATGCGCCTGCACTCGCCCCATGGATGGACCCAGCTGCTGCGCCACCCCCAGGTGAAATCGCTCGTTGATAATGGACCGGCCCGGCACCGATCATGACGCCCCCGTCGTTTCCGGCCCCCTCTCGATCCATTGACTCCACCACTCCATGAACCCACAAGCCCGCCTGCTTTGGCCTGCACCCCAATGGGCGCTGGCCGTGCTGCTGGCTGTGCTGGGCATGCTCGGACCCTTTTCGATCGATACCTACCTTCCCGCGTTCTCGGGCATTGCTTCTGCCCTGGGAGCCACGCCGGTGGAGATGCAGCAGACGCTGTCTGCCTATCTGTTCGGCTTTGCCTTCATGAATCTGTTTCATGGCGCGCTGGCGGATAGCTTTGGCCGCAGACCTGTCGTATTGACCGGTATTGCGATGTTCACGCTGGCATCGGCCGGCTGCGCGCTTTCTCAGACCATTGGACAACTGGTGGTCTTCCGCGCGCTGCAGGGCCTGTCTACCGGCGCCGGCATCGTGGTGTCGCGCGCTGTCATTCGCGACATGTTTCCGCCCGCCCAGGCGCAGAAGGTCATGAGCCAGGTCACCATCTACTTCGGTGTCGCGCCAGCCATTGCCCCGATCGTTGGCGGCTGGCTGTTTGTGCATCTGGGCTGGCACAGCATCTTCTGGTTCCTGACATTGGTGGGTGTGGCGCTCTGGATCGCCAACCTGCGCTTCCTGCCCGAAACCCTGCAAGCGGACCAGCGCCAGCCCTTCAACATACCGCACCTCCTGCGGGGATACTGGGAACTGGGTTCGAGCATGCGTTTTCTCCTGCTGGCCCTCGCCAGCGGTGTGCCATTCAATGGCATGTTTTTGTATGTGCTGTCGGCCCCCGCCTTTCTGAGCGGCCACCTGGGGCTGGCACCTACCCAGTTTTTCTGGTTCTTTGGCCTGACCATCTGCGGCATCATGGGCGGCGCATGGCTGAGCGGTCGGCTGGCAGGACGCATTGCGCCCAAGCGGCAGATACGGCATGGCTTCGCGATCATGTGCGTGGTTGCGGTTGCCAATGTGGTCGCGAATACCGTTTTTGCAGCGCATGCGAGCTGGGCACTCCTACCCGTCGCCCTGTTCGCTTTTGGCTGGGCATTGATGGTGCCGGTGGTCACCCTGCTGGTACTGGATCTGCACCCGCACCGACGTGGCATGGCATCGTCCTTGCAAGCATTTGTGGGCTCTGCCGCCAATGGCGTGGTGGCCGGCGTGGTGGCCCCATTGGTGATGCACTCCACGGTATGGCTGGCTGTGGCGTCGCTGATGATGATGGGCGTCGGCATGCTGGCCTGGATCTGCGTGCACCATCGCTGGCCCGAGATTGGACGCAGCACCCCCGGGCATGGTTGACGGCACTGGCATGCTCCACTGCCAGCTGCCCTTCCACAATCGACCGGAATATCCCGCCCCCTTGAACGACCCACGACACAGATGACGCACCCAACCGGGCTCGACACAGATCGATGAAATGGGATCGATGAAATAGCCCAGTTGCTGCGCACGACCGATGCGTTCATGGCGCGCATCGGCCGGACCACCGCCACCGATGGCGAACAAAAAAGGGCTGACTCCTTGCGGAGCCAGCCCTTTTGAACGCTTGTCAGTGCGTCTGAGCAGCCAAATCAGCGTGCAGGGCGCGCAGGGCGCTTGCGGGCATCATGGGGAGCAAAAGGCTTGCCACCACCAGCGCCGGCTGGCTTGGAGAAAGCAGGCTTGCGGGGAGCGAAATCACCGCGGGGTGCGCCGGCGTCGCCACGGGGGGCAAAGCCACCACGGCCCGCATCGCCAAAGCCGGGCTTGCGGCCGTAGCCCTCGCTGTCGCGACGGGGGGCGCCGAAGCCGCCACGGTCATCACGGCCGGCATAGCCGCCGTTGCCACCCTGGTAGCCATCCCGGGGAGCGGAAGCACCACGGTTGTCGCTGCCACGGCCAGCGAAACCGCCGCCAAAGCCACCCCCGAAACCGCCACGGTCATTGCCACCGCGTGCGGGACCGCCAAAGCGGCCACGCGACGGGTTGTCACGGTTGTCGTAAGAACGGCCCGGGGCGCCACGGCCACCACCGAAATCGCCACCGCGTGGCGCCTGGGGCGAGCGCTGCGAAGGCTCCATGCCGGCAATGACGTCCGACTTGAACTGCTGGCGGCTGTAGCTTTCGATGTCGAAGATCTTGCGGCGATCGCGGAACTCGGCAAAGGTGATCGCCAGGCCATCGCGACCGGCACGGCCCGTGCGGCCAATGCGGTGGGTGTAATCCTCGGCCTTCATGGGCAGGCCGAAGTTGAACACGTGGGTGATGGTGGGCACGTCGATGCCGCGGGCCGCCACATCGGTGGCCACCAGGATCTGCACCTGGCCAGCGCGCAGCGCCATCAAGCGGCGGTTGCGCAAGCCCTGGCTCAGGGCGCCGTGCAGTGCCACGGCCGAGAAGCCTTCTTGCTGCAAGTCATTGGCCAGGCCGTCGCACTCCACCTGGGTGCTGGCAAACACGATGGCCTGGTTGATGGTGGTGTCGCGCAACCAGTGGTCCAGCAGCTTGCGCTTGTGCTGGGCGTTGTCGGCCCAGTACAGCACCTGCTTGATGTTGGCGTGCTTCTCTTGCGGAGAATCGATGGTCACCTTCTGCACGGACGAGCCGCCGTCGTGCATCACGCGCATGGCCAGTTGCTGGATGCGGGGTGCAAAGGTGGCACTGAACATCATGGTCTGCTTGCGCTGGCTGGTCAGCTGGTTCAGTTCGGCCAGGTCGTCCGAGAAGCCCAGGTCGAGCATGCGGTCAGCTTCGTCAACCACCAGGAACTGCACCTTGTCGAGCTTGATCTGCATCGAGCGCTGCAGGTCCAGCAGGCGGCCGGGGGTGGCGACCACGAGGTTGGCGTTCTGCAGCTTGGCGATCTGCAGCTGGTAAGGCATGCCACCCACCACGTTGGCCACGCGCAGGCCGCGGCAGTGCTTGACGAGGTCGATGGCGTCGTGCGCGACCTGCTGCGCCAGTTCACGCGTGGGGCACAGGATCAGGGCGCCAGGGGTGGCGGCCTTGAAATTGCGCGAGTTGGTGGGGTCCTTGCGCTTGGCGCGCTTGGGAGCGGGCTCGCCCCGGGCAGCGGCTTCGGCCACAGCACGCTCGAAGGCGGCGCGTTCTTCGGCTTCGGCCTCGGCCTGTTGCTGGATCAGCGTGTTCAGCACGGGCAGCAGGAAAGCAGCGGTCTTGCCGGAACCGGTCTGGCTGGAGACCATCAGGTCGATGAACTTGGTGGCGTCGTTGCCACCACCCATGGCCAGAGGAATGGCCTTGCGCTGCACGCTGGTAGGCTGGGTGTAGCCCAGATCGGCCACAGCTTGCACCAGTTCAGGCGCCAGTCCCAACTCGATGAAACCATTGGGCTCGGCAGTGACAGCCTCGCTGGTGGATTCCACAGAAGATTCAAGGGTGGGCTGCACGGCAATATCGGCAGCAATAGAAGTATCGGCAGGCGCGAAATCGCCCTGCACCAAGGAGGTGTCGGTCATGAATTTTTCTCTCACGAAGACGTTCGCAGGCGTAACCCGCGATGGCTTCGTCAATGGTTAAAAAACATCAACCATCAAACGAAACCTGCATGCGCTCTGGGCGGCATGCGGGTGGGCGTTGTTCGCCAGTCCTGCGCTGTCTGAGACAGCCGGCTGGCAAGCCCGGTGTGTGAGGGGAGATGCACAATCTGCGTACAGTTTCCTGCGCAGCCAGCGATTGTCGCACAGTTAAGGGTTTCCCCGCAAGCCCTCTTTGAATTGCACCCGCATGCCGGGCCATCAAACTGTCACTCGCCCGGCAATGCGGCGCCCGGCCGTCGTCAGACGGACAGCAGGTTCTTGCGATAGTGCGCCAGTTCGTCGATGCTCTCGTGCACATCGGCCAGCGCGGTGTGCTTTTGCGCCTTCTTGAAGCTGCTGTAGGCCTCGGGCTTCCAGCGCCTGGCCAGTTCCTTGAGGGTGCTCACGTCCACATTGCGGTAGTGAAAGAAGCGCTCCAGCTTTGGCATGTAGCGCACCAGAAAGCGCCGGTCCTGGCCGATGCTGTTGCCGCACATGGGCACCGTGCCCTTGGGCACGTAACGGGCCAGGAAATCCAGGATCTGCTGCTCGGCCTCGGCCTCGGTCACCGTAGAGGCCTTCACCTTGTCGATCAGGCCGCTACGGCCATGCGTGCCCTTGTTCCAGGCATCCATCCTGTTCAGCAGTTCATCCGCCTGGTGAATGGCCAGCACCGGGCCTTCGATGCGGGGCTCCAGCTGGGGGCCGGTCACGATCACGGCAATCTCCAGCAGGCGGTCGGTATCGGGCTCCAGGCCGGTCATTTCGCAGTCCAGCCAGACCAGGTTCTGGTCCGATTTGGAAAGCACGGGGGGTACGGGGTTGTTGGCTTCAGACATGGCGCGCATTGTCGCTGATGGCCTAAACTCGCCCCCTCATGCCCACGCCCGACGCTTTTTCGCCCTCCACCGCACTCACATTCGCCTTTGCTGCGATCGTCTGCGCTGGCCTGCTGCTCAAATTCTGGCTAGCCTCCCGCCAGATTCGCCATGTGGCCGAGCACCGGTCCAGCGTGCCCGAGGCCTTTGCCACGCGCATTGCGCTGGCCGCCCACCAGAAGGCCGCCGACTACACCATCACCAAGGCACGTTTTGGTCTGCTGGAGATGGCGCTCGGCGCCGCTGTCTTGCTGGGCTGGACGCTGCTGGGCGGCCTGGACGCCCTGAACCAGGCGCTGCTGGGCGCCCTGGGTGGCGGCATGGTGCAGCAACTGGCCCTGCTGGGGGCCTTCGTGGTCATCAGTGCCGCCATCGACCTGCCGGTAACGCTGTACCAGACCTTCGTGATCGAGCAGCGTTTCGGCTTCAACAAGATGACGCTGGCCCTGTGGCTGGCCGATCTGGCCAAATCGGCCCTCGTGGGCACCCTCATCGGTCTGCCCATTGCAGCGCTGATCCTGTGGCTGATGGGCGCTGCCGGGCCCTTGTGGTGGCTGTGGGCCTGGTGCCTGTGGATGGGCTTGAACCTGCTGCTGATGGTGGTGTACCCCACCTTCATCGCGCCGCTGTTCAACAAGTTTCAGCCGCTCGAAGATGAATCACTCAAGGCCCGCGTCACGGCGCTGATGCAACGTTGCGGCTTTGCGGCCAAAGGGCTGTTCGTCATGGATGGCAGCCGCCGCAGCGCCCATGCCAATGCCTATTTCACCGGCTTTGGAGCCGCCAAGCGCGTCGTTTTCTATGACACCCTGCTGCGCCAGCTCTCCCCGGGCGAAGTCGAAGCCGTGCTGGCCCATGAGCTCGGGCACTTCAAGCACCGCCATATCCTCCAGCGCGTGGCGAGCCTGTTTGCCCTGAGCCTGGTCGGTTTTGCCCTGCTCGGCTGGCTGTCCACCCAGGTGTGGTTTTATACCGGGCTGGGCGTGCGCCCCAATATCTCGCTGGACCTGTCCGTGGCTGCCGCGCCCAACGATGCGCTGGCCCTGCTGCTGTTCCTGCTGGCCGTACCCGTCTTCACGCTGTTCATCGCCCCGCTGTTTGCCCAGTTGTCGCGCCGCCACGAATTTGAAGCCGACGCGTATGCGGCATCCCAGGCCAGCGGTGCCGATCTTTCTTCGGCGCTGCTCAAACTTTACGAAGACAACGCCTCCACACTCACCCCCGACCCGGTGTATGTGAAGTTCTACTACTCGCATCCGCCCGCTTCCGAGCGGCTGGCCCGCATGCCCTCACCTGCCCGACCATGACATCGATGTTAAAGAAAAAAGACTGGTCAACGCTTACCCGCCGTGCGCTGACAGCCACAGAAATTGTGGCCAATCTGGCCAAGATCGAGGGCTGGTCCCTGAGCGGCGACGGCACCCAGGTGGCCATCGAAAAGACCTTTCATTTCGCCAACTACTACGAGACCATCTCGTTCGTGAATGCCGTGGCCTTCGTGGCCAACGCGCAAGACCACCACCCCGATCTGTCGGTGCACTACAACCGTTGTGTGGTGCGCCTCAACACCCACGACGTGCAGGGCATCTCCGCCACCGACTTCGATTGCGCAGCCCGATTCGACGCCCTGCTGGCATGAACCCTGCCAATCGTCCCCATGACTGAACGCAGCGCCCTGATGGAAGGTTTTGTGGTGGCCGGCCACGGGCGCCACTGCATGGTGGAAACCGCCGACGGGCAGCGCCGCATCTGCCATCCGCGGGGCAAGAAGAACCAGGCCGTGGTGGGCGACCGGGTGCTGTGGCAGGCCCCTCCCAAAGGTCAGGGCGAGGAAGGCACCATCGAAAAGGTGCTGGAGCGGCGCAACCTGTTCTACCGCCAGGACGAGATTCGCACCAAGTCCTTCGCCGCCAATCTCGACCAGATCCTGATCCTGATCGCAGCCGAACCGGTGTTCTCGGAAAGCCAGCTGGCCCGCGCATTGATCGCCGCAGAAGCAGCTGGCATCAAGCCCCTGATCGCGCTCAACAAGAGCGATCTGGTGGAGCCCTTTGCCCGTGCCTGGGAGCGCCTGCTGCCTTACCGCCACATGGGGGGCGGGCACCACTATGGCGTGCTGCCGCTGTCGTTGTCGATGTCGGGCGACGTGGACCGCGCCTTGCTCATGCAACACCTGCAGGGCAAGACCACGCTGGTGCTGGGTCCCTCGGGGTCAGGCAAGAGCACGCTGATCAACCTGCTGGTGCCGGGCGCCAGCGTGCTGACAGGCGAGATTTCACAGGCACTGAACTCGGGCAAGCACACCACCACCAGCACCAACTGGTACTGGGTGGACAGCGCCCGCACCACCGCCCTGATTGATTCGCCGGGTTTTCAGGAGTTCGGCCTGCAGCACATCGCTCCCATGCAGCTCGCATCCTGCATGCCCGACATCGCCGTCCACGCCACCGACTGCAAGTTCTACAACTGCAGCCATCTGCACGAACCGGGTTGCGGCGTGATTACAGCACTCGAAAAGGATGCCAGTGCAGAGGGAATCAGCGCAAATCGCTATAAAATTTATAGCGATTTATTCGCCGAATTGAGCCACACGCGCTACTGAATCACACCCCACACCTCGGCCACCTGGCCAGGGGACGGCCATCAGCCCAGCAAGCGCGCCAGGGTCAGCAGCGCCAGCAACAGCATCCACACCACCACCGAGCGCCAGACCAGGCCCACCACGCTGCGCAGATGCACCACCTCTGGCTCGCGACCGGGGGTGCTGTCGCTGTCGCCCATGTCGGCCTCGATTTCCAGCCCCTGGGGTGTCTTCGGATCGGCGCGGGCAGGCAGGGCCTCGCCGCCCAGCTGCACATTGATGGCGCCTGCGGTGGCGGCCAGCACCACGCCGTCGTTGTCACTGGGAAAGCGCTGCGCATGAAAACGCCAACCCTCGATGGCCTCCTCAAAACTGCCCACCACCGCAAAGCTCAAGGCCGTCATGCGCACGGGCAACCAGTCCACCAGGGTCCAGGCCTGGGCCGAGGCTTGCTGCAATGCCGCGCTGGCGGGCTGGACGCCAGTACGTTCCTTGTATTGCCAATAGCGCGAGACAAATTCGGCCAGCCGGTACAGCACCGCACCCGTGGGCCCCAGACCCAGCGCTGCTAGCACGGAAAACCACGCTAGCACGCCGAACACATGGCGGTGCGCCGACAGTACCGAATATTCGATCACATGGCGCACGATCTCGCTGCGCGGGAGCGCGCCGACATCCACCTGTTGCCAGTCGGCCAGGCGCTCGCGCGCCCGGTCTTCATCGCCCTCCTCCAGCGCATCGCGGATGCCGGTGAAATGGTGGCTGAACTGGCGAAAGCCCAGCGTGACATACAGCACCGCCACACTCCACACCACCGCAAACGGCCAGCCCAACCCCAGCAGCAGCAACCAGTGGACAGCCAGTGTGACCAGCGCCGGCACCAGCACGGCCAGGCTCCAGGCCACCCAGCCGTGGTGAGGCTTGCCCGCGTCGAAGTTGCGGCTGACCGACAGAGCCCACGCGCGCAGTCCCGCGTGGATGGGGTTGGTGCGGGCCAGAGGGCGGGCCTGCTCGATCAGCAGAGCGAACAGGATGGCAAAGAAACTCATGGAGGGCAATGATACTGGGGCTGCGCGCCTTTGGATCATGCGGGCGCCGGCCCCTCCATCACGCCTGCATGAATCGATAGAAATTGCGCAGCATGCCGGCAGTAGCGCCCCAGATAAACCGGTTTTTGGTGCCATCCTGGTAAGGCATGGAGAACCATTCCCGGCGCACGCCTTGCCACTCGAAAACATGGCGCTGGTGATGGGCAGGATTGAGCAGGAACGCCAGCGGCACCTCGAACACATCCGCCACCTCGTAGGGGTTGGGATGCAGCACGCAGTCCGGTTGCACCAGCGCCACCACCGGCGTGATGATGAATGAGGAGCCGGTGACATAGGTGGGCAGCACGCCCAGCACCTCGACAAAGCGCCGCGCCAGCCCGACCTCTTCCTCGGCCTCGCGCAAAGCCGTGTCGGACGTGGAGGCATCTTCTGGATCTGCCCGCCCGCCCGGAAAGGCCACCTGGCCCGAATGGGTGGAGAGATGGGCCGTGCGCTCCGTCAGCAGCACCATGGGCTGTTCGCGCAGCACGATGGGCACCAGCACGGACGCGTGGGCCGGCTCCCGATGCATGAACTTCTTTTCCAACACCACCTCGGGCGTCCATACAGGCGGGTGGGCAAACCGCGCCCGCAGGGCCTGCGGCGTCTGCGCCTGCACCGGCACTGCGGGCAGGTGCCCGTCAACGCCCACCACCGGGACGGCACGCGGGTCGAAATCAGGCAGCGCCGCAAGCGGCGCCGGGTTGGCCGATGGAACAGGGGCGGATGAGGGATTCACGACAAGCCTGGAACGCAAGGCCCAAGGGGGCCGCAAAAAAACAAAAAGCCGCTACAGGCGATGCTGTAGCGGCTCCGGTCAGGGATGGCCTGTGCCTTATGCGGCGACGGGTGCAGCCACCTTGGCGCGCGAAGGCAGCTTTTCCTTGATACGTGCCGACTTGCCGCTGCGTTCACGCAGGTAGTACAGCTTGGCGCGGCGCACGTCGCCACGGCGCTTGACTTCAATGCCGGCGATCAGCGGGCTGTAGGTCTGGAACGTACGCTCCACGCCTTCGCCGCTGGAGATCTTGCGCACGGTGAAGCCGCTGTTCAGGCCGCGATTGCGCTTGGCAATCACCACGCCTTCGTAGGCCTGCACGCGCTTGCGCGTGCCTTCGACCACGTTCACGCTCACGATGACCGTGTCGCCAGGGGCGAACACGGGAATGGTCTTGTTCAAGCGGGCGATTTCTTCCGCTTCCAGGGTCTGGATCAGGTTCATTTGGGTATCCAACGATCTTGTCCGCGCCAAAAATGGCAGCGTCGGGATTGACGATTCAGGGTTTCGCGGCAGGCTTTGCAAGCAAAGCCACTGGGCAAAACGGCCGGCCAGAGGATCGAAAAGCCTTTGATTATAGCAATTCAACCCAGCTTGGCCAAGACCGCCTCATCGGCGGGCGCCAGGCGCCCTGCCTTGCGTGCGACATCGATCAGGTCGGGACGGTGCTTTGCCGTGGTGGCCAGGCGCTGATCACGGCGCCAGCGCTCAATCTGCGCGTGGTGCCCGGACATCAGCGGCGCGGGCACCGGGCGACCCTGCCATTCGTCGGGGCGGGTGTAGTGGGGGCAATCGAGCAGGCCGTCGAGCGCCGGGTTGAAACTGTCGAGCTGGTGGCTGCCCTCGTCATGGAGCACCCCTGGCTGCAGCCGCGCCACGGCATCGAGCAAGGCCATGGCCGCAATTTCACCGCCCGAGAGCACGAAGTCACCCAAACTCATCTGCAGATCGACATGGGCGTCGACGAAGCGCTGGTCGATCCCTTCATAACGCCCGCACAGCAACACAGCGCCAGCGCTGGCAGACCAGCGCTCCACCGCGGCATGGTTGAGCGATTCGCCGATGGGCGAAAAAAGCACCAGCGGCGCCTGGCCGTCTTGCGGCTCGCCACGCTCCGCCCGGATGGCTGCAAGGCACCGCGCCAGCGGCTCGGCCAGCATCACCATGCCCGGGCCGCCGCCAAACGGGCGGTCGTCCACGCGCCGGTAGTTGCCCTCGGCATGGTCGCGCGGGTTCCACAGATGCACATCGACCTGTCCGCTGGCATAGGCGCGGCGGGTCACGCCGCTCACCAGGAAAGGCGCAAACAGCTCGGGGAACAAGGTGATGATGTCAAAGCGCATGGTGCGCGGCGTGCCAGAGCGCAGGCCGGTCAGTAGTCAGGCTGCCAGTCGACCGTGATGCGCTTTTCGGGCAGATCCACCTTGTCGACAAACGCCGACACGAAGGGAATCATGCGCTCCCGGGCCTTGCCGTCCTGCTCGTAGGCCAGCACCAGCACGGTCTGCGGGCCGGTGGACATCAGCTCCTGCACCTGCCCCAGCGCCACGCCTTCACGGTTGAGGACCTGAAGGCCGATCAAGTCAACCCAGTAATACTCGTCCTGCGTGGTGGCGGGAAAGCTCGACCGCGGCACGAAGATGCGCGCACCCCGCAAGGCCTCTGCGGCATCGCGGTCATCGATGCCCTGCGCCCAGGCCACCACCGTGTCGGAATGGTCCTTGGCCTGGCGGATCGGCAACAGCACCGTGCCAGAAAACGTCTTGGCACCGCGCTCGGACGGCTGCAGATACCAGTGCTTGGCGGCAAACAGCGCCTCGGGCGTGGTGCTGTGCGACACCACCTTGAACCAGCCCTTGACGCCCCAGGCATCGGCAATGCGCCCGACCTCGACGGCATCGGCAGGGAGTACGGCGGATTCGAGCGACAGGGGTGCAGCCATGGTGTGTCTCGTGCAAAAAGAAAAGGGCGGGTTCCGCCGGGCAAGCCCACGGAACCCGCCCTTTTCGGGGAGCTTTAAGCAGCCTTCTTGGCGGCTTGCTTGATCAGGCGGTCCACCGTGGGCGAGGACTGGGCGCCCACGCTCTGCCAGTAGGTCAGGCGGTCTTGCACGATGCGCAGACCTTCTTCGGTTTCCTTGGCGGTGGGGTTGTAGAAGCCGATGCGCTCGATGAAGCGGCCATCACGGCGCACGCGCTTGTCGGCAACGACGATGTTGAAGAAAGGACGGCCCTTGGAGCCGCCGCGGGAGAGTCGAATGACGACCATGATTTATCCTTCGGGTGGTGAACTCCGGCAACATTTGCCCGGAGCCACAGTGTTCGCAACCATATTCGCAACGCTTGAGACACGCGACATGGCCACCCGGCCAGCGACACGCTGCAAAGCCCGCGATTATATCTATTTGTTCCCATGTCCACCATCCGCCCCAGCACAGACCGCGATATTCCCGCCATCACCGCCATTTACCAGCACCATGTGCTGCACGGCACAGGCACGTTCGAGATCGATCCCCCCTCCGAAGCCGACATGGCAGGCCGCCGCGCCGACGTGCTGGCCAAGGGCCTGCCCTGGCTGGTGGCCGAGAAAGAGGGCCAGGTGCTGGGCTTCGCCTACGCCAACTGGTTCAAACCACGCCCGGCCTACCGTTTCTCGGCCGAAGACTCCATTTACGTGGCCGACAGCGCGCGCGGCATGGGCGTGGGGCGCAAGCTGCTGGCCGCACTGGCGATGCAGGCCGAGGCCGCCGGCGTGCGCAAGCTGCTGGCCGTGATCGGCGATTCGGCCAACGCGGGTTCGATCGGATTGCACCGCGCGCTGGGCTTCACCGACGTGGGCGTCATGCGTTCGGTGGGCTGGAAGTTCGGCGCCTGGCGCGACATCGTGCTGATGGAAAAACCCCTGGGCGCGGGTGACACCACATCCCCGGAATAATGCCGCGCATGAACCATAACCCCCACGCTCCCCACTTCGTCTGCTCACTTCCCCCCGAGGGGGCCGCTTTTCATCTTGGGGCGGCCTGGCAATGAAAAACAAAACCGTGGCGGCCTGGCTCGCCTTCTTGGGGGGTCCTCTGGGCCTGCACCGCTTCTATCTGCATGGCCTCTCCGACATGCTCGGCTGGCTGCTGCCCATTCCCACCGCCCTGGGCCTGTACGGCATCCAGCGCGTGCAGGCGCTGGGGCAGGACGATCACACCAGCTGGATACTGATACCGCTGCTCGGATTCACCATTGCAGGCTGCGCACTCCAGGCCATTCTGTATGGCCTGACGCCCCCCGAGAAATGGAATGCCCGCTTCAATGCGGCGGCCGCGCCGGATGCGCCTGCCGGCCGCACCCGCTGGGCCACCATTTTTGCCATCGGACTGGCGCTGATGATAGGCACCACCGTGCTGATGGCCAGCCTGGCCTTCAGCTTTCAGCGCTATTTCGAGTACCAGATCGAGGAAGCACGCAAGATCTCGCAGTAAGCACCGATTTCAAGCAAAAAGAGCTGCCAGCGCCTGATTGGGAAGCGCTGGCAGCTCTTTTTTAATAGCGTTTGCGACCTCAGTACAACTGCAGGCTGACCCAGTAAGCCATGGCAGCAACGAACGCACTGGCCGGAATGGTCAACACCCAGGCCCAGATGATGTTGCCCGCCACACCCCAGCGCACCGCGCTGGCGCGCTGCGTGGAGCCCACGCCGACAATCGCCCCGGTGATGGTGTGAGTGGTGGACACCGGAATCCCCAGCGCGGTCGCCAGGAACAGGGTCAAGGCCCCGCCGGTTTCGGCACAGAAACCGCCCACGGGCTTGAGCTTGGTGATTTTCTGCCCCATCGTTTTCACGATGCGCCAGCCGCCGAACATGGTCCCGAGGCCGATGGCCAGGTAACAGCTCACGATGGTCCAGGTGGGCGGAGAGGCATCCGCAGCCGACGCATAGCCGGTGGCGATCAGCAGCAGCCAGATGATACCGATGGTCTTTTGCGCGTCATTGCCGCCATGCCCCAGGCTGTAGGCGCCGGCGGACACCAGCTGCAGGCGACGGAACCACTTGTCCACTTTATTGGGACGGGTGCGCCGGAACAACCACGCCACCAGCACCATCATCGCCGAGCCGAGCAGAAACCCCAGCAGCGGCGACACAAAAATGAAGGCCACCGTCTTGAGGATGCCTGCGGACACCAGCGAGCCCGCCCCCGCCTTGGCAATGACCGCGCCCACGATACCGCCGATCAGCGCATGCGACGAACTGCTGGGAATGCCGTAATACCAAGTGACCACGTTCCAGGTGATGGCGCCCACCAGCGCGCCGAACACTACATGGGTATCGACCACACCCGGCTGGACGATGCCCTTGCCCACCGTGGCCGCCACGCTCAGGTGGAAGACAAAAATGGCCACCACGTTGAAAAACGCGGCAAACAGCACGGCCTGGGCCGGCTTGAGCACACCGGTGGAGACCACCGTGGCAATCGAATTGGCGGCGTCATGGAACCCGTTCATGAAGTCGAACAGGATGGCCAGCGCCACGAGCAAGACCACAACCCACAGGGCCGTCTGTACGGTTTGCATGGTGATGGGCCCTGCGGATCAGGAGTTTTCGAGGACGATGCCCTCGATGCAATTGGCCACGTCCTCGCACTTGTCGGTGATGGTCTCCAGCAGCTCGTAGATGGCCTTGAGCTTGATCACCTCGCGCACATCCGGCTCTTCACGGAACAGCTTGCTCATGGCGCTGCGCATCACGCGATCGGCATCGCTTTCGAGCCGGTCGATCTCTTCGCAGGTCTTGAGGGCGGCTTCGGCCACGGCCGGGTCGGCAATCGTGCCAAGCAGCTTGACCGCATCGCGCAGGCGTTCGCAGCATTTCACGCTGAGGTCGGTGAGGCGCGTGATTTCCTCGGTCATGTGGTGCACGTCATACAGCGCCATGGTCTCGGCCGAGTCCTGGATCAGATCGGCCACGTCGTCCATGGTGTTGATGAGCGTGTGAATCTGCTCACGGTCAATGGGCGTGATGAAGGTCTTGTGGATCAGGCGATTGACGTCCTGGGTAACGCGGTCGGCGGCACGCTCGGCGTTGTCCACATCCTCGTTGTACTTGTCGCGCAGGTGCAGATCGCTGTAGTTGGCCACCAGTTGCGAAAAGGCCCTGGCGGCCTCGACGATGCGATCCGCATGCTGGTTGAACATCTCGAAAAAATTGCCTTCGCGCGGCAACAGCTTGCCAAACAGCATGAGGGGGAGCTCCTGGTGCGGAATCGGAATAAAAAACGGTCATATACCGCCTGTTCATGACAGGCGAGTGACCTATTTGTGACTTTGAAAACCCGCGAAGTTTAACCGCCCGCCGCTTCTCGCCGGGCGCCCACCTCGCACCCAAGCGGCGCGAAGCGCCCCCAATCACCCGCTGCGGAAGATGAAATACACCGCGCCGACCATGCACAGACCTGCCCAAAGGTAGTCCCACTTGAGGGGCTGGTCGAGATAGAACACCGCAAACGGCACAAACACCGACAGCGTGATGACCTCTTGCAGGATCTTGAGCTGCCCCACATTGAACTGGGTGTAGCCAATGCGGTTGGCAGGCACCTGCAGCAGGTACTCGAACAGCGCAATGCCCCAGCTGACCAGCGCAGCCACGTACCAGGGCGATGTCGCCAGGTTCTTCAGGTGGCCATACCAGGCAAAGGTCATGAAGACGTTGCTGGCCACCAGCAACACGATGGTTTGCAGGCTGACGGGAAGCGATTGCAGAGAGTTCATGGACACCATGCCACAGAGCAGCCAACACGAAAACACAAGCCAGATATGGTTTTATCCCTTGCCGGATAAACGCCACGAGCTATCCATCGTGGAATATTCCACACCCGGCACAGGATCAACAAAAAAGGCACTGCAGCCAGTGCAGTGCCTTTGGAATAACGCCTGCACCCGCAGGCACCACGCTCACTCGCCCAGATAGGCGGCGCGCACGCGCGGGTCGCTCAGCAGTTCCTGGCCGGGGCCGGTCATGGTGATGAGGCCCGACTCCATGACGTAGCCACGGTCGGCAATGGCGAGGGCCCGGCTGGCGTTCTGCTCCACCAGCAAGATGGTCACTCCCAGGGCGTACACGTCGCGCACCACCTCGAAGATCTTGTCCACCATGATGGGCGACAGGCCCATGGAGGGCTCGTCGAGCAGCAGCACCTTGGGCTGGCTCATCAGCGCCCGGCCCATGGCCAGCATCTGCTGCTCACCACCGCTCATGGTGCCGGCCAGCTGGTCCTTGCGCTCACGCAGGCGCGGGAAGATGGAGAACATCTTCTCGATATCGGCCGCGATGCCCGCCTTGTCGTTGCGGATGTAGGCGCCCATCTGCAGGTTTTCGGTGATGGTCATGCGCGCAAACACGCCGCGGCCTTCCGGCACCATGACCAGGCCCTTCTTCACCAGGTCCCAGGCGCCCTTGCCCCTGATGCTCTCGCCCAGGTATTCGATGTCGCCATCGTTGATGGGCAACGTGCCGGTAATGGCCTTCATGGTGGTGGTCTTGCCGGCGCCATTCGACCCGATCAGCGACACCAGTTCGCCCTCACGCACTTCGAAGTCCACGCCCTTGACGGCCTGGATACCGCCGTAGGCCACCTTCAGGCCCTTGACCTGCAGCAGTACCTTGTTGGATTTTTCGGCCATTCTCAATGTCCTCCGGTGCCCAGATAGGCCTCAATCACTTTTTCGTTCTTCTGCACTTCGGCCGGGTTGCCCTCGGCGATCTGCTTGCCGTAATCGAGCACCGTCACGCGGTCGCACAGGCCCATCACCAGCTTCACATCGTGCTCGATCAGCAAGATGGTGCGGTTGTCGTTGCGGATGCGGTCGATCAGCTCGCGCAGCTGCACCTTCTCGGTGGCGTTCATGCCGGCGGCGGGCTCATCGAGCGCAATCAGCTGCGGGTCGGTGGCAAGCGCACGGGCAATCTCCAGGCGGCGCTGGTCGCCATACGACAGCGTGCGCGCCTTGTAGTCGGCGAACTTGCCGATGCCCACGTAGTCCAGCAGTTCCTGGGCACGCTTGGCAATCGCGGCTTCTTCTTCCTTGAAGCCCTTGGTGCGCAGCACCGCGCCCAGCAGGCCGGACTTGGTGCGAATGTGGCGGCCCACCATCACGTTCTCCAGGGCCGTCATTTCGGCGAACAGGCGAATGTTCTGGAAGGTGCGGGCGATGCCAGCCTTGGCCACTTCGTGCACGGCCGTGGGCTCGTAGGGCTTGCCGGCCAGCTCGAAGCTGCCGCTGTCGGGCGTGTACAGGCCGGTGATCACGTTGAAGAACGTGGTCTTGCCCGCGCCGTTGGGGCCGATCAGGCCATAGACCTGGCCGCGCTGGATGGTGATGCCCACGTCGGACAGGGCCTGCAGGCCGCCGAAACGCTTGGAAATGCCGGCGACCTTCAGCACCACATCATTGGATTTCTCTGTCATTGCGAACTTTCGGTGGAGTGCTTCAGGTCTTTTGCGTCAGGCTCTTGCCGTGCTCGGGCGTTGGCCACAGGCCGCGGGGGCGCAGCAGCATGATGATGATCATGGCCAGGGCAATCAGCAGCTGGCGCAGGATGGCGGAGTCGATGCGGCCGTCGGTCATGGCCTGCAGCGGGCCGGCCACGTAGCGCAGGACCTCGGGCAGGGCCGACAGCAGCACGGCGCCCAGGATCACGCCGGGGATGTGGCCAATACCGCCCAGCACCACCATGGCGACGATCATGACCGACTCCATCAGGCTGAACGACTCGGGCGACACGAAGCCCTGGAAGGCTCCGAACATGGAACCCGCCACACCACCAAACGAGGCGCCCATGCCAAAGGCGAGCAGCTTCATGTTGCGGGTGTTGATGCCCATGGCCTTGGCGGCAATTTCGTCTTCGCGGATCGCCATCCAGGCACGACCGATGCGCGAGTCCTGCAGGCGGTAGCAAATCACCACGCTGACGACCACCAGTACCAGGAACAGGTAGTAGTAGAGCGTGACGGAGTTGATGTCAAAGCCGAACAATTCGAGCCGCTTGCCCAGATCCAGTCCGAAGATCTTGACCGAGTCGATCTGGCCCATGCCCTTGGGGCCGTTGGTCAGGTTGACGGGATGGTCCAGGTTGTTCAGGAAGATGCGGATGATTTCACCGAAGCCCAGGGTCACGATGGCCAGGTAATCGCCGCGCAGCTTGAGCGTGGGCGCCCCGAGCAAGGCGCCGAAGAACGCCGCCACCAGCGCCGCCAGCGGTATCACCAGCCACAGCGAGGTGTGCAACCCGTTCGGGAACATGGCGGCAAACGCCGCGAAATTGTCTGCCAGGTGCGGCGACGCCATCAGGGCAAACAGGTAGGCACCCACGGCGTAGAACGCCACATAGCCCAGGTCGAGCAGGCCGGCGTAGCCCACCACGATGTTCAGGCCCAGCGCCAGCAGCACATACAGCAGGGCCAGGTCGGCAATGCGCACCCAGGCGTTGCCGAAGGATTGCAGGATCAGTGGCAGCACCAGCAGCGCCACGGCGCCGATGATCCAGTTGGTTTTGGTGTTCTTCATGGCAATAGGTCCTCAGGCGCGGTCGGCCACGCGTTCACCCAGCAGGCCCGAGGGGCGCAGCGTCAGGATGATGATGAGCACGATGAACGCAAAGATGTCGGTGTAGTGGCTGCCCAGCAGGCCGCCCGTGAGCGCGCCGATGTAGCCCGAGCCGATGGCCTCGATCAGGCCCAGCAGGATGCCGCCCACCACGGCACCGGCCAGGTTGCCGATGCCGCCGAACACCGCCGCCGTGAAGGCCTTGAGTCCCGGCAGGAAACCCATGGTGTGCTGCGCCGTGCCGTAGTTGGATGCATACATGATGCCGGCGATGGCCGCCAGAACGGCACCGATGATGAAGGTGGCCGAGATCACCATGTCAGGCTTCACGCCCATGAGCGAAGCCACACGGGGGTTTTCTGCCGTGGCGCGCATGGCACGGCCTAATTTGGTGTAGTTCACCAGGTACATCAGCGCAGCCAGGGCCACCACGGTCACGCCCAGAATCAGGATCTGGGTGGAGGTGATGACGGCCCCGCCCACCTGGAACGGCGTGGCCGGCAGCAAAGTGGGATAGGACTTGTAATTGGGCTTCCAGATGATCATGGCCAGCGTCTGCAGCAGGATCGACATGCCGATGGCCGTGATCAGCGGCGCCAGACGCGGGCTGCTGCGCAGCGGTTTGTAGGCCACCTTCTCGATCGTGAAATTGAGCGCGGCGGCCACCACGCAGGCAATGATGGTGGCCAGCAGCAGAATGAGCCAGCCCGGTGCTCCCGGCATGGCCTCCTGCATGAGTCCGATACAGCTCCAACTGGTGAGAGCGCCGACCATGAGCACTTCGCCATGGGCAAAATTGATCAGCTGAATAATGCCGTACACCATGGTGTAGCCCAAGGCTATCAAGGCGTACATGCTGCCGAGAACCAGACCGTTGATGATCTGCTGCAGCAAAATGTCCATAAGAGAAGTCCTTCGTTTGTGACGTACCCACCGCTTTGGCACCGAAATCGGTACAGCCTTGTGGGCCCGACTGCCATGTAGCAAAAAACCCGCCAGGAATGCAGCTGTGCGGGTTTGAGGACGCGATTGTAGCGAGTAGTTTTCGGCCGTCCGGGCCTTGTCTGGCGGGGTTTTCCCTTGGGTTTGGGATCCATCAGCCGGGGACGCAACGCATAAGAAAGATTGATGGATCTATCTCAAAAACGGAGCAAATGGATTGCCGGCGGCAGGCCGGGCTGGACGCACCGATCGGCGGCCCGGTCGGTACTGTGACTCAGGGGTTTTCCGGGTCTGCGCTGGCAGCCACATTGCGCACCCGCAGGTCCCGCAGCTTTTGCGCGATCTTGATTTCCAGGCCCCGCTCCACCGGCTGGTAGAAGCCCGGTTCCGCCATGCCTTCGGGCAGGTAACGTTCGCCAGCGGCAAAGCCGCCCTCCTCGTCATGGGCGTAGCGGTAACCCTTGCCATAGTCGAGCGCCTTCATGAGCTGGGTGGGCGCATTGCGCAGGTGCATGGGCACGGGGCGCGTACCGTCTTGCTTCACATGGGCGCGCGCGGCGTTGTAGGCCTTGTACACGGCGTTCGATTTGGGCGCCACGGCGAGGTAGATCACGCACTCGGCCAGCGCCAGCTCGCCCTCCGGGCTGCCCAGGCGCTCGTACACCTCGCTGGCGTCGAGCGCCAGGCGCAGCGCGCGCGGGTCGGCCAGGCCCACATCCTCGGCCGCCATGCGCACCAGGCGGCGCGCCATGTAGCGCGGATCGGCGCCGCCGTCGAGCATGCGCACCAGCCAGTACAGCGCGGCGTCGGGGTCGGAGCCGCGCACCGACTTGTGCAGCGCGCTGATGGTGTCGTAGAACTGCTCTCCGCCCTTGTCGTAGCGGCGCATGCGCTCGCCCAGCACGCGGACCACCCAGGCGTCGGTGATCTCGGCCAGCTGCTCCTGGGCGGCCGCCATGGACAGCGTCTCCAGCGTGTTGAGCAGGCGGCGGGCATCGCCATCGGCGTAGGCCACCAGCCGTTCGATTGCTTCGTTTTCAATAGCTGGAAGCGCTTGCTCCTTCTGCGCCAGAGCCACAATTTTCTTCAAATCCGCGATGGACAGCGGTTGCAGCACATACACCGCCGCACGCGACAGCAGGGCCGAGTTGACCTCGAACGACGGATTCTCGGTGGTGGCGCCGATGAAGGTGAACAGCCCGCTCTCGACATGCGGCAAAAACGCGTCCTGCTGGCTCTTGTTGAAGCGGTGCACCTCATCCACAAAGACGATGGTGCGCTGCTGCATGAGGCCGCCCTTGGCCGCCTCGGCACGCTCCACCGCCTCGCGGATGTCCTTGACCCCGCCGAGCACGGCACTGATGCTGATGAACTGCGCATCGAACGCGTCGGCCATCAGGCGCGCAATGGTCGTCTTGCCCACACCGGGCGGGCCCCAGAGGATGCAGCTGTGCGGCCGGCCCGACTCGAACGCCAGGCGCAGCGGCATGCCCGGCCCCAGCACATGCTGCTGGCCGATGACTTCGGAGAGCTGGTGCGGGCGCAGGCGCTCGGCCAGGGGCTGGTGGGAGACGGCGGGCGGTTTCACGTTCGGCGAGGGGGCTGCCTTCAATGGTAGCCGGCAATCCGGCCAATGACCGCCGGCTTCTAGAATGACCCGCATCGCGTCCGCAGCCCCCGGAGGATTTCCATGCCCGTGCGCATCGTTCAACTCGGCAGCCCTCGTGCCCCCGGCGAGGGCACCCGCATCGGCACCGTGCGCCGCCCGCCGCGCGGTGTGCCCAAGGAGCAGTTCGCGGCGCAGGACTGGTACGACGTCTGGTACCCCAACCTGGCACCGAGCCCCGAAACCGTCAAGCAGGCCCAGGCCGCCGCCACGCCCCAGGAATGGGCGGCCTTCGCGCGCAAGTACCGCGCCGAGATGGCCACGCCCGAGAACCGCCACACCCTGGCGCTCCTGGCCCGGATGTCGCAGGACGCGAACTTCTCGGTCGGTTGCTACTGCGAGGACGAGGCCCACTGCCATCGCTCGGTATTGCGCCAACTGCTGGCCGAGGCCGGAGCACGGATATCCAATCCCCCCTGAGCCGCTTCGCGCCTTCCCCCCAGGGGGACGCCGCCAGCGCGGCGGGGCGGCCCTTGCGCGGCGTCTGCTGGCCTGGGCCACGCCGGTTTCGTATGCAGCGCCGCGCCATGAGTCACTGAGATGCACCCAAAAGACCAAGAACCGCTCGACGCCCTGCTCGCCCGCGTGCGCGCCTGCCACCTCTGCGCGGGGCACCTGCCGCTCGGGCCGCGCCCGGTGCTGCAGGCGCATGCAGATGCACGCATCCTCATCGCGGGCCAGGCGCCGGGCCGCAAGGTGCATGCCTCGGGTGTGCCTTTCGACGACGCCAGCGGTGAACGCCTGCGCCTATGGATGGGCATCTCGCGCGAGACCTTCTACGACCCGCGCCAGGTAGCGATACTGCCCATGGGTTTTTGCTACCCTGGCCAGGGTGCATCGGGCGACCGGCCGCCGCGCCCCGAATGCGCTCCGGCCTGGCGCCAACCGCTGCTGGACCATCTGCCGCAGGTGCGGCTCACTCTCGCGCTCGGCCTGTACGCCCTGGCTTGGCACCTGCCCGCCCGCAAGGGCCAGCCGCTGGCGGAGGCAGTACAGGGCACCTGCGCACGGCCGGATGCGCCTGTCCTGGCCCTGCCCCATCCGAGCCCGCGCAACAATGGCTGGCTCAAGCGCCACCCGTGGTTCGAGATCGCGCTGCAGCCCCTGGTACGGGTACGCGTGGCGGCCGTGCTGGCCACTCAGGACGAAAAACGACTCTAGCGGTTGATAAATAAGCGCCTGAAGCTCTCAAAACAAAAGCGTTTACTGCTTGAGCACATCCGCCCCTGCTGGCGGCTTGAACTGGAAGGTGCCCGGCGGCAGCGCTGCATTGGTCTGCATGCCCGTGAAGCGGATGGCCGAACGCTGGCCAAAGCTGTCCAGGATGTCGAGCGCGGCCAGTTGCTCGCCCGAAAAACCCACGCGCACGCTCTGCAACTGGCCGTCCTTGGCCTTGGGGCGGGCCAGCACCCATTGCAGGCCATCCT
>Ga0207975_100136_pt1 | contig 62162 bp, 49 predicted proteins | sample LakWasMe91_HOW11_2_FD_183913 | JGI IMG/M metagenome (GOLD analysis project Ga0207975, IMG submission 183913) | Freshwater sediment methanotrophic microbial communities from Lake Washington under simulated oxygen tension - Sediment Metagenome... | ecosystem: Environmental > Aquatic > Freshwater >...
TGCAAGGCCGGACCGTTACGCAGGCGCGGGGCAGTGCCCCGCGAATTCCCTGCTGCACCAGCGCCAGGCGATGACTGGCGATTAAACGCGCTGCTTTACGGAGCCCGGCCTTAGGGGCCGGGCCGTTACGTCGTGCCGGTTTCGCTCTTTCCACACTTGCCGCCTGCCGCTTGCGGTATCATCGCCACCATGCGCATCGTACTCATCACCGGCATTTCCGGCTCCGGCAAGTCCGTGGCCTTGAACGTTCTCGAGGACGCGGGCTACTACTGCGTCGACAACCTCCCGCCCGCCCTGCTCCCCAGCCTGGTCAGCACCCTGATCGACCAGGCCACCACCAGCCTGGCGGTGGCCGTCGATGCGCGCAGCGCCGAATCGCTGGTGGACCTGCCGGCCAACATCAAGGCGCTCAAGGACGAGGGGCACGACGTCAAGGTGATGTTCCTGACCTCGAACACGCATTCGCTGGTAGCGCGCTTTTCCGAGACGCGCCGCAGCCATCCGCTGTCGCACCAGTTGCGCCCCGACGAGAACCCGGCCTCGCGCCGCACCCTGATCGAATGCATCATGGAGGAACGCGAACGCCTCGGGGCGATCGAGCAGCTCGGCCACGTGATCGATACCTCCGAGCTGTCGGCCAACAAGCTGCGCGCCTGGATCAAGGAACTGGTGGAGATCGAGCGCGCGCCATTGACGCTGTTCTTCGAATCGTTTGCGTTCAAGCTGGGCGTGCCACTCGACGCCGATTTCGTGTTCGACGTGCGCGCCCTGCCCAATCCCTATTACGACCTGACCTTGCGCCCGCTTACCGGCAAGGATGCGCCGGTGATCGCGTTCCTCGACGCCCAGCCCAGTGCCGCCGAACTGCTCGCGGACATTCGCGCCTTCATCGAGAAATGGCTGCCGGCATTCAAGACCGACACCCGCAGCTACCTGACCGTGGCGCTCGGATGCACCGGCGGGCAGCATCGCTCGGTGTACATGGCCGAACGGCTGGCCGCCTATTTCAGCCCGACCGAACGCGTGGTGCTGCGCCACCGCGAGCAAAGCTAGCGGCGTAAGCTACAGGTGGCGCAGCGGGTGCGCGTGCGCCGGCCACACCGGGGCGAAGAAACCGGCAACCATCTCGCCCGTCACCTGCTCCAGCGCCGCGGGCGACCACTTGGGCGCATTATCCTTGTCGATCACCAGCGCACGCACGCCTTCGAGCACCTCGCCATGCTCGAAGCAGCGGCGCACCAGCGTGCGTTCCATGCGCAGGCAGTCGGCCACTTCGAGCCGTGCCCCGCGCGCGAGCAACTCGTGCGTCACGCACATCATCAGCGGCGAACGGGTGCGCATCGCGGCCAGCGCCTTGTGCGCGAACGGCTGCGGGTCCTGCCCAAGCGAGGCGATGATGTCCGCCACCGAAGCGGCGCCAAAATGATGGTCGATCGCGATGCGCGCTGTCTCGAGCTCGCTGGCGCCGGCGTCGCCCTGGAACGGTGCGGCGAACGCGCCGATCGCCGCGCGCAGCTGTGCGCCGGGCGTGGCGCCGATCAGCTCGACCAGCGCGGCCATCTGCGCCTGCGGTACGAACACATCGGCCAGCCCCGCGTACAGCGCGTCGGCCGCGCCGATCGTCAGGCCGGTCAGTCCCAGGTAATTGCCGAGCTGCCCCGGCGCGCGCGAGAGGAAATAGCTTCCGCCCACGTCCGGGAACAGGCCGATGTTTACTTCCGGCATCGCCATCCTGGTGCCTTCGGTAACGATGCGCAGCTGGCAATCCGGCCCCCCCTGCGCAATGCCCATGCCGCCGCCCATGACGACGCCGTCCATCAGGGCGACATACGGCTTGGGGTAGAAGTGAATCAGGTGATTGAGCTCGTATTCCTCGGTGAAGAAGTCTTCCAGCAGGGCGCTGCCGCCCATCGGCCCGGAATGGCCGATCTCGTGGAAAAAGCGGATGTCGCCGCCGGCGCACAAGGCTTTCGCGCTGCTGCTGCCGAGCACCACCGCGTCGATGCCGGCGTCGTCGCGCCAGGCCAGCAGCAGCTCGGTCAGCGCGCGCACCATCGCCAGCGACAGCGAGTTGAGCGCCTTGGGGCGGTCCAGCGTGATCCAGCCGGTACGGTTGGCAATGCGGGTCTGTACGAATTCACTCATGGCTGTCTGCGCAAAAAGGAAAGAGTGCCATTTTAACAGTGCAGCAAGCAGCCGCCAGCCGCTGCGGCGAACAATCTTCAACGCCGATGCATACTACGCTGGTGCGCCTTCGGCGGCGTCCACCGGAATCGAGAGCATGATCGTCATCCCCTGGTCCGGCTCGCTTATGCGGGAGAATTTTCCTCCCAACGCATGCATGCGTTCTTCAATCCCGATCAGGCCCAGCGAATTTTCCTTCCTGCCGCGTTTCGCCTGGTCGCCCACGCCGTCGTCGGAAATGGTCATGTGCAGCAGGTCATCCTTGCGCCGCATGTCGATCCATACCTGTCTTGCCTGGGCGTGCCGGATGATGTTGCTGAGCGATTCCTGCACGCTGCGAAACATGGCGGTGGCGAGCTGTTCGTCGAGCGCAAATTCGGCGTGGTCGATATGCACCTCGCAGGAGATGCCGCTGCAGCGCTCGAATTCCTTGGCCTGCCATTCGATTGCGGCGTGCAGGCCCAGGTCCAGCACCGACGGACGCAGGTCGTTGATGATGTTCCTGACGTTCTTGATGGTCGTATCGATCTGGCCGAGCACTGCCTGGAGCTGCTCTTTGGCAGGCGCGTCCAGCTGGGCGCTGGCAGCCATGCGGACCACGTCGAGGCGCAGCACCAGCAGGTTCTGGCCCAACTCGTCATGGATGTCGCGCGCGATGCGGGCGCGTTCGTTCTCCTTGACCATTTCCTGGTGGGCCGCCAGTTGCCGTAACTCCGACTGGGAACGGCGCAGCGTTTCCTCGGCCAGTTTGCGCTCGGTGATGACACGTGTGGTTCCGCGATAGCCCGTGAACTTGCCATCGGCGCCGAATTGCGGTTTGCCGCTGGTGCTGATCCACTGTCCGGCCATGCGCCCGGCCACCAGCTTGTACTCGAAATCCTTGAACGGCTGGTGCGCCTCCAGCAGCGCCCGGTGCGCGGCCCAGTCGGCCCCGTCCGGGTCGACCGGCAACTGCCAGCGGGTGCGCCCGACGATCGACGGCGCCAGGCCTGTTTTCGCGCCGTCCATCGCACCGACGAAACGAAAATCTTCGTCCTGTGTCCAGGACCAGTCGGACGACAACTCGGCCAGCTCGCGCGCCTCGTACAGCTTTTTTGCCTCCCTGCTGCGGCTTGCGGTAAAGCTTGAGAACATGGCCGCGACAATCAATGCGGAACCGAGCAGCGACAAGGCCATGCCGATATCGGCAATGGCGCCGATATGCTCTTTTGCCTCGGCCATCTCGGCGGCCATTTCTACAGTCTCGTCCTGCAGCTTGTCGAACAGCGGATCGACCACGGAGCGATCGTATTGCGCTGCCTCGGCAAGCTTTCCGGCCTTGATTAAGCGGAATTCATTATCCGTGGCGCGCACATAGTCCCGATAGATCACCTTGAACTCGGCCATGCACTCATCGTTTCCCTTGATCGCGGCGCTGAGCGCGTCGATCCGCTGCCTGCCCCCGGCAAACTGCTGCTCCATCCTGGCGTCCACGCCCTGCAGCAGTGCGCGCCACTTCAGGGAGTCAAGCTTCGTCAGGTCCGCCTTGATCTCGATGAGGCGGGACTCCGAAAGCGCGGCTTGCCTGGCCCAATAGCCCAGGCCATAGATGCCGGCGGCCGCCACGGCTGCGACCATGACCGAGCTGACCACCACCGTTTGCACGGAGTTGAACCGAGCCATCACGCCTCTCCCTTGCTTGCCGGGCACTTCGCCACGCTCCTGATATTGCAAGATTATTAACTTCGAAGCGGAGCCCGCACCCTGCGAGCGCACTGCGCAATGTCAGTTATTGTACCGAGACTACCGCGAAAAACCTTACCTATAGTCACTTTTTTCGCAAATAGCCGTGTGCGTACCGTTCACGCAATGAAAAATGCCGTCGAGCATTGCTGGACGGCATTGGTCGGGAGAGCGGGGACCGGCTTACGCGGCGGCCTGGAGCTCTGTTTCAGGAAGGTGCTTGATGGCTTGGTGATCGTGGTCCTGGACTTTGTCTTTGTGCTTCATGACCTGGCGGTCGAGTTTGTCGATCAGGCTGTCAATCGCGGCGTACAGGTCTTGCGCGAGGCTTTTTACGTTGACCATTTTTCCCGACAGCCGCAGGTTGATTTCGGCTTTTTGTCGTTTTTCTTTTTCGGTCAGGTTATCGACGGTAAGAATCACTTCAATTTCGATCACTTGATCGAAATGGCGCACGATGCGCTCGAGTTTGCTTTGTACGTAGTCACGAATGGCTGGTGTCACTTCGAGATGATGTCCGCTGATTGTGAGATTCATACACACTCCTTATGTCGCTGATGTTACAGGCGGTTCATACGCGCTTGTGGCGCAGAGGAACGACGTAAATTACAAGGACTTGCGCAGGCTGACGGGCGGGATTTTAAGTGCTTCGCGATATTTCGCCACGGTGCGGCGCGCGATGACCATACCCTGTTCCCCCAGCATGTCCGCAATCTTACTATCGGATAATGGATTTTTAGGGTCTTCAGCTCCTGTCAATTGCACGATGAGTGCCCGTATCGCCGTCGAGGATGCTTCCCCCCCCGCTTCAGTGGCGACATGGCTGCCGAAAAAGTACTTCAACTCAAACATGCCATGCGGGGTCAGCATATATTTTTGAGTTGTTACACGAGAAATAGTACTCTCGTGTAAACCAAGTGTATCAGCTATTTCGCGCAAAACAAGGGGCCGCATGGCAACCGCGCCATGCGAGAAGAAATTGCGTTGACGGTCGACAATTGCTTGTGCAACTCGCAAGATTGTATCGAAGCGCTGGCGCATGTTCTTGATCAGCCACTTCGCTTCCTGCAACTGCGCGCCCATCTGGCCCGGGCCGCCTTGCTTGAGCAGGTTCGCATACAGGCTGTTGACGCGCAGGCGCGGCATCACGTCGTGGTTGAGGGTCACGCTCCAGCCGCCCTTGGCGCGCCGCACGATCACGTCCGGCACCACGTAGTCCGACACGTCCGAGGCGAACAGCGCGCCCGGATGCGGGTTGCAGCGGCGGATCACGACCTGGGCTTCGCGCAGGTCCTCGTCGTCGCAGTCGAGCGCCTTTCTGAGCTTGTTGAATTCGCGCTGCGCGAACCAGCTCAGGTGGTTCTCGACGATCAGCAGCGCGGTGCGGCGCGTCACCATCGGCACTTCGGGCAGGCGCTTGATCTGCAGCGCCAGGCATTCGGAAGCGCAGCGCGCGCCCACGCCGGCCGGATCGAAACTTTGCAGCAGAGACAGCGCTGTCTTGAGTTCGTCGGCGTCGATCTCCAGTTCGGGCGGCAAGCGTGCCAGGATCTCGTCGAGCGATTCCTCGAGGTAGCCATTGTCATCGAGCGCATCGACGATCAGCTCGACCAGCGCGCGGTCGCGTACGCCGAGCGGGGTGACCCGCATCTGCTCCATCAGGTGCTCGCGCAGCGTGCAGGCGCTCGCTTCGAGCTGGGGCCGTGCGTCCTCGTCGTCGGGCGCCTTGGCGCGCCCTGCCTCGCCCCAGTCGCCTTCGTTGTCGCCGCCGGCGCGCTCGGCGGCCTCGCCCTCGAACGGCTCGGCCTCGGATGCGGCGGGCCCTTCCGGCGCCTGCGCTTCGGGCGCCGCTTCCGCGGCCGGCGCGCTGCCCGGGCTGATGGCGCCGTCGGCCAGCAGGCGCACGGAATTGTCGAGCGGATCGTCTAGCCGTTCGAGCAACGGATTATCTGTCAGCAATTGCTCAAGCTCCTGGTGCAGCTCGAGCGTGGACAACTGCAGCAAGCGGATCGATTGCTGAAGCTGCGGCGTGAGCGCCAGGTGTTGCGAGGTTCGAAGTTGCAGGGACTGTTTCATTGTTTCTACATCCGGAAATGTTCACCCAGATAGACACGTCGCACCGATTCGTTGGCGATGATGTCGTCCGGGCTGCCGGAGGCGAGTACCGCTCCTTGGTTGATGATATAGGCGCGGTCGCAAATGCCCAGCGTTTCCCGTACATTGTGGTCGGTAATGAGCACGCCAATGCCGCGCTCCTTGAGGAAACGCACGATGCGCTGGATTTCGATCACGGCGATCGGGTCGACGCCGGCGAACGGCTCGTCGAGCAGCACGAAACGCGGATTGGTGGCCAGTGCGCGCGCAATCTCGACCCGGCGCCGCTCGCCGCCCGACAGCGACAAGGCCTGGTTCTCGCGCAGCTTTTCGATCTGCAGCTCGGACAGCAAGGTGTCGAGACGCGCGTTGATGGCGTTCTTCGAGAGCGGCTTGCCGTCGACCTTCTGCAACTCGAGCACGGCGCGGATATTTTCCTCCACCGTCAGCTTGCGAAATACCGATGCCTCCTGCGGCAGGTAGGACAGGCCCAGCACCGCGCGGCGGTGGATCGGCAGGCTGGAAATATCGACGCCGCTGATGTCGATCGAACCGGCGTCCGACGGCACCAGGCCGACGATCATGTAGAACGAGGTGGTCTTGCCGGCGCCGTTAGGCCCGAGCAGCCCGACCACTTCGCCGCATCCGACCTGCAGCGATACGTCGCGCACCACCAGGCGCTTGCCATAGCTCTTTTGCAAGCCGCGCACGACCAAGGTGGCGCAATCGTCTTTTGCTTGCATTATGGCTGCCCCGCTGGCGCAGCGCCGGCCGCTGCCGGCTTGCGCGGCGCGATGATGAGCTTGCCGCGTCCCTTGCCGGGCTTGTTCACACCGCTCGGATCGTTGCGCACAATGAATACTTCCTTGCGGCTGTCGTAGGAAATGAATTCGCTGTCGATCTCGTTGCTGAGCGCACCGCCTTCGAGCTGGCGGATCTGGGCCTTCGCGAACAGCTTGACCAGCTCGTTTCTCTCGCTGTAATCGATGCGCTCGGCCTGGCCCTCGACCCACAGGTCGGGCCCGCCGTCGCGCTTTTGGCGAAAGGTCGCCAGCTTGCCGGGCGCCGCGGTCAGTGTCACCGACTGATAGCCCTCGGGATCTGCCGTCACCACGGCTTTTTCCGCATGCATCACCAGCGTGCCGCGCGTGAGCACCACGTTGCCGGTCAGGGTCTTGGTCTGGGTGACGTCGTCCACATCGAGCGTGTCGTACGCGATCTCGGTAGGCTTGTTGGAGTCGGCCTTCTCGGCCCATGCGCCGCATACCGCAAGGCCAAGTACAGCGCTAAGCAAAAATTTTTTCATTGTTTTCATCCTGTTGTCCGGTCGCGCTAGCGCGTATTCTTGGGCGGATAGACGATCCGCCCCTTGCTGGCAAGGTGCAGGGTGCGCGCGGCATTGTCGAACTTCATGCCGGTGCCGGTCACCGTGGCCGTGCCCAGCGTCAGTTCGACGGCGCGCTCGGTTTGCATCCGTTCCTCGTCAGGGAACAGCGTGAGCGCCTCGGTCCTGAGGCGCATGTGCTCGGCCGTGGGGGTGGCCGCGCGCTCGATGTCGACATTGCCAAGCAGGTGCACCTGGTCGTTCGCGTGATCGATGCGCGCGCGGCGCGCGTTGATCGTCATCGGCGCCTGGTCGGGAGCGAGGCTTTGCACCACCGGCTGGTCGACGTCCGACCAGTCGCCCAGCGGGCGATGGGTAAGCTTGTCGCCGGAAATGATGTAGCGCGGCTGGCCATCGGGCGACATGCGCACCACGCTGAATTTTTCGACGATGTAATCGGGCTCGTTGCCGGCCGCGCCGGCGCGCATGTCGCCGCCGCCGTTGTTGATCACCTGCAGCAGCCAAAAGCTGCCGAACGCAAAGAAGGTCCCCGCGAGCAGGGTCGCCGTGACGCGCCAGCGGTGTGCGGTTCTTTTATGCATGGGGTGGACGCTTCATGGAATCAGGCGAAGTACTGGGCCAGGGCCATGTCGTAGCTGCCCTGCGCGCGCATGACCATGTCGCACACTTCGCGCACCGCGCCGCGCCCGCCGCCGGCGCGCGTGACGTAGTGCGCGCGGTGCTGCACCTCGGCGTGGCCGGTGGGGACTGTCACGGCGAAGCCGACCTGCAGCAGCAGCGGCAGGTCGATCACGTCGTCGCCGATGTAGCCGCACTGCTGCGCGCTGGCCCCGGTCGCTTCGAGCAGCTTGCCGAACGCGATGCGCTTGTCGTGCACGCCCTGGTACACGTGCGCGATCCCGAGGTCGGCGGCGCGCCGCACCACGATCGGCGACTGGCGTGCGCTGATGATGGCGGTGGCCACGCCCGATTTTTGCAGCAGCTGGATGCCCAGCCCGTCAAGCACGTTGAAGGTCTTGGTCGCCTCGCCGTCCGGGCCGTAGGTCAGGCTGCCGTCGGTCAGCACGCCGTCCACGTCGAAGATCATCACTTTGACGCCGGCCGCGCGGCGCATGTGTTCGAGCTCGATCATCAGATTACCTTCGCGCGCGTCAGGTCGTGGATGTGCAGCGCGCCGACCAGCTTGTCGTCGGCGTCGACCACCAGCATCTGGTTGATGCGAAATTCCTCCATGATCGCGACCGCGTCCACCGCCAGCCGTTCGGGGGTGATGCGGCGCGGGTCGGCGTGCATCACATCGCTGATCGTGATGTTGGTAAAGTCCTGCACGCGTTCGATCAGGCGGCGCAAGTCGCCGTCGGTGAATACGCCCAGCGGACGCAGGTCGGCGTCGACAATGGCGGTCATGCCCATGCCCTTTTGCGTCACTTCGAGCAGCGCGGCCGCCAGCGAGACGCCGGCGCCAACCATCGGCACCGCCGCGCCGCTGCGCATGACGTCGCGCACATGGGTCAAGAGACGGCGTCCGAGCGCGCCGCCCGGATGCGAGCGCGCGAAGTCTTCCTCGCGAAAGCCGTGCGCATCGAGCAGCGCGACGGCAAGCGCGTCGCCCAGCGCCAGCGTGACGGTGGTGCTGGCGGTCGGGGCCAGGTTCAGCGGGCAGGCTTCCTTGGCCACCGAGACGTCCAGGTGCACGTCGGCCAGCAGCGCCAGGCTCGACGCCGGATTGCCGGTCATCGCGATCAGGGGCGACCCCATGCGCTTGACGATCGGCAGGATCGACATCAGTTCGGACGTCTCGCCGGAGTTCGAGATGGCGATGAAAGCGTCCTGCGCGGTGACCATGCCCAAGTCGCCGTGGGCCGCTTCGGCCGGATGCACGAACATGGCCGGGGTGCCGGTCGAGGCCAGGGTGGCCGCGATCTTGCGCCCGATGTGGCCCGACTTGCCGATCCCGGACACCACCACGCGCCCGCCGCACTTAAGCAGCAGGGCCACCGCGCGCCCCACGCTGTCGTCGCTCTCGAGGCGCAGCTGGAGCGCGCGCATGGCGTCGGTCTCGATCTGAAGCGTTTCACGGGCCATCAGCATGGCGCGCATCGTGATGTTTTTGTCAAAATCTTTCAGCATTGTTTTTTCATCGGTTACACTCATGCTGGAAGTATAAACGAATTGCGAAAGCAAAAAACTTGCCAGACGCAACAAACAACGATTTTTTCCCCTTATACCAGTGGCCGCTGCATGTTTTCAGGATTAGAACTCACCCTCCTTTTGTTGGGCAGCGCGGTGCTGGGCGTGGTCGCCTTTCGCATGCTGCACCTGCCGCCCATGCTCGGCTACCTGAGTGTCGGCATCCTGATCGGCCCGCATGCACTGGGGCTGGCCGAAAGCAATGCCACCACCCACACGCTGGCCGAATTCGGGGTCGTGTTCCTGATGTTTTCCATCGGCCTGGAGTTTTCCCTGTCGCAGCTGATCGCGATGCGGCGCATTGTGTTCGGCCTCGGCATGACCCAGGTGCTGCTCACGATCGCCTCAGCCATGCTGTTTGGCTGGGTGCTCTCGACCCAGTTGCCGCCCTCGGTGCGGCTCGGCTGGCAGGCCTCGTTCGCGCTGGGCGGCGCGCTGGCCATGTCCTCGACCGCGATCGTCTCGAAAATGCTGACCGAGCGGCTCGAACTGGAAAGCCAGCACGGGCGCAAGATCATCGGCATCCTGCTGTTCCAGGACCTGGCGGTGGTGCCGCTGCTGATCCTGATTCCCGCGCTCGGCCAGAACCCCGAGCAACTGGTCGAAACGCTGGCCTGGGCCGGCGCCAAGGCCCTGATCGTGCTGTTGCTGCTGCTGTTCCTCGGCCAGAAACTGATGCGCAAGTGGTTCACCATCGTCGTCAAGCGCCGCTCGCAAGAGCTGTTCATGCTCAACCTGCTGCTGGTCACGCTGGGTGCGGCCTGGATCACGGAACGCGCCGGCCTGTCGCTCGCGCTCGGCGCCTTCGTGGCCGGCATGCTCATTTCCGAAACCCAGTACAAGCACCAGGTGGAAGAGGACATCAAACCGTTTCGCGACGTGCTGCTCGGGCTGTTTTTCATCACGGTCGGCATGATGCTCGACCTGGGCATGGTGGCGGCCAACTGGTGGATCGTGGCGGTGCTGCTGGCGGCCCTGGTGCTGCTCAAGTTCGCACTCATCGCGCTGCTGGCCAAGGCCTTTGGCGCCTCCGACGGCATCGCCATGCGCACCGGCCTGGCGCTGGCGCAGGGCGGCGAATTCGGCTTCGTGCTGCTCAACCTGACCGCCGGCGCCCATCTGGTCGACCCGTTCATCATCCAGCTGGTGCTCGCCTCCATGGTGCTGTCGATGCTGATCGCGCCGCTCATCATCTCCAGGTCGGACCAGATCGTGATGAAGATCGCATCGAACGAATGGATGACGCAGTCGCTCATGCTGACCCAGATCGCGAGCCGCACGATGGCCATGCAAAAGCACGTGATCGTGGCCGGTTTCGGGCGCAGCGGCCAGAGCCTGGCAACCTTGCTGAGCGAGGAAAAAATCGCCTACCAGGCGCTCGACCTTGACCCGGAACGGGTGCAGGAAGCGCAGACCGCGGGCGCCAACGTATCCTACGGCGACGCGGCGCGGCGCGAGAGCCTGATCGCGGCCGGCATTTACCGCGCCAGCGCACTCGTCATCACCTATGCCAGCACGCCGTCCGCGCTTAAAGTGCTGCACCTGGTGCACGAACTGGCGCCGACCCTGCCCGTGATCGTGCGCAGCCACGACGACACCGACCTCGACATGCTGAAAAAGGCCGGCGCCACCGAAGTCGTGCCGGAACTGCTGGAGGGCAGCCTGATGCTGGCCTCGCACGCGCTGGTGATGATGGGCGTGCCGCTGCGGCGCGTGGTGCATCGCGTGCAGAGTGCGCGCGAAGAGCGCTACTCGGTGCTGCGCGGCTATTTCCATGGCGCCAGCGATGTGGTCGAAGACCCCGAGCACCTGTATGTGCGCCTGCATTCAGTCACCCTGCACGAGAAAGCGGGAGCCGTCGGCAAGCGGGTCGAGGAGCTCGATCTGGGCGAGCTGGGCGCCGAGGTGACGATCATCCGGCGCGGCGCGCAGCGCATCGAGGTGAGCGCGCAGACCGAACTGGAAGCGGGCGACGTGGTGGTGCTGCGCGGCTCGGCCGAGGCGGTCAACCGCGCCGAAGGCCGGCTGCTGCATTAGCGGCTGGCTGGCCGAACCGGTTAATCGAAGCTGACTACGCGGTTGCGCCCATTTTCCTTGGCCCGGTACAGCGCCGAATCGGCATGCGCCACCAGTTGCTGGGCCACGCCTTCGATGGCGTGATCGCGCTCGAAATCGTCGAGCGCGGCGACCCCGATCGATACCGATACCTGCAACTGCGCACCGCAGGCCAGTGAGAACGCGCTGCCGGCGACGCTGGCGCGGATACGTTGCGCGACCTGGGTCGCGGCTTGCAGGTCGGCGTCGATCAGCAGCACCACGAATTCCTCCCCGCCGAAGCGTCCCAGCGCGTCCGACAGGCGCAGCTCGGCCTTGATGCGGCAGGCCACTTCACGCAGCACATCGTCGCCGCCCTGGTGGCCGACGCTGTCGTTGACCTGCTTGAAGTGGTCAATATCGATGTACAGGCACGAAAGGCGGTAGGCCTGGCGCTGTGCGCGCGCGATCTCCTCGAGCAGGCGAGCGTCCATGTAGCGCCGGTTGTAGACCCCGGTGAGCGCGTCAGTGAGCCCGATATATTTGAGCATTTCGTTGCTGATCACGTTCTCGAGGCAGATCGCGATGATGGACGCCATGTGTTCGATGAAATCGGTGCCCATTGCCGGCGTGAAGCGGGCCGGATCGGCGCTGCCCAGGTTAAGACTGCCGATCAGGCGCTTGTTGCGCAGCAGCGGCACCAGCGCGATGCTGTGCAGGCCGGCGCCAAGGCGCGGGAACATGGCGCGGTGCGCTGCCGGATGGTAAGGTCCGAGCAGCGGCTTGGGCGGTCCGGTGAACTGTTCGTTGCGGGCGGGGACAAACCCGAGCTCCGATTCGGCCGGCACGAACACCAGTTGCGGGAAATCCTCGAAATCGACGCCCAGTTTGTCCATGACCGAATGGATATCGCCGCCTTCATCGACCAGGCTCAGGGTCACGATCTCAAGGTCGGCGATCAGGGGCAGGCTGCGGAAGATGGTGCCGATCAGCTCAGGGAAGCTGCCGGCGCCGACCAGTTCGAGATCGAACGCATGGTGGCGGCACATGATCTCGTGGTTGCGTTCGGCCTGCTCGAGCAGGTAGGCCATGCGCGCACTGAGCGACTCGTTTTCCTGCTCCAGATCCCGCGCCGAAGCGCCAGCGTCATGCATACAGCTTCCTCTTGTCGTCGGTTTCGACCTGATTGATCGCCATGCCCCTCACCTTACGCCATCTTTTCGCGCTTGAAAACCAAAACCGGCCACCCAGGGGGATGCGTTCAAAACGCCAGCGCAACCTCCACTTGCTGGCCTACGCGCAGGCGCTCTCCTTCGCCCGCGCTCACGATGGCGTTCATCCCGAAGCAGATCGCGTCATCCATGGCCGGCTTGCGGCGGTAGGAAAGCAGGATGTCGAGCGGGTCGGGGCCGCGCAGGCCGCTGGACTGGTCGACCGACGGTATCGGGCAGCGCGCACACGGCTTGACCGGCCTGACCTGCGCCGCGCCCAGGGCAAAGGACTCGACGTAGTCTTCCTCGAACGGCTCCATGGCGTCGATCACCAGGTTGGGGCGGAAGCGGTTCATCGGAAGCGAATCGCGGCCGGCGGCGCGCAGCTTGTCGTTCAGGTCGGCCAGCGAAGCCGCGCCGATCACCAGCAGCGGAAAGGCGTCGGCAAAGCGCGTGGGGGCCAGCAGCTTGCCGGTCCAGCGCGCGCTGGCCAGGCGGCGCGCGTGGGTGTGAAAGCGCACCAGCCGGCAAGGCATGCCCAGCACCTGCGAAAACCAGGCGGCAGCCGCAGCGCCGCAATCGAAAGCGGGCAACCGGTCGTCCCACACCTGCACGTCGCGGGTGGCGGCGTAGGCCGCATCGGGCATGGCCAGGCCGATATCGAGGCGGGGCATGCCGGGCGCGGACAGTTCGAGCATGCCGCCGGCCAGGCGCGGCACCACCAATGCCATGCGCGGGTGCTCGCGCTGCGACAGGAACTGGCCGTCCTCGGAGACGACCATCCATTCACGGTCGTGGATATTTTCGTGTTCGAGGCCGGCGCGCGTGAGCGTCGCTTCAGGCAGCCAGATGCCGGCGCAGGACTTGACCGGATACAGTACGAGTTCGGACAGGATTGCCATCGTTGTGCAGCGACTGGTTTAAAGTGACCGTATAGTACCGCACCCACAGCGCGAAGATGGCATATATGACATCACCTTGATATCGCCATCACCGATCACGCTGGCGCTGAAATAGGTCTGCAGGCCACGCGGCGTACAGGCGGCGCGGATGAGGCGGTCCTGATCAGGTTTGCAATCTCGACGGCCGGTACCGGCCGGCTGAAATAATAACCCTGCATCCGGTCGCACCCGTGCTTGCGCAGGAATTCAAGTTGCGCCTCGGTTTCCACCCCTTCGGCGATCACGCACAGCTTCATGCTGTGCGCCAGCAGGATCACCGCCTGCGCGATCGGCGACTCTTCGTCGGCGCTCACGATATTGCCGATGAAAGAGCGGTCGATTTTCAGCGTATCGATGGGAAAACGCTGCAGATAGCTCAGGCTCGAATAGCCTGTGCCAAAATCGTCAATCGACAGCCTGACCCCCATTGCGCTCAGGCTGCACAGCGTTTCAACGGCCGCTTCGGCATTGGCCATGACGACGCTTTCGGTGATCTCCAACTCGAGCGAGTCGGCATTGCAGCCCGTCTCGTCCAATATTTGCGAGACCAGCTTGACGATATCCTGCTTCCCGAACTGGCGCGCCGACAGGTTCACGGCAACCTGGATCGGGGGCAGGCCCGCGCGTTTCCACACCTGACTCTGGATGCATGCGCTACGCAATACCCATTCCCCGATAGGCACGATCAGGCCTGTTTCTTCCGCCACTGCGATGAAGTCGTCTGGATAGACCAGGGGGCCGTCATGCGGCTGCCAGCGCACCAAGGCCTCCACTCCCACGATGCGGCCACTGGCAATATCGACTTGCGGCTGGTAGTGCAGGACAAGCTCGTCGTGCTCAAGCGCGTGGCGCAAGCGCCCATCGATTTTCAGGCGCTCGAGCACGCGCGCATTCATCTCGTGCGCATAAAACTGGTAACTGTTGCCGCCACGTTCCTTTGCCTGATACATCGCCATATCGGCGCTTTGCAGCAGGCTGGCGCCGTCGGTCCCGTCCTTCGGATAAAGACTGATGCCAATGCTGCCGCTCGGATACAGTGCCTGTCCGGCGATGACGATCGGCTCGGCCAGCGACAGAAGGGCCTGTTGCGCGAGACAGGCGACATCTTCTTCCTGTCCGATATCGGACAGGACCACCACGAACTCGTCGCCCCCCAAACGGGCCACGGTGTCGCCATCGCGGGTGCTGCGGCCCAAGCGCTTGCCGCTTTCGACGATCACCTGGTCTCCCACGTCATGCCCGAGGCTGTCGTTGATCGTCTTGAAACGGTCCAGATCGATCAGCATCACTGCGACATACCTGCCGGCCCGGTGCGCGTACACGATTGCCTGCGCCAGCCGGTCGTGCAGCAATACCCGGTTGGGCAGGTTGGTGAGGGCGTCATGGTAGGCCGAATGCCTCAGTTCTTGCTCCATGCGCTTGCGCAGCGATATATCTTCAATTGCTACGATGAAATAACACGGCGCGCAGTGCGCGTCGCTCACCAGCGACACCGAGGTTGCGACCCAGACATAATGGCCGTCCCTGCGACGATACCGTTTCTCGGTGCTGTAATTCTGGATTTCCCCCGCCACCAAGCGCCGGATCAGTTCCCGGGTCGACTCCATGTCGTGAGGATGGGTAATGCCGAACAGTGTCAGTTGCATCAGTTCGTCCCTGCTATAGCCAGTGATTTTCAACAGCTTCTGATTGGCACGCATCCAGCGCCCGTCGGTGCTTACATGCGCCAGCCCCACTGCTGCCTGGTTAAAGGTGGCGGTAAAGCGCTCCTCACTGGCGCGCAGCGCCGCCTGCGCCTGCAGCCGCTCGGTCATGTCCTTGACCAGCGCTATCATGATGTGGCGCCCGTCCGATTGCAGCGCGCGCAACCGGATTTCGACCGGCAAGTGCGCGCCGTCCTTGTGCTGCAGCACGGTTTTCGAGACTGCACGCTTGCTGACGCTGTAGACGATCTGGTCATAAAATTCGGCCAGCCTGTCGCTGCTGACCCCGATGCAGGTCTGATGCGGGCCCAGTTGCAGCATCTCGTCATAACCATAGCCCAGCATTTCGCAAGCCGTTTCATTGACATCGATGAAGCGCATGGCGGCCCGGTCGACCACGTAAATGGCGTCGCTGGAGCGCTCCATGCCAAGCCGGAAGCGCTTCCATTCTTCTTCCGCGCAGGTGCGCTGCGTCACGTCGTGTGCGACCAGCAGCCACAGCGCCTCGCCTTCCAGCACGGTTTCCGATATCGTGAATTCGACATGGCAGGGGCCGGCTGCAGCGGGCAATGCCAGCACGAGTTTGCGCGCGAGCAGCGGCTGCGCCAGGCTTTGCGCCAGCTGAGGGTTCGGGATCAGGGGAGCGAGCAGTTGGCCGAGCGCGCTTTCGCCGCTTTCTATCCCGCAGATCTGGCACATGACGCTGTTTATCCAGCGCACCCGGTGCTGTTCGTCGAGCACCATGACGCCCGACGGCATCGCCGCAATCATTTGCTCGGCAAAATTCTTGTGCTGCAAGATTGACTGCCGGTCGATTTCGAAATAGGTTTCGAGGGCCAGACCCATGTCGAGGAAAACGATCTTTAGCAGCGCGTCGAAGGTCGCCAGGAATTTCTCCTGATCGCATTCCAGCAATTCCCATAGCGCGGGCGCAGTCGCGGACAGGTATTTCCGATATGCGCCGATATACCATTTCGCATCCAGGCCGATATGGCGGTGCACCGCCCCCACCCGCACCCGATGGTCGATATACTCCTGCGCATAGTCGCCTTCGGTGAGCTGGCTGAAATAGCGGTGATGCGACTGCTTCAGGCGGCTTACCGCATCGGCATCGGGCAACAGTTTCTTAAGGCTCGGAAAGGTCAGCAGAAAACCGTAGAAATCATCTTCGAGCACATGCTGCACCTTCGATAGCGGCAGATGAATATCGCGCAGCAGATCGACGTCGTCCTGCGCAAACTCCAGGAAGGCCTTGCGCTGCATAACCTCATCCTGGGTCAATCCGATTTTTCCGGTGATGACCTGGACTGTCTCGTTTAAATGTCTCATGAAATCTCTGCCGATTGCACCGAGGCACTCGACTAACAGGTGATTTATTTCCAGCTATTGCCGGTGTTTCAAAAGCAGCCGCCAAAAGATATATTTTAATTTTATCTTATAGGCAAACCGCACTTATACTGAAACAATGAGCTGGGCCGAATAAAATGACCTTAGTCAATAATTCGCGGATTGGGCGTTTTTTCTGTTGGCTGGAATGATCGTCTTGCCCGTCGAGCAGGTCTGCATCAGGACCGCAACGCCAGGTCCGCGGCCTTGGCCGGCGAATGGGTGCAGCGCCCGCCGAGCCTCACGGTATTCGCCTGCAATCTCCAGAAATGAAAACGCCCTCTTTGCAGAGGGCGAATGGGGCCTTTCAAGCCGGATCAGACAGTTTCTGAAATTTCTGGAAAGTGCACTGAGTATTTACACGTTGAACAGGAAGTTGAGCACGTCGCCGTCCTTGACCACGTATTCCTTGCCCTCGGCGCGCATCTTGCCCGCTTCCTTGGCGCCCGCTTCGCCCTTGTAGGCGATGAAGTCGTCGTAGGCGATGGTCTGGGCGCGGATGAAGCCGCGTTCGAAGTCGGTGTGGATCACGCCGGCCGCCTGCGGCGCGGTATCGCCCACATGGATGGTCCAGGCACGCACTTCCTTCACGCCGGCGGTGAAATAGGTCTGCAGGCCGAGCAGCTTGTAGGCGGCGCGGATCAGGCGGTCCAGACCCGGCTCCTGCATGCCCATGTCGGCCAGGAAGGCGTCCTTGTCGGCGTCGTCGAGGTCGGCGATTTCCGCTTCGATGGCCGCGCAGATGGCCACGATGGGCGCGTTCTGGCTGTTCGCGTAGGTGGTCAGCTGGTCGAGCAGCACATTGTTGGTGAAGCCGGTATCGGACACATTGGCCACGTACATGGCCGGCTTGGCGGTGATCAGGCACAGCGGCTTGATGAGCGCCATCTCCTCGCTGTCGAGGCCCATCGCGCGTACCGGCTTGGCGTCGTTCAGGAACGGCATCATGCGTTCGAGCAGGGCGACCAGCTTGGCCGCATCCTTGTCGCCCGAGCGCGCCTTCTTGTTCTCGCGGTGGATTGCCTTTTCGACCGTGCCCATGTCGGCCAGCGCCAGCTCGGTCTGGATGACTTCGATGTCGTCGAGCGGGCTGATCTTGCCGGCCACGTGGATCACGTTGTCGTCCTCGAAGCAGCGCACCACGTTGACGATCGCATCGGTTTCGCGGATGTGCGACAGGAACTGGTTGCCCAGGCCCTCGCCTTTGGAGGCGCCCGCGACCAGGCCGGCGATGTCGACGAATTCGACGATCGCGTTGACCATGCGCTCAGGCTTGACGATTTCGGCCAGCGCAGCCATGCGCGGATCGGGGACCTCGACCACGCCCACGTTTGGCTCGATGGTGCAGAACGGGTAGTTCTCGGCCGGGATGCCGGCGCGGGTCAGCGCATTGAAAAGGGTGGACTTGCCGACGTTAGGCAAGCCGACGATGCCGCATTGGAGACTCATGTGGAAACTTTCTGATCCGGTGAACGAGGGCTGGACACGGACACGGCCAACCCGAAACCCCATATTGTAACCCCTCAAGCCCGGGAGGGACGCAATAACCGCGCTTGCCGGCGCCACCCGGCAGTGCCTTCGCCGCGCCGCCCTGCCACGAACGGGCAGCAGGGCCGCGTTTGCGCAAGCGCAAATACACATCCCCCTGGCCTGCGTACCATGGGTCGGTCGAGCCGTCCGGCTCAAGCCCCCGGGGAGTTCGTCGTGCCATATGGCCTGCTCGCGGTCCTGTGCTGTGTTCTTGCGCTGTGCTGTCCCAATGCGGGCGCCGCCGACACGGGGACCGATCCCTCGGTTGTCATCGACAACTATGTCCAGCATTTCGTGGTCAACCCGGACGGCAGTTATACCCTCACCGTCGACAACGCCAAGACCATCGCCCGGCAGCGCGCGGTGCAGGCGCACAGCCAGTACTACATCAGCTACAACAGCGCGCTCGACGAGGTGACCCAGGTCGATGCGGTCAACCGCAAGAGCGACGGGCGGCGCATCGTGGTGCAAGGCGACCAGATCAAGGACCAGCAGGAGGCGCAGTCGTCCGAGGCGCCCATGTTCCAGGACACGCGCCTGAAGATCGTGGTGTTCCCCGATGTCGAGGTGGGCGACCAGCTGGTGGTGCGCTACGTCCTCAAGCGCCGCCAGGCGCTGTTCCCGGGGCAATTCGAGGACCTGTCCTCGTCCCAGTTCTATGTGAACAAGCAGTTCCACCTGATCTACGACATGCCCGAGTCGATGCCGCTGCACGCGGACGCGGCCGGCTTCGTGCCGGTGCCGATCGACAGCCCGCCCGGGCGGCGCCGCTACCAGTGGCAGTACGTGGGCGGTCCCAACGAGCGCATCGAGGCGGAGTCGGTCAGCTACCTCGATTACGGCAAGCGCCTTGCGGTCTCGACCTTCCCCGACTACCCGTCGCTGGCGCGCGCCTACGATGCACGTGCGCGCGCCAAGGCGCAGGGCAACGCCGCCATCGCCGCACTCGTGCGCCGCATCAGTGCGCAACTCGATGGGCCGCGCGCCAGGGCGCTGGCCCTGTCGGAGTGGGTGCGCCGCAATATCCGCTACGTCGCGGTGTATGTCGGCAACGGCGGCGTGGTGCCGCACGGCGCCGCCACCGTGCTGGAAAACCGTTACGGCGACTGCAAGGACCACGCTGTCCTGCTCGAAGCGCTGCTGGACGCGGCCGGCATCGAGAGCAGCGCCGCACTGGTCAACAGCGGCAATGCCTATCGCCTGCCGGGCATTCCCACGCTGGGCGTGTTCAACCACGTCATCACCTATGTGCCGAGCCTGGACCTGTACCTCGATTCGACCGCCGCCTCGATCGCGGCCGGCTACCTGCCGCCCTCCGTGCTCGGCAAGCCGGTGCTGCTGGCCCGGACCGGCACGCTCGCGCGCACCCCGTCGGCACAGGTGGAAAAGAATCGCACACGCACCTTGTTCCGCGTAAAGAAGGACGGGAGCAGTCATTTCAGCGTGGCCAAGATCACCGCCGGCGCGATCGCCGAACCCTACCGGCAGGCGGTGCGCGAGACGCGCCAGGCCGAACGCGAGCTGTTCGTCCAGCGCATGCTGGCCGGAATCGGCCAGAGCGGCGGCGGGGTGTTCGACCCTGGCAAGCTCGACGGCAGTGGCGACGAATACCGCATGGGCTTTGCCGGCACCAGCGACAACTTCGCCAACCTGCCCGGCCCCACCGGGCTGGCGACCACCTTCAATTTCTGGGGCGGACTGGGCGATGCAGTCTTCGCCTTCGGCCAGGAAAAGGAACGCAGCCAGGATTTCGTCTGCGCCGGCCTCGACATGGAGGACGAAATCGGTTTCGAGTTCGCGCGGGGGGTGCGTATCCTGGCCCTGCCGAAGGCGCTGACCTTGCGTGATGCAAACTTTTCATACCGCGCCGATTACATACGCAAAGGCAATAGCGTGACCGTCAAGCGCCGCGTCACCTTCCGCCACGACGGCATCGTGTGCACGCCGGCCGATCACCGCCGCATGCAGGGCCTGGTCGAGCGCATGATGCGCGACCTCAAAAGCCAGATCATCGTGACCAGCCTGTGAGGGCCTGGCTAGGCGGTGTGCAGCTGCATGGTGGCGATGTCGAACTTTCCTTCGCACACCAGCGGCAAGATGCGCAGGCTCTTCTCGATCGATTCGTCGATCAGCACCTGCTCTTCCTTGCGCGGACGGTGCAGCACGAAGTCGGCCACCGCCTGCTGTGAATTGGCGCTGCGCGGATGGCCGATGCCAAGGCGCAGGCGCCAGTAGTCCTGGGTGCCGAGCGCGGCGGTAATGTCCTTCAAGCCGTTATGCCCGCCCGAGGAGCCGCCCTTCTTCATCTTGACCACGCCGGGCGCGAGATCGAGCTCGTCGTGCACGACCAGCACTTCGTCCGGATTGATCTTGTAAAAGCGCGCGAGCGCACCGACCGACTGGCCGGAGCGGTTCATGAAGGTCTGCGGTTCGAGCAGCCACACCTCGTGGCCGGCGATCGCGCTCTTGGCCACCAGCGCGTTAAAGCGCGCTTCGCGCTGCAGGCGGCAGCCCGGCAGGCTGTTGGCAAGCTGGTCGACCAGCCAGAAGCCCGCGTTATGGCGGGTTTGTTCGTATTCGGGGCCGGGGTTGCCGAGGCCGACGATCAGGCGAATTGGCATGGCGTTCTCATGTTGGACATCGTGGATCATCCGCAAAAACCTGATTATCCGGGAAAAACAGGCAATAAAAAACCCGCTCAGCGATACGCCGGCGGGTTTTTTTTCAATAACCGCATTGCTGCGGACTGAGTTACTTCTTAGGCTTGGCAGCAGCAGCGGCAGGAGCGGCTTCAGCGGTAGCAGCGGTCGCTTCAGCGGACACATGGCCGGCTGGCACCGATGCGGTAGCCACGGTCAGGTTCGAGCCGTGGGTGATCGCGGTAACGCCTTTTGGCAGTGCCAGGTCGCCAACGTGGATCGAATGGCCGACGTCGATGTTTGCCAGGTCAACGGTGATGAACTCCGGCAGGTCAGCTGGCAGGCAGGAAATTTCCAGCTCGGCCAGGACGTGGCTCACGGTTGCGCCGTGCAGTTTGACCGCTGGGGAAACGTCAGCGTTAGCGAAGTGCAGTGCAACTTTCTTGTGCACCTTGCTCGATGCGTCAACGCGCTGGAAGTCTGCGTGCAGGACCAGTTGTTTGAACGCGTGCATCTGGAAGTCGCGCAGCAGCACTTGCTGTGTCTTTCCGTCGATTTCCATGTCCAGGATCGAACCGTGGAAGGCTTCTTTCTTGAGCGCGTGGTACAAGGCGTTGCCGTCCAGTGCGATCATGACAGGCGCTTCTGCGCCGCCGTAGATGATGCCCGGGGTTTGGCCAGCATTGCGCAGGCGGCGGCTCGCTCCAGACCCCTGCAGATTGCGGTTAAATGCGATGACTTTCATGTGTAACTCCAAAAATTGCAGGATTCATTTCCTGCGTTGTGAAAACCCCCGCGACCAGGGGTTTTCGTTGTTGAGCACAGCTGCGCGCTCAAGAAACCGGTAAAAACACACACGGCGCTCTGGCTTTCAAGCCAGTGCGCCGCGCCAAAAAAAACTGCCTGCTGCCGCTTAATCGATAAACAGCGACATCACCGAATCGCCCTTGCAGATGCGCTTGAAGGTCTCTGCCAGCAGAGGGGCACAGGTCAGCTGGCGGATCTTGCTGCATGCCTGGCCTGCCGGCGACAGCGGAATCGTGTCGGTGACGACCAGTTCGTCGAGCGGCGAGGCTGCGATGCGCTCGATCGCCGGCCCCGACAGGACCGGGTGGGTACAGTAAGCGACTACTTTCTTGGCGCCGCGCTCCTTGAGCACTTCGGCCGCCTTGGTCAGGGTGCCCGCGGTGTCGACCATGTCGTCCATGATCACGCAGTTGCGCCCTTCGACTTCGCCGATGATGTTCATCACTTCCGACACGTTCGCCTTCGGGCGGCGCTTGTCGATGATGGCCAGGTCGCAGCCGAGGCGCTTGGCGAGGGCGCGTGCGCGCACCACGCCGCCAACGTCGGGCGAGACCACCAGCAGGTCGTCGTAGTTGCGCTTTTGCAGGTCGCCGAGCAGGATCGGGGAAGCGTAGATATTGTCAACCGGAATGTCAAAGAAGCCCTGGATCTGGTCCGCGTGCAGGTCCATGATCAGGACCCGCTCGACGCCGGCTTCTTCGAGCATGTTGGCCACCACCTTGGCCGAGATCGCCACGCGCGCCGAACGCGGACGGCGGTCCTGGCGGGCGTAACCGAAATAGGGAATCGCGGCGGTGATGCGGCCAGCCGAAGAGCGCTTGAGCGCATCGACCATCAGGATGATTTCCATCAGGTTGTCGTTGGTCGGCGCGCAGGTCGACTGCAGCACGAACACGTCTTTACCGCGGACGTTTTCGTTGATTTCGACCATCACCTCGCCGTCAGAAAATTTCGATACAACCGCCTTGCCAAGCGGGATGCCGAGATTTTTTGCGACTCCTTCTGCCAGCGCAGGGTTAGCGTTGCCGGTAAAAACCATCAGGTTTTCGTAAGCCATGGGAGTCCCAAGAGGTAAGCGTTGATGTCTTGAAAAGTCGCCTGCCGGTTTGCCCGGCCGACGCTATGCTAAAGGATGACTCGCGAGAGCGAGGCCACCGAGTTTGCCTGCTGGACGCTTGCTTCGCATCGACAGCCCAGACAAAACGAATGGCAGGGGAACAAGGATTCGAACCTTGGTATGCTGGAATCAAAATCCAGTGCCTTAACCAGCTTGGCGATTCCCCTACGCAACTGACTGCTTGTCGTCACATTTGAACGCATTTTATCGTCAAATCCAACGCCAAACGAATTTTATTCTATAACCCCACCAACTTGCAACACCTCTGCCAGCGGGTGCCGTGCCAGCGATTTCGCTTTCCAGGCGCTCCAGACGGAGGGCACATTGCTGAGCACCTCATCGGCTTCGCTTTCACTGGAAAACGCGCAGAACACGCACGCTCCGGAGCCAGTCATCCTGGCATCCCCGTAACTGCCCAGCCATTCGACCGCCTGCGCTACCGGCGGGAACAAGCGGCTTGCCACGGCTTGCAAATCGTTCCTTCCGAACCCACCCAGATCGTTTCGACCAATGATGTGTCTGGAAAAGTCCGCTATTTTGACCGGTTTCGTGTCCCTTGTCAAATCCTCCGCGCAAAATATCGCGGCGGTGGGCACGGCCACGCCGGGCTCGAGCACAACGTACCAGCGCTCTGGCACCTGCACCGGCTGCAAGGCCTCGCCCACGCCCTCGGCGAACGCGGTCTGGCCGAAGATGAAGAACGGGATATCTGCTCCCAGCGGCAGGCCCAGCGCCATCAGCTCGTCGCGCGTCAGCCCGGCCTGCCAAAGGTGGTTGAGCGCCATCAGGGCGGTGGCCGCGTCCGACGAGCCGCCACCGAGCCCGCCGCCCATCGGGAGCACCTTTTCGATCGCGATGTCGACGCCGGGCGGCATGCGCCCGGTGCGGCGCACGAATTCGGCCTGCAGCAGGCGCAGCGCGCGCACCATCAGGTCGTGCTGTTCGGGCACGCCGGGCAGCTCGGTGGTGCGGCGGATCTGCTGGTCGCCGCGCAGGTCGAAATGGAGCACGTCGCCGTGCGCGACCAGCTGGAACACGGTTTGCAGCAGATGGTAGCCGTCGGCGCGGCGCCCGTTCACGTGCAGGAACAGGTTGAGCTTGGCCGGCGCCGGGCAATGGTGCAGTGAGCGCCGCACGCTTCAGGCCTGCGGGTCGATCACGATGCGGATCGCCAGCTCGTCCGAGGTGGCGCTGGCGCTGCGTTCGGCATTGATGAGGCGTGGCACCGGATGGGCCGCAGTCTCGTCCTGCCACGCCACGAAGCGCAGGCGCCAGCCATCGCGCGTGGTCACGCTGTCGTTGGCGGGCGAGGCGACGAAACGCTTGCCGTTCTGGTCGGTCGCGTAGCCTTGCAGCCAGTCGCGCAGGCCCGACACCGGCAGCGCCCAGCCCAGTGCCTGTTCGGTCAGCGCGTCCACATCGCGCGCCACGCGCGGCGCCTGGCCCGCCTGGATCAGGGTCGCCTGGCTCGGGGTGACGCTGATCTGGGCGATGGTCTGGCCCAGCGGGGAGGCAAGGCTGACATCGATGCGCGCCGGCGTCTGCGACCAGGTGAAGGCGCCCGTGAGCGATTCCGGGTTGGCGTCCTTGCTGTAGTTGACCGTCAGGCGCCCGCTCAGGTCGATCGCTTCGCGGTAAGCGCCCACGGGTGCGTGCGGGGCGGCGGCGCAGCCGGACAGCAGCACGGCGGCAAACAGGCGGGACAGTCGAAGAGATGGCATCGGGCACGCATACGGTTGGGCGAAAATGGGAGTGTAACTGATTCTCGCCGGCGCGCGCTTCGCGCGGGATGCAACAGCGCGCCGTGATCGGCCATGCCGGACACGCCGCGGCTCACAAGCTCAGGTTCAGGCGCGCCAGCGTGCTCTTGAGGGTATCGTTTTTCGGGTCCTTGGCGCGCGCTTCGCGCCACAGTTTCTGGGCGTCGGCCTTCTGCCCTTTTTGCCACAGCACCTCGCCAAGATGCACCGCGATCTCAGGGTCGCTGCGCAGGCTGTAGGCGCGCCGCAGGTGCTGCTCGGCCTCGTTCAGGTTGCCAAGGCGGTACTGCACCCAGCCCATGCTGTCCATGATGAAGGGATCGTCCGGCGCCATCGATAGCGCCTTGCCGATCAGGGCCAGCGCTTCCTGCAGGCGCACATTGCGCTCGGCCAGCGAATAGCCCAGCGCGTTGTAGGCGTGGTGGTTGTCCGGCGCCTGCGCCATCACCGCGCGCAGGGTCGCTTCCATCACGTCAAGGCGCCCGGTTTTTTCGGCCAGCAGCGCGAAATCGTAGAGCAGGTCGGGGTTCGCGGGAAAGCGTTTCGCACCGGCCTCGAGCACGGAATACGCCTCGGCCAGCTGGCCCGCGTCGCGCAGGATCTGGCCCTGGGCCAGCACGACCTGGGCCTGCTCGGACGGCTCGTTCGGCGCGAGCGCGGCGAGCACCGTGCGCGCCGCGCCCAGGTCGCCCTGCTTGCCGATCAGTTGCGCGCGCTTGATCTGGGCCGCCATGTGCGCGCGCGGCTCGTCGGTATCGATCTTGTCGAGCCATTGCAGGGCCGCCTTGAGGTCGCCGCGCTGCTCGGCCAATTGCGCCAGCATCATCAGCACCTTGGACGGGTCGCGCTCGTCGTCGGGACGCTCGGCGAGCACCTCGATGAAGCGCGCCAGGTATTGTTCGGCGCCGGGCGCGTCGTCGAGCTGCACCGACATGATGCCGAGCGCGTACAGCGTTCCCAGGTTGTCCGGCTGCTCCTTGAGCAGGGCGAGGAACTCGGCGCGCGCACGCCCATACTGCTTCTGGTTCACCAGCACGCGCGCATGTGCGGCACGCACTTCGCGTGCGCCGGGATTGGCGGCCAGGAATGTGGCAAGCAGCGCGCCGGCCTGGTCCTGGTCGTCGTTCACCTGCGCGAGCGTGAGCACGGCCAGTTCCGAATCGGGCTTGAGCGCAAGCGCGGCCTGCGCGTGCCGCACTGCGAGCGCGGCCTCGCCGCGCGCATGCGCGCCCTGGGCCAGCAGCACGCGCGCTTCCATCGTGTCCTGGTACGGCGCCAGCAGGCGCTCGAGCAGCGCCTGCGCGGCGGCCTTGTCCTTGGCGCGGCTCAGCAGTTGCTGGATCTGAAACATGGCCGGGCCGCGCGCGGCCGGGCCGACGTCTTGCAGGCGTTGCTTGAAGATCTGTTCGGCCTCGGTCAGGTTGTCGGACATCACCACCAGGCCCAGGTAATACTGGGCCGCTTCTTCCGACTCGGGCGCCAGTTCGCGCCACAACCGGATGGCGGCCATCGATTCGCCGCTCTGCCTGGAAGCGAGCGCCATTTCGGCCGCGCGCCGGGCCAGGCGCGGGTCGCGCGTCTGGTGCGCCAGGGCTAACAGCGCGACGTAGGATGCGCGCCAGTTGCCATTCCGGAAATCCAGCTCGGCCTTCATGATCTTGTACAGCAGCTCGCTGCTGAGTGCCACCTTGGGCAACTTTTCCTCGGGCGCTTCCACGACCGCAGTCGCAGCTTCGTCCTGCGCGCTGGCCGGCGCCGGCGCTTCGGCGGGCGCGGGCGCGGCCACCGGCGCGGGCGCACTCGCCCTGTGCGGCTGCGGCGCCACAGCGCACGCCGCCAGCAAGCCGGACAAGGTTACAATGACGAAAGCGTTTTTCAAGGCAATTCCAGGATGAAGCCGATGATTTACGATTCTACGCTCAAGGCGCCGCTCGCGTACGCGAGCGCCAGGCGAAATTAATTGAATTGCCATTTTACGCATGCCTGAACTCCCAGAAGTCGAAGTCACCCGGCGCGGCATCGCGCCCCATATCGAAGGGCGCACCGTCGAGGGCGTACTGATGCGCCGCGCCGGCCTGCGCTGGCCCTTCCCCGCCGGCCTGTCCAGCCTGCTGGCCGGCGCGGCAAATACCTGCTGATCGGCTTTGCCCATGGGACATTGATCATTCACCTGGGCATGTCCGGCCACCTGCGCGTGCTGCCCCACGGCACCGCGCCGAACAAGCACGACCATGTCGACCTGGTGTTTGGCGACGGCCAGGCCCGGCAGGTATTGCGCATGACCGATCCGCGCCGCTTCGGCGCGCTGCTGTGGCATGGCAACGAGGAAGGGGAACTGGCCGACCATGTCCTGTTGCGTTCGCTTGGGGTGGAACCGCTCGACGCGGCGTTTTCCGGCGAGCTGCTGTACCGGGCCAGCCGCAAGCGCAGCGCGGCCATCAAGCAGGTGCTGCTGGCGGGCGACATCGTGGTCGGAGTCGGCAACATTTATGCCTGCGAGAGCCTGTTTCGAGCCGGCATCAATCCGAAAACGGCTGCCGCCCGGATCGGCCGCGCCCGTTACGACAGGCTGGCCCAGGCCATCCGCGAGATCCTGGCGGCCGCCATCGTGCAAGGGGGCAGCACCTTGCGCGATTTTATTAACGTCAATGGACAATCCGGATACTTTCAACAGACATATTTCGTCTATGATCGTGCTGGAGTGCCTTGCCGCAACTGCGGCGCCCCGATCCGCCAGATCAAGCAGGGGCAGCGTTCTACTTTTTATTGTGGTCATTGTCAAAAATAACAAGAAAAAGCGGTTCGCACGAATCGCCATTCGGAACAGGTGGGCATCAACATGCAGGATTTCCAGCAGTACGGCGCCTGGCGCCAAAGCGTCGTGGCGGCCCTTGAACACTATCAGGCGTGGGCCTGCGCGGCCGAACTGAGCGACGGCGCGACCGAGCAGCGCATGGCGCGCGCGCGCGCGCGCCTGGCCGACGACAAACTGTCGGTCGCGTTCGTGGCCGAGTTCTCGCGCGGAAAATCCGAGCTGATCAACGCCATCTTCTTCGCCGACTATGGCCAGCGCATCCTGCCTTCGGCCGCCGGGCGCACCACCATGTGCCCGACCGAGCTGATGTACGATGCGGCCTACCCGCCCTGCATCCGCCTGCTGCCGATCGAAACGCGCGCCTCGCACCTCTCGACCAGCGACTACCGCGACGACGAGCAGGCCTGGACCGTGCTGCCGCTCACGCTCGACGCGGGCGACGAGATGCACGAAACGTTCAAGCAGGTCAGCCTGACCAAGCAGGTCACGCTGGCCGAGGCCAGCCGCTACGGCCTGTACGACGAAAACGACCCGGATCTGGCGGCCACGCTCGACGAGAACGGCCTGATCGAGATTTCGCTGTGGCGCCACGCGATCATCAACTTCCCGCATCCGCTGCTCAAGCAGGGCCTGGTGATCCTCGACACGCCGGGGCTCAACGCGATCGGCACCGAGCCCGAGCTCACGCTCAACCTGATCCCGAACGCGCACGCGGTGCTGTTCATCCTGGCCGCCGAAACGGGCGTGACCAAGAGCGACATCGAAGTCTGGCGCAGCCACATTGGCGCGGCTGCCGGGCGCATCGTCGTGCTCAACAAGATCGACGCGATGTGGGACGAGCTGAAAAGCGAAGCCGAGAACGACGCCGCGATCGAGCGCCAGCAGGACAGCGTGGCGCACATGCTCGCGCTCGAGCCGCACCAGGTGTTCCCGGTATCGGCCCAGAAGGCGCTGGTTGCCAAGATCAACGGCGACATGGCGCTGCTCGAGAAAAGCCGCGTCGGCGCGCTCGAGGCGGCGCTGTTCAACGAACTGATTCCGGCCAGGCAGGACATCATCCGCGGCCAGCTCTCGGCCGAGCTGGCCGAACTGACCGATGCGCAGCAGGCGATGCTCGGCACGCGCCTGCGCGACATCGTCGAACAGCTGCAGGAACTGAAAAGCCTGCGCGGCAAGAACCAGAGCGTGATCGCGCACATGATGCGCCGCATCGATGCCGAGAAAAAGGAATTCGACGCCAGCCTGTTCAAGCTGCAGGGCACGCGCGCAGTGTTCGCGCGCCTGTCGACCGAGCTGTACACCACGCTCGGCATGGACATCATCCAGAGCGAGATCGACACCGTGCGCGCTGCGATGGAGGCGAGCCGTTTCGCCACCGGCATGCGGGCCCCGGTCAGGCACTTCTTCGAGCAGGCGCGCGCCAACCTGGACCTGTCGGACCAGAAGATCGCCGAAATCGCCGCGATGATGGAAACCATGTACCGCAAGTTCGCGGCCGAACATGGCTTGACGCTGACCATGCCGATGTCTTTTTCGCTCGACAAGTACCGCCAGGAAGTGGACGCGATCGAAGCGGTGTACAGCAAGCAGTTCGGCACCGCCACCCTGCTCATGAGCAGCCGCGGCACATTGATGGAACGCTTCTTCGATTCGATCGCCTCGCGCGTGCGGCGCAGCTACCGGGCAGCCAACGCCGACGTCGAGGCGTGGCTGAAAGTGATCATGGCCCCGCTCGAAGCGCAGATCCGCCAGCACAAGGAGCAGCTCAAGCACCGGCTGGCATCGATCCAGCGCATCCACGACGCAACCGACAGCCTGGAGCAGAAAATCGAATCGTTCGAAGCGAGCCAGAACGGCCTGGAGGCGCTCAAGCGCCGCCTGAACGAACTGGCCGGCGGCGTCACGCGGGCGCTCAATTGCGAACTGGCGGCGCTGGAAGCGGCTGCGTGAAGCGGGACGTGCTCGGCGCGGAACTGGCCGATCCCTCATTTTCAGCCGCCGTCATCGGGTGGCAGAAATCGCATGGGCGGCACGCGCTGCCTTGGCAGAACACGCGCGACGCCTACCGCATCTGGCTTTCCGAGATCATGCTGCAGCAAACCCAGGTCGGCGCGGTGCTGGGGTTTTATGCGCGCTTCCTGGAACGCTTCCCGACCCTGTCCGATCTGGCCGCGGCGCCCCAGGAAGACGTGATGGCGCATTGGGCCGGCCTTGGCTACTACACGCGTGCGCGCAACCTGCACGCCTGCGCCAAACGGGTGCTGGCCGAATACGACGGCGTGTTCCCGAGCGAGCCAGCGCTGCTGGCCGCGCTGCCCGGCATCGGCCGTTCGACCGCCGCCGCGATCTGCGCGTTCTCCAGCGGCACCCGCGCCGCCATCCTGGACGGCAACGTCAAACGCGTGTTCGCACGCGTGTTCGGGATCGACCAATACCCGGGCCTGAAGGCGGTGGAAGACGCCCTGTGGCGGCGCGCCGAGGCGCTGCTGCCCGAGCACGGCATCGAAGCGTATACGCAGGGCCTGATGGACCTGGGCGCTACGCTTTGCACCCGCAGCCGGCCCGATTGCGCGCGCTGCCCCTTGCAGGCGCGCTGCGCGGCGCACGCGCAGGGGCGCACCGATGAACTGCCGGTACGCAAGCCGAAGAAAACGATTCCCGAAAAGCAGGCCGCCATGCTGGTGATCCTCGACCGCGGCCAGGTGCTGCTCGAGCAGCGCCCGCAGTCCGGCATCTGGGGCGGGCTGATGTCGCTGCCGGAACTGAACGGACACGAAGCGCTGGCCGCTGCGCCAACCGACGGCGCCGCGCTCGATGCGGCGGCGGCCAGGTTCGGGCAGGTCGAGGAAGCGCAGGCTCTGCTGCCGCTGGTGCACGTGTTCACCCACTACCGGCTGCGCATCTCGCCGTACCGGATCGCGCTCGCGCAACGCGCAGCAATGCAGCCGCAGCACCTGTGGTGGGACATGGCCGATATCGGCAAAGCGCCCTTGCCTGCGCCGATCAAGAAGCTGCTGGTGGAACTGGCGCAGCCGGCACTGTTCTAGGCTTTCTACAATTCTTCGATGGAGAAAATGCGGCGGTGCTCGCGGATCGCGTAGCGGTCCGTCATGCCGGCGATGTAGTCGGCAATCTTGCGCGCCTGCGTGTCGGCCTCGCGCGGCGCCGCCCTGTAATCGGGCGGCAGCAGTTTCGGTTCGCCCATGAAGGCTTGGAACAGGTCGCGCACGATGCGGCGCGCCTTGGCCGTCATCCGGTTGACCATGTAGTGCCGATACAGGTTCTCGAACAGGAAGCGTTTGAGTTCGCTTGCGTCGGCGCGCATCGCGTCCGAAAAACGGATCAGCGGCGCGCTGTTGCGCACATCGTCCACGCTGCCCGGCTGCGCGGCCCGGATCTGCGCTTCCGAGGCGGCGATCAGATCCACCACCAGCGCGTTGATCATGCGGCGCAAGGTTTCATAGATCGCGCGCCGTCCGCCCAGCCCGGGATAGGCCTGCGCGACTTCGCGCCGGTGGCGCGCGTAGAAATCGACCTCTTCGATCTGGGCGGTGGTGATCAGGCCGGAACGCAAGCCGTCGTCGATGTCGTGGTTGTTGTACGCGATTTCGTCGGCCAGGTTGGCAAGCTGCGCTTCCAGGGTCGGCTGCTTCTTGTCGAGGAAACGCTGGCCCAGCGCGCCCAGCTGTTTGGCATGCGCGCTCGAACAGTGCTTGAGGATGCCCTCGCGCGTTTCGTACATCAAATTCAGGCCGTCGAACGCGCCGTACTGCTGCTCGAGCGTGTCGACCACGCGCAGGCTTTGCAGGTTGTGTTCGAAGCCGCCATGCTGCTTCATGCATTCGTTGAGCGCATCCTGTCCGGCGTGCCCGAACGGAGTGTGCCCGAGGTCGTGCGCCAGCGAGATCGCCTCGACCAGGTCTTCGTTCAGGCGCAGGTTGCGCGCCAGCGAACGGCCGATTTGCGCCACTTCGAGGCTGTGCGTGAGGCGGGTGCGAAACAGGTCCCCCTCGTGGTTCAGGAACACCTGGGTCTTGTATTCAAGCCGGCGAAACGCGGTCGAATGGATGATGCGGTCGCGGTCGCGCTGGAACTGGCTGCGCGAGGCGGCGTCCGGCTCGGCGTGGCTGCGTCCGGCCCCCTGCGTTGAACGTGCGGCATAAGGGGCCAGGCCGGCTTCGAAGCTCATCTATCGGGCGCAGGCTGCAAGCGTGGCCAGCAGCAGCTCCTGGGGCACCGTGGTGATGCTCGGGCTGCCCAGCGGCTTGAGCAGGATGAACTTGATCGCGCCGCCTTCGTTTTTCTTGTCCACTTCCATCAGTTCGAGCCAGCGTGCGGTGCCAAGGTCGGGCGCCGTGGTGGGCAGGCCGGCGGCCGCCACCAGCGCCTTCACGCGCGCCACCGTGGCCGCGTCGACGAAGCCGAGGCGGTGCGACAGGTCGGCCGCCATCACCATGCCGCAGCCGACCGCTTCGCCGTGCAGCCAGTGGCCATAGCCCATGCCCGCTTCGATCGCGTGCCCGAAGGTGTGGCCGAAATTGAGGATCGCGCGCAGCCCGCCCTCGCGCTCGTCCTGGCGCACCACCTCGGCCTTGATTTCGCACGAGCGCGCGATCGCGTGGGCCAGGGCAGCCTTGTCGCGCGCCATCAGCTTGCCGATGTTCTGCTCGATCCACCCGAAAAACGCGAGGTCGATGATGGCGCCGTGCTTGATCACTTCGGCCAGGCCGGCCGACAGTTCGCGCTGCGCCAGCGTGGCCAGGGTGGAGGTGTCGGCCAGCACCGCGCGCGGCTGGTAGAACGCGCCGATCATGTTCTTGCCGAGCGGATGATTGATGCCGGTCTTGCCGCCGACCGATGAGTCGACCTGGGCCAGCAAGGTGGTCGGCACCTGCACGAACGGCACGCCGCGCATGTAGCTGGCCGCGGCGTAGCCGGTCAGGTCGCCGATCACGCCGCCGCCCAGCGCCACCAGGGTGGTCTTGCGGTCGCACTTGTTGGCCAGCAGGGCATCGAAGATCTGCATCAGCGAGGCCCAGTTCTTGTGCTCCTCGCCGTCCGGCAGGACCACCGAAATGACCTCGCGCCCGGCGGCGCGCAGGGGCGCGGCCAGCCGCTCGAGGTAAAGCGGCGCGACCGTGGTGTTGGTGACGATGGCGACCTTGTGGCCGCCGATGTGGCGTGTAAGCAGGGCGGCGTCGGACAGAACCTGGTCGCCGATCGCGATCGGGTAGCCGCGCTCGCCGAGGTCTACGTTGAGAAAAATACAGGATTGCTCAGTCATCGGTGCTTCTGGTCTCGGGCTATGCGCTGGCTTGGCGCCCGATTCCTCGAGCGCTTCCAGCTGCGTCAATATGGTTTGAACCATGGATTGTACGTTAGGTCGGCCGGTATCGATGACAAGGTCGGCAATGTCGCGGTACAGCGGCTCGCGCTGCGCGCTCAGTTCCTCGAGCCGTTTGCGCGGATCGGCGGTCTGCAGCAGGGGGCGATTTTTGTCGTGCGCGGTGCGTATCAGGATGCTGCTGACGTTGGCGCGCAGGTAGATGACGGTACCGCGCGCCTTGAGCAAGGCGCGCGTGTCAGGGTCGAGCACGGCGCCGCCGCCGGTGGCCAGCACGATGCCCTGCTGGGCGCTGAGGTCGCGGATCACTTCGGCCTCGCGGCGCCGGAAACTGGCCTCACCCTCGATTTCGAAGATCCACGGGATCGAGGCGCCGGTGCGGGCCTCGATCTCGTGGTCGGAATCGATAAAACGCTTGCCTAATTTTCGTGCAAGGGAACGGCCGATGGTGGTCTTGCCGGCCCCCATCAGCCCTATCAGGAACAGGTTCTGCATGTTCAGTCTTAGTTGGCGATCCTGCACTCCGTTGCTGTGCCGTATGGGCTGGTCCTGCCCGGAGGTACAGTGCTCTTGTCGGTGTAATCGGTGCTCAGGCCCGGCAGCAAGGTGTGACCCACATATTTCGCTTCCGTTCCGGCCACCACGCCGCGAATCGTGAAGTCGACCGCCAGCCAGAAGGCGCGGTCGCGCGGGTAAGTCATCGAAATGACCGCGATGCCGTTGGCGTCGGTCTTGCCGCTCGAGCTGATCGAGAGCGGGATGACCGGATCGAGGCGGCCGTTGCCGTTGACGTCTTCGCCAGGCCCGAGCGAGCCGTCGTGGTCAAGGTCCTCGTTGGCGCAGATGGCCGCGTAAGGCCGGCTCATGGCCGGGTCGTCCGGACTGACATACAGCGGGGTCCACGGACCGTCGGTTCCGACGAACACCATCTGGCCCTTGCGGTAGTCGGTCGGCAGGACCGAAGCGGTCACCGACACGCCCGGCACCGCATTACCGGCGGCGTCGGTCACGAACACGGCGTAGTCGACCCGGTAGGTCGACGTCGTCGGCACCTGGATGAAGGCGCCGGTACCGGCACTGATGAACAGGGATTTCTTGGCCACCGTCAGGGTGGCCGTCGCGCTCGCCGAGCTGACGGCACTCAGGATCTTGGCCTGGATCCTGACGCCGTCGATCGAGGTCGGGGTGGAACCGGCCACGAAGCTGACCGTCGCCGAGCCGTCGCTGCCGGTGATGATTTCCGAAGGCTGGGTCAGGTAACCGCCGCTCGGATCGGTAAGAATCGAGAACGTCACGCGTGCGTTCTTGACCAGGTTGCCCTGGCTCGCGGCATCGGTCACGACGGCGCGCAAGGTCACCTGCTCGGTCGTGCTTCCGGACACGTTCGTGCCCACTACCGCAGGGTCGGCCTGCAGGCTGATGGTGGCGCCCGCGGTCAGCGGCGCGACGAATTCGATCGTGCCCTGGGTGGTGGCGCCGCTGACGCTCGAGGTTGCCGTCAGCGTGGCCAGGCCAGGGCCGCTCGACCTCACGTAGACCTGTGCCTGGCCGCCCGAGAGCGCGGTGGCCGGGCCCAGTGGCAGGCTGCAGGCGGCGTCGCTGAACATCGCGCCGCGCGAGCTGCTCACGGCCACGTTGCCGCTTTGCGGCACGCTGCCGATGAAGTGCGAGACCGCGACCGGGTTGCAGATGTTGATGCTGACGGTGCCATTGGCCGCGCCCAGCACGGCGACGCTGAAGTTCGAGGAATTGATGGTCATCCCGGTGGTGGCCGTCTCGCCCAGGGCGCGTACGGTCACCGTATCGCCGGTGCCGGTTTTCGCGTTGTAGGTGAGGGTCAGCTTGCCGCCGGCATCGGTCAGCGCCGGGCTGGCGGCGCCGCCCTTGGTGACGATCGGGTTGGTGACCGAGCTAAATGCGACGGACCGGTTAGCCAGCGGAACGCCGGCCGAATCGGTCAGCGTCACCGTCATGTCGGTGCTCGAGCCCAGGTTGACGGTGCCGCTGGCGTTGATCGCGATCTTGGTGCCGGCCACGTTGACGGCCAGGGTCGATGGCGGAGTGCCGGCGATCGACGCGGTGACGTTGACGGTGCGCGTGGTCGGGTCGGTTCCGGTTCCCAGTGCCACCGAGGCGATGCCCTTGGCGTCGGTAAATGCCTGGGTGGCCGAGAGCGCCCCGGAATCGGCCGAGAAGGTGACGCGTGCGTTGGGCACCACGGCATTGTTCGGATCCTTGACCAGCGCCAGCAGCGTCACGTCGGTGGTGCCGGACGACTGCAGCACGCCGCTCGAGGCGGTCAGCAGCAGTTGCGGCAGCGGCGAGCCGGTCGCGACCACGCTCACCGTTTTCGGCGCCGAGGCGATGGTCCCGACACTGGCCGTGATCGTGATCGTGCGCGTGCTCGAGTCTCCCTTGGTGCTGAGCTTCTCGGTCACTTCGCCACGGCTGTCGGTAATGCGCGTGGTATTCGAGATCGAGCCCGAATCGGCCTTGAAGTCGACCGTTGCGCCGGCCAGCGCATTGTTGTTGGCATCCTTGACGATGGCCGTGACCAGCACTTCGGTGCCGTCGGCGCCAGAGGCCGCCATGGTCGTTGAGCTGACCATCAGGGTCACGCTGGCCGCCTTGGCCGGCGTGCCGCCGATTCCGCCCACCGCGCCAGGACTGCCGCCGCCGCCGCCGCAGGAGGCCAGCAGCATGCCGCAGGCCAGTGTTGCAAGCGCGCCGGCGGCACGCCTGATGATGTTGTTATCGTTGTTGATCATTATTTACCCTGTCAATGCGTCTTAGTATTGTTTTTTGATGCTACGCGCGCCGTTCTCAGCGCGTCGAAAGGCGTTCGGCCACGATCTTGGGCGTGATGAACACCAGCAGTTCGGTCTTGTTGCTGGTCTTTCCGGTCTTCTTGAACAGGTGCCCGAACAGCGGGATCTTGCCCAGCAGCGGCACCTGGGTCGTGTCATTCAAGTCTTCCTGCTGGTAGATCCCGCCCAGCACCACGGTGCCGCCGTTTTCGACCATCACCTTCGTTTTCACGTGCTGCGTGTTGATGGCCGGGCCGAAGGTGGTGTTTTCGCCCTTGGAGTCCTTGTTCACCTCCACCTCCAGCACCACGTTGCCGTCCGGCGTGATCTGCGGCGTCACTTCCAGGCGCAGGTTGGCTTTCTTGAACGTGATCGAGTTCGCGCCGCTGCTGGTGGCGGTCAGGTAGGGAATTTCGATACCCTGCTCGATCACGGCGACCATCTTGTCTTCGGTGACCACGCGCGGGCTCGAAATGATCTTGCCCTTGCCGTCGGCCTCGAGCGCCGACAGTTCCAGGTTCAGGAAGCGGTTGGCGGCCGACGAGAACAGGCTGAAGGCCAGCGTGGCCGGATTGAGGCCGGGCGCCACCGGCAGGTTCAGGAACTGGGTGTTGGTGAATGCATCGCCGCGGTCCGGGGTCTGGCCGGTGATCTGGCCCACGCCGGTCAGGTTGCCGCCGATCGCGACCCGGTTGTCGCCCCTGAGCTGGTAGCCCGAATCGCCGCCGCGCAGGGTGCGCAGGTCGGCGAAGCCGAGCTTGGCGCCAAGGTTGCGGCTGAAGCTGTCGTTGGCCTCGACCAGGCGCGCCTCGATCAGCACCTGGCGCGAGGCCACGTCCGTTTTCAGGATCAGCTTGCGGATATCCTCGATCTTGGCGGCCGTGTCGGTGACGAACAACTGGTTGGTGCGCGCGTCGATGATGGCGCTGCCGCGCTTGGACAGCACGCGGTTCTTGCTGTCGCCGGCGCCGGCGCCGGAGCCGCCGGCGCTGTCCATCCCGAACACGGTGCGAAACGCATCGGCCTTCTGGTAATTGAGCTGGAAGATTTCCGAGCGCAGCGGTTCGAGTTCGGAAATCTGGGCGCGCTGTTCGAGCTCGAGCTTTTCCTTGGTCAGCAGTTCATCCTTGGGCGCGATCCACAGCACCGTACCGTTCTTGCGCATGTCGAGGCCCTTGGCCTGCAGCACCACGTCGAGCGCCTGGTCCCATGGCACTTCCTTCAGGCGCAAGGTCAGGTTGCCGCTGACCGAATCGCTGGTGATGATGTTCAGGCCCGAGATGTCGGCGATCGCCTGCAGCGCCGCGCGCACCTCCACGTTCTGGAAGTTAAACGAGAGCTTCTCGCCGCGGTAGCCCTGGGTTCCCTGGGTCAGGCGGTTCGGGTCTTCCTTGATCGGCTTGACGTCGATCACCAGCTGGCTGTCGCTCTGGTAGACGCTCTGCTCCCACAAACCCTTGGCCTCGATCGTCATGCGCACGTTGTCGCCCTGCGGCACGGTCGTGATCAGGGCCACCGGCGTGCCGAAATCGGTCACGTCGAGGCGCCGCCGCAGCGTCTCGGGCAGGCCGGTCTTGAGGAAATCGACCAGCACCTTGTCGCCGGCCTGGCGCACATCGACCGCCACCTGGCTGTTGGGCAGGTCGACCACGATGCGGCCTTCGCCGTTCGCGCCGCGCTTGAAATCCATGTCGCGCAGCAGCTGGCGCGGCGCGTTGGCGGGAGCCGCTTCGGCCGCCACCACCGGCAGCCCGGCCGCATTGACCGCCTGCGCCACGCCGCCCGAGCCATCGACCGTCACGATGATCGACTTGCCGTCGATCGCGGTGGCGTAATTGAGCGCGCGCTTGAGGTTGAGCACCAGGCGGGTGCGCTCGCCGGCCTGCACCACGTTGATGGTGCGCAGGTCGCCCACGTTGAACTCCTGGGTGTTCTTGCCGGTTGCATTGGCGGTGGCGCCGAGATCGAGTGCGATGCGCGATGGATTGGTGATCGAAAAGCCGATCGGCAGCTTGGCCGGCGCGTTCCTGAGCGCGATGTTGACGATCACGTTCGAGCCTTGCTGGTTGGCCGTGATCGATTCGATCGCGTTGTCCTGCGCCAGCGCAGAAGCGCCGCTTAACGCCAGGGCCAGCAATGCGCCCAGGCGTGCCACGACGGACCATGGCCCGCCAGCGCCCTTGTTGTTCAGTGCGATCATTTGTTGGTCTCCTTACTGTCCTGCAACTCCAGCGTCGCCATGCGCTCGACCCACTCGCCGCCGGCATCCTGTACGACTTCCTTGATACTGATGGCGCTCTCGCTCACGCTCGTGACCACGCCGAAATTCTGTCCCAGGCGCTGGCCCTGGCGGACCCGGTGTACCGCGCGGTCGACCTGCAGCAGCGCGTAGTTGACGCCGGCCTTTTGCATCACGCCGACCATGTGGATGGTATCGAGCGGATAGCTCTCGAGCAGTTCGCGGCGCCGCTCGGTGTCGGGCCTGAGCGGATTGTTCGACTTGGCCGCGGCCCGCGCCAGTTCGACCAGCAGCTTGTTGGGGCTGTACGGATCGATTGCATCCGTGGCGCTGTAGGCGAAGGGAACGAAGGTCTTGGGCTCGGAAAGGGGCTCGACCCTGACCCGGGTTTCCTGCTTGACCTGGGCCATCCACTGCTTGACTTCCTCGACGTCGCTGTCGCCGCATCCGCCCAGCAGCAGCAAGGCCCCGAAGGCGAGCGCGCTTCGCATGCTGTTCATCATTTGCCCCCCGCCTGGCCGGGGCCGGCCTTCTTGTTCTTGTCGGCGCGCGCCTTGCGCTGCGCGCTCGCTTCCTCCGGATCGAGGTAGCGGAAGGTCTTGGCGACCGCTTCCAGCGCCAGCGTGCCGTCCTTGACGCTGGTGAGCGCCATGTTGTTGAGGGTGACGATGCGCGGCAGGTTGGCCATGTCGCCGGCAAACGCGCCCACGTCGTGGTAGCTGCCGGTGACCTTGATCGAGATCGGCAGCTCGGCGTAATAGTCGCGCACCACCACCTGGCCCGGCCTGAACAGGTCGAACTGCAAGCCGCGCCCGACCCCGGCCTGGGTGATGTCCGACAGCAGCGCGGCCATCTCGGCCTTGCTCGGAAGCTGCTTCTGGAGCCGTTCCACATACTGGTCGACCAGCAGCTTTTGCGCCTGCAGCGCTTCCAGGTTGATGGCCTGGGCCATCTTGTTGCGGTATTCCTCGCGCAGCTTCACCTCCTCCTGCGCGCCCAGTTGCTGGTCCTCGAACTGGGTGCTCCAGTAGGCAAAGTAGCCAAGGACGATCACGGCCGCCATCACGCCGGCGCCGCACAGCACGCGCGGCGCGAGCGGCCACTGGCCGGGGTGGCGTCCGGAGAGCCCCTCGAATTGCGCGGCCAGCGACTGGCTCAGTGCTTTCAGGTCAATATTCATGTCGTGTCCGATCCTCGCCTACCTGGCGCCAGCGGCCGAGTTCAGCGCCGCCGCCGCGACGCCCGGTTTCTGCCCGGCCTTGGCGGCGGCATCCTTGTCGCGCGGACGCTTGATGCCGACCGTGAGCGTGAATTCCACCACTTTCTTGCCGGTCTTGCTCTGGGCCAGCGTGGCCGAGTGCACTTCGGTCAGGTCGGGACGCTCAAGCCATGGCGAATCGCTGGTCAGGTTGCGCAGCAGTTCGGCCACCCGCTCCTGCGACTGCGCGTAGCCGCTCATGGTGACGCGCTGGCCATCCTGCTTGAAGGCCTTCAGGTACACCCCTTCCGGGGTCTGCTTGACCAGTTCGTCGAGCAGGTAGACCGGCTGGTTGCGGTCGCCCTGCAAGTCCTCGACCGCCTGCTGGCGCGCCTTGAGCGCTTCGATTTCCAGCTTCAAGGTGGCGATCGCGACGATCTTCTTGTCGAGTTCCGCGTTGGCGCCCTTGAGCGCGAGATTGCGTTCGTTCTGGATCGAGATGCGGCTCGCGTTGTAGCCGCCCACGGCCAGCACCACGGCCACCCCGAGAATGGCGCCCAGCGCCAGCAGCGCAAAAAAGGCCGCGATTTTCTGTTTGCGCTTTTCCTCGCGGTGCGGCAGCAGGTTAATTCTGATCATCAGCCGAACCTCCGCAGCGCCAGGCCGCAAGCGACAAGATAGGCGGGCGCCTCATTGCGCAGTTGCTGTTCGCGCACCCCCGGCGCCAACTGCATGCCCTTGAAAGGCGACACCACCGCGCTCGAGATCTTGGTGCGGCTCGCGATAATGTCGAGCAGGCCGGGGATCAGGGCGCAACCGCCGGCCAGGAACAACTGGTCGACCCGGGTGTACGGCGTGGAGGTGTAAAAAAACTGGATCGCGCGCGTCACTTCCAGCGCCGCGCTCTCGAGGAAGGGGGTCAGCAGTTCAAACTGGTAGCCCTCGGGCAGGTCGCCCAGCTTTTTCTTGGCGTCGGCCTCTTCGAACGACAGGCCGTAGGCGCGCACGATGTCCTGGGTCAGCTGGTTGCCGCCGAACGGCTGCTCGCGCTCGTAGATGGTTTCGCCGTCGAGCATCACGGAAATATGGGTGACCTGGGCGCCGATCTGGAACAGCGCCACGATCTGCTCCTTGCCGGCCTGCGGCATCTGCGCGCTCACGCGCTCGAGCGCGGCGCGCGCCGCATACGATTCGATATCCATGACCACCGCCTTCAGCCCGGCTGCTTCGGCAATGGCGACCCGGTCCTCGACTTTTTCCTTGCGCGAGGCGGCCAGCATGACTTCGATGTCGTCGGGCGAATTGGCGGCCATGCCGAGCACGTCGAAGTCGAGGCTGACCTCGTCGAGCGCGAACGGAATGTACTGGCTGGCCTCGGATTCGACCTGCACTTCGAGCTGGTCTTCCGACAGGCCGGCAGGCAGGATGATTTTCTTGGTGATGACAGAGGCCGGCGGCATCCCGAGCGCGACCAGCTTGATGCGGCTGCCGCTCTTCTTCCAGACCCGCCTTACCGCCTCGGCCACCTGCTCGATGTTCTCGATGTTGCCGTCGACCACGGCGCCACGCGGGAACGGCTCGGACGCATAGCGCTCCAGGCGCAACTCATTCTTGCCGACCACGGCCAGCTCGACCAGCCGCACGCCGGACGTACTGATGTCGAGCCCCAGCAACGGAGGGCTGGCCTGGCCGAACAAGGAACCTAGATTGACCATCACGAGCGCACTCCCTCACCTACCTACAGCATTGATTACGCTGCAAAAGTTGCACTGCAGAACGAATAATGAAACGCCCGTCCAGCGGGGAATCGGTTATAAAACCGCCATTTAGACTGGATACATCAGACACTACATTAAATCGTAGCAATAAGGGCGAGGCCGTGTAAAGGTATTTCTGCATTGGAATTTTACATTGGTGGGCGGATACGCCACACTATAGTGAACGGCGCGACATCATAGTTGTCTGCGAGTTCATCGGCCCCAGAGGGAACGCTGGAGCACCGTGCGCGAAGCCGTGCTTTATAATGAGCCGCACTAACTATGTGAAAGATTCGACCCGCATGACACCTTCCAAACCGGACCCGACCTCACAGCCATCCCGGCGCACTCCCAAGCGCCTGTTTTTCATGGTGCTCGGGGCCCTGAGCGCGAGCGCACTGGTGGCGCTGCTGATCGTGGTGTTTGCGCTGGCGATGGCCTATCCCAACCTGCCCGCGCTCGACACGCTGACCGACTACCGGCCGAAAATGCCGCTGCGCATATTTTCCGCCGACGGGGTGCTGATCGGGGAATTCGGCGAGGAACGCCGCACCCTGACCCATATCAAGGACATTCCCGAGGTGATGAAGAAGGCCGTGCTGGCGATCGAGGACGAGCATTTTTACGAGCACAACGGGGTCAATTACCTGGGCATCCTGCGCGCCGCGCTGCACAACGCGACCGGCGGCGCCAAGCAGGGCGCCTCGACCATCACGCAGCAGGTGGCGCGCAATTTCTTCCTCTCGAGCGAACAGACCTACAAGCGCAAGGCCTATGAAGTGCTGCTGGCCTGGAAGATCGAGCAGAACCTGACCAAGGACCAGATCCTCGAGGTCTACATGAACCAGATCTACCTGGGCCAGCGCGCCTTCGGGTTCTCCTCGGCGGCCCAGATCTACTTCGGCAAGAAACTGCGCGACATCACGGTGGCCGAAGCGGCGATGCTGGCCGGCCTGCCGAAGGCGCCGTCGGCCTACAACCCGGTGGTCAACCCGAAACGGGCCCGCACGCGCCAGCAGTATATCCTGCAGCGCATGCACGATCTGGCCTACATCACCGACGCCCAGTACGAACTGGCCAAGGCCGAGCGCCTCAAGATCAAGACCGACAGCAGCGAATTTGGCGTGCACGCCGAGTACGTGGCCGAGATGGCGCGCCAGATGGTCTATGAGCAGTTCAAGGAAGAAACCTACACGCGCGGCCTGAACGTCTTTACCACCATCACCAAGGCCGACCAGGACGCGGCCTACCTGGCGCTGCGCCGGGGCGTGATGGACTACGAGAAGCGCCACGCGTATCGCGGCCCGGAAGCCTATATCGAGATTCCGGGCGCCAAGGAAGAAGCCGACGAAGCGATCGAAGCCGAGCTGGCCGAGCATCCCGACAGCGACGACATCGTGGCCGCGATGGTGCTCACGGCCACGCCGCAACTGATCAGCGCGGTCACCGCCTCGGGCGAGGAGATCAAGATTTCCGGGCCCGGGCTGACGTTCGCGCAGGCCTGGCTGTCGAGCAAGGCGGCGCCCAACCGGCGCGTCAAGCGCGGCGCGGTGATCCGCGTGACGCAGGACGGCGGCAAGGACTGGACCATCACCCAGATGCCCGAGATCGAGTCGGCCTTCGTGGCGGCCGACACCGGCGACGGCGCGATCCGGGCGCTGGTGGGCGGCTTCGACTACAACCGCAGCAAGTTCAACCACGTGACGCAAGCCTGGCGCCAGCCCGGCTCCTCGTTCAAACCCTTCATCTATTCGGCCTCGCTCGAGCGCGGGCTGTCGCCGGCCACCATCATCAACGACGCGCCGATCTCGTTCGACGCCGGCCAGACCGGCGGCCAGGCCTGGGAGCCGAAGAACTACGACAACAAGTACGAAGGGCCGATGACCATGCGGCGCGGCCTGACCAAGTCCAAGAACATGATCTCGATCCGCATCCTGCACAAGATCGGCGCCAAGTACGGACAGGAATACGCCACCCGCTTCGGCTTCGACGCCGCCAGGAACCCGCCCTACCTGACGCTGGCGCTGGGCGCCGGTGCGACCACCCCGCTGCAGATGGCGGGCGCGTACGCAGTGTTTGCAAACGGCGGCTACCGCATCAGCCCCTACCTGATCTCGAAGGTGACCGACAGCGAAGGACGGGTACTGTCGCAGGCGACGCCGGACCAGGCCGGGGTCGAGGGCAACCGCGTGATCGACGAACGCAATGCCTTCCTGATCGACAGCATGCTCAAGGACGTGGTGCGCTTCGGCACCGCGACCAAGGCGCTGGTGCTCAAGCGCTCCGACCTGTCGGGCAAGACCGGCACCACCAACGATTCGATCGACGCCTGGTTCGCCGGCTACCAGGCCAAGCTGGTCGGGATCGCCTGGATCGGCTACGACCAGCCCAAGAACCTGGGCAACCGCGAGACCGGCGGCGGGCTGGCGCTGCCGATCTGGATCGGCTACATGCAAAAGGCGCTCAAGAACGTGCCGATCGAAGAGCGCGTGGTGCCAAGTGGCCTGATCCGCGTGGGCGACGAATATTATTACGCCGAGCGTCCGCCCGGCACCGGCGTCGAGAGCCTCGACACCGGCGCGCGCGGCACCCCGGCCGAAGAGAAGGTCAAGGATGCCGTCAAGAACGAGCTGTTCTGAGGCCCCGCCTTCGCGGGGATGACTGCCGCTTTAAAAGAATCGGGGACAGACCCCGATTTTTTTTGCCTGATTTAGAAAATCGGGGTCTGTCCCCGATTCTTTTACAGATCTAGAAAATCGGGGTCTGTCCCCGATTTTTTTACAAAAACATCGAAAGTTGTTGCGGCAGCAGCATAGACAGGCAGGAAATGTTGTTTTTGTCTTACAATGTCACTTGGGCGCCGCCCTGCGCACTTGCCAGCAGCGATAGCGCAGCAAACAGTTCGGAGCCGTCGCGCGTGTCGATCCACGCGCCGTCGACGCGCTTGTAGTGAAATCCACCCGATTTCGCGGCGACCCATAATTCCCGCATCGGCGCCTGGCTGTTGACAATGATTTTCGAACCGTTGTCGATGAACTCGATTTCAAGCACATTCCCGCTGCGCTTGCACTCAACGTCGAGCACGTCTTCGTCGTTCAGCCGGTCCATCGCGGTTTCGATCCTGGTCAGCGCAGATTCGGCCAGGTCCAAAAATTCAGTTTCGCTCATGCTACACTCCAGGATCTTCTAATCAAACCGTGATTCTAATCGTGAAGCCTGCTTTTGCGCTCATTATCGGCACTGGCGCCGTGGTCTTCGGCCTGCTCTCAGGCTGTGGCCAGACCGGCCCCCTGTATATGCCGCCTCCGGCCAAGCCGAAGCCGCCGGCGCCCGCCGTGCCAGCGCCGCCTCCCTCCTCTCCTGCTGCCCAATAAACACTCATGTCGCATTTTTCTTATCAAAACGGCGTGCTGCACGCCGAAAGCACTCCCCTGTCCCGCATCGCCGAGCAGTTCGGCACGCCCACCTATGTGTATTCCAAGGCGGCGCTGCTGGAAAACTTCGCGGCCTACGCCACCCCGTGCAAGGGGCGCGATGCGCTGGTGTGCTACGCAATGAAGGCCAATTCCAACCTGGCCATCCTTGACCTGCTGGCGCGCCAGGGTGCCGGCTTCGACATCGTCTCGGGCGGCGAACTGCTGCGCGTGATCGCGGCCGGGGGCGACCCGCGCAAGGTTATTTTTTCGGGCGTGGGCAAGAGCGCCGACGAAATGCGCCTCGCGCTGTCGCACGATATCCTGTGCTTTAACGTCGAGTCGATTCCCGAGCTGCACCGCCTCAACCAGGTCGCCGGCGAGATGGGCAAACAGGCCCCGGTGTCGCTGCGCGTGAATCCGAACGTGGACGCCAAGACCCATCCGTACATTGCAACCGGGCTGAAGGCGAACAAGTTCGGCGTCGCTTTCGACGACGCACTCGATACCTATCGCGCCGCCGCCAGCCTGCCGCACCTGCGCGTGGCCGGCATCGACTGCCATATCGGCTCGCAGCTGCTGGACGATGCGCCGCTGCTCGAGGCGCTCGACAAGCTGATCGAACTGATCGACGCGCTCGACGCAGAGGGCATCGTGCTGCATCACCTCGACATGGGCGGCGGCGTCGGCATCGATTACGGCGAAGCGGGCGAGGACGCGCCGGTTGCCGTGGGCGACTACCTGGGCCGCGTGTTCGCGCGCATCGACGCCTGGCGCGCGCAGCGCCATGCGGGCGCGCCGATCAAGGTGATCTTTGAACCGGGCCGCTCGATTGTCGGCGACACCGGGGTGCTGTTGACCACCATCGAATACCTCAAGCCCGGCGCGGAGAAGAATTTTTGCGTGGTGGACGCGGCCATGAACGACCTGATGCGTCCGGCCCTGTACCAGGCATGGATGGATGTGCGGCCGGTTCAGCCGCACGCCGGCGCCGCCGTCACCTACGACGTGGTGGGGCCGGTGTGCGAGTCGGGCGACTGGCTGGCGCGCGACCGGGCGCTGGCGGTCCAGCCCGGCGACCTGCTGGCGATCATGGCCGCTGGCGCCTATGGCCTGACGATGGCGTCGAACTACAACACGCGCGGACGCGCAGCCGAAGTGATCGTCGATGGCGGCCAGGTCCACCTGGTGCGCCAGCGCGAAAACCCGGCCGACCTGTTCGCGCTCGAATCGATGCTGAAGTAAGCTTACGCGCCCGCCACCGCCTGCGCCTGCAGGCGGCGCGCGAAATTGCCGGCCACGGCAAGCATGCCGAGCGAGCCCGCCAGCATGATGGCGGCAGTGCCGCTGCCGGCGACCATCAGTCCGGCCAGGCCGACGCCGGCTGCCTGTCCCATGAAAAAACTGAACGCGAACGTGGATACGGCCGCGCCACGCCGGTCAGGCGCCATTTGCGTGGCGTGGGTCTGCAAGGTGTTGTGAAGCATGTAGAAACCCATCCCTGCGCAGAAGCAGGCGGGAAGTGCGAGCCACCACACCGGCGCCAGGCCGATCACGCCCAGCGACAGCGCCAGGGAAAGCCCGCCCCACATCGCCAGCCCGGTCTCGCCGAGGCGGCGCACCATGGGCGCGGTGGCGAGCGCGAACGCGAATCCTCCAAAGCCGTACAGCATGATGACCGTTCCCGCCAGGGTCAGCGAGATGCCGTGCCGCTGATGCAAATGGCTGGCAATAAAGGCGAACGGCCCGTAGACGAAGGCGCCCTCGAGGAACACCGTCAGCAGCACCAGGCGCGCCCACGGCAGCGCTGCGATATGGAGGAAGTCGGCGAACATGTGGCGCAGCGCGCTCCCGTCGACCGTGCGCTTGACCTTGGCGTAGGGCGGCAGGCGCGCGTTCAACGCCAGCAGCGACGCCCCGACCAGCAGGAAGATGGCGGCCGAGATAAAGAACGGCAGCCGCCATTGCAGCGCGTCGGCCGCCAGGCCGCCGATCTGGACCCCGGCCGCGGTGCCCAGGATCTGCCCGATCATGAAGCGCGCCAGCACCGGCTGGCGCCGCTCGTAGGCAATCACGTCGCCGATCCACGCCATCGCCAGCGTAATGATCGCCGCACTGCTCACGCCGGCCAACACGCGCGCCGCGAGCAGGCTGTCGAGGCCGGGAGCGAGCGCGCACATCAGGGCGGTCGCCGCACTGGCCAGCGAAGTCCAGGCGATCACGAGGAATTTGCCGTAGCGGTCGCCCAGCGGCCCGAAGAACAGTTGCGCCAGGCCGTAGGCAATCGAGAAGACCGTGATGACGGTCGAGGCGGCGCCGAGCGAGACCGCGAATTCGTCGGCCAGCAGCGGCAGCAGCGGGTCGGCCGCGCGCATCATCACGCCGCAGGCGAATGCGGCCAGCGACAGCAGGGGAAGCGCGCTGGCGGGAATGGGGCCTGCCGCCGCAATGGCGGATGGCGATGAGGTGTTTGCCAAAGCGAAAGTCCTTCGATTCAGGCGGGGGGTATTATTAGATGGCAAATTATCCGCGCAACCCGGGCATCTGTGCAAATAGTGCAAACAATTTGTGCCGGAATTGGAGAAGGGGCGGCCGCGCGCCCCGGTCAGGCCTGTTTTGCCGCGCTCACGCGCGCCGGCTTGGCCTTGGGGCGGCGCCATGCCAGGCGCAGGCCGAGCAGCAGCGCCACGACCAGGCCGAACACGATCGGCTCGGCAAAGTCGTTCTTGCCCGCCTTCATCCACCAGAAGTGCAGGATGCCGAGCGGCGCGATCAGGTAGATGAGCCGGTGCAGGCGCTGCCAGCGCTTGCCGCCAAGGCGGCGCTGCATGCCGTTGGTGCTGGTCACGGCCAGCGGGATCAGCAGCAGGAAGGCGCTGAACCCGACCGCGATGAAGGGCCGCTTGAGCACGTCCCTGAGCATCTCGGCGAGGTCGAAGAAATGGTCGAACCAGAGGAAGGCCAGGAAGTGCAGGCAGGCATAGAAGAAGGCGTACAGCCCCGCCATGCGGCGCAGCTTGATCAGCCAGTTCCAGCCGGAGAGGCGGCGCAGCGGCGTGAGCGCGAGCGTGATGCACAGGAAGTACAGCACCCAGTCGCCGCTGCCGCGCGTGATGAATTCGAGCGGCTCGACCAGTTGCCCGCTGACGGTGAGCCATGTCATGCGCGCCAGCGGCAGCAGCGCCAGCGCGAACAGGGTGGCCTTGATCAGCGTGAGCTGCCTGGGTGTGGGGTCCAGCTGCATCGTTCTCAGAAATTCTTCTTCAGGTCCATGCCGCTGTACAGGGAAGCGACCTGGGAGTAGCCGTTGAACATGAGCGTCTTGCGCTTGCGCTTGAAGAAGCCGTCTTCGCCGATGCGCCGTTCGCTCGCCTGCGACCAGCGCGGGTGGTCGACCTCGGGATTGACGTTCGAATAGAAGCCGTACTCGGACGGCGCCGACACGTTCCACGCGGTGCGCGGCTGCTCCTTCACGAAGCGGATCTTGACGATCGACTTGGCCGATTTGAAACCGTACTTCCACGGCACCACCACGCGCACCGGCGCACCGTTCTGGTTGGGCAGGGTCTGCCCGTACATGCCGAGCGTGAGCAAGGTCAGCGGGTGGTTCGCCTCGTCCATGCGCAGCCCTTCCACGTACGGCCAGTCGAGCACGCGGCTGCCCACGCCCGGCATCTGGGCCGGGTCGGCCAGCGACACGAATTCGACGTATTTGGCGTTCCCGGTCGGCTCGACCTTGCGGATCAGGGCCGCCAGCGAATAGCCGACCCAGGGAATGACCATCGACCAGCCTTCCACGCAGCGCAGCCGGTAGACGCGCTCCTCGAGCGGCCCCAGCCTGAGCAGGGAATCGATATCGAGCGTCATCGGCTTGGCCACCTCGCCTTCGATCCTGACGCTCCACGGGCGCGTCTTCAGGGTGTGCGCGTAGAGCGCCGGGTCGGACTTGTCGGTGCCGAATTCGTAGAAATTATTGTAGTGCGACGCATCCTGCAAGGAGGTCTGCTTCTCGACTGCCGAAAAGGCGGGATTGAGCGTGGCCGCCAGCTTCTGGGGCCCGCCGGGCGCGGCGAACGCGGCGCGGTTCGCCATTTCCCACAGGGCGCTGCCGGCGAGCGCGCCGGCCGCCATCCGGGCAATGAAGCGGCGCCGCTCTTCATAGACGGCCTGGGGGGTAATTTCAGATGAGAACGGCAGATCGGCGCCGTTCGGACTATGTTTGATCAGCATGGTGTCTCCGGCAAAACAGGGCAATTGTCAGTTCAGTCAAGCAGACATTACACCATTTGCGCCAATCCGGCCGGAGAACAGGTTTTTTACAGGGCGCCGTAGGAGTGCAGGCCCGACAGGAACATATTGACGCCGAGGAAGGCGAACGTCGTCACCAGCAGGCCGATCAGTGCCCACCATGCGGCAGGGCGTCCGCGCAGGCCCGACATCAGGCGCATGTGCAGCCAGGCGGCGTAGTTGAGCCAGACGATCAGGGCCCAGGTTTCCTTCGGATCCCACGACCAGTAGCCGCCCCAGGCTTCGGCGGCCCACAGCGCGCCCAGGATGGTGGCGACGGTAAAGAACGCGAACCCGACCGAAATGGCCTTGTACATGACATCGTCGAGCACCTCGAGCGCAGGCAGGCGGTCGGACAGGTAACCATGCGACTTGAGCAGGTAGGCCGAACCGACCATCGCGGCCAGCGCGAAGGTGCCGTAGCCGATGAAGTTGGCCGGCACGTGGATCTTCATCCACCAGCTTTGCAGGGCAGGCACCAGCGGGGCGATGTCGGCCGCGTCGCGCGTGACGGTGTACCAGAGCAGGAAGCCGACCGCGGCGGCAATGACCAGCAGCACGAAAGGGCCCAGCTGGCGCGTCGCATAGCGCTGCTCGTAGTACAGGTAGAACATGGCCGTGATCATCGAAAACAAAATGAACACCTCGTACAGGTTCGACACCGGGATATGACCGATGTCGGCGCCGATCAGGTAGGACTCGTACCAGCGCACCATCATGCCGGTAAAGCCGAGCAGGACCGCGGCCCAGCACAGCTTCGAGCCGACCGCCGAGCCGAAATCGGAGCGCGCCGCCAGCCCGATCCAGTAGAACGCGGTGGAGAACACGAACAGCGCGCTCATCCAGAGGATGGCCGACTGGCTCGACAGCATGTACTTGAGGAAAAATTTCTGGTTGGCCATGTCGAGGTTGCCCCCGTACAGCGCGACCGCCGCCAGCGACAGCACGGCGATGGCCGGGATCAGCCAGCGTACCGGCTTCCAGTGCCAGCCGAGCGCGGCGAAGGTCGGTGCGGCCAGCACCAGGATCGCCTTTTCATAGACGTCCATGTAGGCGCCGTAGCGGTTCAGCGCGAACAGGCTGGCCGCCAGCAGCAGCGCGCCATAGATCCAGTCGGGCAGGCTGAGGCGCTTGAAATAGCCGGGCGCCTGCGAATAGGTGTGTGCTTGTGATAATTCCATCGTTTTCTCCAGATGCGGCCGTCACGCGGGACGGCCACTGTGCAGCTTACGCCGATTGCGGCAGTTTTGCTTTGAGCTTCTCAAACTCTTGTTCAAAGTCGAGCGTCTTGCGCTGCGTGCTCATCGCCATCAGGGCGTGGGTGGCGCCCGGCTCGCCGGGCGCATCGCGCAGCCAGATCCACAGGCGGCGCTCGCGGATGTAGAACATCGAGAACACGCCCAGCACCAGGAACAGGCAGCCCAGGTAGACCACCTTCTTGCCGGGCGAGCGCGTCACCTGCAGCACCGATGCCTTGACCTCGTTGAATTCGTCGAGCTGGAGGTAGACCGGCGCGCCGTAGAAGAAGCTGTCCGAGAGGGCATTGGTGGACAGCTGCAGGAAGCGCGCATGGGCCTCGTCGGGCGTGACCGGGGCCAGCGCGGCGCGCTCGCGCGCGGCCTGCCACAGCTCCCACATGGTGCCGTTGAGGATCTTCATGAAGATGTTGGCGGCCTTTTCCTGCTCTTCTTTCGGAATCTTCTCGAGGAACTGCGACACCGCCTGGTAGCCGCCCAGCTTGCCGTCGCCGGCGAAGATGGCCAGGCTCTTGGCGGCGGAGTCCTGCAGCTGGCGCACCAGCGGCGCGGCCGCGCCGGCGCTCGAAGGCGGCAGCGAGCGCAGCGCATAGCGTTCGGCGGCGCGCTCGCGCAGCGAGGGGTCGGCCAGGGCGGTGCGCAGGCGCATCCACTCCTTGACGCTATGGGCGTCGTCGGCCGGAATGCGCAGGTAGTTGAACGGCTCGGCCGGCGAAGCGCGCACCCCCGACAGGAACACCTGGACGCCATCGAGCGTGACCGGCTGCATGTAATTCTGGTATTCACGCGCCTGGCCGGTCTTGTCGCGCAGCTTGTACTGCACGCTCGGGCCGACATTTTTCAGGTCCTTGTTGTTGGCGTTCTTGGCGGCCGACCCGGAATGCTTGTCGAGGCCGGCTGCAAACTGCTCGTTGAACGACTTGCCGCGCGTGACCGCGCGCAGGTCGGCGTCGCTGCCCATGTTCTCTACGTTGAACGGGCGAAAGCCGGACCACTCCACCGTGTACTCTTCGGCGCCGCGCTTCAAGGGGCTCGCGCTGCCCACTTCGCCTGCCATCTGGAACGACTGTCCGTCGGCCCCGCTCATCGGGAAAGCGGTCAGCTTGAGCTTGCTGCCGCCGTCGTCGAAGCTCGACTGGTACACCGCCACGCCGTTGTAGATCAGCGGCTCGTTGACCTTGATGACGGCGTCGAAGGTCTTGCCGCTGGCGTGGTCCTGGACCTGCACGTGGCTGGCGAACAGCTTGGGCATGCCGGTCGAATAGAAATCGATGTCGAATTTTTTCAGGCGGATCGTAAACGGCAGTTCCTGCACCAGCACCCCGCTGGCCTGCGGGATGATGGCCACCGCGCTCGACTGCCCTTCCGAGATCAAGGTGTTGCCGCGGAACGTAGGATTGCCCAGGCCCAGGCGGTGCCGCGGCGCGATCTCGGAAATGGCGCCACTGCCTGCGAAGGGCGTCTTGCCCATGAACCATTGCTGGAAGCGGATCGGCAGGTCGGAGTCGAGCAGGCCGCCCACCATGATGATGATGATCGAGCTGTGCGCGAAGATATAGCCGAACTTGTTGGCCGCCCCTTTCTTGGCCGCAACGAGCGTGCCGTGCTCCTTCTCGACGATCTTGGCGCCGTACCCGGCATGCCGCAGGCGCATCGCGCTCTGCCCGGCCAGCGCGGCGCGCGGCAGCGGCGCCACCCATTCGGTCTTGTGGTGGAAATTGCGCAGCGACACCTCGCGCACGTTTTCACGCCAGCTGCGCATGTCCTTGATCATCTTGGGCGCATTGCGCGTGATGCACAGCCCGGTCGAGACGATCAAAAAGCCCAGGATCAGCATGAACCACCAGGCCGAATAGACCGCGTACAGGCTCATCTTCTGGAACACCGCGAACCAGAACGGACCGAACTGGTTGACGTAATTGCTCATCGGCTCGTTCTGCTTCATGACCGTGCCGATCACCGCGGCGATCGCGATGATGACGAGCAGGCTGATGGCAAAACGCATCGACGACAGCAGCTCGACGGCTTCGGCCAGCGTGCGCCGCTTGGTGTTCAGTTCAATTCCGGTGGTACTCATTGTCAAAAAATCCCTATGCGCAGACACAATCCCAGCGGCAAGGATACCAATAAAAAGGGCAGCCCGCTCACGCGCAGCCGCCCCGTCGCCGCCCGCCGCGCTTTGGCGCGGCGTCCTGCCCTGTTTTGCGCCGGGCGCGCCCGGCGCCTTCGCTTACTTCAAGCCGGCGATGTAATCGGCGACGGCTTGCATTTCCTCGTCCGACAGGCGCTTTGCCAGCGTCGTCATCTGCGCGCTGTTCTTGCGCGCGCCCGACTTGAACTGGCCCAGCTGGGCAATCGTGTAATCCTGGTGCTGGCCCGCGAGGCGCGGATACTGGACCGGAATCCCGGCGCCGGTGGCGCCATGGCAGCCGGCGCAGGCTGCAACGCCGCGCTCGGCAACGCCGCCACGGTAGATCTTCTTGCCCAGCTCAACCGTTTCCTTGCTCTTGGCTGCGCCCGGCTTGGCGGCCTGGCTGCCGAGGTAGGCCGCGACGTCGTTCTTTTCCTGCTCGCTGAGCATCTTGGCGAAGGTGCTCATGACCGGGTTGGCGCGGTTCGGCGTCGTGAAATCGACCAGCTGCTTGTAGACATAGCCTTCGATCTGGCCGCCCAGCTTCGGATTGACAGTGATGGTCGAGTTGCCGGCAGCGCCATGGCAGGATACGCATGCGGGCAGGCCGCGCTTGGCGTCGCCTTCGGCGTACAGCGTGGATCCCTTGGCGGCGTCGGCCTTGGCCGGCGCTGCTGCGGGCTGATGTTCTTGCGCTGCCAGGGCGAGGCCGGACACGGCCACGCTTGCAACGAGCAAGGATTTCACTAACGATAGAAACGCACGATTCATTCAAACACCCTGAGACTAGTCGAAAATTAGTTTTGATTAATATTTATCAATGCAGGCGAACTTGTTTGCGCGCTATGGCTTTTGCGCTGCAACAATTCGGTAACCCCTTATTGTACAATAGCTTTCTGGCGTTATCGCCCCCTTTTGTTGCATTTTCTGCCCATTCCATGTCCAAACTCTGGCAAGCCCGTTTCTTTACGACCGTCAACCAACTGCGCGATTTGCCCGAGACGCAGGCGCCCGAAATCGCCTTCGCGGGCCGCTCGAACGCAGGCAAGTCGACTGCCATCAACATCCTGACAAACCAGAAGGGACTCGCGTTCGCCTCCAAGACGCCGGGACGCACCCAGCACATCAATTATTTTTCGATCGGCGGCGCCCACGTGGGCCAGCACCGCAAGGACCCCACCATCGTCGACGAGATCGAAGCGCTGCTGGTCGACCTGCCCGGCTACGGCTATGCCGAAGTATCCGGTTCGGCCAAGCTGCACTGGCAAAAGCTGCTGGGCGACTACGTCCAGCGCCGCGAACAGCTCGCCGCCCTGGTGCTGATCATGGACTCGCGCCGTCCGTTTACCGAACTCGACGTGCAGATGCTCGAATGGTTCGCCCCGACCGGCAAGCCGATCCACTGCATCCTCACCAAGGCCGACAAGCTCAACCGCAATGAAGCGACCAATGTGCTGCGCCAGGCCAGGATGATGCTCGACAGTTATGTCGACGAGGAAGGCCACGGCTTCCCCTTCACGGTGCAGCTGTTCTCGGCCCTCAAGCGCATCGGCATCGAGGAAGCCAACGACAAGATCATCGAACTGCTGGGGCTGACCGAGAGCGAGGCGCCGGCCGCACCGCCCGCCGCCGGCCCTGAGCACGGCGAACAAGAATAATCCCTCGTTTTTTATATTTTTTGAAAGAGTGAGCCCCCATGTCAAACGCCCCCGTACAGTATCTGCCAACGCGCATGCGCCGCATGCGGCGCGACCCGTTCTCGCGCGCCCTGATGCGCGAAAACGTGATCACCGCCTCGGACCTGATCTACCCGGTCTTCATCCTGGAAGGCGTGAACCAGCGCGAGGCGGTCGCCTCGATGCCGGGGGTGGAGCGGGTCTCGGTCGACCTGCTGCTCGCCGTGGCCGAGGAATGCGTCGCGCTCGGCATTCCGGTGCTGGCCCTGTTCCCCGTGATCGATGGCGCCAAGAAGACGCCGGACGGGATCGAAGCGACCAACCCGGACGGCCTGGTGCCGCGCGCGGTGCGCGCCCTCAAGAGCCGCTTTCCGGAACTGGGCGTGCTCACCGACGTGGCGCTCGACCCCTTCACCAGCCACGGCCAGGACGGCCTGATCGACGCCAACGGCTATGTGCTCAACGACGAAACCATCGACATGCTGGTGCGCCAGGCGCTGACCCAGGCCGAGGCCGGGGTCGACGTGGTGGCGCCGTCGGACATGATGGACGGGCGCATCGGCGCAATCCGCAACGCGCTCGAGGAAAAGCGTTTCATCCATACCCGCATCATGGCTTACTCGGCCAAGTACGCGTCGGCCTTCTACGGGCCGTTCCGCGACGCGGTCGGCTCCAGCGCGAACCTGGGCAAGAGCGACAAGAACACCTACCAGATGGACCCGGCCAACAGCGACGAAGCCTTGCGCGAGGTGGCGCTCGACATCGCCGAGGGCGCCGACATGGTGATGGTCAAGCCGGGCATGCCCTACCTCGACATCGTGCGCCGCGTGAAGGACGAATTCAGGGTGCCGACCTTCGCCTACCAGGTCAGCGGCGAATACGCCATGCTCAAGGCGGCCGCGCAAAACGGCTGGCTCGATCACGACAAGGTGATGATGGAATCGATGATGGCGTTCAAGCGCGCCGGCGCCGACGGCGTGCTGACCTACTTCGCGCGCGACATCGCGCGCCTGCTCAAGGCGCGCGCTTAACAGCGGTCGCAACACGCCAAACGGCCTTCGACGAAGACGGAAAAAAACCGTCGTTCCCGCGAAGGCGGGAACCCAATCTAGCTGCTGCGACGCGGCGAAATTAGGTTCCCGCCTTCGCGGGAACGACGTGCAAATGTCAACGTTTTTTCCGGACAGCAGTGCGGGAACGACCTGGAACGGCAGTGCCGCCCCTAGCGCCGTGGCGGCATGTATTCCGGGAACATTTCCTTCATCAAGAAGGCGTGCAACTGCGCCGTATCCTCGAGCCGCGCGCTCATCCTCACCACCCGCTGCAGGCGGTGCGAATCCCAGTCGAAGTCGCCCTTCTTTTCCTTGCGGATCAATTCGATCATCTTCTTGATGACCGCGGTCTCGATATCGATCTCGGTGCCCTGCTCGACCGTCACCTGCTGCAGCCAGCGCCGCTTGAAGTTGGTGTTCCATCCGCGGAACTTGACCTCGGCGCTGTGATAGCTCTTGTTGACCTGGAACACGCCGCCGGTGTCGTTGCGCTCGTCCCCGGCGCTGCGCCCGTTGGCCGCCGCGATATTGGCCTTGGCGATGCGCATGGCGCGATCGTTTTCGCTTTCCTCGCTCGCCGGCTCGCCCTGGCCGGCGCCGCGCTGGCGGCGGCGCGCTTCGATATAGGCGGCCATGTCCTCGGCCGGCGGCTGCGCCACCGGTTTCGGCTCGGGCCGCTCCACCACCTCGACCGGTTTCTCGTTGGGCAAGGTAATCGTATTGGGCAGGCGCTTGATCCTGACCGGGGGCGCGCTCTTGACCGGCCTGGGCGCGCGCTGTTGCGGCTTCGGCTTGGGTTTGCCCGCCAGCGGCGCGAGGTAGACCATGGTTGTGCCCGAGGCCGGCGACGCGTGCTTTTCCTTGGCCGGCTGCAACAGGTAGATCGCCACCAGCAGCAGGTGCAGCAGCAGGGTGACGAGCAGCGCCGGTTTGTTGGTGCGCGCCGCCCCATAGCTCGGAACGCGGTCAGGCAGGGGCTGGCCGCAATGGGCGCACAAACCGCTGTCGTCCGACGAAAAATGGGAATGGTCACGCAAAATAAAACAACTTTCCAGAATGCGGCGCCGGTAAAAAACGGCAGGTGTGCCGAAGTCTATCCTTTTTGGCGGCTTCGCGCACCCTGACGGGAGCGCCAGGGCGCGCGGCTGTCCTCAGTGCGCTTTTTCGTAAGCCACCAGCTCGGAGTCGGTCATCGGACCGGTGCCGCTGTACTTGTCGAGGAACAAGTAGATGACCGGTGTAATGTACAGCGTGATGACCTGCGAGAACAGCAGGCCGCCCACCACCGCCAGGCCAAGCGGCTGGCGCAGTTCGGCGCCGGCGCCCAGCCCGAGCGCGATCGGCAGCGCGCCCATCAGCGCGGCCAGGGTGGTCATCAGGATCGGACGAAAGCGCAGCACGCACGCCTCCCGGATCGCGGCGGCCGGCGTCATGCCCTCGTTGCGCTGGGCGTTGAGGGCGAAGTCGATCATCATGATCGCGTTCTTCTTGACGATACCGATCAGCATCAGGATGCCGATGATCGCGATCAGCGTCAGGTCCAGATTGAACAGGCGCAAGGTCAGCAGCGCGCCCACCGCGGCCGACGGCAGGCCGGCCAGGATCGTGAGCGGATGGATGAAGCTTTCGTACAGCACGCCGAGCAGCACGTAGATCACGGCCAGCGCGGCCACGATCAGGATGATCTGGCTCGACTGGGAACTCTGGAACACCGCCGCGTCGCCGCCGTATTTGGTGATGATCGAGGCCGGCAGCTTCATGTCGGCCCCCATCTGGTCGATGCGCGCGGTGGCCACGCCCAGCGGCACGCCGGGCGCGAGGTTGAACGAGAGCGTGATCGCTTCCAGCTGGCCCTGGTGATTGACCGAGGTCGGGCCGACCGTGCGCTCGACGCTGGCGAAGGCCGACAGCTGCACCAGTTGCCCGGCCTTGCTGCGCACCGAGACGCGGGTGAGCGCATCGTCGAACTGGCGGTCGGCGACGGCCGCCTCCAGGATCACCGAGTAGCTCGCGGCCGAGGCGTAGATGGTCGACACCTGGCGCTCGCCGAAGGCGGCGTACAGCGCGGTGCGCACGTCGGCCATCTGGACCCCGAGCACGCTGGCCTTTTCGCGGTCGATCCTGAGCGTGGCCTGCAGGCCGCGCTCCTGCGAATCGCTGGTCACGTCCTGAAACGCCGGGTCGGCGCGCATGCGCTGCTGGAATTTGCCGGCCCAGTCGCCGAGCGCGCCCGCGCTCACGCTTTGCAGCGTGTACTGGTAGCGGCTCTTGCTGGGGCGTCCGCCCAGCTGCAGGTTCTGGATCGGGCTCAGGTACACGGAAACGCCGGCGATGGCGCGCGTGGCGCGCCGCAGGCCGTTCAGCACTTCGGGCATCCTGGCGCGCTCGGCGCGCGGCTTGAGCACCAGGAACATGCGCCCGGTATTGCCGCCGCCGGTAAACGAGGTCACGTCCTGCACGTTGGGGTCGGCCCGGATCACGTCCGCGACTTTTTCCTGCAGGACCAGCAGGCCGGCCGACGAGATGTCTTCCGCGGTCTCGACGGTGACGCGGATCTGGCCCAGGTCTTCCTCGGGGAAGAAGCCCTTCGGGATCGTCACGTACAGCACCACCGTGAGCGCGAAGGTGGCGGCGGCCACCAGCAGCACGACAGTGCGGTGCGCCAGCGCGACGTCGAGCGTTGTGACGTAGCCATTTTTCAGGCGCAGGAAGGCCGCTTCGACATGGCGCGCGATGAAGCTTTTTTCAGCGCCCCCGTGCTGCTCGTGGGGCGGCAGCAGGCGGCTCGCGAGCATCGGCACCAAGGTCAGCGAGACCACCGCCGAGACCAGGATCGAGAGCCCGACCACCACCGCGAATTCGTGGAACAGCAGCCCGATCACGCCCGGCATGAAAAAGATCGGGATGAACACGGCCACCAGCGACACCGAGATCGAGACGATGGTGAAGCCCATTTCGCCCGCGCCCACCAGGGCCGCCCTGACCGGCTTTTTCCCCATCTCGATATGGCGCACGATATTTTCGAGCACCACGATGGCATCGTCGACCACCAGCCCGACCGCCAGCGTGATGCCGAGCAGGGATACGTTGTCGAGGCTGTATCCCAGCCAGTACAGCAGCGCCAGCGCACCGAGCAGCGAGATCGGCATCGTCACCGTCGGAATGAAGGTGGCGGCGGCGCGGTGCAGGAACAGGAAGATCACCAGCACCACCAGCGCGACCGTGAGCGCGAGCGTGAGGTTGACGTCGTGGATCGCCTCGCGAATCGAGACCGAGCGGTCGTTGACCAGGTTGATCTTGACCGAAGCCGGCAACTGGGCCTTGAACAGCGGCAGCAGCTTGCGCACCGCGTCGACCACCTCCACCGTGTTCGCGTTCGGCTGGCGCTGCACCAGCAGCACGATCGAGCGTTCGCCGTTGTAGCTGCCGGCCGAGGTGACCGACAGGTAGCTGTCTTCGACGCTGGCCACGTCCTTCAGGCGCACCGGCTGCCCGTTGCGGTTGGCGATGATCAGGTCGGCAAATTCGGCCGCGTTCATCAGCTGCGCATTGCCCTGGATGGTCAGGGTCTGGCTGGGGCCGTCGAGGATGCCGAGCGGCGCGTTCGAGTTGGCCGAGCGCACCGCGCCGGCCAGTTCGTCGAGCGAGAGGTTACGCGCGTTCATCAGGTCGGACTTGGCGCGGATCCGCACCGCATAGCGCTTCTGGCCGTTCACGCTGACCTGGGCCACGCCGGGCAGGGTCGACAGGCTGGGCGCGACCAGGTTCTCGGCGTAGTCGTTCAATTCCGACAGGTTCATCGAGGGCGAGGTCATGGTCATGAACAGCACCGGCGCGTCGGCCGGATTGACCTTGCGGTAGGACGGCAAGTCCTGCATTTCCTGCGGCAGCCTGCGCTGGGCCGCGAGCAGGGCCGCCTGCACGTCGACCGCGGCCTCGTTGACGTCGATGCTCGGATCGAATTCGAGCGTGAGCGAAGTGTCGCCCAGGGTGCTGGTGGAGGTGATCAGGCTGATGCCGGCGATGGTCGAGAACTGCTTTTCGAGCGGCAGCGCGACCGAGGACGCCATCGTTTCCGGGCTCGCGCCCGGCAGGTTGGCGCGCACGTTGATGACCGGCGTGTTATAGCTCGGCAGCGCCGCAACCGGGATGCGCGCATAGGCCAGGATCCCCACCAGTATCAGGCTGATCGACAGCAGCACCACCATGACGGGGCGCCGGATGCACAATTCCGAAATACTCATGATGCGTCATCCCGCTTGGCGGCGTGCTTGCGCTTGCGCTCGCCGGCCGCTTCGGCCAGCCGCACCTTGGCGCCCGGACGCAGGTTCTGTTTGCCTTCAGTGATCACCTTCTCGTCGCCCGACAGGCCCGACACGGCCGCGTTGAGGCCGAACGAATACAGGCGCACCACCGGTACCTGGAGCGCGCTCTGGTCGGGCCCGACCACGTAGACGAAGGTGCCGCGCGCGTTGTCCACGATGGCTGCCTGCGGCACCACCAGCGCGCCTTTCAGGGTGCGCACCGTGACGCGGGTGCTGACGTACTGGCCCGGCCACAATTGGGTGGAGCGGTTGTCGAAACGCGCCTTGACGCGGATCGTGCCGGCCGCCGGGTCGACCGCATTGTCGATGAAGCTGAGCGAGCCGGCCAGTTCCTTGTCGGCGCCGCCCAGGGAGGCTGCCACCGGCACCGGGCCGTCCTTTTGCGCGGCCAGCAGATCGGACAGGGACGACTCGGGCAGCGTGAACGCAACATTGATCGGGTCCAGCTGCGTGATCGTGGTCAGCGAGGTGTTCAGCTGGACCAGGCTGCCGGGAAAGACATTAATGGCGCCGACCCGGCCGGACATGGGCGAGCGGATCGCGCTGTAGCTGGCCTCGACCCGGGTCGATTGCAGCGCCGCCTGGTCGGCGGCGAGCACGGCGCGCGCCGCCTCGAGCTGGCTGCGCAGCGTCTCGAGCGCGCTTGGGGCGATGAACTTCTGGGCGAACAGCTGCTCGCCGCGGCGGACCTGGCGCTCGACGTCGCCCAGCGCGGCGCGGCTGCGCGCAAGCTGGGCCTGCGTCTTGTCGATACTGGCGCGAGCGCTGCGCTCGTCCAGCGAAAACATCAGCTGGCCCGCTTTGACGAACTGGCCTTCCTTGATGTGCACGCGGCTCACGGTGCTGGTGGTCTGCGCATGCAGGTCGACGGTGCTGATCGGCGTGACGGTGCCGTTTACCTGCAGCACCACGGGCACGTCCTGGCGCAGCGGCGCGACCACATTGACGACGATGAAAGGCTGCGCGCCACCCTTGCCCCCGCTTGCGCGCGTCTTGCCGGAAGCGGCGGAGACGCCTGCTCCCTGGTTCAGGTACAGCATGGCCGCGCCGATGATCGCGGCGACGCCGACAATGAGTACGAGATTCTGCTTTTTCATTCTGTTCCCCGGCCCGCCTGGGCCGGCACCTGTTCGTGTTAGTGAGATGGCAGCAAGACCTGCGGCCTTGCCTTTTATTTCTTCGCGTAATACTCCGGCAGCAGCAGCGTCACTTCCAGCCCCCCGCCCGGATGATTGGCCAGTTCCACGCTGCCGCCATGCTGTTCGGCGATGTTGCGCGCGATGGTCAGCCCAAGGCCGGTGCCGCCCGATTCGCGCGAGCGCGAGCTCTCGATCCGGTAGAACGGCTCGAACACCCGGCCCAGCTGCGCCGTTGCAATGCCAGGCCCGCCGTCGCGGATACGGATGCGCGCCGCGCCGGCGATGCGTTCGACCGTGACGCTGGCGTGCCGGCCGTACTTGATGGCGTTATCGACCAGGTTCACCAGGCAGCGCCGCAAGGCCAGCGGGCGCCCCATCAGGGCCATGCCAGCGCTGCCTGCCAGCTGCACCTGCTGGCCGGCATCGGTCGCGTCGGCGCACACGCTGTCGAGCAGCGAATCGAGGTCGAGCGCCTGCATCGCTTCCGTGGTGTCCATGCTGCGCGCCAGGTCCAGCCCTTCGCGCACCATCTGCTGCATGGCCGACAGGTCGCCCACCAGGCGCTCGCGCAGTTCGGTATCGCTCACTTTTTCCAGGCGCAGGCGCAGGCGGGTGAGCGGCGTTTGCAGGTCGTGGGTGATGGCCGCGAGCATCTGGGTGCGCTGCAAGATGTACTGGCGAATGCGCGCCTGCATCGCGTTGAAGGCGGTGCTGGCCTGGCGGATTTCGCTGGCGCCGGCCAGTTCAAGGGGCGGATGGTTGATGTCGTTGCCGAGGTCTTTGGCGGCCTGCGCCAGCCGCTCCAGCGGGCGCGTCGTCATGCGCGCCACCAGGTAGGCCAGGAAGCCGATACTGACCAGGAACAGCGCGATGATGGCGCTGTAGTCGGTCTTTTGCGCGATCCGCGACGAGGGCGGCGGCAGCACCGACAGGCGCAGCTGGTCGCCGTCGCGCAGGCGCAGGTTGATGCTCTCGCACACGCCGCGCCAGCGCACCTTGGCCGGCCCGAACAGGGTGGACTGGGTGCGCGGCACGTCGCAGGCGGGCGGGCGCAGCGCGATCGATTCGAGCTGGTAACCCTTGCCCAGGCGCGCGGCCAGCAAGCCGGCGAATTCCGAGCGCACCGGCGCGACCGGCAGCGCCCGGGTGATTTCCTCGAGCCGCAGGCCAGGACGGTTGGCCACGGCCAGGTAGGCCATGCGCGCGGAGGCCGGCACGGTTTCGGCCGCCGTGATCAGCTGCTCGACGCGCTCGATCGCATACAGGTCGCGGTATTCCTCGATCACGCGCTGGCGTTCGGCCTCGGCCAGTACCTGCGTGATCGCGGCCGAGATCACGATGCCGAGCGACAGGGTCAGGAAAACGCGGCCCGTCATGGAGCCGAAAAAAGCCCTCACGCGGATGGCTCCACGGTGACCTGGCCGGCCAGCACGTAGCCGCCGTTGCGCACCGTCTTGATGATCTGCGGCAGGCGCGCGTCTTCGCCGAGCTTCTGGCGCAGGCGGCTGATCTGGATGTCGATCGAGCGGTCGAACGGATCGGCGTCGCGCCCCTGGGTCAGGTTCAGCAGCTGGTCGCGGTTAAGTACGCGGTTGGGATGCTCGAGGAACACGCGCAGCAGGCGAAATTCGGCACCCGACAACATGATGACGATGCCCTCGGGGTTGAGCAGGTGGCGCGCGGTCAGGTCCAGGGTCCAGCCCGAAAAACGCATCTGCTGCGCATTGTCGGACGGCGTGTTGGAGGGCATCGCATGGCTGCGGCGCAGCACGCTGCGGATGCGCGCGAGCAGCTCGCGCGGCTCGAACGGCTTGGGCAGATAATCGTCGGCGCCCATTTCGAGACCCAGGATGCGGTCGAGCGGCTCGTTGCGCGCGGTGAGCATGATCACCGGCAGGGTCGAGCTGGCGCGCAGCTTGCGGCACAGCGTCAGGCCGTCGTCGCCGGGCAGGTTCAGGTCGAGCACGATCAGGTCGGGGCGCGCTTCGTCGAGCGTCTTCCACATCGCGCTGCCGTCGGCCGCGCACAGCGCGCGGTAGCCGTTCGCTTCCAGATAGTCC
>Ga0207975_100137_pt1 | contig 61885 bp, 48 predicted proteins | sample LakWasMe91_HOW11_2_FD_183913 | JGI IMG/M metagenome (GOLD analysis project Ga0207975, IMG submission 183913) | Freshwater sediment methanotrophic microbial communities from Lake Washington under simulated oxygen tension - Sediment Metagenome... | ecosystem: Environmental > Aquatic > Freshwater >...
ATCAAACAATGCCATCATTTACGCCACGCTCGCTTTAAACAGCGAAGTCGCCCTGCAACACGAATATCTGGATTCGCCCGACGTTCCCGATGATGAGCGCGAAAACGAAGAAGAAATTCTGGCCGACCTGGAGCAAGCCTTTATGGAATTCGTCGATCTTTATAAAATCCGTTGCAAAACCGACAAACAATTGCCCAGCATTGACGAATTGCTGAACAGCCAATTGTAAAACCACTATCGAGTCAACGATGTCGATTGTCAGAATCCTGGCTATTTCCGGCAGCCTTCGCGCCGCATCGTTGAACTCTGCACTGCTGCGAGCCGTTGCCGACTTGGCGCCTGCCAATGTTCGCATCGAACTGTTTACCGGCGTGGGCAATCTGCCGCTGTTCAACCCCGACCTTGAAATCACCGATTTACCCCCGGTTGCCGATTTTCTCGCCCGCCTTCTTGAAGCGGACGGCGTTATTATCGCCAGCCCCGAATACGCTCACGGCGTAACGGGAGTAATGAAGAATGCCCTGGACTGGATGGTCGGTAGCGAGGCTTTTGTCAACAAGCCGGTTGCGTTACTTAATGCGTCGCCGCGAGCCACAATCGCCCAGGCAGCGCTGAAAGAGACGCTGACCGTCATGTCTGCCCAAGTCGTTGAAGCCGCCTCAATCACCTTACCGATTATCGGCTCCAACCTTGATCAGCAGGGAATTTCCGGACATCCTTCCCTTTCAACATCAATCCGCGAGGCGTTGCGTGCCTTTCATACGGAGATTGTCAATTTGCAAAATTCAAAAACTCATACGCTTTACGGCATAAAAAACTGCGATACCGTCAAAAAAGCACGTAACTGGCTGGATCAAAACGGCATAGCCTATCGCTTCCACGATTTTCGAATCGACGGCTTAACCCCCGAGCTGCTACAGCGTTTTGCCGATCATTTGGACTGGAACAAACTGCTTAACCGCAGCAGCACCAGCTGGCGGCAACTCAGCGCCGATCAGCAAAGCGACCTGACTCAGGAAAAGGCCATGCAACTGATGCTGACCACCCCTACCCTGATTAAACGCCCGGTTTTAGAATCCGGCGATAAACTAATGCTTGGATTTAAAGCTGAGAACTACCAAACCGAATTATTATGAGCGACACACGAGATCTTCTTAAAGACCTTAGCAGCCGTGAACCGGTAACCCAAAAAAATGCGGGAATCCCTCATTCCCACGCGCTGCGTGGGATCGCAGTTAAGGCGCGCTGCGCCGCGAATCACGCGTAACATCCGAAAACGTAACCCATATAAACACGGGACGCAGCGCGTCCACCATAGCATTCCCACGCGGCGCGTGGGAACGAGGAATTTACTATGAGCAACACACTGGAACTTCTTAAAGACCTGATCAGCCGCGAATCGGTAACCCCGAAAGATGCGGGTTGCCAGGATGTGCTGGCGGCACGTCTAACCAAACTGGAGTTCAAAGAAGAACGCCTGGATTTTGGCGACACCCAAAACATCTGGCTCAGACGCGGCGATGCAAAACCTCTGCTAACCTTCCTCGGCCACACCGATGTTGTGCCTACCGGTCCTCTGGAGGCCTGGGTCTCGCCGCCGTTTGAGCCGACGATTCGCGACGGCAAGCTTTATGGTCGCGGCGCCGCCGATATGAAAGGCGGCACCGCCTGTTTTATCACCGCCGTCGAGCGCTTTATCGCCAAGCACCCGAACCATCAAGGCTCTATCGCGGTAATGATGACCAGCGATGAAGAAGGCATCGCCACCAATGGCGTGGTTAAAGTCGTCGAAGTGCTGGAGCGGCGCAACGAAAAAATAGACTGGTGTCTAGTCGGCGAGCCGTCCAGCGACAAGAAAATCGGCGACGTGATTCGCGTCGGCCGGCGCGGCTCCTTATGCGCAAAATTGACCATTGCAGGCATACAAGGCCATGTCGCCTACCCTGAGCTTGCCGACAACCCTATACACACATTCGCCCCGGCGTTAAAAGACCTGACCGAAGAAGTATGGGATCACGGCAATGCCTTTTTCCCGCCGACCAGCTTGCAGGTTTCCAATATCAACGCCGGAACCGGCGCGGAAAACATCATCCCCGGCAGCGTCAACGTACAGTTCAACCTGCGTTTTTGCACCGAACTGGATGAGGAAACCATCAAGCAACGCACTCGCGCGATACTGGACAAATACGATTTTAAATACGAACTGGAATGGCGCTTGTCCGGCAACCCGTTCCTGACCCAGCCGGGTGCATTAATCGATGCCGCCCATGCCGCGATCAAAACCGTTACCGGCTTTGAAACCCTGGACGATACCGGCGGCGGCACCTCAGACGGGCGCTTTATCGCCCCGACCGGCGCACAGGTTATCGAACTGGGCCCGTTGAATGAAAGCATCCATAAAATCAATGAACATGTCGGCGTGGAAGATTTGGCGATTTTGTCCGATATTTATGAACAGATGCTGGTAAATCTATTGGTGTAGCCTGTATAAAGCGTAACGCAATACAGGAGATCGAAGCCGCGAAAGCCCGTATTACGCAAGCTCCATACGGGCTACTCGGTATATACCTTAACCCAGTTCAAAGGATGTAACGCCAAAAAGCCTGTTGAGCGGCAAATCAGGACAGGTGCCGGTATACATTCTTGCTGTTTCAAAAACCAGTTTCATCTTATGTTTTTCAGCTAAGGCAACCGCATCCTGATTCATTTCAGGAACATCCAGATAGATTGGTTTTCCAGGCATAACCCCGGCTTTCAACGAAATAAAAAGCGATTCCGCCAACTCAGGGCTATCGGCAAAAAGCGGTCCGATTTTATATCCCGATCGGCAAGCCCGAACCATGCCATAGCCTGCAAGCTTTCCTTTTTGCATGATGCCCAATGCGATACTTTCGGGTTGATTGAGCCATGATTTTAGAAATTGGATTCTGTTGCCAGGGAAGAATGGCCGGTCATATGTTTCAACGACATCAAAAGGCAATTCCGACAATTTAATAATTTCCGGGTTTTTAGCCGGTTCGCCGCCGCTCAGCCCCTCATAACGGATGTTCCGGTAAGCGAGTTCAAAACCTGCTTTTTTATAATTGCTTTGCTGGGCGACAACCCCATCAAGCCCAATATTCCGTCCCGATAAACGTTCAAGAGCGGCATTCCATATTTGAATCCCATAACCTTGTCCGCGATACTCCGGCTTAACGATATAAAACCCGATAAAACCGAATGTCTCGCCGTATTTCACCGCTGAAATAGTCGCAATCGGTTCATGATTGAGCTCCCCGACAAGAAATCCTTCCGGGTCTGCCGCATAAAAACAGTCGACATCATACAAGCCCGGATTCCACCCTTCGGATGCAGCCCAGTCAATGGCAATGGTGGCTTCATTAAGGGACATCGTTCTGATTTTGTAATTGGGTAATACCATAAAATTGCCTCGTAGGATTCACTACTACTTTCAACGCTCAAAAAAACAAAATAAAACCATGATTGATAAAGCCGCTCCCACAGTTAAATTATCAGTAGACAAAACAAGATTGACTGAGGCCAGGCTTGAAGCAATAAAAATTGCCATCCCCGTTGCAATCGGTTAGAGCTGTTTTTCCGGCAAATGGCGTCAGTAGGTTATGGAAGCTTCCGATGTCGTAATACGCTTCAACCGTTCGATCAACACATTCCAGTCAACGCGAGGATTATAGCCGATCACATCGATTCGAGGCAGGCTACCGCCGGTAATAATGCTATAACCGGATTCCGTAGCCTTTACGCCCATCAGCTGACACACGCCGTCATGCAGGTAACAGCCCAAACCGAGCTTGTCGTAGCCGAAGGTTTCAAAAAACCTTAAAAAGCTTTTAGACAGTAGATCAGCCGCGCCTCCGCCGCCGATGTTGGCGATGTTTTGCACCGCTTTTTGGCTGATCCTGTGCCGCGAATCATCATTTTCCGGCGTGCCCAGCCACGCGAAGAAAGAGACCGGATGCCAGTTTTCCAGGTACAACTGGCGGACATAGCCCGATAACTTGCCGGTGATGCCGCCGAATTTAAACTTGCCGGTTAACTGATCCAGGTCCAGGTTTTCAATTTCCAGGTCGCCGTGGAATTTTGGGAAATCGGTAAACAATCCGGAAGAAGCAAGATTGCTGATTTTAACCTCGCCGTCGAAAACCTTGACCGTCAGTTCGCCGCCCAAACTCAGGGTTTTATTGCTGTACTCGACGCGGGGAATATGACCGCTAATGGCGCCCGATAACGGTGTCCAGTTTAAGGCCTGGGATAGTTGCTCAAGCGACACATCACTGACATCGCCTTCAAACGACAGCTCGGGATCTTGCTGTTTTTTGGCCTGCCAGTTGAATTGCTTGATAACGATTGCCCCGCCCAACAAAGGCAGTTGGGTGTTTTTTAACAGCCGGATACTATCAGCCCGACTCAAAAACGTAAGCTCAGCCGGACCTATCGGCACGGCGCGCAGCTGCAATTGCCGCCAGGCGAATTTCGACGGCAGGCTAAAGGTTTCATCGTTGGACCAGTTAAGCTGACCTACGCCGCCCTGAATTTCGCCGCGTCCTGCGGCATCTTTAACATCAAGATGATTAAAGCTTGCCGACAACGCGGTTAAGGATTGATCGTTAATAGAAAAGTCGGCTTTTAAATGGCCTGCGAGCGTAACGCCTTGCAATAGGGTTTGCTCAAAAAACGGTTTCAGGTAGATGGCAGAGGCGTCCTGCAAATTACCACTGTTCAACGAAAGTTGGGCCTTTTTAATACTCAGGCCATCCTTGTATTGGACGGTTGCGCTGCCGCTGAGTTCTCCGACTTTTGAATGCCGGTAACGTGCAGACTTTATTTCGACTCGTTTACTTGATGCGTTCCAGTCGCCTTGGGCATCGAAAACGCTATGCTGCCCGGCCGCTTCCAGGTACAAAGGCTCCGCATACAACGCACCGCCGTTAAAATCAGAATGACCTTGCCATTGCCATAAGCCGCGATTGTTTTTAGCACTCAGCGTTGTCTCCAGCATTAATGCCTCGGTAGCAAACCGCCCGTCTTTGGTCTGGCCGGTCAAACCATTAAGCCCTACGGTTAAGGTAAATTCATTGACCCGCGCATAACTACCGGACGCATTTAACTTAACATTGATTTTTCCGCCTTTCAGTTTGAACCGATCCTGCGGCAATAGCTGTTGAATCGACTTGCCGTCCACCGCTTTGGCGTCGATCTGCAACTGCCATTGATCGCCTTGCTCTTCTCCTTCAATCGCAACGGTTCCACCGGCCAAGCGCAAATCGATTAGCTTGAATGAGCTGCGCTTTTCGGTAACATGAAAAGAAAAGTTGGCTGTCGGCGATTGCCATCGTTTTGAATGTATCTCCGCCCTGCCCTGTTCACACATCATTTCCTTGTTTTGCCAGGTGAAAGACGTGCAGCGGATATTGACCAGATTGAGATCGTTGAAAGGTTTTGGCAGGCTTAACTTGGCGATCGTTAAGGCCAATTTTTGCGGGTTTTGCAACAGGTCGATCAGGGCGATATTGACGCCTTCCAGCTTCCATTGGCTTCCTGCAAGGGTTCCGACATTAAGCGATACGTTATCCAATGCATGGGCGGCGGGTGTTGTTAAAGTAACCATGATGACCAAGATCATCACTGCAAAACGCGCCCACATTATCCAGGCTCAAGACGACGCTGGAGCGTCAAATACTGCATTCCCACGCAGGAGCGCGGGAACGATAAAAAACTGCGTAAATACCTATACGCATTAGCCGGGAAAAACACCGGTAGATAAATACCGGTCGCCACGGTCGCAGATAATGACCACAATCACCGCATGCTCAACTTCTTCAGACAATTTCAAGGCCGCATGAACAGCGCCGCCGGATGAAATACCGGCAAAAATGCCCTCTTGAGCCGCCAAAGCGCGGGTGACGTTTTCAGCTGAAATCTGGTCGACATCGATAATCCGGTCAACCCGGTCGGCCATGTAGATTTTCGGCAAATATTCCTTGGGCCAGCGTCTGATGCCGGGGATTTTAGATTCGCCTTCCGGTTGCACGCCGATCACTTGAATATCGCTGTTTTGTTCCTTCAGGAATTTTGACGTACCCATAATGGTGCCGGTCGTCCCCATGGAACTGACAAAATGAGTTACTTTGCCCTGCGTGTCGCGCCAGATTTCCGGCCCGGTGCCTTCATAATGCGCACGCGGATTATCGGGATTGGAAAACTGATCCAGCACCTTGCCCTTGCCCGCCGCTTCCATTTCCCTGGATAAATCAATCGCCGCCTCCATGCTGCCGGCAGCCGGCGTCAGGATGATCTCGGCGCCGTAAGCTTTCATCGAAGCGCGGCGTTCTTCGCTCATGTTGTCCGGCATGATCAAGGTCATTTTATAACCTTTGATCGCGGCCGCCATCGCCAGGGCAATGCCGGTGTTGCCGCTGGTCGCTTCAATCAACCGGTCGCCGGGTTTAATCTCGCCTCTTTGCTCGGCATGTTTAATCATGCTCAGCGCCGGGCGGTCTTTTACCGAACCTGCGGGATTATTGCCTTCCAGCTTAACCAGGATGGTATTACTGGTAGCGCCGGGCAAGCGCTGCAACCTGACTAAAGGCGTGTTACCGACGAAAGATTCAATGGTTGGGAATGTCATGTTCAAGGGTCAAGGGTCAAGGGTCAAGGGTCAAGGGTCAAGGGTCAAGGGTCAAGGGTCAGGGCTAAAGACTAAAAACACACTCCCTTGCACCCTTTTACCTTGAACCTTTCACCTCCCATCTATTTCTGAAAATGATGCGTCGGACATTGACCGTCTCTCAGGCTGATAATAGGCCAGTTGGCGGCGTCGGCGAATTCGGTCAGTTTTTGATCGGGATCGACTGCGACCGGATGGTCTACCAATTTGAGCAGCGGCAAATCGTTGTGCGAATCGCTGTAAAACCAACTGTCCTGCATGGTTTCGGTTGAGTTTTTTAACCAGGCCTCCAACAACTTTACTTTGCCCTCCTGAAAACAGGGGATGTCGTCAAAGCCGCCTGTGTAGCGGCCATCGATAAATTCCGGCGTGGTCGCCAATAAGTTTTCAATGCCGTACAACCGGACTATCGGCTCGGTAACAAAGCGATTGGTTGCGGTAATGACCAGCAAGGTATCGCCCCGCTCTCTATGTTTGGCAATCAGTTGCTGCGCAGGTTTTAACAACAACGGTTTGATCGCTTCTTCTATGAATTGCTCCCGCCATTGATAAAGTTGTTCGGGCTCATGCTCCGCCAAAGGGTGTAGCGAAAAACGAAGAAACTCGACAATATCCAGCGTGCCTTGTTTATAGTCATCGTAAAATTTGGCGTTGGCGCTTTCGTAATAACTTTTATCGACGATGCCCTGGTCGACAAGAAACTGTCCCCATAAATAGTCGCTGTCATCGGCAATCAGCGTGTTATCCAAATCAAAAATCGCTAAGCTCACGGTTAATCCTGCCTTGAGTAATTAAAAAGAGCTGTGCGCTATGGCATCTGCACTTTATTTGTGGAACAATGCTGTCATTAATTTAAATTACTGACCTCTCTTTAATAATTTTACCATCAGCAAGATTAAAGAACTAGGAAAGGTAAAAACACAGGTTTTAACATGATTGACTCTAAAGGATACCGGCCCAATGTCGGGATCATCCTTTGCAATGACGAGGGTCGCGTGTTTTGGGCAAAACGAATGGGTGTAAACTCATGGCAATTCCCGCAAGGCGGGATAAATCCGAATGAAGACCCAGAAGCTGCGATGTATCGTGAGTTGTGCGAGGAAACCGGACTGCAACAGCAGCATGTCCAGGTGCTTGGCCGTACCCGCTATTGGCTGAGATACCAGTTGCCCGAGCGCTATATACGCAAAAACTCCCTACCTTTATGCATCGGCCAAAAGCAAATCTGGTATATGCTGCGCCTGGTAACGCATGAATCCAATGTGCGTTTCGATCAATGCTCCAAACCCGAATTTGACGACTGGCGCTGGGTGGATTACTGGGACCCCCTTAAAGACGTGGTCTATTTCAAGCGCAAGGTTTATCTCAAAGCGATGAGCGAGTTAGGCGCCATTCTGACCGCCGACACTGTCCCGGTTAATGCCGCAGGGTATTTAGCTAAGGAAATTGAAAAGGCAAAAGACAAAAAGCGCAAAAAATAGCCGCATCACGCCATCGTCGGTCGATTTTAATAAGGAAGATATTAAAAAACAACTACTTATATACCATTGTCCCAACCTTCTCCCTCAAGGGAGAAGGAGCCGGTACTTGCGGTAGATACTTATGCCTGATAGCACATGGCAAAACTATTATCCTGGAAAAATCATTTTATCCACGAAATACACAAAAAACACGAAAATATTCAACGAGATACCATGTTGTATATCGCCACCCAAAGGGTGAATGGCTCAATCAACAGCACATATTGATTTCTTTCGTGTCTTTCGTGCTTTTCGTGGACTAACTGCCGTTTTTAGGATTATTGGCTCACAGTAAATCCAATCGTTTCATTACCCACCATCGCTTTAAAATCTCCCGGCTCGACAATCCGCTTAAGATCAACCCCAATAAACGATAAATCCTGCGGCGTTAAGGTAAATCTTACGCTTTCAGTTTGACCGGGATTCAGCTCGATTTTTTTAAATGCTTTCAGTTGCTTATTGGGCCGGGTTACCGAAGCCGCCACATCATTAATATAAAGCAATACTGCTTCCTTGCCCTTTAACGCGCCGGTATTTTTAACGTTAACAGTAACATTGATATTTTCGCCCATTTTGACTTTATCTTTTTCCACCTTTAAGCCGCTGGTTTCAAAAGCGGCATAGCTCAAGCCATGCCCGAACGGATACAGCGGATGATAGATATTCGTCTCAAACGATTCGATCGGTTTGTAATCATACGGCGTAATACCGTTGGTGTTTCTCGGATAGGTAATGGGCAGCTTGCCATTGGGGTTGTAATCGCCGTACAAAATATCGGCAATGGCCTCGCCGCCTTCCATGCCCGGCAAAAAACCCAAAACTACGCCGTCTACCCGCTCCGCAATAGAGGTGATAATACGCGGTCGGCCGCCCAAGGTCAGTAAAACCACCGGCTTTCCGGTTGCAATCGCGGCATTGGCAAGATCGATTTGCGCCTGATCGAGATTTAACGATTCGATATTGCCCGGCGTTTCCGTATAGGCATGCTCGCCCAGACTAAGCAGAATAACATCGTGATTTTTGGCCTCATCGACAACCTTTTGAATATCGATCGGCGCATCGAAAGAATCGCCGCCAATGTACGTCACTTTGCCGGCGGCTTTTTCCTGTATGGCTTCCAGCACCGTCAGCTTCTCCTGAGGATAGAGTTCCTCAGCAAAACCTTGCCAGGTAACAGTCCAACCGCCATTCATCACGCTCAATAAATTAGCGGTAGGCCCGGTCACCAAAATATTGGCGTCTTTTTTTAGCGGCAGGATGTTATGGTCGTTTTTTGCCAGAATAATGGATTCCCGCGCCGCCTGACGATTAGTTTCTATCGCTTCCGCCGTGGCAAAATTGCCTTCAATCGGCAACAGCGGTTTGGGATCGAATAATCCGGCCTGATACTTGACCGTCAGTATCCTGGACACGGCCTCATCGATTCGGGACATCGGCACTTCACCCGATTTGACCAAATCAATCAGTAAATCGTAAAAAGAAAAATCGAACGGCACCATGCTCATGTCGATACCGGCCATCACCGCAATTTTTACCGCTTCTTTAGGCGACGCAGCCATCTTGTCGCGGCTGTAAAGGCGCTCAATGTCCGCCCAATCGGATACGGCAAAGCCCTTAAAGCCCAGTTCGCCGCGTAAAATCGTAGTCAGGTATTGATGATTGGCGTGTCCGGGAATGCCGTCGACTTCCGCCGAATTAACCATCACCGTCGGCGATCCGGCTTTCACGCCCGCTTCAAAGGTCGGCAGGAAATACTCGCGCAGCATTCTTTCGCCTATCCAGGCCGGTGTCCGGTCTTTGCCGTTCAGGGGATAGCTGTAGCCGACATAATGTTTCAGGCACGTGGGCGCTTTATCGGCAGCGGAAAAATCATCGCCCTGATGGCCTTTAATATATGCCGCGCCCATCGCCGCCGCCAAATGCACGTCTTCGCCGAAAGTTTCCCACAACCGCGGCCATAGCGGTTGACGGCCGATATCCATCACTGTAGAAAAGTTCCACTGCTGACCGGAAGCGCGCACTTCCCTTGCAGTGATTTCTCCCTCCTTGAAAGCCAAATCCGGATTGAACGTCGCCGCCATGTTAATCGCCTGCGGAAACAATACCGCGTTTTGCGTGTAAGTCGCGCCGTGAATAGCATCAATTCCGTAAATGACCGGGATTTTCAGTCGCGTTTTTACCGCCGCATCCTGTACAGTGCGCATCATTTTGCGCCATGTTTCAATGGATTGCGCCTTGTTATCCGGCGTAAAAGGGGTATTAAGAATAGAGCCTACATGATGATTTAACACCGCATCTTCCAGCTTGGCCGGATCGATTTGATCCTCGGCGTTTTGCTCTTTTGGAATGCCGATAACCGTAAAATCAACCTGCATCATCTGCCCTACCTTCTCTTCAAGTGTCATTTGAGACAGCAGATTTTTGACTTTATGCTCTATTGTTTTGTCAGTTTCTTGAGCGCTCACAGAATGCCCCGTCGTGGCAGCTAGCATGATAATTAAAACGATATGTAAGGTTTGCAACTTAATATTCTTCGCGTGTTGATTGTTTTGAGATTCATGGGTTAGACAAACTGACCACGAACGGCACTGGGTTAAAGCTATGCGTATTTTAAGCCGCACTACGATTGTTTAACAAAAAACATCCTGATTATAAAGAGGCTTCAGCTAACGCAAAGAACTCCGTCATTCCGCATGGATGCCGGAATCTAGAGCCAGAGAGGGTGACTATCCCTGGCAGCCGTATCCAATTTAGGCATATACCTTCACATCCATGTGACTGGATACTGGCATCCATGCCAGTATGACGGCGCTAGCTGAAGCTAGCTTACTAATCAGGAAAAACATTGTCGATCAGATTTAGCGGACGTCCAAAGCCCAATTCGTCCGTACCTGAAAGAATTAATCATTTGACATGCATACTTTTGCAGCGTAGTTTTTTAGGTAGAGAGTGGAGTTGAAAATTCTCACTCGTTTATAAGACCATTGAGGAGGAAATGTGAATTTTACAAAATCAATCTTATTAACCGTAATTTATAGCGCGGGTTTGCCGGCGCTTGCAATGGCTGCTGCAGATGCCCCTGATCCGGCGACATTTCAGGCGGATAAGGATCGCCAAATAGCCAATGTTCTGGAAAAGGTGCAAATTGCTCAAAAAAACCTGAGCTGCGTGCAAGCCGCTCAAGATCATGCGGCTTTAAAGGTTTGCGCCGAGACCTTTAAACAAGATTATGATGTTTCAGAAACGAAAGTAAAAGCCCAGACCGCCGATAAAAAAGCGCAAAAAGGCACGAAAAACAAGGAAAAGCAGTAGCGTCAAGTTCCGGTTGCGGCCATTCCATCCAAGCCGGATAAAACACCAGTCGTTCACGCGATTGGTGTTTTTTGTTTTTAAGGAATATGCACGAAATAACTTGGGCAAGTTGTTCACGTTATTTCATGTACACTCCTTAATAACTGATGTTACGCATGCTCATAATAAAAAGCGTAGTCCACGAAAAACACGAAAATAGTTAAAACACATCAGAACGTTGCCAGGTAGACCTGCTTCTTGCCCAACGCCAGGCCAGGGGACTATCGGAATGACGACACATCCCGTAAATACTTGTGCAACACGAAATTTCACCTCCCTGTAGCTGAGGCAACATCAATATTCCAGTTGACTGCACTACCCCGGCAGTCGGCTAATAAACTCAACGGGGCAAATTGGAAGGAATAGATCATGAATGGGTATCTGGAAGTTTTAAAAAAGTACGCGGAGTTTAACGGTAGAGCCGGCCGACAAGAGTATTGGTTCTTTTTGTTGTTCAATATTCTTATCAGCGCCTTTTTGGCGACTGTTGATTTTTTTAGCGGGACTTTTAATGTTGAATCCGGCCTCGGCCTGTTAAGCGGTATTTATTCATTGGCAGTGCTGATTCCCGGCATAGCGGTAACGGTTCGGCGGCTTCATGACACCGACCGTAGCGGCTGGTGGTTATTACTCCCGCTGATTCCGATCATCGGCGGGATCGTGCTGTTTATCTTTATGGTTCAAGACAGCTCGTCCGGCGACAATCAATATGGGCCGTGCCCAAAGTAGGCGATAATAGGGCTTTTTCCTAGGCATGACACGCCCTTTCCACTTCACCTAGATTATTGCTGCCGAGGATTTTATGAAACAGTTATTATTACTCATCGTCATTTCCATGATGTCAGTTGTTTGCCAAAACGCATCGGCACGAGAAAAAGCAGCGCCGCCGGTTAAACCCAACGCATTGCAATGCGCGGCTTTTAGCCCCTACGTGGGCAAGCTCAACCCCGACTACGGCGCACATCCGTCCAAAGAGTTAATCGATCGACTATTGGATCAATTAGTCAAAAAAACCCCGTTCCGCTGCATCATGACCTACGGCGTCATGAATGGCCTGGAATACACCTTCGCCGCCGCCGAAGCCCGGCATCTCAAAGTCATTGCGATCATCTGGCTGGATGACGACATCGCCGTCAACTCGCGCTCCATAACCGCCGGTATTGAGGTTGCAAAAGCCTATCCAAAAACCATCATAAAACTGAGCTGCGGTTCCGAAGTCAGAACCCGCAACAACTATGCTTTCGACGGTGAAATCAGCCGCTGCATAAGCGCTCTGCGCGAAGCAGGCGTAGCCCAGCCGATCACCACCATAGATACCTGGTGGGAATGGTGCAACCGCGTTTCGCCCTGCCACCCAACCAATTTCGGCGCGCAAGTCGATTGGATAGGCATCAATGTTTTCCCGTGGTGGGAAAACAAGCATTCCGACGTTCTCCCCTGCACTCCGGCAAACAAGGCGGCTGATTTTCATATTGCGCGAATTGAACAACTTCGCCGGACTTATCCCGGCAAAGAAGTCATCCTGACTGAATTCGGCTGGCCAAACGGCCCCGAAGGCGGCATTGAAACCAATAAGTTCACCCAACAGCGCTGCGGCGTTGCCGGTAAGAAGAATCAAGCTTTGGTCGTTAAATCGACCTTCAAAAAACTAGCTGAAAAGGGCTGGTCGGGCGTAGTATTTGAAGCGTTTTCAGAAAACTGGAAACCTAATGAAGAAGGCGACTTCGGCAATTTCTGGGGAATTTGCCAGGGAGAGCCGCCTTATACTTGCTTAAGGTTTTAGTAGCCAGGATGTGTCGACTAAGTAAATCGCCTCAGCTAGCCATACGCCTCGTTCTTTGGCACATCCTACAGCCCGTAAAATAGATTACTCATTACAAACAACGCGGTTTATAATCGCCGCTTTTTGAAATTCACAGTGCTCAGTATCTGTTCAACACAGCATGCGGCACTAATTTTATACGTAGCGTGGCCGTGTTACCGAAAGCGCCTGTTTTTTGGCGCTCGGACAACAGGGTTAAGCAAATGAAACCGGCACTCGTGCTTTTGATTATCGCCCTTTTTGAGAACAGTTTTACATGACCAAAGTTAAACTAGCGCTACTTATTTTAAATGCCGTATGGCTGTTTGCAGTGTCCGAAGTCAGTTATGGCCGCCATGCCGCCATCATTATCGACGCCGATAACGGCAACGTCTTGCACGAAGTAGAAGCAACTCAGTCATGGTATCCCGCTTCGCTGACCAAACTGATGACGCTGTACATGACATTCGACGCATTGAAAGCGGGTCAAATTCATCTGCACGACTCGATGACCGCATCCACCCATGCCTCACAGCAACCCAACAGCAAACTGGGTTTAAGACGCGGCGAACATTTAACCGTTGAAGACGCTATTTTAGCCATTATCACCCGTTCCGCGAATGACGCGTCCGTTGTTCTTGCCGAACATCTGGGCAGCACTGAAGAGAATTTTGCCGCTAACATGACCGCCAAGGCGCACTCATTGGGCATGTACAACACCCATTTCATGAACGCGACCGGCCTTCCCAACAACTGGCAAGTAACCACATCCAGAGATATGGCGGTGCTGGCATGGAAAGCGCAGCGCAACTTTCCCGAGTATTATCATTATTTTGCCGCGCACAGCTTTAATTTTAAAGGCACCGAACTGCGCGGCATCAACAAGTTTACCGCCAGCTACCCCGGCGCCGAAGGCATGAAAACCGGATTCACCTGCGGCTCCGGTTTTAACCTGATCGGCGCGGCGCATCAGAACGGTAAGCATCTGATCGGCGTAGTGATGGGCGGCATGACCAGCAAAGAACGCTATCAGCTGATGATGCAAAAAATGGATGCCGGTTTCGCTAATTTAACCAATGTCGATTCTGCAAGAAACATCAACACCATGTCTACAACCTCGGCAGGCAGTCCGCCCTACCAGCTTGATTGCGGTAATGGCGCCGCTACCCATGCCATACCCGCCTCCAGTCGCGTCAACTATACGCCTAAGCACAAAAATATCAGCCGAATCAAAACCCATGTCAGAGGCATTAACACGGTTCGGCCTAAAACTGTCGCTCGCGCCAAATCTCGTATCAAGCCCATTAACAAGAGCAGGATTTTGCCTAAAGCTATCAAACAGGCCAAAGTCAGTATAAAACCAGCCGGCAAGCTCCCGGCTAAAAGCAAAAACTTTCATAAAGTTAAAACCGACCTTAAAGTAGCCGCTAAAACTAAGAGCGCGCAAAAGGTTGCACTTCATTGAATTAAACCGTTCTCGGGAATCAATGAGACTGAAAAGCAAGCCCATTGATTCTGACAGGTTTCGCTATTGCTCTATTCATTCCTACCGCGCCGGGGTGGACGAATAGAGCGCCTAATACTCAGTCAAATTTATAATGTCGAGTGCTTATTAAGCCGTTACAACCAATGGATGAAATTGCCTGCCGACGAGCTTGCCAGGGATTGCGGCGCGTTTTTCGGCTCGCTGCCGGGTACCTTGAACCATATCATGGTGGCCGATATTATCTGGCTGCAACGCTTTACCGAGCATTCTGGGCAAACATCCGGCACTGAATGAAATTCGGGCGATGCCCAAACCGCAAACGCTGATTAATGACTTTGCCGCCTTAAGCGAAGAGCGCCGCAAGTTGGACGCTACGATCATAATCCGGTGCGAGTAACCCGACGGGCTTATAAACTCGCCTACCAATCGGAATAGCTTTATTAAAGACCTGAATTTTCCTGGCCTGCCTGGTTTCTGCGCGTTAGAATTGTGATGCCTATAGTCACCAACACCACCACGGCTATAAACATAAACAAATTCCGCTTCCAATGCGATTTATCTTCAGCAACGCCAACGGCAAACGGCAAATGGGTGTCCAGTTTTTCGCCGTCATGAACGATAGTCACATGCGCAAGATAATCACCGGCGCCGTATTTTGAAAAATCAATATCCGCCTTAACCGATCCGGTTTTAGCTTTTTGCGGCTCCTGATAAAAAATGCGCGATCCTTCGGGTTCTTTAGTCACTTCAAATTCTATTGAGACATCCCTGAGTTTCTTGCCTTCATAATCGAAAATCAGATTAGTCAGCCCCACATTCGGGATAAAACGGCAAAAACCCTCGCTTTGGGTAAATGTCGGCGTATAAGCGGTAAAGTGGATTTTTTCGGCGCCTACTCGAATACGGCAAACATCAACCTCGTCAGCCGCACCTCGGTGGCTGTAACTGGGCGCAGAAAACGCCATGCTTAAAAACAATGTCGATAAAACAGTCCAAAACCAGGATATTCGGGGGGCCGTGCGTTTGTTGCTAAGGTTTTGCGGGGTGTCGGACAAAATTGATGGCGGGTGTGTTTGCATGTCTGTATCTCTCTTTTAACAGGCCGGGAAATAGCGTAAAAACAACGCTATGAATAAAGGCTTATGTAAGCGAAAGGCTACATTAAACTTTATAACGGAGATATGTCAAACCTTGGTATAAATAACAATCGGAGGTCGAGAAAAGTGCCGACAGATAACGCGTTCGAATGCGTCGCACAACTCAGCCCGGAAATAGTTATCCGAAGCCATGCCTGTCATGAGTTAAGTTAATAAAAAAGCGCCCTCTCCTGCGCGCCAGTTCCCAAGCGCCTGAGGCTGTGAAAGTATTCGTTTTTAGAAAAAAAATTAAAGAATTCACCACGAAGACACGAAGAAAAACAATCGTTTAAATTCAATGCATTGAAAACTTCGTGTTCTTCGTGCCTTCGTGGTAAAAAATGTTTTAGCCTAATTTGGATAATACTTTCACAAGCATGGGAATGAGGTTTTTCACGATGCAGGGGCAATTACAGCGCAATCCGCCGTTGATGGAATCCTTCCGCCATCGGTTCGTTAGTAATCGTCAGTATTGCGGCATCAGGCAGTTTTTGGGCTATCAAACGCAGCATTTTCATTTCGCAGGATGAATCGAGCGAGTCCATCGCCTCTTGCAATAAAATCCACTTGGGTTGCTGCAACAACAGTCGAACCACGCCCAGGCGCTGTTGTTGCTCACGGGACAGGGCGCTAGCCCAATTATCGACATGATCGAGCTGCTCATGCAATTCTTCCAGCCCTACCAATTCAAGCGCTTCGGAAAGCGCAGACTCGGTATATTCTATATTGGTTGACGGATAACAAATCGCCGCCCGTAAAGTTCCGGTCGGCAAATAAGGCCGCGGCGGCATAAAAAACACCGGATCGCGCGGTAACTCAATAGTCCCTTCTCCCCACGGCCAAAGACCGACGATCGCCTTGAACAATTTTGAACCGGTAAAAGCATTACCGGTAATCAGCATGCGCTCTCCCGACTTGATTTCGGCATTGATCGTCGACACGCACACCACGCCGTCAAGCCTGATGATGCACAAATCGCAAAAACGCAAAACGTCCTGTTCGGTTTTTTTCAGGTGAATACGGTGCGGATCATGGAGGACGATTTCCTGCTCCAGCCGGTCGAGTCCGTTAACCAATCCCAGTACCCGTTCAACCGAAGCCCGCCACTCCGCGACGCGGGCCATATTATCGACCGGCCAGGACAACGCTCCGGCCGTTTGCTGAAATGCCTGGGCTGATTGCATCAAGGCGCCGAGCGGGATACTCCCCAGAATATAGCGGGGCGCGGACACCAGAATGGGGAATGCCATCGATAACACCGAATAGCCGGACGTCAACATGAATAGATGCGACCAAGCCAGGGTTTGTCGCTGCCAGGCATGGACAATATCCTTAAAAAGCCCGATGAACCGGCTCTGCTCATTGGCCTCGCCATGAACCAAAGCAATCGCCAGGGAGTTTTCCCGTGCGGTTACCAGGCCAAACCTGAAATTGGCTTCCACAGTTTGCCTGGCATCGGTCGCCAGGGTATAGGGGCGGCCTAGCCACCAACCCAATGAGGAAGCGCATGCCGCATAGATGATAGCCAGCCAAACCAAATGGCCTTGAATGGGGATTTCAAAAAACAGCATATTAAGGGTGACAGTGCCGGAAAGCGTCCAGAGAATTTTGGTAAAACTGATCAATACTAACGAGCAATAGACCAAGGAATGACAAAGATCGATAGCCGCTTCGGTTGCAATACGGATATCTTCGGCGATTCGCCCGTCAGGGTTATCATGCGTTCCCTGAATGTGAGTGACCAGATAATGGCGGCCCTCAGTCATCCATTTACTGATTAAGTGATGCGTTAACCAGCTTCGCCAATCAAGTTGCAAGCGTCGCTTAACTTTAAAATGGGCGGTGGTAACCGCTATATTGGCTGCAAAAATCAGTACGATAAGGCCTATCTGGGTAAATAACCCGCTCATTGAGCGCTGTTCAAGCGCATTGAAAAGATCGGCGCTCCACATGGTGATAACCACGGCAATGCCGATCTGCATCACGGTGAGCATGAATAAAGCCAGGGTCAGGCTGCGAATAGTGGACTTGTTTTCAGAATGCCAAAAAGGCCCGGCTATCCGAATGAATTGAATGAAAAACCCGTTTGACAGTTGCAAAGGAAAACTCCGCGTTAGGGTGAGATAAATAACACATCAAAACGCGGCTTTTTATTTTTTCTAGTATGCCCCGTCTTTACCAAGCGACAATTCTAGTGGAATTTTTCCGGTTTTCACAATTTTGTAACTTAATTAATGCAGGACGATTGATTAATAAACCGAGAAGATACCAAGAATACCTCGTCCAGCCGCCATTTTTTCCTTAAGTTGCCCGTTCACGGTCGATGGACCGCCGCTCAGCCCTTTCAACATATCACACGCCCCGTCCAGCTTGAGTACGAAGCCACGCCAGCCACAACAACTTACGCAACTCCTCAAAAACAAGAATAGACGCAGCAACGCCAACCGCCATCAGCCAATCGCTCTGCGTCAGTGCCGTGGTATGGAATATCAGCTGCGCCAATGGCCAGTGTATCACCACTATTTGCAGCAGAATCACCCAGAAAATAGCTATCCAGAGCAATGGGTTGGCGCAAAAATGCCGGTTGAAGGCCGTGCTTTTTTCCACTCGGGCATTAAACACGTTGAACACCTGGAACAGCACAAACGTAGTAAACGCCAAGGTCTCTGCATGATCGCTCGCGCCGGTTTGCAGGCCGTAATACAACATCCCCAGAGTGCCGACAGCCATGGTCAAACCATAGCTAAAAAGATTGCCGAAGCGCCGTAACGACAGTATCCGTGCATCGGGATTTCTAGGCGCTTCGTCCATGCTGCCGGCGCGGACCGGATCGACGCCCAGCGACATGGCCGGAGGGCCGTCCATGATGATGTTGATCCACAACAATTGCACCGCGGTAAACGGCACCGGCATCCCCAGCAGCGGGGCTCCTGCTACGGTCAGGATGGCGCCGATATTGGTCGACAACTGGAATCGCACGAATTTGACCATGTTATCGTAAATACCGCGCCCCTCTTTAACCGCCTTGACGATGGTAGCAAAATTGTCATCGGTCAATATCATCGCTGCCGCTTCCCTGGCGACATCGGTGCCTGTGATGCCCATCGCGATGCCAATATCGGCGCTCTTTAAGGCGGGCGCATCGTTGACGCCGTCGCCGGTCATCGCAACTATGTGTCCGTCGGCTTTCAGGGCTTTGATAATCCGTACTTTCTGTTCCGGGGCGGTGCGGGCAAACACGCCGATGGCGTTGATGCGCACGGCTAGGGCCTCATCATCCAGTCCGGCCAATTCTTCGCCTTCGATCACTTCACCGGCCAAACCCAGCTCTTGGGCAATGGCAAAAGCCGTGACTTTCTGGTCGCCGGTAATCATCTTGACCGCGATGCCGGCCTGCCGGCACAGCTTGATGGCCTCGCGGGCTTCAGCGCGTGGCGGGTCCATTAGACCGACCAGCGCGACAAAGCTAAGCCCCTGAATGTATTGGAACAGGTCGCTATCCTGATCAAAGTCGCCTGCGGACAGTGTGCGGGCGGCTACCCCCAACACCCGCAAGCCGGTGCCGGCCATGCTTTGGTTTTGGTCCGACAGCGAGTCGCCATTGCTATCAACGACGGAATGACACAACTTGAGCAAAACTTCCGGCGCTCCTTTAATAAATACGTTGACTTGCTCGCCCTGTCGATGGAAGGTCGCCATGAATTTATGCTCGGCATCAAAAGGAATTTCGGCGATGCGCGGCAGTTGCAATACGGCCTGTTGCTTGTCGATGCCGCCTTTGGCGGCGAGCACCAATAATGCGCCTTCCATCGGATCGCCGACCACCTGCCTGCCCTGAAAATGACTGTTGTTGCACAACGCTAAAGGCAGTAACAAATCCGCTAAATCATCGGCTGCACCGTCGCCGCCGACCGGTAAAATCTCACCGGCCGTGTCATAGCCCTCGCCGCTCACCTTATAACGCCGACTTTTATAGAAAATCGACCGGGCCGTCATCTGGTTAACAGTCAAGGTGCCGGTCTTGTCGGTGCAGATAACCGTGGTGCAGCCCAATGTTTCCACCGCGGCCAGACGTTTGACGATGGCGCGTTGCCGGGCCATGCGATGCATCCCCAAAGCCAGGGTTACCGTGACTACGGCGGGGAGGCCTTCGGGAATGGCTGCCACGGCCAATGCAATCGCGGTAAACGCTGTTTGGATCAGCGGTTCGCCTCGGTACAAGGCGCTCATAAACAATAGCCCGATAATCGCAACGGCAATCAAGGCCAGACGCTTGCCCAGACTGTCGAGTTGTATCTGCAACGGGGTCTCGCTGTCTTTTGCTTGCGCCAACAGCCCCGCCAGTTTGCCGATTTCGGTATCCATGCCGGTCGCGGTCACCACCATTTCGGCACGCCCGCGGGTGACCGCATTATTCATGTAAAGCATGTTGCCGCGCTCGGCGAGCGGCATTGTAGCCGGCCCTAATGCCTGCCGGTGTTTGACAACGGGTATCGACTCGCCGGTCAGCGCGGACTCATCGACTTCCAGCGTGTGGCAGGAAATAATACGGCCGTCTGCCGGAATCTTGTCGCCCGGTTCCAGAATGACGATGTCCCCCGGCACCAATTGCTCGGCAGGCAGTTGAACAACGTGGCCGTCACGGCGCACTTCGGCTTGCAACGCGAGCATATTCTTAAGCGCCGCCAGCGATTTTTCGGCCTGGAACTCCTGATAAAATCCCAGCAGCGCATTAATACTCACAACCGTCAGAATCACTATGCCGTCTGTCAAATCGCCGATAGTGGCGGCCAAAACCGCCGCGACTACCAGCACCAAGATAAGAAAGCTTTTAAATTGGGATAACAATAAATGCCAGGCCGGGCGCGGCGGTTTTTCGTCCAGCCGGTTGGCGCCGTAACGGTGCAACCGTTCTGCTGCGGCTTTTTCGCTCAAGCCGGCGGCTGAGTCCGTGTCCTGCGCCGAAAGCGTCGCCTCGACCGACAGGGTATGCCAGTCGCCCTGAAGCTCCCGGTCTGCCGAAGCTACCGATTCCGGTAGTTGTTCCTCATGTTGTTGCAGCTTCAACCAGGCTTGCCACACAGCAAGCAGGACGGCCAAAATCACCGGACCTAAAAACAGGCCGATAGCGCCGAAAGCCGAAAGTCCTCCAAGTACGCCGAATAACACCACCAGAAACGGTATCCGGCCCGCGCCGCTGATGACCAACGGCCGGATCACATTATCCACCGTACTCACCACCAGAAACCCCCAGAGCAATAGTCCTATGCCTTGCCAGGCTTGCTCCGTCAGCACCAGCACGATGCCTACCGGCATCCACACCAGTGTCGCGCCCATAGGAACCAGCGCCAACAGCGCGGTCACCGCACCCAACAGTACCGGCGCTTGAACACCGGCAACCGCATAGCCCAATCCGGCCAGCATGCCCTGCCCCAGCGCGGCCAACACCAAGCCGTAAACCACGGCTCGGGTCGTGTGTCCGGCGGCTTCCAGGTACACGTCCTGATATTTCCCCAGAAACCGTACCAGGCCTTGATGCAACTGCTTAACCGCCTCGTCACCGTCGCGGAAACAAAAAAACACCGTCACCAAGATAACGCCCAGCTTCATAATATAGCGGCCGATACCGCCCAGGAACTTGGCGAATTCGCCCGACCACTGCTGCGCCCAGTCCGCGAATTGCGCCACCACCGCCGCGCGGTCGTCAGTCAAGCGCTCCAGCCATTGCTGCGCGCTGTTGCCCAGCCAGGGAATGCGACGGATAGAATTCGGCAGACGGTAACTATCCTGATCGAAGCCGCTCGCCAGAGTCTGATAAGCAGTTTTCAATTCATCTTGCAACATGGCAACCAGCCAGTAGACCGTCAGGAAAATCGCCGCGGCAATAATCGCCGTCATCAGCGCCGCACTGAGCGTGGCATTGCCTTTGAATTGCTGTCTTAAGTAACGATAAGGCGGCCATGCCACATAGGCGATAATCAGCGCCCAGGTCAGGGTGAGCAAGAACTCGCGCAGCACCATAAAGCCCAGCAATAAAAGACAGACAAGCAGAATGCCGGGAATGAGCTGTCGTATCGGTGTATTACCTGAATAATCATTCATGTCCTGGACTCAACAAATAAAAGTAAGGGGCGATCCGATGTTCGAACAACATTGTATGCCATAGCCGTTTAATTGCCAGCACTGCGGAAATAGGCTTTATCCTGACAAGTTGTAAGTATTCTGCGCTATCATTATGGTTGGTCTGCTATATAATAAAATCGTGTCATGAACGACAAGCCGACTGCCGGGAGGATATACTAGTGAAACCTGCATAAATTAATTTAAGCAATCACCATGAAGTGCATGAAGCGTTCAATCTTTCATATTCTTCGTGGTTTAAAAATTAAGCCCGCTCAAGTTATTCATGCATATTCCTAACCGGCATCGCCGCGCCCGCTCAGGTCAGCAGCTTTTACCGGAAATAGGCAACACCTTGTAACGCAAGCTCAATTAGGAATATTGTGCATATTCAACTTAATCTTTTCGCCACTATCGGATGACGCAATGAATCTCGACTCTCGCACGATGATGGTGATGATGTCCGCGTTGATTCTGCTGTTTTCCGCCCTGCTGACATTGGCCGGATTGCATGCCGGCAACACCCGCGGAGTTCATCACTGGGCAATGGGCGGGCTATGCATGGGATTGGGCCTGAGCTTTTCCTATCCCCAACAGGAGTTACCGGGCAGCTCTTGGGTGCTGGTAATCGGCGCAACCTTGGCGGCGACTGGGATAGGCTTGCAATTCAACGGCATTCAATCCTTCAAGACCGGATACTGCAACCGGTATATTCCGTATTTCCTGGCCGGACTGGTGTTTATTCAAAGCATCTGGTTCGTTGTCCTCCATCCTGATGTTCATGGCCGCGTCGTCGCCAATTCGCTGGTATTCGCCTTATGCAATGCGGCCTGCGCCCGCGCCTTATTCATCCGTATAGAACAACCGTTACGTACCGCGTATTGGTTTACCGGCGCGTCATTCGCGGTCGTTGCGACCATGTTGCTGCTCAGATCGGCAGTCGTTTTTCTTTCTCCCGCCCATAGCTATAGTCTTTATTCCCAAGCCCCCATCAATCCGGCGACTTTTTTTATTGGCAGCATGGCGCAAATGTGCCTGGCTTTCGGCTTCGTACTGATGCTCAATTACCGGCTTGCCGCGGACCTTCAAAAGCTGGCATTAAGCGACGCGCTGACCGGAGCGCTGAATCGACGGAGCCTGGAACAGGAAGCTGTCCGCCTGTCGGCGCGATGCGCCCGTACCGGAGATGGACTGGCCATCATGATGATCGATGTGGATCATTTCAAGTCCATCAATGACCGCTACGGTCATCCGGCAGGAGACGAGGTATTGAGACGGCTGGCTGCGGTGGCGCAAAAAACCATTCGTAGCGATGACTACTTCGCCCGCTACGGCGGTGAAGAATTCTGTATTCTGCTGCCGTCCACCATCGAAAAAGATGCCTGGGTATTGGCTGACCGGCTGCGTCAAAACTATGCGGCGCTGATAATGGAATTCGACGGCGAAATCCTGCGCAGTACCATCAGCATCGGGGTATCCGATTCAGTGCATGCCGGCCTGGCGTTTTCCTCGCTGGTAGCCGCGGCCGATCAGGCCATGTACCGCGCCAAGAAGGAAGGTCGCAACCGGGTCGTCATGCATTCTTTCTGTTTGAACCAGGCTAATATCTAGCTTAAATGGGCTTGATCCTAACTACTCTCGTTAATAGTCGCAACTAACGGCATGGGTATTTTTTAACCAAGCCGGATTCCAATGCTCAATCGCCCACTCAAGTAACTCGGTCATCGAGGCTTGCCGCAGTTCAAGCGGCGGATTTTGCCTCAATAAAACCAGCAACTCAAAAATAACACGGTCGGGCGACGTTAAGTCAACCGCCATTGCCTGCGTCTGTTTGCTGAGTTTATAACCCTGCCGGTCGACAATAACAGGAACATGCATGTAGCCGGGAGTCGAAAGCCCCAGTAATTGTTGCAGGTAAATCTGTTTAGGCGTCGCATCCAGCAAATCGAAGCCGCGGACGATATGATTAATCTGTTGCAAGTCATCATCAATCACCACGGCAAATTGATAGGCGATAATCCGGTCTTTGCGCTTGATGATAAAATCGCCGTCCTGCTTGGCAAGGTTATGGGAAATCAGGCCTTGCAGCTCATCCTGAAAGGTAATGGTGCGGTTATCGGTTTTAATGCGTAGCGCATGAGGACTATCGGGAAGGACTTGCCGGTCCCGGCAAATGCCGGGGTATATATCGGGCTGCGATTGTCCTCTGTCGCTAGCCGTCAATGTTTTTCTGCTGCATGTACAAGGATAGATCAGTCGTTTTTTTTGCAGATCGTTGATGACATCGTTATAAACGTCGCTATGTCGGCTTTGATAATAAACCTCGCCGTCCCAATGCAGGCCAAAAGCCTCCAAGGTTTTCAAGATGATGTCGGCGGAACCTGTTACGTTTCTGGGGGTATCGAGATCGTCAATGCGCAGCTGCCACCGGCCTTGTTGCGATCGCGCTTGAAGAAAGCCGGCAAGCGCCGTATACAGGGAACCGAGGTGTAAAGGGCCGGTGGGCGAAGGTGCAAACCGGCCGATGGTGGGTTGTTTATCCAGGATTAACCCATTTGTTTTTCACGAATTTCATCAAGTGTTTTGCAGTCGATACACAGACTGGCAGTGGGTCTGGCTTCCAGACGGCGTATGCCTATTTCAATACCGCAAGACTCACAAAAGCCATAATCCCCCGATTCGATTTCTTTAAGGGATTCATCGATTTTCTTGATCAGCCGTCGTTCACGATCACGCGTTCTTAATTCCAGACTGAATTCCGACTCCTGAGACGCTCGGTCGTTGGGATCGGGAAAATTCGATGCGTCATCCTGCATATGATGCACAGTGCGATCTACTTCGTGCATTAATTCGCCTTTCCAGTTTTTAAGAATAGTCTCAAAATGCCCTAATTGAGCACTGTTCATATATTCTTCGCCCTCTTTTTCTTGATAAGGCTTAAAACTGAAAGGTGATGCGCCAGTTTTAGAACTATCGGTCATCCATTAACTCCTAAGACAAGATTAAATAAAACCGCGCATTTTTAGCAGAATAGACCCCGGATAGCAAGGTTTATTGGTATGATCTACCGCTTTTGTGATTAGTGTTGATATTATGAGCGTACGACTGGCAAAGCGGACTCAGGGAATTTCACCCTTTTATGTGATGGAACTGCTGCGACGCGCAAAACAATTGGAGACGCAGGGCAAGGATGTCATTCACATGGAAATCGGCGAACCTGATTTTGCTACGCCGCAGACCATTGTTGAAGCGGGCGTCAGACAACTTAAAACCGGCGAAGTGAAATATACCCCGGCAGCCGGATTGCCTGAGCTGCGCGAAAAAATAGCCGACTTCTATCAACAACGTTATTCGGTGACGGTGGACAAAAAGCGTATTTTTGTAACGCCGGGAGCCTCAGGGGCATTTTTATTAGCGCTTGGGGCCAGCCTTAATCCAACCGAAGAACTGCTGATGGCGGACCCCTGTTATCCCTGTAACAGCAACTTCGTTAAGTTGTTTGACGGTAAAGCCAGAACCGTTCCGGTCGATGCCGCGAGCCGCTATCAGCTGACCGCCGCGCGCATTAAACAGCATTGGACTGAAACCGCTAAAGGCGTATTGATTGCATCGCCGTCGAATCCTACCGGCACGATCATCGCTCCGGATCAATTAAAACAAGCCATTCACACCGTTAATGAGTTAGGCGGCTGCTTTTATTCCGACGAGATTTATCACGGACTGGTTTATGGCGAAAGCGCGACGACCGCCCTGGCTTTTAGCGATAACGTGTTTGTAATCAACAGTTTTTCCAAATATTTCGGCATGACCGGCTGGCGCGTCGGCTGGCTGATAGTGCCTGAGGAATTTATCGACGCCACCGAGAGGCTGGCGCAGAATATCTTTATCGCCACGGCAACCCATTCCCAATATGCCGCACTAGCCGCATTTGATGAGGACACGCTGACCGAGCTTGAACGTAGGCGTACCGAATTTGAAGCCAGACGAGATTTTCTTTATGAGGCATTGTTGCGCCTGGGCTTTAAAATCCCCATCAAACCGGACGGCGCATTTTATATTTACGCCGACTGTTCCAAATTCACCGATAACAGCTACCAATTCGCCCTGGATTTATTGGAAGCCGAAGGCGTTGCGATAACACCGGGCAAGGATTTTGGGACAAACGAAGCTAATCGCTATGTCCGCTTTGCTTATACGACATCCATAGATAGAACGGCCGTTGCCATGCAACGTTTAGAAAAATTTATTAACAAAGGCTAACCATGTCCATAAAACAAATATCAGCAACCGAATTAAAGACCAGAATTCAACATGAACCGCACCTGTTTTTGCTGGATGTCAGGGAACCCAATGAATTTCAATACGCCCGCATAGAAAACAGCGTGTTAATTCCGCTCAATCAAATCCCGCAACGATTGGGCGAGTTGAACCCGCAGCGAGAAATGGTAGTTATTTGCCATCATGGCATGCGTAGCTCGCAAGCCTGCATGTATCTTGTTAATTCTGGATTTAAGAATGTTTCGAATTTAGCCGGAGGGATCGATGCCTGGTCTTCCGATTGCGATAGCTCAGTGCCGCGCTATTAAATAACTGATGTTACGCATTGTCCACGAAAGGCACGAAAAAACATCCGCTGTAGGTTTCTCGCTGACGGCGTCATACACGCCATTCATTCACAGACTCCCAAGACAAGCTCCTTAGGACATACACCCAGGTCTGTGGGATGCCGTCGTTCTGGCAGGGACAGATATTTGCTCCTGCAATATCTGCATTCCCCACATCCCTGTGGGTTATGCCGGAACCTAGGCACAGGGAGGTGAAACTTCGTGTTACACAAGTATTTACGGGATGTGTCGTCATTCCGATAGTCCCTGGCTTGGCGTTGGACAAGAAGCAGGTCTGCCTGGCAACGTTCTGAGGTGTTTTAACTATTTTCGTGTTTTTCGTGGACTACACTTTTTATTATGAGCATGCGTAACATCAGTTAGATAATGGAATTCTATGCTTCAGGCAATACAAAGGCAGGATTGTATGTAATCCTGCCTTTGTATTTAAAATTATTTAAAACCGTCTTGCTTGAACTTCTCCAGTCTTTTTTTGAAGCCTTTTCTGTCAAACAGGTAGTATAAAAACACCAGCAAGAACGGCCACAACATGAAGGCCAGCAGTTTAAATGCAGTTCCAATTTCCATCTTTACCCCCCTCATTCTGATTTATATTTTGCTTGCTCGAACTTTATCATAGTTTGAATCTTCGCTTTATACATCATCCAAATCAAGTTTCGAACTCCATGTTTTCGTAGCAGGTAGCTTGTCGTTGGAGTGCAGGCTTTGCTTGCCTGTGGATTATACATCGCAATGTTGCAGGCAAAGCCTGCACTCCGTCCTTAGCTCAGCATTTCCAATGCCAGCTGCGCCATGTTTTTGGACCCGCCGCCCTGCCCTAGCTGCTGTTTAACCTGCTCCAGGTTTTGGCGCATGTCATCGGCGTAAGCTTTATCAGTCAAAATCCGCATCACTTCCGCCGCCAAATTGTCGGCTGTCGCCTCATGCTGAATCAATTCTTTTATGATGCTCTTACCGGATACGATATTCGGCAGGCCTATAAAAGGCGTATTGACCAGCCATCTTCCCAACCAATAGGTTAACGATGACAGCTTGTAGGCGATAACCATCGGCACGGTCAGCAAGGCGATTTCCAAGGTCGCGGTGCCTGAAGTGGTCATCACCGCATCACAGCATTGAATCACGTCGTAAGGCTGATTCTTTATTACTGTAATTTTAAGCGGCGATTGACGAGTGTAGTCTTCAAGCAGCGCATCGCTGATTGAATCGGCTTGCGGCAAGATAAACCGGCATCCGGGCAAACCGGCCTGCACTGTTTCGGCGGCCGCCAACATGACCGGCAACATGCGCTTGATTTCGTTGACGCGACTGCCGGGCAACAAGCCGACAATCGGCCGATTGTTATCCAACCCGAAACGGCTTAAATCCTCGTCTTTGCTGTATTGGGCATGGACTTTATCCACCGAAGGATGCCCCACGTAGCGTACCGGCACCTTTTCCGCATCGTAATAAGCGGTCTCGAACGGGAATATCACCGCCATCATGTCGATGACTTTGCCGTAAGCTTTTACCCGGCCCGGCCGCCATGCCCACACTTGTGGACTGACGTAAAACAGAACTTTAATGCCCTGTTGCTTGGCGTAACGCGCCAGCTTAAAGTTGAATTCCTTGTAGTCTACGCAAACCAGCAAATCCGGGCGCTCGGTTGCTACCAGCTGTTGCATCAGTTTTAGCGCGCGGCGGATTTCGGCATAATGCTTGATGACTTCGACCACGCCGATAACGGCGATATTGGCCGAATCGTAACGAATATCGATGCCCGCCTGAACCATTTTTGCGCCGCCCATGCCAAGGCCTTTAATGTCCGGTTGCTGTTTTTTCAGCTCAAGAAACATATTGGCGGCGTGTTGGTCGCCGGATGATTCTCCGGCGCTGAATAGGATTTTCAAGGGTTTATGTTGGGACATGGACTGTTTAAAGTATCAACTTAAGCATAGTGATTAATTCACCACGAAGGCACGAAGATCACGAAGAAGAAGCTAAGGATATGGTCGGTAATAACTAAACTCATCGTTCCCACGCTCTGCGCTCGTCGTTATACACAAGCGTGTTTCAGAGTCGTCATACCGGCATGGATGCCGGTATCCAGCGCCATGGACGGTAACTTGGTGACTCTACCGGTACTTGAGTAATACGAAGCGTCACCTCCCTGTGCCTGGGTTCCGGCATAACCCACAGGGATGTGGGGAATGCAGATATTGCAGGAGCAAATATCTGTCCCTGCCAGAACGACGGCGTCTCGTAAACACTTGTGTATAAAGACGAGCGCAGAGCGTGGGAACCATAAGCGGACGTTATTATTGATGGAGTCCTAAGGTAAAAAACTTTGTGTCTCGGCAACTGCTCCATGTGTTGCCCTACCTCCTGCATCCATGCAGTCATTCGTGGTGATATGTTTTTAGCGGCGTTACGCCGTCAAAACACTACGAATAACCGCCACTATCTCCCTGATGGTGTCATCCTCAAGAGACGGACAAATCGGCAATGACAAACAGTTGGCCGCCACAAATTCGGTTACCGGCAAACTGACGGCCGCATATTCCTCTTTAAACACATTCTGCCGGTGCAAAGGCACCGGATAATATACGGCACAGCCGATTTGTTTATCCTGCAAGGCTTTCATCACCTCGTCGCGACGATCGCATAACACCGTGTACTGATGATAAACATGCTCGCCCAGACCGTCTTCAAACGGCGTAGTCAACGGCAAATCGGCCATCAATTCCGAATACAGATGCCCGACATGACGGCGGCCTTGATTGTATTGATCGATACGTTTTAATTTGGCTCTCAAGATGACCGCCTGCATTTCATCAAGGCGACTGTTATAACCGATCACATCATGGTAATAACGGACTTCCGAGCCATGATTGTGCAACATTTTGAGTTTTGCCGCAGTCTCGTCCGAGTTGGTCACAACCAAGCCGCCATCGCCGAACGCGCCCAGATTCTTGCTGGGAAAAAAACTGAAACCGGCCGCATGACCGATAGCGCCGGTTTGCTTGCCGTCGATACTCGCGCCGAACGACTGGCAGCAATCTTCAATCAGCTTTAGATTATGCCGGTCGCACAGCGACTTGATGGCCATCATATCGGCCGGTTGACCGAACAAATGCACCGGCATGACCGCTTTGGTTTTGGGCGTAATGGCTTTTTCTATGGCTTCCGGCGAGATATTGAAAGTCTTGGCATCTATATCGACGAAAACGGGAATCGCGCCGACATACTTGATGGCTTCCGCGGTAGCGATAAAAGTGAAGGCGGTGGTAATCACCTCATCGCCCGCGCCAATGCCTTCGGCAAGCAAGGCCAGATGCAGTGCATCGGTTCCTGAAGCCACCGCAATGGCGTGTTTAACGCCTAAATAATCGGCCGTTTCTTTTTCGAAAGCCTGAACGTTAGGCCCTAATATAAATGAACAATTTTCGATTGTTTCAGCCAGACCGCGCTCAATTTCATCTTTAATTTCGAGGTATTGAGCCTTCAGGTTTACCATTGGTATCATGTTTTTTGCTGCCTTTGTGATGTTGAGGGTAAGACTTTATAGTTTATTTATCGTTCCGGCGCTCGTCGTTATACACAAATCCGGTTGTCCCCCAGAACGTCGTCATACCGGCATGGATGCCGGTATCCAGTGCCATGGACGGTACTTGGCGGTTCTACAAGGTACTTGAGTAACAGGAAGTTTCACCTCCCTGTGCCTGGGTTCCGGCATCCCTGCCAGAACGACGGCGTCTCGCAGACACTTGTGTATAACGACGAGCGCTCCGGCGCGGGAACGCCGTGACAGACGCTCCTGCGTCCCGCAACGCTGAGCGTTGAAATGTTCAAGCACACCTCGTTCCCACGTGCTACGTGGGAATGCAGGGCTGGACGCGCTGCGTCGCGTATACGCGACGTTGCCCGTGACTCGCGGCGCAGCGCGCCTTGACGGCATTCCCACGCGGCGCGTGGGAATGAGAATTCCGGCATCCCTGCCAGAACGACGGCGTCTCGCAGACACTTGTGTATAACGACGAGCGCTCCGGCGTGGGAACGCCGTAACAGACGCTCCAGCGTCCCGCAACGCTGAGCGTTGCAAACTGAATTCCCACGCCGGAGCGTGGGAACTATTAACTCTTAATCCCGATTATTTATCGCCCAATAACCGGGTAATGGCTATCGCCGTTTCCAGCGCTCTTTTTCCCGCTTCACCGGAAACCAGCGGATTATCGCCGCTATGAATGCAATTAACGAAATGCTTGATTTCTTCCAGCAAGGCATCGCCGCTTTCAAAAACCGATTCTTCGGTTTCAATTTCCGGAATGCCGGGGAACATTTCACCTTTACCGGTGCGATGTTTGGTCAAAATACGATTCTGGAAATCCACAGAGACATAGGAAGACGGCCTGAACATGCGCATTTTGCGCTCCATCTTCATGCTGATCCGGCTGGCCGTCACATTAGCCACGCAGCCGTTTTTAAACAGCAAGCGGGCATTGGCAATATCGGTGCCTTGCGTTAACACCGCCGTACCGCTGGCATCGATGCGTTCCAGCTCGGAATCCACCAAGGCTAAAATAATATCGATGTCGTGGATCATTAAATCCAGCACCACGCTGACGTCATTGGCGCGCGGATTAAACGGCGCCAAGCGGTGAGATTCGATAAACAGCGGCTTTTCTTCCTTGTCCAGGCCCAATACCGCCGGGTTAAATCGCTCCAGATGCCCGACCTGAAAAATCAAATTTTTTGCCTTGGCAATGGCGATCAACTCATCGGCCTGGGCAACCGTTACCGTAATCGGCTTTTCAACCAGCACATGAACGCCGGCATTGAGAAAATCCCTGGAGACCTGGTGATGCAGTGTCGTAGGCACCACGATGCTGACCGCATCGACTTCGCCTAGCAGAGATTGATAGTCGGTCAGCGCCGTTGCGCCGTGCTTTTCAGCGACTTCCTTAGCCGCCGCCTCGTTAATATCAACAACCGCAACCAGCTCGCAATCAGGCAGCGACGCATATTTTTCCGCGTGAAATTTGCCCAGATAACCGGTACCGATAACAGCGCATTTTAATTTTTTCATCTGATAATTTTACATCCTGTCTATTTGCAACCCCGCTCTAGGCGCGAAGGTATCGGCCGATATTGTAAACCATCGCTATGTATTCAGAAAATTTTGTACCGGGCGGCCATCGTGACTGATTTTTGATGTTATTTATCGCTTATCACCCTACGTCTTGCATAAATTCCTTCATCCCTAAGCGTCTGCCGGACGCTATAACTTCGGCAGGAATGCCGAACCGCAACGTAAGCCGCGCCCTGCCGGAAATCCTAAATACCCCATTTAAAGATATTGACCGACAATTCTCACACTTTTCCATAAAAACTTATTAAACTTTAACCGTCTATAGCAATAGAGAAGATGTCATGACTGACGAAGACAAGGACCACACCGAACTCATAAAAAAAGCGGCTCGCTCAATCCTTAAGGATGAAATCAAACACCTGCGCCTCGTCCCTTCGGTCGCCCTCAAACTATTAAAGCTCACCAATGACGACAACGCCAGGATCGAACACTTATCCTTAATCATAGAAACAGAACCGGTGCTGGCGGCAAAAATCCTGAAACAGGTCAATTCCGCGGCTTACGCCCTGCCCAACAAAATAACCTCAATTAACCGCGCAGTGACCCTGCTGGGATTTTCCAGCGTGCGCCAGCTTGCGATAAACCTGCTGCTTTATAACAAGCTGATTCAACAAGACTCAAAGCGGGCCTTCGACTTATTATTTTTCTGGCAGCATTGCCTTTACGTAGCATCATTAAGCCGGAGAATAGCCCTCGCGCTCAACTATCCGGACCCGGACCTGGTTTATACCGGAGGGCTTTTGCACGATATAGGCAAAATAGTCTTGGAAACTTACGGACGCGTGACTTACAGCGACTTTATCGGCTCCACCGATAAAAGCGGACATTCATCCATTGAGCAAGAACGTCGATTTTTCGGGGCGACCCATACCGAGATCGGCCATGTTTTATGTCTAGAATGGCAATTACCGGCGCCGATCATGGCAATCGTCGCTTTCCACCATAACCAACCGGCCGCAACATCCGCGTACGCCAACTATAAAACGGAAATTGCCATCGTTTCCTTCGCCAACTACATTGCCTGGATACAGGGCATCGGTTCGGCTAGCCACGATAGCCACTCGAAATTGCAAAGCGCCGTACTGGAAACCCTTGACATTGACCGACTGGATCTTGAAGCGCTCCTGCAACAAGTAGACCAGGATATGAAAATCACCCAAGCATTCTACGACATCCAGCTGCCCGGCCTAACCACGTTACGGGCCACCCTGGTTAAAGCAACCATTAACCTAAGCCAGATAAGCGACGACAAACCTTTTGCCGCGGCCGACGCCTCCGGCAGGAAACCGTCATCCTGCTTAACCGCGCCCCATCACAGCCTTGACCCTGACGACTTTATACCCCGGACCCTGGAGGCGTTACAGGACGAATTTTGTTTCGAGCGCAGCATCATGTTCACCATCGACCCCAAGCGCCGCTGCCTGATCGCCGCATACTGGTGGCCGAAATCCATATTGCCCGCAGCGCTGCAACCCTTCGAAATCGACATGAGCGGCCTTTCCGGCTTGCTGTTAACCTGCCTGCGCGAAAAAAAAGCCGTCATCGTTAATACCCGCGTAGAGCGCGATAACCCCATACTTCAACGCTTAAACACCGGCGAGTTTATCGCGGTGCCGGTATTGCATCACAATCGTCTGGTCGGCGTGCTTTATGCCGATAATTCACAGTCGAAAAAACCGCTGCGCGAACCGTTACTGCCGGAAATCATGCCCATTGCCTACGAATTGGGAATCGCCATGTTTAATGCCAAGCAATACCGCCAGCAGAAACAACACGCGCAGATCGACCATTTGACGCAGCTTTTCAACAAGCGCATGGTCAACAATTTCCTGACCGAGATTTTTCAAGGCGACGAAGCCAAACTGGCCAACATCGCGATTGGTTTTGTCGACATAGACAAGTTCAAACTATTTAACGACACCTGCGGACATCAGGCCGGAGACGACGCCTTAAAGATTGTTGCCGATATTTTGCGCGGCTTGACCCGTCCGGGGGACTTCATCGGCCGCTATGGCGGAGAAGAGTTTTTATTTGTCCTTAGAAATACCGATGAAAAAGGCGCCTACGGCTATGCCGAACGCATAAGATCGGAAATTGAGCGCCGCGGCAAGATCATGAGCCAACGGTTTCACGGTCATCTCCTGACCGTCAGCATCGGAGTCAGCGTGTACCATCGGCATTATACCCAGTACACCGACATGATCGAAGCCGCCGACCAGGCCATGTATCGTGCAAAAAACGAAGGCAGGAACAGGGTTGTAATGTTGACCGACGTTGAAACCGGCAAAAAATAACCCGCTTGGGATATTTATTATCCCGCGCAAACCGCTGTTGCGGCGCGTTATTGCACAATCGGACGGTTTTTAAGGTTCCCTGTTAAATCAATAGCTTGCGAAAAAATCGAGTTAAAGTGCGCCGTATGTTGATTTATAAAGGAAATTTCTGTTTTGTTCAGGTTTCAGGGCGGTTTTTAGGCGGATTAATGAAAATCTCACACACCGCGCCGCAAACAGCCGAAATTCCTCTTGCAAAGCAACAGCCTACAAAGGTACAGTTGTACTGCCCGGACTTTGATAACGGGATGAAAACCCGTTTTTATCGCGCCTGCTTACAGGTTTATTTGTGTTGTACTGCCCGGACTTTGATAACGGGATGAAAACCCGAGCACCAGACTAGGCATGGACAATAATGCATCGTTGTACTGCCCGGACTTTGATAACGGGATGAAAACAAATAAGAAACCATGTCCTTCATCATCGGATTCGTTGTACTGCCCGGACTTTGATAACGGGATGAAAACTCTTCAAAAGTTTTGCTAGGCAACTTGGGGTTACTGTTGTACTGCCCGGACTTTGATAACGGGATGAAAACATCCAACTCTAGCCAAACCCTGATCGATTTTCGTTGTACTGCCCGGACTTTGATAACGGGATGAAAACTGGCTCAAGGTGGGCTATTGGGGTTCTTCACCCTCGTTGTACTGCCCGGACTTTGATAACGGGATAAAAAACACCTTAAGAAAAATTAAAACCCCGCCAATCCGGCAAGCCGAGTCCATTAGAAGGCGAAGCGAATCCAAAACCAAGGACGCTAACCTACTCCCCTATCCATCCAAGCGGCTACCTGAACCCATGCCGGATTAAAGCCAACGACTGAGTTTTCTTGCTAATCTGCTTGTTGCATTTAAATTGTTGCGTTAGTATCCCCGTTAGCCTGTTAATGACCTGCCTTCTCGGCCTTTCGCAAAAAGCCTTTATATTTTTGATGTTACTGGTTTTTTTATCGCGCGCATAGAACGCAAGCACATTAATGCCGTTCCTATTCACCCCTGTTAAGGTGTTTTTTGACTACACATGCTTGTTTAAACGATGCCGCGCCGCATCCGCAATGCAGCAATATCCAGGCGTTTCGTCTGGCCTGCTTTGAATTTCAGCTTTGCCTTAGCAGCGACACCGAACTGCCGATCTACAAAGGATCGATTTTTCACGGCGCATTAGGCCAAGCGCTGGCGCATATCGGCACCCGTTTCCGGGATTATTTTTACAACCCATCGCCGCCGGCGCACTGGAGCGACGCCCAACAAGCGCCGCCGCGGCCTTACATCCTGATTCCGCCATTGACTGACAAAACCCGCTACAAGGCAGGCGACACCCTCAATCTTGGCGTTGTCCTGTACGGTTCGGCTATCGACTATGTCCTGATCGTATTTGCCGCGCTGGAGCATCTGGGCGAGTTTATGGGTTTAGGCAAACAGCGCGGCCGATTCCTGATTGACAGCGTTCAACAACTGACCGCAGGCGGCGCAAAGACGATCTATCAAAACCGCCACTGGTTAGGACAAGCCCAAGCCCTCTACGCCGAACCGTTTTTTGCCGACACGCCCCCTTCCCTGTCGTGCCTACGCCTAAACCACAGCACCCGTTTACGCTTAAAAGCGGGCAATCAACTACTGCACGCAGCGCCGCCCTTCAGCCTGTTGATGAACCGTTTATTAGGCCGCATCAACGCCCTGGCGACCCTCTATTGCAGCGGCATCGTCATTACCCCGGAACAGAAACAGCATTTGCTCGACCTGGCCGAAACCGTACACATCGAGCACAGCACCCTGCAATGGCACGACTGGCAACGCCACTCGCAACGCAGCCAAAGCGCCATGCCGTTCGGCGGCCTGCTGGGCGAGACGGTTTACAGAGGAGAGCTTGCGCCGTTCATACCGTGGCTGGCATTGGGGCAATGGATAGGGGTTGGGGGGAAGACGAGTTTTGGTTTGGGGCAATATCAATTGGAGCTAATGGAATGACAGAAATTATTTTAAAACTTCGTATCGTTACGCCGATGTTTATCAGTGGCGCAGATCAACAAGAACATGCAGAGCTTCGTGAACCGTCAATAAAAGGACTACTGCGTTTTTGGTATCGAGTAATTTATCCCAATAACCCGGAAAGCGAAGCAAGAATTTTCGGAGGGCAGGGAAAGGGGCAAGGACAGTCGCGGGTTTTATTACGCATTAGTAATAAAACGTTAATTTCTGGTACCAAAGGAGATCAATGTTGGGAAGGAACAAAAACGGCTTATTTGGGCTATGGAGTTATCAACCGTGAAGAGACCGGAGAATTCAAAACTGATAAATCAGGTAACTTCCAAACAGATAGAAACGGCAATAAGATACCGGTAAAAAAAGCCATAACCACCAGACCTTATATCAAATCAAGCAGCCGTTTTGATTTAACTATTCGATTCAGCCCTGTCCCAAAAGATTCATCAGATGAAAAAAGAAAAGTTTTTCAAGAAGACGAACAGCACCTAAAAATGGCACTTTGGGCATGGCTTATGTTTGGCGGATTGGGTGCAAGAAGCCGAAAGGGCTTTGGTTCGTTAATTGTGGAAAGTGCTACGGGTTTGGATGATTTGCCTCCTCTTAAGCTGAATAGCAGAGAGGCGTTGCAGGATTCCATACAAAAGTTTATTGAAAAAATTCCAGCCCTACCAAAAATCAGCGGCTTTCCTGATTACACACATTGGAGTGAACAAACAAAATGTTTAATTACAGGGAATGGCAAAAACGGTGAAGAGGCATTGGAAAATTTGGGTCGTAAAATCGCCTCGCTACGCTCTTATCAAAGCAACGACAAATTAGCCTGGGTTACAGACGATCATGATTTGATGGACAAGTTTGTTCGCGATGTAAGAACACCAACAAATCCTCCGCTCCGTTCTGCCTTCGGGTTACCGCATAATTACTTTTTTTCTACATCGAAGAAAAGCGGCGAAGTTAATTTTATGGATGTAAACGATAAAAAAGGGCGGCGAGCCAGTCCGGTTTTTTTCACCGTTTATGAATTTCCAACACGCACTAAAGCTTGTATCGTAGCCTTATTTTTGCCCGCAAAACTTATCCCGGTGGACAAAAAAGTCAGAATATCGACCGGCGAACAAGACAAACCAAGTTATCGTTACAAAGATCTAGCATTATTTGATGATTTTACGGCGATAACAGACATTCTTGATGAGTTTTCCAAGACAGAGAATCACGGATTAAAGGTGCATCCATGAGTAAAACCCTACACTTCAACTTCACTCCTGTACAAAGCTTTGTTGCCCAAGCGCGTAGAACCCGCGATTTATGGGCGGGTTCTTATTTGTTGGCTTGGCTTTCCGGACAGGCAATGGCGGCTATTCTTGACGATAAGAATCATAAAAGTGAAATTTTAATGCCTTATGTTTGCAATGATTTATTGATAAAAGCGATACAAAACCCGAGCAATGCTCAGCAATTAGCCAAAAGCCTCGGCACTTTGCCCAATCGCTTTACTGCAACAATAGCTGAAAACCAAGATCCCGATGTTTATGCAAAAGTCATTCAGGAAAAATGGATAAAAGTTGCCGATGCAGTACGCAAAAAAATCGACCACACCTGTGATTACGATTGCGATCATGACTGCAATAAGAAGCTTATTGCTGATGAGTTCTGGAATAGACAAATAAACAATCATTGGGAATTTGCCTGGGTGACTGGCGAGGAACACCGCCTAGACAGCAGAAAAAACCTGCGCATCCCGAATCCAAACGAAGAATGTGGCGAAAAATGCACCGTCTGCGGTGAACGGCAAGAATTATCCGAATCGAAAAAACAACCGCCTTTCAAGCCGGACCGCCCCTATAGCAAAAAATGGTGGGCAGATTTAAAACTAAGCAGCTTAAACCTACGCGAAAATGAACGTCTGTGCGCGGTCTGTCTGACCAAACGCTTATTCCCGTTGGTTGCCGAGAAAGCTATCGGTTGGGATGTTGAACCAAACTATCCTTCCACCGCCTATTTATCGGCTATCGATTGGTTGGAGGATGTGCTGAAAAAGGCCAAAGACGACGAAACCGTTCGTAACACTGCTAACGGGCTAGTCAGCGTAGCTGAAGAGTTAAACATTTATAAATCGGAATATAACACCCGTATTCAATGTCTATCGGATCATCTTAAAGGCAGCGGCATTAACAAACATTTCATTGATTTGGACGGTAATGTGTTTTATTTATCCGCCATAGCCGCCGACCAACTGCAAAAACACAGCAGCAATGAAACATTATCACCTGATGAAAAAGATAAATTAAGTGAAGCGCTCAGGAAACTGCAAAAAGCGGTAGGCTCCTCAGCTACGCCGTTTTACGCACTACTGCTGATGGATGGCGACGGCATGGGCAAACTTCTCAGTAAGCGTAAAAAAGAAGAGCGTAAAGAAATTTCGAAAGCTTTGGCGGCCTTTACCGGCCAAGTGCCGGACATCGTCAATAAAAATAACGGGCGACTGGTCTATGCAGGTGGCGACGACGTGTTCGCCTTGTTGCCGGTCAGTACGGCCATTAAATGCGCGTCTGACTGCCGGACGGCATACGAAAATGCGTTTAAAAGTTTTCAGGAAGAGATAAAACAAGCAGCCACGATTTCCGCCGCCGTACAATTCGCCCACCAAAACATTGCCTTAAGCATAGTAGTAAAGGATGCCCACCGCTTACTCGACGACATCGCTAAAGACCGCACCGGACGGGATGCCTTGGCATGTCGAGTCTGGAAGCCCGGCGGCATCGTCTTAACTTGGGCGCAACCCTGGACAGACGATCAGAAAAACGACTTTGCCAAACTGATTGTTACAGTCATGAACGACTTTCACCCGGACAAATCAAGCAATCGTTTTTCCAGCAAGTTTTTCTACAAATTGCGCGATTTGTTCGAGCAAATCGAAAGCGATAGCGCCATCACCGATGGAGCAATACAAGACTTGCTGATTGCCGAATATATCGCCAATCGGGAACTCAAGGAAAAGGACAAAGAAAAACTGCGCAACGAAGCAAAAAACCGCATTCAAAACTTGCTGCTGTTATGCCAACAGCAAACCCGCATTAGCGAAAACCGACAGATCAGCTACAGAAAAGGCGAATACAAAACCGATGCGGCCTTATTGGTGCGCTTCTTAGTTCAAAAGGAGGTTTAAATGACAATCAGAACTTGGCAATTTAACGCCGCCGACAGCTTGTTTTTCGGCGGCGGGAAACCGATGAATGCAGGCGAGTCGTATTGGATTGACTCACAGTTCCCGCCGACCGGTTTAACCCTGCAAGGCGCGATACGCACTGCGGTGCTGTATTATACCGGGGCCGATATAGACGCTTTTACCACAGGAGATCCGTGTCTTGACGACGGCGGCAGTTTAAAAAACGAAATCGGCAGTGCAAAAAGCTTAGGAAACCTGAAACTGACCGGTCCCTTCCTGCATAACAACGGCGAGCTGCTGTTTCCGGCCCCGCTGGATTTAATGAGCAACCGTTACGGGCAACGCGCCCTGCTTAAACCGGCGAACATAGCCACCGAATGCGACTTGGGCCGCATTCGCCTGCCGGCGGTCGATGGCGAGGGGTACAAAGTCACCGAAAACAGCTATGTCAATCATCATGACATGGCCAAGCTATTAAATGGTGAAGCTGACGGTGTCGAGCAGATTCCGCTTATTGCAGTAAGCGCCGAGGAAAAAGGCTTGGCCGATAAAGAGCCTAAAATGGGTTTGGCCCGGAACAACCGGACTCGCACTAGCGAAGAAGGGATGCTGTTCTCCATCGCACCGGTGCGCCCCCGTCCGGGCATCGGCCTAAGCTTGCGCGTACAAGGCATAGAGCCCGAACACCTGCCGCAACAAGCCTTTTTGCAGAAACTGGGCGGCGAAGGCAAGCTGACCGGCATTTGTGTCAGCGATAAAGACATCATCATGCCCAAAGCCCGGATAACGCAGCAAGGCGAAACCCTACGTTTTAAACTGGTGTTCACCCAACCGGCGTTAATGCCAGACGGCTGGCTACCAGAAAGTTTTGTCCAAGCTGCAAACAAAGAATATTGGTTTGGGCCTCTGAACGCTTGCGAAGTCGCCATTATTTCTGCCTGTATCGGCAAAGCAGAAAAACTGGGCGGCTGGAATTTAGAAAATGGCTCATCAAAAACCCACAAAGCTTACATACCCGCAGGCAGCGTGTATTTTTGCGAGGCGCAGGCAAAAGACCGGGAATCAATCCTAAAACTGCATGACACCAAACTCGGCGACAACTGCGAATACGGCTTCGGGCATGTGCTCGTAGGCTGTTGGTAGTAAGGCTTTTAACTTAAAACGCGGGACAGTCTAAGGTTAAGCCGTTCGTGGTGAGCTTGTCGAACCATGAACGGTTTAACCGCCCATCCTTCGACAGGCTCAGGACGAACGGTTAATCCTCGTTTAGTGACTTGTCATTAGGTGGAAAACCCATAAAACAGGAAACCTCTATGAAACCACAATCACGACTCATCACCTTGCAAGCCATCACCTTTTTACATCCCGGTACCGGGCAAACTACCGGCGTCGTCGACTTGCCGATTCAACGCGAAGTCCACACCGGCTACCCAATGTTTGCCGCCTCGGGATTCAAAGGCAGTTTGCGCGATAAAGCCGAACAGATTTGGGGTAAAGACCATTCCGATGTAAAAACCTTGTTCGGTTCCTCGGTAAACGGTGATGAGACTAACACCAGCGCCGGGGCATTCAGCATCACCGACGCCCGCATTCTGGCTTTCCCCGTCCGCAGTTTGCAGCAGGTCTTTGTTTGGGTGACTTGCCCTATGGTGATTCAACGCTTGTTGCGGGATATTGAATTGATTGGTTACGGAAAATCGGAAATAGCCCTTGACGATACGTTGGCGTTGATAGAAGCGAAAGCGTTGGTGGCGACCGACTCACCCTTAAAAGACCTGCTGATTCTGGAAGACGTTAACTTCAACGTGACCGCTAATAAGACCGTTGATGCCATTGTCAAATTGCTAAACCCCCTGCTGGACGACCAAGCCGATTTTGACGGCAAACGACTGGTCGTCATCCCCAATGACGATTTTCAGCATCTGGTGCGTTACGCCACCCAAATATCGGCACGGATTCAATTAAACGACCGAAAAACCACCGATGGCGACGGCGGTAATTTGTGGTACGAAGAAACCCTGCCGCCGGAAACCCTGCTGTATGCGCTGGCTTTGTGCCACGCGCCGCGTAAGAAAGAAAGCGCCGAAACAGCCCAGGACATGGCAAAAAAACTGCAAGATTTGCTGAGTGACCGTTTTTTGCAAATCGGCGGCAATGAAACCGTCGGCCAAGGCTGGTGCTGCGTAAAAGTCAGTGGAGGTCAATCATGAGCCGCACACTGGAGCAACGCCGCGCAGCATTTGCATTAGAGTTTATTAAAGGACAATTGAGTGCCGAAGATAAAGACAAAGATAAGCTCAACACCCACATCCACAAGTCGCCCAGCTTGATTTTGCAATGCGGCTTGGGCCAAGCCCTGGCATTTTTGCTGGCTGATGCCGGAGATAAACCGAAAGCGCCGTCAAAAATACTATACACCGCCCTACAAGATTGGCTATGCGGAAGCCGTGACGATAATCGCCCCATGCGGGTTTATAGCCAAACAGAACTCATCGAAGCGCTGGTTAAGGGTTCAAGAGGCAACTATTTTCGCGCCCAGGAAGAAAGCCTAATGCTGTTTAATTGGTTAAAAAAATTCGCGGCCGCGAAATTGTAAGCACAGGAGCTAGCCATGTTGCCATTGTATGAACAAAATACTATCCCGTGGAATGAGCTGTTTAGCGATGCTAACACAGCCCATTCAGGTTTGTTGTTTGATAAATTTCCCGATGGTTGGGATGAAAGAAACTACTACAAACCCGCCGATAATGCCAAGAAGCAGTTTTTAGAGCGCATCAATAACAGTTACAAAACAGAAACGGCTGCCCCTTTATCAATCAATTTAGCAAACGCATTGAACAGACAACGTGCCTTGGTGAACCACTTGCAAGGCGAAAGCCTGATAGCTAGCACTGACTGGCGTTTCGTATCCGGCTTGGGAGCCGCCCATCCTTACGAAACCGGCTTTATCTGGCATCGCACCTTGAGCGTCCCTTATTTACCCGGCTCATCGGTTAAAGGCATGATGCGAGCCTGGGCAACACATTGGGGCGGACTGACCGAACAACAAGAGATCACCCGTCTGTTCGGCACGGAAAAAACCAAAGACGAAGCACCCCATTGCGGCGCACTGCTCGTTTTTGACGCCCTACCCAGCAAACCGCCCGAGTTGGAAATCGACATACTCAATCCGCATTATTCCGAATACTATCAAGACTCAAGCAAACCGCCCGCCGACTACCTCAGTCCAAAGCCGGTGTTTTTTTTGACCGTAGCACCGGGACAAAGCTTCGAGTTTTTTATCGCTCCGCGAAAAGAGGTTTATTTGAAGCAGCCTGAAACAACAAATCATTCGCCAAAAGAAGATTTAAAAATAGCTGAACAATTACTCTCCGATGCGCTGGTTTGTTTAGGGGCGGGTGGCAAAACGGCTGTCGGTTATGGGCAGATGACTTCTGTAAAACATAAAGAGCAAGAACAAGCCAAAAAAGCTAAACAATGGCTTGATGAAACCATCGAAGCATTAAAAATAGATAAAGACTTAAAAGGACAACCGGAAGAAAATCTGTGGAAAAAACCTTTATCGGAAAAATGGCTTAGAGCAGATAAAGAATTAAAACCGCTCATCGTGGAACTTATTAGAAACAAATGGAAAGAATTCAATATAAGTTGGGAGCAATCCGTTAATGGTAAAAACAGCGCTGAAGTAGCGAAGCGCAATTTTACTAAATAATTGGTTCAACTCCGTACTTTCTTCGAGATATGTATAACGACGAGAGCTCCGGCGTGGAAACGATACGCCAACTTTTTTAACAAAAAACAAGGATAAACCGATGAATCAACAACAAAATAACTTAACCGATGAAAAGCCCGATGCATTGCTTATATTTTGCGCACGTTTATGCTTTGCTTATAAAAGCTCCAAACTGCCTATTATTTTAACCTGCTTATTTTTGCTTTGGGTAGGTATAGACTGGCTAACCGGCTGGCAGTTTTTGGACGATCTTAAAACACTTTGGAACTCAGACCTAGACCAAATCGTTTCGCTGGCAACTTTGATGATAGCGTTATTCGTCTGGTACGGCGAAATTGCACAAGACTGGAAAAACAACCTGCCCAAGCGGCTGACTGTGCAATTTAAAAACGATAAGGGCGAACTGGTATTGCAATGCTTTAAAGCGCATCTTTCCGATGTTGCCGACATGCGGATGTTGGGACAGCAAATTGCCAGCCAAATGTGCGATAACAACCGAAATCTTGATTTCCGTGCGCCTTATATCAACCAAAGCTCGGGAGAAGTTTTATATGATAATGTAGAAAAAAGCTATTTTATGCTTTATTGCGCCACATTTACTTTTACGAAATTGCCCGACTGCCTCGCACCGGGTCAATATAGAGAATGGCGAGAGCCGTTTACAGCAGAAGACTTACAGACTAAGGATCTAAACTCATGATAGACCCGATAGAAATCAACCTTGCCACCCTATACGACCAAACCGCCAAGCTTTCGGCATTGCCGGAATATGAACAACAGACCAAAGACTTAGCGGGCGAGGGGCGGGATGTCGTTTTGACCGGGGCGGCTCCGGTTTGGCTGTATCTTAGAATTGCCCATGCCCTGCACGGTAAGGCAAAAAGCCTGGTTTACCGTTCCCCGGTTACCGGCGATGTGGTCATTTTCGATCACAATCCTTATTGAAGCCTGGATTTGACAAATGAAACCAGCCGTTTGCGGCGCATCGAGATAAATTTTTGCGATTTTTAGTGATGTCTGTGAAATCAACAGCTTGCGAAAAAATCTAGTTAAAGTGCGCCGAATATTGGTTTATAAAGGGAATTTTTGTTTTGTTCAGGTTTCTTGGCGGTTTTTAGGCAATTTAATGAATAACTTTCACACCGCGCCGCAAACAGCCGAAATTTCTCTTGCAAAGCAACAGCCTACAAAGGTACAGTTGCACCGCCCGGACTTTGATAACGGGATGAAAACGATGGATCGGAGCTCCATCCTCCGTGCCGGTTACTGTTGCACCGCCCGGACTTTGATAACGGGATGAAAACCAACTGCACGAGCTGCGTTTTCTTCGACATCTGCGGTTGCACCGCCCGGACTTTGATAACGGGATGAAAACCTCTGACGGCACACTAGAGTCTTCAGACCTCCAGCCGTTGCACCGCCCGGACTTTGATAACGGGATGAAAACCCTGGGCGGGCTGTTGTTGGTAGCTTTGTACAAAGGTTGCACCGCCCGGACTTTGATAACGGGATGAAAACGCATTGCTGTGGGTCAACCGTGATGTCCAACTGCGTTGCACCGCCCGGACTTTGATAACGGGATGAAAACTATTTCTTTGCATCAGCAACATTTACCGATAGCAAGTTGTACTGCCCGGCCCCAATAACGGGATAAAAAACACGTTTGGGCAAGCACCCTTCGCCCAAACCAACCACTTGCCTCCCTAAGGAATGTGTACGAAATAACTTGGGCAAGTTGCTAATAGCCGGAGTGCAGGCTTCGCCTGCAAGCGCAAGCGAAGCTTGCACTCCCGCTGAAAATTTATCGGCGCGAGTTGTTCAAGTTATTTCATGCACACGCCTAAGCACAGTAAACAAAAACCTCCCAGCCCAGAGCTCCCTCATGCAAACACCCCAACTATCCGATGCCTTGACCGATTTCAATCTCCATCAAGCCTGGAGCAAGGTGTATGAAAACCAGGGCTGCTCCGGCGTCGATCATCAAACACTGGAATCATTCGCCGACCGGCTGCACAAAAACCTTGAGACTTTGCGCGATGAAGTCAACTACGAAACCTATCAACCCCAACCACTGCTGCGCATAGCGCTGGAAAAACCGACCGGCGGCATGCGTCTTCTGTCCATCCCTACGGTGCGCGACCGCATCCTGCAAACCGCGGTGACGCGGGTCATCGAGCCTTTGTTTGACGCCGAGTTTGAAGATTGCAGCTTTGCCTATCGCAAAGGCCGCAGCGTCGATCAGGCGATAGACCGGATTCAATTGCTGCAACGCCAGGGCTATCACTGGGTGGTGGATGCCGACATTCAATGTTTTTTCGACGGCATCGATCACACCCTGCTGATGACCATGATCGGCAAACTGGTCGCCGATGTCGGCTTATTGCGGATGGCTCGGGGCCGCGGTGGTCGATGTGGTGTTCGGCAATGCCCAAATCACCACCCAGGCCATGCAGTTTTGCCTGCAAGAACGCATACCGATTTATCTGCTGTCCGGCCAGGGCCATTATTACGGCGTCATCGACTCATTCAACACCGAACCGGTGCTGCTGCAACGCGAGCAATTCTTGCGCGCCAACGACGCCGCATTTTGCCTGAAGCTGGCCGCTGCCATGGTGCATGGCAAAATAGCCAACAGCCGCCTGATGCTGCAACGCCAAGCCCGGCGACATGACACCGAGGCCTTGCGCAGCGCGGCGGCCACCCTTAAAAATACCCTGGCGCGCTTGCCCGGCGCAAGCTCGCTGGATGAATTGCGCGGATTCGAAGGCAGCGCCGCCAAAACCTATTTTCAGGCCTTGGCGGCAACCGTGGACAGTTCATGGGCCTTTAGCCAACGGGTTCGGCAACCGCCCACCGACGGCATTAACGCCATGCTGTCTTACGGTTACACGTTGTTGTTTTACAATATCTACTCGCTGTTGCGCAGTCGTGGCTTAAATCCGCAAGTCGGCTTTTTACATGCGTTGCGACAAGGCCACCCGGCGCTGGCCTCGGACATGATGGAAGAGTTCCGCAGTATCGTAGTGGATGCCGTGGTCTGGAAACTGGCGGTAAACCGGCAATTGACGCCCGATGACTTCGACTACCCGAACGCCGCAGGCCAAGGCTGTTTTCTTAAGCCCTCGGCGCGGCAAACCTTCATCAAAGCGCTGGAAGAAAAGCTCAACTCGGCCATCGCCCATCCCGTTACCGGCACGCCGCTCGATTACCGGCGCTGCATGGAATATCAGGTACAGCATTTGTCTCAAGTCATCCGCGGCATCGACGCAAATTATCAAGCCATGGTGCTGCGATGACTCGCTTATGGCTGATAACCTACGACATCAGCGATGACGACAGCCGCAAAAAAGTGCATGACATCCTCAAAGATTACGGCAAGCGCGTGCAGTACAGCGTGTTTGAATGTCATCTGAGCGACAGCGGCTTAAGCCTGTTGCGCGACCGCTTGCTGGAGCAAATAGACAACGCCGACAGTTTGCGCTGGTATCCTTTATGTACCTGGTGCAGCGCAACGGTGTTTTTTCAAGGCCTCGGCTTGCCGCCCGAAGACGAAGCTTTTTTTCTGCAATGACGGTGTTTTATGTGATCTGTTTCGATGTGCATGACGCCAAACGCCTGCGCAAAATATCCAATGAGATGGAAAACTTCGGCGTCCGGGTACAACGCAGCGTGTTTGAATGTCATCTTGAAAGCGCCCAGTTGCAAGAGCTTAAGCAGCGGCTGGACAAGTTAATGAACTCAAGCGAAGATCAGGTGCGCTATTACAACCTATGCGGCAAAGACAAGCAGCATATCGTCATTGACGGCGCGGGGAGGGTTAGCGCCGATCCGGATTATAATCTGCTCTGACCCTGGTGTATCCCCACAAATTTTCCAAGTTCGTCGTTCCGGCAGGGAGGGTAGCTTTGTGATTTTTCAGATACTTAATGAAAATGATCGGTATTTTAAAGTTTCACATCCTTGTGACGGGATGCCGGCATGACGACTTTCCGGCTAGGTGGCAGACATTGATTGGGCAAAATACCAAATAATCTATTGTTTTATGGGGATACATCAGGCTCTGACCTGAAAAGCGGCGTTGCGGCGCGTTGTTGCAAAATCAGGCGTTTTTTTGTGTTTGCTGATAAATCAACAGCTTGCGAAAGAATCGAGTTAAAGCGCGCCGTATGTTGATTTATAAAGGGAATTTTTGTTTTGTTCAGGTTATTTCGTGTTTTTTGGGGGAATTGACGGCAATCTCAGCGACCGCGCCGCAAACAGCTGAAATTCCTCTTGCAAAGCAACAGCCTACAAAGGTACAGTTGCACTGCCCGGACTTTGATAACGGGATGAAAACTGCCACTTGTCCGCCTGAATTCTGATTGCTATTTACGTTGCACTGCCCGGACTTTGATAACGGGATGAAAACTTTCTTCGAGGGTTAAAGGTTCGTCCTCGTTGGTTAGGTTGCACTGCCCGGACTTTGATAACGGGATGAAAACCCTTGGTTTTTATTTAACCATTCAGACTTACGATCGTTGCACTGCCCGGACTTTGATAACGGGATGAAAACAGATTGGCAGAATAAGAACTACAAGAAATACGCCGAGTTGCACTGCCCGGACTTTGATAACGGGATGAAAACATAGCTCATATTGGTGATATTCACACAGAGATCATGTTGCACTGCCCGGACTTTGATAACGGGATGAAAACAAGACTCACGTCTCCTCCAACTATGGGTATTATATTTGTTGCACTGCCCGGACTTTGATAACGGGATGAAAACTAGTTCGGAGTATATGGCTCCGTCCTTGCTTAATTCGTTGCACTGCCCGGACTTTGATAACGGGATGAAAACGCTTCGCGAGCCTGTGGCAATTTTGTTTTGAGATGAGTTGTACTGCCCGGACTTTGATAACAGGATGAAAACCGACGCTTACCCTCAGCCCCCCGCCATGATTGGACTCGTTCCCACGCGCTACGCCACTGCCATTAAGGAGTGAGCATGAAATAACTTGAACAACTCGCCGATAAATTTTCAATCGGAGTGCAAGCTTCGCTTGCGCTTGCAGGCGAAGCCTGCACTCCGGCTATTAGCAACTTTCTCAAGTTATTTCGTACGCATTCCTAAGTTAAGAGAAAAGCGCATCCACCCTGCAACAATTAGCGCTTAACTTAATGGCAGCTCTTTGTTATCCACAACTCCGCCCCAAAGCCGCCATCCCGGAAATAGCTATCCAGCGCCATGCCTGTCCTGAGCCTAGCCGAAAGAGGGGGTAACTTTGGAATTCAGCAGGATGGAGCCTGTTGCTCCATTCGAAACGTCCTGCCTGTAGTTAGACCTTCCAGGTTTTAAAAACCTGGAAGGTCTGCACAATAACGACAGCCCGCAAATACTGAGCGCGGAGCGAGGGAAGCGTAAGCGGAAGTTATTGTTAGCAAAATCCTTACAACCAGAAAGTCACAAGGCCCGCAAAACGCCCTGTTCCATTTTATAGACGCTATCGACCAAGCCTAAGCCTGCCTCGCGGTGAGTCACCATGATCACGGTTTTATCCCCGGCAAAATCCGCCAGCGCGGTAAATACATCCCGTTCCGTATCGCTGTCCAAGCCTTCGGTCGGCTCATCCAGCATCAATATCGGCGCATTTTTAAGATAAAGCCTTGCCAAGGCGATGCGCCGCGCTTCGCCTCCCGACACTTTTACGCCGCTTTCGCCTACCCAGGTATCGAGGCCTTCCGGCAGATAAGCGATAAAGTTTTCCAACCCCGCGGCTTTAATCGCCGCGTTCAGTTCCGTTACCGAGGCATCCGGTTTGGCAATCAGCAGGTTTTCTTTAATCGTGGCGGCGAACAATTGGCTGCGCTGGGACAATACGCCAAAACAGCGCATCAATTCATCGGCATCGAATTGGCCGATGTTTTGTCCGGCCAATAACACACTGCCCTGTTCAGGATCGTAGTAACGCATTAACAAGTGCAACAAGGTGGTCTTGCCCGAACCGCTGGGGCCGACGATGGCGATTTTACCGCCCTGCGGAATCGTCAGGCTGATATTTTTCAGCACCCTGTCCTGCTGCTCCGCATAGCGGAAACTCACCTCGTTTAACTGCAAATCATATTTGTCTGGCAATGGCCTTTGAAATCCCTCACCCCAGCCCTCTGCGTGACAAAAGCCCGTGCTGGGTATAATCGTCGGCGGCATTGCCGCAACCTGCCTGATGCGCATGGCGGCTTTTTGGGTTTTCGCCAGCATTTGCACGGCTTGCGGCAAGGGCGTCACCAGCTCGAAAGCCGCTAGCACGCAAAAAACCGCCAAGGCGGCATCCGCTCCCGATAGCAGGCCGTCTTTAAATGCAATCGCCGCAAGCACCAGCGCCATTAATAATGTCAGCTGCGACAGTAATGAGGTGAATGCGGAAGAAATCGCCGACAAGCGGTTGTTCCGGCGCTGGATATTAATCATCAAATCGGAAAACCGGCCGAGCTCATCGCTAAAGCGCCGGTAAGCCCGATTGGCGATTAAATCCGCCAAGCCTTGAAGCATATCGAGTTGCCGTATCCTGAAATTTGCCGCCAAGACCACGATTTCTTCCGCGCCGGCACGTCCCAATCGATTAAAAATCCACGGCGTCCACAGCGAGGCGATCGTCAACATCAGGCCGGTAGTCAAGGCGATGACCGGCGCATAAAAAGCCAACAAGACGGTAACGGCGGTTACGCCGATTGCCGCGACAACGGCAGGGGCCAGCAAGCGTAAATACAGCGCGTCCAAAGCGTCAATATCCGCGGTCATGCGCGACAGTAAATCGCCGCTGCGCATGACCGACAAACGCCCCGGAACCAGCGGGATAAGCTGCCGGAAAAACCAGCTGCGGATTCCCGCCAATACCCGGAAAGTCGCTTCATGGGTCACTACCCGCTCGCCGTAACGTCCCAACGTTCGGATAATCGCCAAAGCGCGTATTTGCGCGGCAGGCAGCATAAAATTGAATGCCGGCGTATTACCGTCAACAGCGACCAATCCGGCTATCGCCGAAGCGCTGATAAACCAGCCCGACAGTGTCAATAAGGCGATAGAAGCAAATGCCGTCAGCAACGACAGGCCGATCCCGCCCGCAAGCCAAGCGCCATGCGGCTTAAATAATTTCAGGAAAAACCATAAGTCTTTCATGACGACAGCCGTCCTTGCTGCAAGGCTATCCGCCTACTCATGCGCTGAATCACGTCCGGGTCATGGCTGGCGATGATCAGGGTTTTATCGGCAAACAGTTGATCGATCACATCCAGCAGCACGGTCTTGTTGGCGGCGTCGAGGTTGGCGGTCGGTTCATCCAGCAGGATAATATCGGCATTCTTTAAAAACGCCCTGGCCAACGCGATTCTTTGCACTTGTCCGCCTGACAAGCCGTACCCCCGCTCGCCAATCGGGGTCAGCAAGCCTTCCGGCAATTGGGTACTGAACTCAGTCACGCCTGCCGCCTGCGCCGCGTCAATTATGCGTTGTTCCGACGCATCCGGATCGGCCAGTGCGATATTGTCTTTGATAGTGCCGTGAAAGATGTAGGCGTTTTGCCCGACCCAGGCAATGATCTTCGCGGCGCATTCACGGTTAACTGGTAAGCCATCAAGCAATACACGGCCTTCGGTTGCTGACTCAAAACCCAGTAGCAGATTTAACAGCGTCGTTTTTCCGGCACCCGATTCGCCGACCAAGGCGATTTTTTCACCGGCGGCAATGTGCAGATTGATGTCTGTTAAGACCTGCCGCTTGCCGTAAGATTTGCTGACATGGCTAAATTCGATTAGACAGGTTTTATTATCCGTCCCTCGTTCCCACGCGCTGCGTGGGAATGCAGTGTCAACGCGCTGCGTTGAGAAACAGCCCGCAGCGCGGGCGGCATGAATTCCCACGCGGCGCGTGGGAACTAGGCATTCTAAGCCACTGTCATTTTTCTGAGTAACCGTGCTCTCTTCATGCTTGTTGGAATAGCTATCACCTGCATCCAACAAGTCAGCGTCTTGCTCCAGTATCGCCAGGATGGCGTCAGTCGCGCCCAATGCCGCGGCCCGGTCATGATAATTAATCGCCAATTGCCTGAGCGGCATAAAGAACTCAGGCGCCAGCAGCAGCACGAACAGCGCTTCACTTAAACTGATCTGCTCGGCCGGGCCGAAATGAATCAGCCCCAACAAGCCCAGCCCGACATACACGGCCACCAGTGCAACCGCAACCGCGCTAAAAAATTCCAGCACTGCCGACGATAAAAACGCAATGCGCAATACCGCCATGGTTTTTTCCCGAAAACCATCGGCAACCGTGTCGATGTTGGCTAACTCTTGGCCGGTTTGACCGAACAGTTTTAATGTCTCCAGCCCTTGCAAGCGATCGAGGAAATAGCCGCTCATTCTCGCCATCGCCAAAAACCGGCTGCGATTAGCCGAGGCAGCGCCCATGCCTATCAAGGCCATAAACGCCGGCACCAGCGGCCCGGTCACTAAAAATATCGCGCCGACCACCCAATTAACCGGCATGACCACGCTAATCATGATGACCGGCAATACGCCGACGATTATTTGCTGGGGCAAATAACGCGAAAAATAATTTTCCAGCGCATCAACCTGTTCCAAGGTGACGGCCGCCAATTCGCCGCTTTGCCATTGCTTGATCGCGGCAGGCCCCAACGCTGAAAACTTATCGGACAACTGCTGTCTTACCGATGTCCTGACTTGCGCCCCGGCTTCGAATCCCGCTGTTTGATGCAGATAAACGCACCCGCTACGCAGGACGAAAACGGCGGCCAGCAGCATAAACTGCGTAATTAAAGACGTCCACGGCAGCTTGTCGATAATGACGGCTTGCAGGATAAAGGCCAGCAATGCCGATTGGACAATGACGCACACGCCGTTGGCAATGCCTGCGACAGCCGTAAATAAAATAGTTTTACGAACGGCTTTGCTTTGCTGTTTTAACCAAGCGGCACAGGTTTTCTCCCTGGTTTTGTTTTTATCGAAGTAGGCTTGATTGTCTGTTTCTGTCAGTTGCACTGATTTTTACCCTGTGTTTTATTGACGGCAAGCATACCACACCGGATTTGCAGCGTTCTCACACTCCGGCGTCAATGACCGCGATGATGGCGTTACAACTTTGAAATCACTGTTCAAATATCGCGGGCGCGGCCCGCTCCTACGTCGGCATTGTTCTTAATTTAATGGCATTGCCACTCCAAGCGTAGGAGCGATACTCGCGTAATCAAAATTGACGACATTGTTCAGCTTTAATTTATTAAGCGCGATATATAATGTTAATACGGCCTCTGAAACCGAGAGCGCTTAAATTAACTTCATTAGAAATCAACTTAAGGAGATATTCCTATGAAAAAGAAAGTATTGACGATAGCTATAAGCTCAATCCTGTTGACGGCTTGCGTCACTGACCCTTATACCGGGCAATCCAGTCTCGGTAAGGCGGCCATGGGCGGCGGGCTGGGTGCTGCGGTCGGCGCAGGCGCGGGAACGCTGTTTGGCGGCAACGATCTTAAAAATGCCGGATTGGGCGCTTTAGCCGGGGGTATCGTCGGCGCTGCGGTTGGCGCCTATATGGATCACCAACAACAAGAAATGCAGCAGTCGCTGCAAGGCACCGGTATCGAAGTGCAAAGAACAGCGGAAAACACCCTTAACCTGACCATGCCGAGTAACGTTACTTTTGCATTCGATTCGGCAAATTTAACGCCGCAAGCCCAAGGCGCTCTGGATTCGGTTGCGAAGGTATTGAATCAATATCCCGATTCGACAATCAATGTAACCGGACATACCGATGATGTCGGTTCGGACAGTTATAACCAGGTATTGTCAGAACGACGCGCAGCCAGCGTTGCCGGTTATTTATCCCAACACGGCGTAACTCTTTCCCGTCTCAGCCAGCAGGGAATGGGCGAAAAAATGCCGAAAGCACCTAATGTGAACGAGGCGAATCGCGGACAGAATCGCCGCGTGGAACTGGCTATTGTCGCCAATAAAAATGCGGGAGCTGCTCAACAGCAGGGTTACCCTCAGCAGCAACAAGGCTATCCCCAACAGCAGGGTTACCCTCAGCAACAACAAGGCTATCCCCAACAGCAGGGCTATCCTCAGCAACAACAAAGTTACCCTCAACAGCAAACCTATCCGCAGCAGCCCTATTAACTATCATGAGCTTAAATCGCCCCGTTGTGCTTGCATTTTCCGGTCATGACCCCAGCGGAGGCGCTGGGGTACAGGCCGACATTGAGACCTTGGCCAGCCATCGCTGCCACGCCGCCAGCGTTATCACCGCCTTAACCGAACAGGACACCCGGAATGTAAAAAAACTCATTCCGCAAAGCCCGGAAAATATTATCCGCCAGGCCAACACCTTGCTGGACGACCTGCCGGTCAAGGCCTTTAAAATCGGCTTAATCGGCCATCATGAAACCGCAGCCGCGATTCATGCGATATTAAAACAGCATCCGCGCATTCCGGTGATCTTAGACCCGGTATTGGCCGCAGGCGGCGGCGCTGAGCTGTCGAACCAACGACTCATCGCAACGATTGTTGATTTACTACTGCCCTGCACTACCGTGCTAACGCCGAACAGCGAAGAAGCGCGCAAACTGGCCGGTCTTACCGATTTGAACGACTGCGGCCTGGCGTTGCTGGAAAAAGGCTGCGACTACGTGCTGATTACCGGCAGCCATGAAGACACGCCTTCGGTCAGCAACCGGCTGTTCCATGACCGGCGCAGCTGGGAAAGCTACACCTGGGACAGGTTGCCGTTCAGCTATCACGGCTCCGGCTGCACGCTGGCTTCCACTATTGCGGCATTGATAGCGCACGGCCTGGAACCCTTGCAAGCGGTCATGGAAGCCCAGGAATACACCTGGAATTCATTAAATGCAGCTTACCAACCGGGCCAAGGCCAGCATATTCCCAATCGATTTTTCTGGATGGATGAAGAGTGATTAAATTCCCTGCAAGCGGGCTGTACGCGATCACCCAGACCGACAATAAAGCCGGCGACGCCATTATTAACGAAGTTGCAGCAGCCATTAAAGGCGGCGCGGCCGTCGTGCAATACCGCGACAAAAACCCGCTTGACGCGCCCTTTCTTGCCCGTGAGCTGGTTAAAATCTGCCATCGACATAGCGTGCCGCTGCTGATCAACGACGACATCGAACTGGCGGCGCAGGTCGGCGCTGACGGCGTCCACCTGGGCCGTGAAGACGGCGCTGTCGCCCAGGCAAGAAAGCAGTTGGGCAACGATGCCATTATCGGCGTTTCCTGTTACGACTTTGTCGAACAGGCCGTCTTAGCCCAGGCGCAGGGAGCGACTTATGCGGCGTTCGGGCGATTTTTCCCATCCTCGTCGAAACCGCTGGCGGCGCCGGCCCGGATCGAAACGCTACGCCAAGCAAAACTTGAGCTTACCATCCCCATTGTTGCGATAGGCGGCATTCTGCCGGACAATGGCGCACAGTTACTTGCCGCGGGAGCCGATTTGTTGGCGGTGATCGGCGGGCTATTCGACCATCAGCCGGAACAATCGGCCCGGGCTTATCAGGCCTTGTTCAGCCGCTAAACGTTTTAAACCGGGCCGGGAAAACGGACTCGGATGCAGGCCGGAATAAGGCCATCCAAGCGCATAGCGTGGCAACGATGCGTTTATGTTTCTACCGACCCTATCCTAAAGTCAACGCTACAATAAGCAATGTCGTTTCAACGTGAGAGCAATTTAAAAAACTGATGTTACGCATGCTCATAATAAAAAGCGTAGTCCACGAAAAACACGAAAATAGTTAAAACACATCAAAACGTTGCCAGGTAGACCTTCCAGGTTTTAAAAACCTGGAAGGTCTAACCTCATGACGCCAGGGACTATCGGAATGACGACGCATCCCGTAGATACTTGTGCAACACGAAGTTTCACCTTCCCTGTGCCTGGGTGTATGACGTAAGGAGATTGTCTTGGGAGTCGGTGAATGAATACCGGGATGACGCCGTCAGCGAGAAACCTACAGCGGATGTTTTTTTCGTGCCTTTCGTGCCTTTCGTGCTTTTCGTGGACAATGCGTAACATCAGTTAAAAAACATTAAACTTCATGCTCTTCGTGGTGAAAATTTCTTAACGATTGCGCAACATCAGTTGTTGAATAAATGCTCCCTTATCAACCGTCCTAAACGCCATGATAATACCCGCCCAAAGAACCATGACCTGTCGCCGGCAATGTTTTCTCCGGCAATCTTTGATAAATCGCCACCGGATTTCCGTCCAGCGCTGTAAGCGCTTGATTTAACGCTTTTCGATCAAACTCAGGCAGGTTCTGCGCCGCGTCGGCTCCCGACTGGCTTTTGGCATACACGCCATCCTTGGCGTTATCATTGGCTTTTTGAATAAGTTTCAACGCCAGCTCTAATTTCTGCTCCAGCGTTGTTTCCTCACCCTCCAAATCGGGATGCGCTTCAATGTAGAGCGTATTGTCCAACCAGCCCACCTTGATGGGTTGTTTAACCATATAAACCGGCGTTCCTAGCGGAACCGAATTGTACAAAGCCTCAATGTCTTCAGGATACATCCTTACGCAACCGTGCGTTATCTGCATGCCGATACCGTAAATCTTGTCAATATCGGTGCCGTGTATCAAATAGCCGCCGGGAACGGCCAGATGCAGCATGTAGGCGCCCAAAGGATTATGCGGACCCGGTGGAACCACAGCGGGCAGCGGATCGCCATTGGCCGCATGTTCGCGCCTGATCGATTCCGGCGGATGCCATGACGGATCTTTAACTTTTTGCACAATGCTGGTTTTACCCAAAGGCGTTTTCCAGTCTTGCCGCCCTATGCCGTGAGCATAAGACATGACCTGCGGTGCAACCCCTTTTTGAGTCGGCGGATAATAATACATCCGGTATTCGGCGATATTCAGGGTAATCCCTTCGTGGGGCGTATCCGGTAAAATACGTCTGTTGGATAAACGCACAATCTCGTCTTTTTTGACTTGCCAACGGTCAACGTCGGGATTCAAGCGCACTATTTCCGTTTGTCCCAAAAGAAAGCGCCTTGCCACATCAGGTAACGTCTCGTTTTGTTCTACGCGCGTTAAAGGCACATCGTCATGAAATTGAGTGATGACGCTGTCATTGCTGTTTTCCGGCAAGGTATAGCTCGTGGCATTAGCAATACCGCCGATGGCGGACAATACAATCGAAAACCCGAATAGGGCGCAATTTTTCATATGATAATTTTCCAGGGAAATAAAGGGCCGGTAGTCTCAGCTTTTTCTAACATATCACTTCTTAAAACGGTTCTTTAAACGGCCTCAAATCCAGTTCATGAGTCCATGCGCTGGGATGTTGCTTGTGAATGGCCCAATAGGTTTCGGCGATGGCGTCAAGCTGTAACAAGCCATCCTTACCTTTAGCCTTAACATAGTCGGGAAACTGGCTTCTTGCCCGTTCGCCGTCAATCACTCCGTCAATAACGGCATGGACCACATGGATGCCTTGCGGCGAAAATTCTCTTGCCATGCCTTGCGCCAACGCCCTTAATCCGGCTTTAGCCGCTGCAAATCCAGTGAACGGCGGTTTCGCTCTTAGTGACGCTGTCGCCCCGGTAAAAAACAGCGTACCCTTTTGCCTGTCCTTCATTGCATTAACCGCTTCCTTGCCGAACAAAAAGGCGCCCAGGCAATTCTGCTTCCATAGCGCGGTAAAGGTTTCCGTATCCGTTTCCAGCAAAGGCGCGGGGATATTGCTGTCTACATTATAAGCGGCAATATCAATACTATAACCATCCAGTTGCGCCATTTTGAATAAATGCGCCACATCGCGTTCAACTGTTGCATCGGCAATCACTGTGCTGGCTGAGCCGCCCGTTTGCCGGATTTTTTCTGCCACCTGTTGAAGCTTGCCTTCGCTTCGCCCCGCTATGCAAACGTGTAACCCTTTTGCTGCAAAATATTTAGCGAGTGTAGCGCCCAGGCCTTGCTCCGGACCAACGCCGATGATAACGGCTGAACATTTTTTCTCCATATTTAATTTCCAGGTTTAACTTCGGTTAGCGGGATTAGATGACTTCCATTTGACTCACCACGAAGGCACAAAGAAAAAACATAACCTTCGTGTTCTTCGTGCCTTCGTGCCTTCGTGGTGAATAATTAAACGGTTTATTTTTTTCTGCCGAATATCAGCGAGAAATTATTGGCAGGCATATCGATTTGCTCTTTTAATTCCAAACCATGGTTTGCTGCCGCCTTCTTTAGGTCTGCGACATCTTTTAAGCCCCATTCCGAAACCCCGGCAGAACTCAATGTCTGATGAAACTCTTTATTGGAATCGGTAGTGAATGTGCCTTCCACCTGGAATGGACCGTAAATCAGCAAAAAACCATTGTCATCCAGTAGATGTGAAGCACATTTCATCATGCCGTCGGCAATTGAAATCGGCGCCACCTGAAAAATATTAATACAGAAAATGGCCGCAAATGAATGCGGCTTGCCTGCATTAAACCAGGTCTCCGGATTGGTTAAATCCAGATGAACGGGGTCGGCAATATTGTCGTTGTTGTGATCGATTGACAGTTTCTTGATGTTATCAAAAACGGCTTGATCCTTATCGGAAGGGTGAAAATGCAGATGCTCGAAATGCGGTGCAAAAAAGTTGATATGCATGCCGCTGCCGCTGGCGAGTTCCAACACATTTGCCGGATCTTTAGGCAGCTTTTCTTTTAAAACGCCTAATAGCGGTTCGCGGTTGCGGTTTCCGGCCCAGGCTACATATTCGCTTAATGGATGCGGATCTAAAGGGGGTTTATCTTGACTCATTATTGACTCCTCGTTGTTAGTTACACTTCAATGAGAGCAAGTGTCGTGCCAGCAATTATCAGTAATCTTCCTATTAAATTACAAAGACTTGATTTTTAACGTTGCCAGATAAATGAAGCCGTGCTTCAATTAGAGAAAATTTACTTCACAAAACACCATGAACAACAACTCCCTTTCCAGTTTAACGCCTGTCTTTTTTCTGCAAACCTTCATCCTTGAACTGATGCATGCCAGCGAACAACAAGGACAAAAGCACTGCGAACAATTGATCGAACACATCGCCAAGACTGCCGGATGTTTTTTTGAAGAAACCTATCGGGAGGAAACCCATAACAGCGAATTGCTCGACAAAGAAAGCTATACCGAACTGATCCTAGGCCTTAAAAACAACATCGGCGGTAAATTTTCGCTGGCATCCGGCAATCCCGATTGCATTACCGTTACCAACAGCTGCTGTCCTTTTGGCGACCGGGTCACCAATTTTCCCGAATTGTGCAGAATGACATCCAGCGTCTTCGGCGGCATCGCGGCCAGGAATTTCGGTTACGCCAAAGTGGAAATCAAGCAAAGCATTGCCCGCCAGGACGGTCAATGCGAAGTGTGCGTCTACACCAATCCGAACGCGGCAAAAGACCGCCCCGGCATGGAATACACCGACACCACACCCGTCAAGAAAATGCAGGATATTAACGAGCTGCACTCGCGCATTGAACAGAGCATGCAACAAATCTGGCGCAAACAAAGCAAACAGCCCGCAAAAAAACACCAGCCTCCGGCGATTATCGCCAAATCGCCGACCATGCAGAAAATATTGCAGGCCATCGAAGTGATAGCGCCGACCTTGGCAACCGTGCTGATTCAGGGACAAACCGGCGTCGGCAAGGAATTGATCGCACGCGCCATACATGCGATGAGCGACCGCTGCAACAAACCCTTTATCCCGATCAACTGCGGCGCAATTCCAGAAAGCCTGATCGAAAGCGCACTGTTCGGACATGAAAAAGGCGCGTTTACCGGCGCTATTGAAGTGCATCAAGGTTATTTCGAACGGGCCGAAGGCGGAACCTTGTTTCTGGATGAAGTCGATACATTATCCCCTGCCGCGCAAACCCGGTTGCTTCGGGTACTACAGGAAGGCGAACTGGAACGGGTCGGAGGCAAGCAAACGCTGTCGGTTGATTTGAGAATAATCTCCGCAACCAACAACAATCTGGAAGATCTGGTCAAACAAGGCCTGTTTCGCAATGACCTGTATTATCGTATCAACGTGGTTCGGTTAAGCATCCCGCCGCTGGCCGAACGCCCGGAAGATTTACCGTATCTGGTGCAATTGATTGTGCAGCGCCTGAGCAAGAAATATAACAAAGCGGTTGAATCGGTCAGTCGCGAAGTCATGCAGAAAATTCGCGCTTATCCGTGGCCGGGCAACGTCCGCGAACTGGAAAATATCCTTGAACGCAGCATTTTATTCGCCACCGGCAACGAAATGACCGAGTTGGATTTACCGCTTCAGGCCAAAACACTTAATCTTGAGGCATGGAAAGACATCAAAGAACAGGCGCTTGCCAAGGCTGAACAAGCGTTTCTTGAAAACACGTTAAAACAGCATCTGGGCGATGTGAAAAAAGCGGCGGAAGACATGGGAATCACATCGCGGGCTGTCTACGCCAAATTGAAAAAATATGGGATTAATCTAACGGACTATCGCAGAATTTAGCCGGATCATCCGCTGTAGCTGTGCTCGTGTAGACTAATGAAGTTTTTTCACCACGGGCAAGAAAGTCATCGTCACCCTTGGCGGCAGCGTGATTTAGCAGCAAAACCAACGCGCTCATCCCGGCGCATTTTTATTCGGGAAATAACTGATTCGTGCGCCCGTCGTAGAGACGCGATAAATCGCGTCTCTACCGCTTCAGCCTTCTTACAAACAGCCATCAACCAAACGCTCCAGCTCCTTAGCCAGCGCAATGTACGGAAACAAGCTAACCGGCAAGACGCTGTTAACTTCCTGGTAATCACTCCGGTATCGGCTGATTTTATTTTGCTGATCAGGCTGATCAAAGTACTCGGCACAGGTTTCGGCCTTGCTTGCAAGGATGCCTTTAATGACCCGTCCGATCACTCGCTTCATATCCGCTTGCAATTCATTCAGTACTTTTCGTTCCCAAACATTATGCATGGGTATTTTCGCCAACTGTTCATTAACTATATCCAAGCCCAGATAACGGGTTATTTCGCTGAACAGCTTCAAGGTGGCAACGAAATTCCGCTCGGTTTCGGCAGCCAATGAGACGATCAGCGGAAAATCATTGAGGCTGGCTATAAACGCCATACTGAACGCCAGTTGCTCGGGAATGCCGTCTTGCCGATATTGCTCCAGCTGCTCGCTAAACTCGGCGTAATCGCTGTTGAAATAATGTTCATAGTCCTTTAAATGGCGGCTATAACAGTCAATGGTCTGTGCATTCGGCCGGATTTTCCTGCCTTGCATTAAGACCCAGCGACAAAAACCGGTCAAGGTTTCTTCCAGTTGCATCAATAACCGATATTGCTTGTCGGCCGCTATTTTATTGTCCAGCCCGCTAATCGCCTGCCGTAAGGCATCGCCATTTAAAACCCGGTCGAAGGTCAGGTAACAAGTGACGTGATCCAGGATGTTGTCACTGCCTTCGTCCAGGCTTAAAAAACCGCAACCGGCCTGGTTGACGATTTTGTTGCTGATCAGGGTGGCTTTAATTTCATGAGCCAAGGGGTGCGCGGACAGATGGCTTGCGTACTGGTTGCTGATTTGCTCGGGAAAGTAGGCATGCAGATAACAGCTGCAACATTCTTCCTGCAACAAGGCGGATTGATCCTGTATCGCTTGGGTCAGGTACATTTTGCTGGCGGCCATCAATACCGCAAGCTCGGGCCGGGTAATGACTTGTCCGGGCCGGGACATGACTTCTTTGGTTAGCGGAAAACATTCTTCGGCCCTGTCGAAAAATCCTGCGGCTTCCAACCGTTCGGCCAATTGCAAATAATCCGCCGGGCCTTCTTCGCAACGCAATTGTTCCAACGATAAACAAAGGCTTTGGGCGATGTTATCGGCCAGCACTAACCGGCACACATCCTGAGTCATGCTGATAAACAACGGCTGGTAATCGGCAACCAACTTTTTCTTTTGCAGCCCGACCAGCAAGATTTTTAAATTCACTTCATGATCGGAAGTATCGACGCCTGCCGAATTATCGACCGCGTCGGTGTTAATGCGCCCTCCCCCCAAGCTGTATTCGATGCGCGCTTTTTGGGTAAAACCCAAATTGGCCCCTTCGCCGACGACACGGGCGCCCAGATCGGCCGCATTCACCCGCACGTTATCGTTAGTCCGATCGCCGACATCTTCGTGTTTTTCGGCACTCGCTTTTACGTAAGTGCCGATACCGCCCAGCCATAATAATTCCACCGGAGCCATCAGCAAATAACGGATCAGGGATTCGCCATCCAGCGATTTGTAACGCACGCCTAACCATTTTTTCAGCTCGGCGGCAACCGGAATATCTTTGGCCGATCGTGGATAAACGCCGCCGCCCGCGGAAATAAGCGTCCGGTCGTAATCATCCCAACTGGAGCCGGGCAATTCGAACAAGCGCTTGCGTTCATTAAATGCCGCATCGCTGTCGGACGGATTCGGATCGATAAAAATATGCCGGCCGCTAAAAGCCGCCAATAGCCTGATACGCGGCGACTGCAACATGCCGTTGCCGAACACGTCGCCGTCCATGCTGCCGATACCGACGACGGTAAAGGCTTCGCTTTGTATGTCTTTACCTAACTCGCGAAAATGGCGTTTGATACATTCCCAGGCGCCGCGAGCGGTAATACCCAACGCTTTGTGGTCATAACCGCGGGAGCCGCCGCTGGCAAAGGCATCGCCCAGCCAGAATTGATATTCTGCCGAAACCGCATTGGCAATATCCGAGAACTGCGCCGTGCCTTTATCGGCAGCCACCAC
>Ga0207975_100142_pt1 | contig 59824 bp, 79 predicted proteins | sample LakWasMe91_HOW11_2_FD_183913 | JGI IMG/M metagenome (GOLD analysis project Ga0207975, IMG submission 183913) | Freshwater sediment methanotrophic microbial communities from Lake Washington under simulated oxygen tension - Sediment Metagenome... | ecosystem: Environmental > Aquatic > Freshwater >...
GGTTTTAAAACAAGAATTTTAGCCAAAATCACGGCATTAACATTGGTTCAGTATATCAATAAATTCATATTTGATAGACCAATAAACAATATTAAAAATCAAACAATTTAATTACACCCAACGGGTTAACAATTAATAATTATTTTCATTTTCCATCGACATAATCCTGTAAATAACTAAAACGCTCAGTAAGTTTTCCCTTTTCAGTAATTTTGGCTCTTTTGAGGATGCCGTCTTTATCTCCATTGAAAAAAGCTGGTAAAACGTCCTCTGAGAACATTTCACCAAAACCTTCACTGGCGTCTTTTGGCAATTCGCAAGGCAAATTATCAACGGCCATGACTACAATTGCAGCAGGATGAAAAACATCCACTTCTTTATTTTCGCTTGGCAAATAACCGTATAGAGGTTCTGCAATAGTCGATGAACGTACTGTACAAGCAATAGGTCCGTCAACATCGCAGGAAATATCAGCCACCACTTTTATCTTGCAATCACTGGCCTGAAGCATTTCGCGGGTTAAAATTGCGGGAGCCTCATTGGCATGAAAATGACCTGTGATATAAATATCCGAAACCTTCGTGAATCGCTCAAAATCGGATACATATTCGGATGGATTATTATGAAAATCGGTAAAATCCAGAACTTGTCCGTCTTTTCTTTTGTTGTAATCCAAAACGTCAATTTGGGTATAAACAGGCTGAGTATAATTTTTGCTTAAATAATTTTCGGGAGTAACTTCCTTAATTTTCATGGCATCCAAAATTTCCTTTACACCACCACCTACTTTTCCTGTTCCTGTTACCACTATTTTCAAAGGAGGCAAAACCAATCTTTTCAAATGAGTAACTAATGCATCTTTGCCTGATAGTGTTTCGGCTTTTGGCATTTTAAACAGTTCAAATTTTATCCCAAAAGCACGAAAAGCATTATAAGTGCCAACAAATCCAGCATAACGGCCAAAACCAATTAATCTGTGATTATGTGAATCCACAATTGTTTCATGATCATAAAGATCAATATTTTTCTCTAAAATAGCCTGCAATAGCTTTCTGTTGTGAGGTTGTTTCTTTATAGTATGCGAAAAAAAGAAATACGCTTTATTCGGAATCAAATTATCAACAGGAACTTCTTTTACACCAAAAAGAACATGGCAATCACTTACATCATTGACAACTTCAATTCCCATACTTTGGTATTGAATATCGGAAAAAATACGAGTATCCGAACTTTCAACTTTTACAGTACAATCATGATATTTCTGTTTTATTTTGGCTAATTCATTTGGTGAAAAAACAACTCTTCTATCTGGTGGATTCTTTCTTTCTTTGAGGATTCCGAATTTCATTTTAAATATTTAAAATATAACTTTATATTGATTATTTGTTACAAACATAACAAAATATTTTTGAAATAATTTCATTCTATCGATTTAATTCAAAAAATCAATAAAAATAGTGCAATCCAAACTTTTGCGCAAAACATAATAACAAATAAGCTCTTTTTAACAATAAATAAATTCCAAACAGAAAATCCGTTCTATATAATTAAGAGCCTGTTTAAGCGCTACAAAATCTTCAATAAAATCAGTTCCATTTTTATATTGAACTAATAAAAACAAAACTGTAATCAATTTCCCCTTTCTCAAAAACACTGTTCATCAATAAGATAAAAACCGATTTCAAAAAAAAGTTAAATTTTAAAAAAAACTATAAATCATACGTTTTTGTTTCTATATATTTGCTTTTCAAGTACCACAAAAATGAATTTGACAAAAAAGGCAATTATACTAAACATCCTGTTCCTAAATTTACTATTAGGTTCATGTAAAAACGAGATTAAACACGTAGAAAAAGCGGAAATTAAGGACGCTGATCTTCCCAAAAACGTATTACCTAAAATGAAGCCTTTGGTGAATGAAAAGCCAAAACTCACCGCTTCTTATATAGCCGAAAAACATAGAGAAATAGATTCTTTTTACAATAAAAATTGGCCTAACAATAGCATGAACGGTAGTTTTCTTGTTGCCAAAAATGGCCAGATTATCTATGAAAAATACGAAGGTTATGCTAACCTAAGAGACAAAACTCCTATAACAGCTGATACACCTATACATATTGCTTCGGTAAGTAAAGTGCTTACCGCGACTGCTGTTTTAAAATTAGTCAATGCCAAAAGAATTGACCTGGATAAAAAAGTTACCGACTATCTCAAAGAGTTTCCCTATCCAGAAGTAACTGTGAGAATGTTACTTGACCATAGAAGCGGGATGCGTAATTATGCCTATTTCACAGATCGTGACAAAACCGTTTGGGACAGACACAATACGTTGACCAACCAAGATATTTTAACCATCATGGGTACGAAAAATATTGGTTTGGAACAAAAAACAGGTACCCGATTTGCCTATTGCAACACCAATTATGCAATGCTGGCTTTGATTATTGAAAAAGTTACTCAAAAGTCGTATAGAGACGCAATGGCTGAAATCATTTTCAAACCATTAGGAATGACGCATACTTTTGTCCTTGATTTTGACAAAGACAAACATAATGTAGCCCCTTCCTATAAAGCCAACAGAGTGGAAATAGGAATTGATTATCTTGACAAAATTTATGGAGATAAAAACATTTACTCTACTCCTAGAGATTTGCTGAAATTCGACAGAGCAAGAAATTCACCCTCCTTCTTAGAACCCGATTTACTTGCCCAAGTATATACAGGATACAGCAACGAACGAAAAGGTACCAGAAACTACGGACTAGGTATTCGAATGATCAATTGGGAAAATGGCAAAAATTTCTACTACCATAACGGTTGGTGGCATGGCTTTACCTCATCATACATTCCTTTGAAAGACGAAAATGTTACCATAATCGCCTTATCTAATAAATTCAATAGAAGCACTTATGCTGTTAGAAAAGTATCTGTATTATTTGGAGATTATCCATTTAAGGTAAAAGATATTGAGTAGGTCTTTGAAAACAGATAAGAGAGAAAAGATAATAGATATTATTTTCAATGCCTATATCTATTGACATTGCTAATAAATTAAGCTATATTTGCAAAAGATTTTCTTTTCAATCAAAAATCTAAAAAATGGGGTCGACTGGTTTTGACAGCAAGTCGAATTGAAAAGTAAGCACGTCGAGAACTGGGATAATTCTCGTAAATAAAAGGTCTCAAACTTTTTACACGGCGAAGGAAACTACGCTCTTGCTGCATAATCTGAATTATAGTAAGATTAGCCTCGTCCTACAAGGTAGGAAAGCAGGATTTACCTCGAAAGCTTTGGTTTATAGCGGTCGGTTCAGGTAAATCGTAAAGATAAACCTAGATCTCCACAAGCTTCGGGTGGGTTTCGAAAATTAAGAAGCTAAGCAAAGAGCGGTTGTTCCTGACCTAACTCAGCGTCGAAAACCCATTCAGGAAATAAGCGTGTAGAAAGCTCTTTAGTTGCTTGTTTGGACCCGGGTTCGATTCCCGGCGATTCCACAAAAAGCCCTGTAAATACAGGGCTTTACAATGATCAATAAAAAATAGTGAACAAAAAGTGAACAGATTACAATAATTGATTTAATGTCCCCGCAAACATTTTAATTTTTAAACAAATTAAAATGAAATCAATTTATTCAATTCCGAAGGTGGTCAAATATGACGATCCTTCTAAGCCGTGGTTTGTATATTTCAGATACAACGGCAAACTTCACCGTTTTAAATACGGCATTAATTACATCACAAATCTTAAAAAAAGAGAAATCGAAGCTAATTTACTTCGTGATGCTTTATTGAGTAAACTAAAAGACGGATGGAATCCGGATGTTCCAGATATAGCCAACTCACAAAGTAACCTGACTCTTCCAGAAGCCTTGCAATTTTCATTGGAAAAGAAAAAACTAACTCTGGCCGATAAAACGAAAATTGATTATTCCTGCACGGTTAAATTTGCCAAAGAAGCCATAAAAGCACTTCAATTGGATAATTTACCAATAGTGGAAACGAAAAGAATCCATATTAAACTGATCTTGGAAAAAATTAAGGAACAGCGAAATTGGTCCAATAAGTCTTTCAATAAGAATTTAGGTTACCTAAAAGCAATTCTAAGCGAACTCATGCAATGGGATATCATAGAAAATAATCCGGCGCACGGAATACGATCTTTAAAAGTAGGTGAGATAATTGCCAACACTCCAGCTACTGATGATGAAGTAAAACTGATAAAAGAAAAAATACTGGCAGAATTCCCAAGCTTCTACGTGTACATAATTTCCATTTTTCACACCGGAATACGCCCCGAAGAATTACTTTACATTCAGTTGAAAATGATTAATTTAAAAAAGTCACAAATCATATTGCCTCCGGAAATCACCAAAACTGAAATAGGCCGTATTGTCCCATTAAATCCATTCTTGAAAGCATACTATGAAGAAATGGACCTAAATAAATATGATCAGGATTTCTATTTGTTCGGTTCAAACCGTCAATTTTCAAATCGTGGTTTAAAAAAAGATCTGGACTTTGTTCCTGGACCAAGGCGATTGAATAGAGATTGCGCCTCGAAACTTTGGAAGAAATTAATTAAGGATGGTTTGAACATTGAAACCACTATGTATTCGCTAAAACATTTGGGAGCCGATAAAAAGATACTTGCCGGGGTGGATCTGGATGCACTACGTGAGCTATATGGTCACACATCCAAACGAATGACTCTTCGATATGCAAAAATTGTAAAAGAGGTAAATAGAAACCAAATTATAGAAAAATCACCTGATTTCTAAATACAATTTTTGAGTAAAATTATATACAAGAAATGATCAAAATTATATAATGCAAAAAAAAAGCGATCAATAACGATCGCTTTTCAACTTTAATATTTTACAGTATCCGATAATGATATTAGTCATTTTTAGGTTAGTTGTTCCCTAAAATCCCTATTCAGTTCATAAGTTAAGAAGTAATAAAAGAAAGTCGCTCTCATTGGCTTAGATAATTCCCTTTTCCCAGATAGAACCAAACTAAGGCTTGATTTGTCAATTGCAAGTTGTTTCACTAAATCATTTCTTTTAATGCCAAATTCATTCATTCTAGCCAATATCCATTCAATAGTAATATTGTCAACGTCAAGTGAAAAAACAACAGGAACAACTATAGTTTTTATGCCGGTATTTTTAAAAACTTCTTTGCACCGTTCTACAAGTTGTTTTTGATTCAATATAAATCCGTTAATTAACTTCGATTGTTTAATAATTACAGTCGCTATATTATTTACTAAAGAAGTAATTTCAATATCTATTCCAGAAGCTGCATAAGTTGAAATTGATCTTATAAGTTCTGATTTTCCAGAACGTATATTGTTTATAAGTATTAGATTTTTTGTTTCCATTTTTATTTATAGTTAAGACCAAAGTTTTTTTGCTAAATGTAGATTTTTTTCGGCTTCATTAAGCGCTTTTTTGGCATAGGTTAATGAAAAGGAGTGCGAACGCTTGTATTTACCTGATTTTAAACCTTCGTGATATTCTTTTGTCTCTTCAACTTTATATTCGTAATACTCAATACTTTCAGGCATTGACAAATTAATATCCTTTGCTTTTCTTTTCCAGTATTCGGCTTTACTTTCGTGTTGTTCCGCAATTTTAGTTTGCTCTATGGATTTACCCATTCTATTGTGGTTCCTTTCAATTAAAGCACGGTGCCTTTTCTCTGAGTGGTGTCCAACTTTTATTGGTTCTCCTAATGAAAGAAAATCTTTTCCCTCATGTGAAGCTTCCCAAAGTTCATTTGATTTGTTTTCTGCTGAAAAGGCCCATTTTTGATATCGTTCTGCTTTCTTTTTTGCGAACTCCTGAGCATTAAAACCGTCGGCTCGAACTATCGAATAATAATAAAAATCATCCTTTCTTGCTACAAGGTTAAAAACAATACATTCGTGTTCTTTTCCATATTTGGTTTCAAGGATAATTGTTTCTCCTTTTTCATGGCTTTCTGTGCATTTTGCAACAAAAACATTTGCGGTATATTTTGCGTAAGTATTCATATATTTTTATTTTTTAAATTGTTGTTTTAATTAGCAAGGGCGGGGGTTTTTACACCCCCTGTATTATAATTTCTTTTAAGTTTGTGAGGTCAAAGATTGCTATTTGCTCATTTTCTATTGCAAATTTTATAGCTTCATTTATATCGGAATTTCTAAAGATTTTTACACTATCAAAGTAAAAAAGTCCGTTTTCATTATTTAACCAACCACCTATTTTTTTATCATTTTCTAAGGAGTGATTAATTACATTTTCTAATTGTTGTTTCCCAAAACTGTTTTGAGTTTCTCTGAAAGCGACTACTATACCGTATTTTACTTGTTTGAAATTTTCAATATTTAAAGTAAAACCATTTGGATTGTTTTTTGAGTATTCCAAAACTCTTTCAATTAAGTCTTCCATTTTTTTAACTTTTTTTGTTTAACGATATTTCAAAGAACCCTTGCTTTTAATTCTGAAGTAAAGATAGTTATTTGTTTGCGTAACGCAAACTTTTAATATCAAAAAAGCAATAAATTTACACAATTTAAACTCATTCTAAATAGCGTGATCTGCCACTAAAGAATTTAAAATACAACTGTCAAGGATTACTTGATAGTTGGAAAACAAAAAAAGCAGCTCGTTTCTAAGCTGCTTCAATCGGGTAACCACTCCCATAACTAACTAACTAATAAATAATTAAAAAAACCTATTCTTTTTTCTCAATTTTCAAAATCCGACTTTCCCCGCATTCATCATACACTTTGGCTGTAATTTGTTTTTTACCAAGGAAACGGGTTTTTATGCCTAAAAAACTCCATTCACGCCGTTCCCAATACCCGACAGCATCCGACTTATTTTTGAATTCACGATCATTAACAATCACCTTTAAATTTTGGCCATCGAAAGAAACGGATCCTTTTATTGTTTGGCATTTTGTTGTATCAATCCAATCCTGGCTTTTCGGGATGCTCTTTTTAATCGATTCGACCAGTCCGGTGATATCAGTTTCTTTTTTAACCGTATCACGGTACTTATAATTTGTCGAAACGATGCTTTCAATTCTGGAAAGCTTAATTCCGTCTTTCAAGAGCTTGTTTTTTAGTTCCGAGTTCTGATATTGCAAATGTTCTTTTATCTCGTTGGCGGTTAAAATTTGGGCAGAATAACGCACACTATCAGCAATTCTTACTTGGTGCATATTTTCAGATTGGCGTTTGTTTTCGATTTTCTGAAATTGCCAATCTTTATAGAACCAAATCACACCAACCGATAAGGCTATTACAAATAACAACCTAATATTTTTCAAAACAAATTCAATATTTATCATACCGAAACATTTACAAAAATTACTGTTTTTTTACTTCTGTTTCTTCTCATAACCTGACCGCCGTTACTGTCATTTCCGACAGCCGTATTACCTTCAATTGTTTCAAAAGTATCTGTAGTGATCCATTTTACAAATATTCCGGTGTGGTCGTATCTTCCGTCGCTATTCCAATCAAAAAAAACGATGTCGCCTTCAACGGGACTTGTGGTTGTCATTCCGTTTTTCTTAAAATAAGCGACTGCTGTTTGACAGCCGGCATATCCTTTTGGAAAACCAATTTTTGGCAGCGGGAATCCGGCCTGTGCGTAACACCAAGAAACGAAAATACCGCACCAAGCTACGCCATCAAGACCAAACCATTTTCCATATTTAGTTTTGTTTGAATTAACAGGTTTCTCCACCTGTCCAATTTCTTTTTGGGCAATTCTAATAATCTCGTTCATGACTATTCTACTGTTTCGGGTTCAGATTCTTTTACTTTTACTTCGGGTTCATTCATATAGGTAACAACTGCTTTTACGATTTCGGATATATCATCTTTATTTGTGATGATCTTTCCAGCCAATGCCGTTACATTTTCAATCCTGACTTTATCCTCAGCTTTTTCATAAATGCTTTTTATTTCAATCAAGCAAAGTCCAATCGCTCCAAGTAAGGTAACAAAGGGAAACATTGGTAGTCTGTCATAATGATAATACTTATCCAGATACCATATAGAACTCATTTGCATTGCATCGACAACTGTCAAAGCAAGAAGCACATTGTAATAGCGGGAAATCTTATCAATTGTTCGTCGGTAGCCATACGATGAACGAGCTACACCGTTTGTTTTTGCTTTTCGTACGCCGCTCCATAAATCAGCGACAATAGCGATAAAGACTAAAAAATATAATGCAAATGCGATCCAAAGTGTAACAATAATTTTTTCCATAGTAGGTTTTTGTTTTAGTGGTTTTTATGTTTGTTGTTTAATAAAATCTTGTAATCATTAGATATTTGTTTTCTCTGAATCTCAGTGATTTTTCCACGATTAAAAAAGGCATACGGCACAAAACCAATCCCTATAATCGTTAATCCTACAAAACGGCCGAATGCGCTATATTGGCCTTTTCCTTTGCGTTCATTTCCTTTGGCATACATCCAATCAGCTTTGAATTTTGTTTTAAAATTGGCACCGGCATTGCACGCTAAATAATGGTAATCGTGTAACATCGCATCCAAATCTAAATTTGGTAAATCCTGCAAATCCTTTACTATTGTCGCACCATCAAATTCATTTGGATTTTTACAGAAATAATCGAAAGCACGTTGGTAAATAATGATCTCATAAACACTATATCCTTTCAGTTCCAAAAGACTAAATACTTTATTCCTGCATTGCGATAATACTTCTTTCGATTGCTGAAAATAGGTTGATTTAGATCCTAGCATAATCTATACATTTAATAACATTGGAAATCTTTCGACTACTTCTGGCGAAAACTCCCAATCATTTGGAGTTACTCTATAAATGGTTTTACCACTTGGTAGCAAATTAGTTTTTGTGTCAATCATCAAAGCGATAACTATTTTTAAATACTCTGATTCTTTTCTAGTCATTTCAGAAAAGTTATAAGTAGCTTCTAAATAATTATTCATTTGAGTTAATCTTTCATTATCCCAAAATACAGTTTTAGAGCAATAAGCATTTTTAAGATCATCAGTATCCCAATCGATCACTAAATACTTATCCCCATCTAATTGGGTATTATCTTCTAGACGAACTTCAATTTTGATTATCCCTACTTTTTCGTCTCGGTTTCCGTATGTTATTGGAAATTTTGTTTGTATCATGATTTTTTAATTATTTGCTGTTATTATCCAGTTTGCACCGTTACTTACTACTGTTACATATTTATACTGAGCCGACAAACTATATGAAGATGCTCCATCAATTGTTTGCGAAGATGTCGTGGAAATAGTGATAACTCCTGAACCACTATTTTTTAAAACATAAGTTTTTCCTGCACATCCCACAGCTGTTGGTAATGTTGCTGTAAATGTGCCAGATGTACAATCTATTAAATAATCATTATTTGAAATTATGTAAGTAGCTGACTTATCTAGATAAGGTAATACTATACTCCCTTTTTGTATATCTAAGGCTCTAAAATCAAAAGCTGATGTTAATAAAGGATTACAGTAATACCCCCTTGAAATACCAGCTGATGTTCCCGTTTGATTAATTGTTGGAGTACATTTATAAGAAATATATGTAGAATTAGTATTAATTGTGGGAATCCATGTTAATACATCATTGAAAAAATTTGCGCTTCCAGTTGCTCCTGATCCTGAATTAAGCATATTAAAACCAGTTGTAGTTCTTTGCAAATAGGTACCATTTCCATTATTTCCAAAATTAGTAGCATCTACTGTAGTAGCTCCTAAAGTACCTAAATTTATACTAATACTTGTTGAAAGAGTATTAGTACCTGTTCTCTTAAATCCACTTACATCCGCTTCAACTAACCAAGTATCACTACCTACTTTAGTTAAAAAGAATAGTGTAGGCATATCTGTAGCTAATCCATTAGCCGCTAAGAATGTTATGCCAGAACCTGATATAGTTAAATTTCTGCCTGGATTTTGAACGCCTCCTGGGTTCCAATATACACAAATAGTTGTACCAATAATAAAAGGAACAGATGCATTAGTTGGTACAACAATAGAACCAGTACCTCCGTTATAAGTCATCTGTACAACTTTTTGGGCATCAGTTATTACCAGTGTACGACTACTAGCTGAATCAGTTATAACATTATTTATAGTTGCTACCGCTGATATATCTGAAACCATTGCCACTGTACCATCTTTATCAGGCCATGTCCAAGTTCTAGAAGCTGTTACAGCACTTGCAAAAAATGATGTAAATGTGTTAGCTGCATTTCTAATCCCAAACATTCCAGCTAGAAATGTTTTTACACCTGAAACGGTTTGATCTGTATTGGTAGTCATGTCTCCAGCGTTCCAAGTTGCTTTTTCGGCAGCGGAAACAGACTGATCTATTGCGTTTACTTTTGTTAATTGAGCATCAGTAATTAAATTTTTATCAGTTGTATTTGAAAGGCCTGCTGTTGTTGTTTGATCTCCTGTGTTACTTCCTGATAAAGTAGTAATTCCAAGAATGCTTTTAATTTTCGAAGATGTTAGCCAATCTACTATCCCTTTGATACTAGCAAATAAGGAAGAGGAAGCTTCGTTTCCAGCAATTACATCAGTTTTATTTGAAACCGCTTCTTTCCCGCTTATAGTACCCACCAAAGCCTGTTCAGCATCAGTATAAGCATTAGTATCCGGGTTGCTTTCATATTTTGTTTTAATGCTTGCAGCGGTTTCACCACCTACAGCTACTTTACGCCAAAATCCAACGCCTCCTGTTTGATCATCGGGCGCAATGTCACCGCTGGAGGCCGTTGCATCATAGAAATAATCGCTTAACTCATCTTCCACATAAACCCTTGCTTTGTCGGAAATCGTTGCTTGTGGCAACGCTGAGAGCTGCGCTGTCGTTTGAAGAGGCGGTAAATAATGCGTGGCATCTATACTGGCCAGTTTGTTCTTCTCGGATGTAGAATAATTATTATCGGATAATACCTTGGCGCCGTCCTTGTCTACTTTATTATCTGTGATAGCGAGCGTCTCGGCTTTGGTGTAATAATCAGAAAGATCAGTTGTACCTGAAATTGTAATCACTTTTCCAACACTAGTAATATCTATACCTAATCCACCTATAAGCTGAATCGTATCATCTTTTTGCGTGGCATTGACTACTGAATTATCAGTAATTATGGAAGTAATAGCCTTTTGGTCAGGCGAACTGCTTCCGGCTCCTTGAGCAAGTGAAATGTTATCAATTCTAAATCCTGTAGCATTGGCACCAACCATTACTATTTCAATTCTATCAAAAGAAGAATTGGTGAATGTAAAATCAGCCAAAGGCAGGATTATAGTTTGATAGGTATTTATTGCATTTCGATCAAATCCATAGGTTCCGCTACTGATAGTTACAACAGAACTAATAAGCGTTGTACCGTTATAAAACTTAACTGAAAATTTGCTGCTATTGGAAAAAACAGCCTTTAAATTAATATAAAACTTCAATAACGTATAATCTGCAATTTGATTGATCACACTATCTGTAAATCTCAAATATTGGCCGTTAGTGAACACTCCACAATCTATGTGTTTGGTTCCCTGAAACGGTGTTGCAATTGCATTGAAATTTACAGTTCCGTTATTTGAAATGGCTGTCCACTCAGTATTTTCCAAATAAACATTTTCACTGCTCACTCCTGTTGGAGTAACCGCACCGGCATCGATAAGAACCGTAGTTATGTAAATCTGTGTTTCAGGATCTATTGTTGGGAACGGTGGATTTGGAGCTGCATCACCGTTTATTTGGATGGCTCCAGTAGAATCAACGGCAATAGTATCTAGTCTAGGATCCGTTGGATTTGACGGAATTAATGTCAATTGTTCAGTTGCTCCTGGATACAAAATACCCTGAATGTAATAGTCAGGATAAATCACGTCAAAAACCAATCCAAATCCGGTCCAAATAGCGTATGCTTTTCCAGTGAAATTGGTGTTTAGGCTTTGGATGCTTTCTAAAACGCCGATTCTTTGGTTAAGATCTTGCGAGGTTCCGGGAAAGCCGCCTTTGTCGGTTTTGGTGGCTAAAGCTTCCAATGTCACGGGTTGCTCCGGTTCGCCAATAACCAATTCTGAAGCATCTATTTCAGTAACCAAAATAGTATCGATTGGTATATTTGGCCTTACTGCCAATCCCGCACTTTCGGCACCTGGAACTCTGACAATTTGCCCCAATGTATTAGCCGCTAAAATATCTTTTCTGGTTAATCCGGTTGCAGCGTAAGGAATTGTAATTACAGTATCTGTGAATGTGTTGTAAAAAACACTGTTTATTTGCCACTCGGCCCCAGACGGAACAGTTACTTCATTACCGACTAATGTAATTTCACCAATAGAAACAAGCTGATTGTAGGTGTTGTTATTAATAGCATCTATTATGCCTCTTACTTCAAGGTATTCAGATAATCCGCCTCTCGAAACATGAAACCTAGAATTAGGATCCAAAGTTACTTGCTTTGGCAACTCATCTATTTTTTTTGCATTTTGAATGAATGCATTAATCTGAGCTGTAATAGTTGCTAGTCTTTCAGTTACAAATGTTTGGAAACTCATGATTTATGATGATTTATTTTTACAAATGTAGAAATAAAATTCTTATTTAGAATCATTCTAAATAATAAAACTAACGATTTGAACCTCAATTTTTTGTAAATTTGTAATTATGGGAGCTTTACTTTTTATTATAATTCTTTTCGTATTTTTTGTAGGTGGAGGCTGGCTTATTGGTAAGTCTGTTGGGAATGCTTTGTTTCCTGATGACAGAAGCGAAAGAAATGTTTATATAGATAAATCAGTGCATCATCATTATCATGAGCATAAATCTATAAATGTTATTGACGATGTGACTAAAAAGAGAATATTTCAACTAAAGGAGAGTAAGGATGGGAAATGAAATTGATTTTCTGCTAGATGAAATACGAAGATCTTGTGAATTAGGTGAAGTAGATCAGGTTTTAATATTGTCTAATAATTTAAAAATAATTACTCAATCTGAATCTTTTAGTTTAGAAAGATTGAAAGATGATTCGATAGAAAAATCATTTATTAACAATGATGGGATTTCATATAGCTACATTATTAACAGTCTTGACTTATTAAGCCCTTTAAAAAAAGCCTCTAAAACTAATTAGAGGCTTTTTAATTATGGCGATTTCGCCATAATTAGATATAACTCACAAATCCAGTATCCGTTTGAATTAATCCCGGAACTTCAACTTCACTACCACTGAAATCATTCCATCCAGATGATTGAGAATTGTAAACGCTGCCTGTTTTAATCATTGGAGCTGTCAAAACATATAAATTTGAATCTTCCAAAGGACCTTCTGTATTGAAATCACCATTTTTAACGTATCCTACTCCATTCAAAGTAACTGTTTCATGTGAAAGTGCTTGCATTATCTTTCTCCAAATTTCTTTCGTTACAGGTTCAAAAACAAATTCATCAACTTCATAAAGTTCGGAACTCAATAAAATTGAAGTCGTATCCGTTTTATGGGTTTCGTTTTCCTCATTTACTTTTCCCCTAATGTAGGTGATTGGAATTAGAATTACATTAGTAATTCCAGTTGCATAAAACATATCTGTGTTCGTGGAATTTCTATATCTAATTTCCAATACTTTTTCGTGCTTTACCTTGCACCATATCAACTCGCTTAAATATTCAATTTCAGTGAATCTTGAATCTGTTTTATTGATTCTAACATTGAAATACTGATCAATATAATCTACCATATCTATAGTAAATTCATAAACCTCATAATTGAATCTGTTAAAGATAGTTCCGGTGATAATATTAGTATCTACATCGGTGTAATTATTAGTAAATACGATAACATCAGCATTTTTCGAATCATCATAAACAATATCTTCGATCAAAAACCAAGAAGTAGCAATTTGGATATAGTTCCCAATTTGGGCCCATTCCGGCAAAGCACCATTCAAAACATAGGTTCCGTTTGCAATATTGGTATCATAATCATAAGTGTTTCCAGACAAGAAGTAAACTCCTGTTTTTCCGCTTCCCAGATTATATTTTATCGCGTCTCTCTTATCCTTGATGCCAATGTTGTTTGTTATTTTTAATACAGGAACATCTACCTCGCTTGAATCTGTTTTTACAATTTTAGCCGTGTTTGTTGCATAATTTGATTTGAATTGAGTTGTGACAATATGCGCACTTTGAAACATTTGAATTTCTTTATAGGCCAAACAAGGATCCTTTGCAAATGATTCAAAACTCAATGTGTTTTCATCATTTTTGTAATTTTCGCTATCTCCCCACGTAATTCTGTTTGCGAAACGAAAAGAATTTGATTTTGAAATGTAAGAGTATGGAATGTTAGATCCTGTTGATGGGTTTGGATCTGTTTCAAAGTCATCAATTGTGAATGGTTTTGAAAACGAACATCCTAATTGATCTCTTACATATAACGTGAAATCTCCAGCTGCAAGCCCACTGAAAGTATTTGAAGATTGCCATGTTGCATTATCCAATGAATATTCCAATGTAAGGCCGTCAACATTAACTCCTACCGCAACTACAGTGGCTCCACTTGGACTATTTGTAATTGTTGTGGTAAAATTTGAGGCATTCAGTAAAGCCGGTAATATAATTGATTGGGAAGTCTGTATTCCTGATGAATTCTCAACGATTAAATTTATAGTCTGACCACGTAACCAATCAAATGAAAATGGATTTTCAGTATTAGGATCTATTGAAACGGGGCTTATTACTTTTACAGCTAAGTCATCAGTGGTGATATTTACTTTTACATTTTGACAAGGCGATGTTGTTGCCTCTGTAAAAGATATGTTGGTAATATTTAAAGATGGAGCGGCAGCTTCATTTTCTATTATTACATCAACATCTGCAGTATTGGTATTTAAAACAAATATAGCACCTGGATAATTTGCTTCAATCGTTACGGTACCGGTCCCACTATTCAAAGGACCATTAATAGTTGTAACTGTATATAATGAACTTGAATTAAAATCAAGATTAAAAGCTGTTTTGTAAAAATTTGAAATATATCCCATATAACGATCTGGATGTATTCCGTCTTCGGGTACAAATACAGGAATTGAAACTTGATTGCTTGCAATTCGCGATTCTTTAAATGTTTCCCACATGGAAATACCTAGATAGGATTCTGAAATGCTCAAAACATTATCAACCGCTGGTACACTATTGAAAATTAAAGTTATTTTTGAATTTGCCATGATTTTATCTATTTGCTTTTAATAATTTCCAAGTTCCTTTTCCGTTAGGTTTTAAATTAAAAAGGAATCCTTTTTCTTTTTCGTTTTTTTCATTTGTGAATTCTACAAGGCCGTAGAAGTTTTTTACTTCTTTGCCTAAAATAACTGTTGAACCTTCAACTTGCTGCATGATATCAAAATTAACGATATGCTCAAATTCAATCCATTCCGGGAAGAATCTAGGTTTCATTAATTCAGAATTTATGATGTCTCCATTTTCTGCATATTCCGGCTTTCCAATTAGTTTTGTTTTCAATTGGCTATTAGCCATAGAGCTTCCATATCGTACATAGTCCGTAAGGTATTTTTTTAAACCACCTCCAAACCACCATGAATGACGAATAAGGCAATTGAATGGAGAATATCGCAAATTAGTAGCTGTTTCAGGGCTAAATATACCTGTTGGTTCTTTTTCAAAATCATCCTGCCATTTCCTTTGTTTAAAAATACCAGATAAATCCCTTTTAAGATCAGTTAAAAATATATCATTGTCGTAAGGCGTATCTTCTGTATCATTTAATGATTTTGGCTTACGTCTTGCGAATTCAGGACCATAAGTATCTGTTCTGTATTTTGCAACCTTACTGTATTTTTGAGTTACCTTGGTTATAACAGTGGTGTATGTAGATTTAGTATTTGGTTCGTCAAGTCCGCAAGCTTCTTCATAAGTGCCACCCTGCTCATTTCCGAACTCTAAACCCGAATAATAATATTCTGTAGCAACAGAGCGTTTTACATTTTTTACCTGAAAAGGCAATCTAATAGTTACATTGTTATTGTAAAAAAAACTTAATTCTTCAAGCCTTACGCGTTCTTTGTTTCCAACAGTCTCAATACTTAATCCTACTGGCAAAATACAATCTAAAGAAGAAACGGCCTCTTTAAAAGAAGTAGTTAACGGCTTGAATAGATTTTCAACTTTTGGCTCTTCGCTTGGAATTGGCAATTTATCAAATTGTCTTATCCAAAATCCATGGTAAGCCCCCGTTAGAGATCCCGGTCCGTCAACTGGATAACCCAAATCGGTTCTGCCTAGAAAATCAGAATAAAAAGCATTCTCTTTATTAGTTCCAATAGTAACTAGTCGATCTAAAAAGTCATGATATAAAATTGCTTTAGTAGTTGATTTTTCAAAGAAAGAGTCTTCATCTATATATAATGAAGATTCTATGTTTTCGATCGATGTTTCAAGGTGGGCGCTATGTCCATTTGCACCGTCAAAATTTTGATCAAAAACCAAAGCTAAACTTTCCCCGGCCAACAATGTTATAGTTTCATCAAAAAAAGCACTAAAAGTATTTCCCTGCAACCTATCGTAATTATCATCTGTAAATAATATTCTATGCTCTTTAAAATTTAGATTCGAACCATTATTATAAGTAACCAATCTAAGCCAGAACCTAAAAAAATTGATATCATCAAAATTTAAAAAATTAACCTTGAATTTTATATCGAATTTCAATTTAAGCATCCTGTCTCTATCTGAAATAGCGAAAAACAATAATCCAATTTCCCCGTTGGCATTTCTTTCCCATGAATTATCACCTACAAGCGTACTTGTAACAGGGCTTTGTGCGCTTTCGTGTGATTTGTTCACCAAACTAAATGGAACCGGAGCCGTACTACCTCTTGTTTGTCCATTCGTTTGATTGTATAAATATGATTTATTTTCAACTGCTTTTATATCATACTTAGTTTTAAGAAAAATTCTTCTACCGTCAAATTCAATTGTAATAGGTCTTAATTCTGGGATGCTTTTTCCGTCAATTGTAGTAATTCTGTCAATTTCTACCTGCTCAGATTCTCTTGATTTTAATAATTGCTCAATACCTCCTGAATTAAATTTAATTGAAATTTGATCATTTTCAGTTTCCCATGTTGACAAGTCTAAATATCCGGAGTATGTCAATGTCCATATATCCGTAAGTGGGTGTTTTTCTTCCCTTCTTAGTTTTATTTCTGCATTTATTCCCTCGATATCATAAACTAATTGAATAAAATCTTTTCCGTTGCCAACATATTTAGAAGAATTGGAGAATCTAGAAACAATGCCGTGGTATTGCTCGTGTCTTGCTAATTCTTTTTCATCAGAATGCCATCCTATAGGCTCAGTGGTGATTACTGAGCCTTGGCTTTTGCTACTTAAAATATATCGTACCCTGTCGAAGTATGCCGGATTTATATTTCCCATTATTTTGACCAATTAGTATTACCCATTTTCCATAGGTGATGATTAATATCTATTGTTTTTTGATTGTTTGATGGGAATTTTTGAGATTTAATCGCTTGAGTATTTCTCTTTAATTCGTCAACAATTTCTTTACTGTATTTATCGCTGTATTGATTGGCCTGAAAATCACTAATTCTTTGATTTTCGGCTCTGAATCCATTTAAAATTGATGCTCGTATGTATCTATTGTATGCATCAACAGATTCAAATACTCGGTCATCTTTTTTCAGATGTGTAAGAGTAGGTTTGTTTGGAGTCAAAACAGGGTTTGAACCATCAGCATCAGTAATTACCTCATGTCTAAATCCATCACCAACCCATGCTGTTTCAGCTGGACCACCCTTACGTCCTGTTTTGTATTTTGGTATTGGAGTTGCCAATGCTGCTCCCATCTCAATTGCCCCGATTCCAGCCGCTATAGCTACCCCCCAAAAAGTAGGGGCAGTTGCGGCTGCTGCAGTTATGATTGCCAAAGCAGTTTTTAAGGCAATCTGTGTAATCGTAATTGCTTTCTCGAACTTAGCTTGCTTTTCCTGTTCTTTACGCTTTTTTTTCTCTAATTCGTCACTCTTTTTCTTACGCTCTTGTTCTAACAACTCTTTTTTACGAGCATCATTTCCGGCTAATTCAATTTGCTTATCATAGTATTCATTGATTTTGTTAATTTCATCATCAACTTGTTGTATTTTTTGTTCACTAAAAGCACTAGCTAATTGACCTAAAGCATCAGTCATATCTTGTGATACTCTGGTAATTTGTTCAACCTTTTCTTTGGCGGCTTTAACTTCTTCTTTTTCTCCTTTTTTAAAGGTATCTAAGCCTAGTTCTGTAAGTTTTAGTCTGGCATCGGAAAGTTTTTTTTCTAAATCAAGAATTATTTTATTTGATTTTTCTGAACCATCACTTTGAGCTTTAAAAGCATTTATCTCAGCTTCTAAATTATCAGCTTGCAGTTTGGCAACGGCAATTGCATATTCTTTTTTAATTTCAAAAATACGTTTCTCATGGTCTAAAATAGCAGCTTCCCTATCTTTCAGCTTCATTGATTCCAAGTCTACAGATTCAGCAAATCTTTTATTTTCATTTGCTAATTCTTCATTCATGGCGATTTCATGTTTTTTAACACCTTCTTCTAAATTATCCTGATACTTTTTAAGATCAAACTCGTTTATTTTAGCGATATCCTCAGATGTTTTTTTATTGATGTCAACTATTTTGTTTGCAGCTTCATTGGCGATGAAAGTTTTTTGATTGGCATTTAACTTATCAGCTTCCAAAACAAATTTGTCATAATCCAAAGAATGTTTTTTAGTCAAGTTAGCTAATGCGATTTGTTTCTTTTGGCTTACCTCCAAAGCGGCAATACGCACCTCATCAGTTTGATCTTCATCTTTGGCTATTTCATCATTTATTTTTATGGAACGTTCTAGACGTTGCTTTTGCAATTCATATATAGAATCGTCAAGCTTTTTAGCTCTGGCTAACGCATCTTTTATTTCCTTGTCTGTTAGACCAGTAGTTTCAGGTGTATTAGTAATTTTGGTAGTAGATTTTTTGTTTTTTAATAAAGCACTTCTTGTTTCTGCCTCTTTCAATATTTGATCTCTCTCTGCAATTTCTTTTATCAATCTTTCTTTTTCTAATTTTAAATCTTTTCCGCTTGGTCCAGTTAAGTGAATGGCCCATGTATTATAATTTTTTAAAGCCTTTTGGTTTTTCAAATATTCCTCATATAGAACTTTTCTTTGATTAAATGCAGTTTTTCTAATTGCTTCGATTTGCCCCAACTCATCTTTAGACCCAAAAGACATTGAAAAATTTAATTGACTTTGAAACGTTTTTGAACCTTTAGCCGTACCTTCATTCTCAGCTTTTTTGTTCAATTCATCCCATGAAGTATTCATTCTTATTAATGATTCCAAAGCGTCTTTAGCCCCATCTATCCAGAATTTAAAGAATTCTGAAATAGCTCCAGATCCTTTACCGATAGAAAGAACTAAGCTATCGTAAGTACTTTTAAGTTGTTCTGTTTTACCGTTTACCGTATCCATTCTGATTGCTGCCTGTTCTTCAGCTGTACCAACTTCTTTCATTTGCGAAGTCAGTTCTTTTAGTCGGTCAGTATGTTGAAGAACATTTGTTGCTGCAACTACATTTTCAAGTCCAAAAACCTTTACCATTCCAGCATTATCTTTCAACAGTGGTTTTAGCGTTTCAAGACGTTCCTGTATTGGCTTAGATGTATCACTCAAATCTTTAAATGATATACCTAATGCTTCAATAGCTTCTTTTGCTTTTTTAGGTAGAGCATCCGGAGCTGAAAGTTTCAACAATACATTTCTTAAGGCGGTTCCGGCATCAGCTCCTTTTAGTCCGTTTTCAGCAAGTAACTCAACTAATGCTGTACTTTCTTGAATGCTTATATTTGCAGTTCTGGAAACAGCTCCGAACTTAAGCAAAGCATCCGTTAACTGAGGAATCTCAGCGGAACCAAATTTGGCACCATTGGCCAATGCATCAATAAATAGTTGCGCTTGTTCAGCTCCTGCTCCGAATTGGTTCATTGCATCAGTCAAAGCCGTTGCCGCAGCTGGCAATTCCATTCCGGCCGCTTGAGATAATGTTATTGCCGCATCGGTTACTTGATTCAGTGCTTTTACATTTGATAGTAACTCAGGTTTTGCCGACGCAATTAATTTATAAGCTTCAACAACTGCAATAGCACCTCCCGCAACAGTTTTGCCTAAATCAATTGCGGAATTTTTTAAGAAATCAAGATCTTTACCACTGGCACCGGTTATTGCGCTCAAATCTGCTAATCCTTGTTCAAATGTCTTTATTGTTTTATAAGCATCAGCCAATACAGCTGCGAAAGCAGCGGCACCTGTAGCAACTCCAAAAGCTCCAACTAAATCTTTAAGGCTGTTTTTTAACCCTGTTAAAGTTGGATAATTACCCACGTTTTTGGTAAAATCACCAACAGCTTTATCCGCTTTTTTTACTTTTGCATCTAATGCTTCAAATTCTTTTGTCGCAGCCCTAACCGCTTTTGAAGATTCACCTTCTGCAACTATTAAATCACGTAATTTTATTTTAGCTTCAGCTCTGGCACGACTCAGTTTATCGTAAGCGCCTGTAAGTCCTAAACGATCCAAAGCCTCTTGTTTTATTAACTTATTGGTTTGAGCCAATAAAAGACGTTCCTCAGTTAATTTACGATTGGTAGATTCAGTTGCAAGCTCATTTTTCTTTTTGGTGGAAATTAAAGCCAATTCGAGTTGGTTTTGTTCTTTCCAAACAACTAAAGTTTTATTTGCCTCTTCATTTACCTTTTTTTGGTTTTCTATAAATTCTTTTTGAGTATTGGATGACCTAAGTAAATTATTAGCATTGTTTATAGCCAGAATACCATCGGCAAACTCTTTGTTTTTACCAATAGCCATATCCATTATTTTTGCATATTCAGCACCCCAATTTATCGCATCATCGGTGATTATGTCTTTTTTAGTTATAGTACCTTCTGCCATGGTTATTTGTATTTAGCATTTTGTTTTTCTATGATGGAGATCTTATTTTTTACCTGCTTTTCTAGTGAATAAAACTTCTCAACTGAGATAGTGTAGAAATCAAAATCATAACCCAAAATGGAAGAATAGCCGGCCATTATGTTTACTATTGAACTTGCAGCATCATTTGTATTTTTGGAGTCTACAGGTTCTTTGGGTAGCTGATCCTGAAACATTTTTATTTTAAGGATGATTCCTGCGCTTTCTCTTTCGATACGTTCCAGATCTTCATTGTAGTTTTCAAATCTCAGCTTGTAACCAAATTCAAGCAACATATTGATCAATCCTTGATTTTTATCGAATCTCAAAGCCTCAACAGCACTTTTAATTACAAAATGCTTTTTGTTTAGATATTCGATTTCTTTATACAGGTTGAATACTTTTTTATTATCCTTGGATCCGTATTTTTCTTTGTATTCTTCAAGCAACGGCTCCCATACTTCAATTAGTTCATGAATTGGAGTATCCTCATCATCTGACAATAAACTGATGTTTCCGGTGTCGATAATTTCAACGCAGGTAATCATTGGGAGTTTTCGAAGTGATTTATAAATCATAATCCTAATTCTTTACGGTAGTAATCAATTACGAATGGTTTTAGTTTTGTGTTAATCAATTCTTTTAGGTTTTCATCAGTCAAACCAAATAAACTTGATGAAAGCCAGTTTGGAGAATCAAGGATATCATCTGTTTTTGGATCCGTAGAACCGAAATAAAATGTATCATCCAGAACTGTTACATAAAAAGCATTTAACCAATTTCCGGTATCCTTTCCCGTAAATGGTTCTCCAGCTCCTTTTGCTCCATTGGTAATTATTTCAGTTGCTTTTGAATAATATCCAATTGCTTTTCCGTAGATGTCCTGGCTATCTTCATTGATCTGTTTTTTGTTCATTTCAACCATCATAGCACTCAATGACTTTATGAATTTGAATAGTTCATCTGAAACAGTATTGGCATCGATACGATCACATTTTGCTAATTGAGTATTGAAGTTTGCCATGATTTTTTATAAAAAAAGGCCGTAATAGCGTTACCACTATACGACCTCTTGTTCAATAAGATTGTAATCTATTCTGTTGGAGTTTCCTCCTCTATAACCTCTGTGTTAATAGCTTTTTTAGTAGCTATTTTGAAAGCTTTTTTTAGCTCCACTAAACGTTCTTTTTCTGGAATTCCTTTGAATATCCAAATATTCTCGAATTCAGCCTTAAACTGGTCAAACGTCCTACTATAATTTTCTTCAAACGCTATGCCTCTGTATTTATTCCTAGGCATTTATTAAGGAATAGTGATTGACAAGCCTCCTAAACTTTCGTATGTAGCTTCTGTTTGAACTACAATTCCATTTAGATCTACAACATTTCCGGCAACAAAACCAGTTCCGGTTAATTCATAAACACCATCAGCATCAGCAGGAACAAACGTATGAGTTACGACAACTCCTGCAGCTGTTTTGAAAGTTACGTCAGTATCGGTTAAAGAAGTAACAACATCACCGGCACATCCTGCATCGACTTTAAATTTAACAGATGCGGCAGAAGCACTTACTTGATGAATTCTAACATCGAAAATACCGTTCAATTCAATGTGGCTCCAACTTGGTTTAAGAATAACACCGTTTTGCTCGAATTCTTTGTAATCAGCATATTCCAAAGTAACAGGAGTGTGAGCGGGCTTGTCTGGCATTGCATCAACTCTTTTTCCAACGGTAATAGTAACAAGTTGACCTCTTACTTTTACTCCATCTGGAGTTACTCCTTTTATTTCCTGAGCATCTGTAAACTCATACACTCTCATTTTCTTATTGTGATAAGAAGTCAAAGCGCTGTGAGAACAAAGGCCCAAAAAGCAATTGAATGTTCTGATTTTTTTACCGTTTTTTGTTTTGTATTTTGAATTACCTTCAAAGAAAGTATCTTCAGTATCGGCAACGGCCAACTCTTCGATTTCGTACAAAGGAATGATCTCCTTCGAGTCTCTAGCTGCTTTCCAAGCCGCCAATGATTTCGCTTCTGCAACTGTGTCGAACTCTTGTTCGTCTGTAGCAAGAGCATGACGAATAACAACGCCTTCTAAACATTGTTCGTTTGCGCCTGTATTTCTGTTTGTCGTGCCGTCTTGTGCACACTCTACTATTATCATAGCGTATATTTTTATTGGTTACAATTAAATTGATATTTCAAATCACCATTGATTGAGAATATATGATAAGGCTGCATATCATTCAGTTTTATCTTTTCGATATTGAAATCTTTCAGCACATTTTTCAATCCCTTTTCAATTCCGGTGATCTCTAAGGATCTAATTTTAGATACAAGCTTCATGCATATATCTTGAACTTCTGAATCAGCTCGATATGGCTTTTTGCCAAAAATTTTGTTTAAATTCAGCATAAAAACAATTTTTACTTGAGCTGTAAAAAGCTTCCCGTCGGTACTCTTATGAGTTTCGCTTTCAATAAAGAAAACATTTCCCCCTGGCGCTTTACTATCATCATAATAGACTTCTTTTCGTTCGCTGTTTGAGATATAAACCTCTGGAATAAATGACTTACCATCCTTTGCCAACACTTTCTGGACACGGCCATAAAAATCAACTCCTTCAAAACATAATGATGAACTCAAAACGTTTTGCATTATTAATATTTTGTAGTCGATTCCCTTTGGCGGGTATTGATTGTAATTCATAGTTACCAAACTGGTTTTGAATCAACTATTGCATTAAGCGGAAATATTACTTTCTGTGCTTTGCTGATAGATGATTTAAATTCATTTTTTATTCCACTTGTTACATAATATCCATTGTCATTTCGAACTCCTTCCAATTCTAATTTTAGGTTTTGAAAACTAAGCTTAGAATTTCTTTCTAAAAGATTGCTTCTTGATGATGAAATTAAAAGTTCAAGCATTTTAATAACAATGCAGTATCCGATAGCATTATCAAACAATCTAGGTTTTGAAATGATAACATTTGAATAATCAAACGAATCGTCATAAGACGTATGTTGGTCAAAAATCAATGTCAAAATTTCCTGAACTGATTGTTCGCGAACAGAAGAAAGGAAGCCGTTGAAATCTTCGGCTTCCATATCTATTTCTGAAACTGCAGCATAAACATTCTCAACTGTTACCAATTGGTGAAAAGAGTTAACTTTTCTTTCTGAATCTGCGGTTAGAACCTCCTCATCTAACTCGATTGCAAAATCAGTGTCTAAAGGCTTTTCCCAACCAATTCTGGTATATAGTGATTCTATGCTTTGACTGCTATACATATACTTCTGTTTTTATGCTACGGTTGCTACAACTGTAACTGTATCACTTGCAATTGTTCCTTCAGAATCCGTTGCAGTCAATTTGAATACATAAGTACCAGTGATTAAACCAGTAGCATTTGTACTTAATTCTGATGCAGCAGAGAATCCAGCTGTATTTGGTCCAGAAACTTGAGACCAAAGAACAGAAGCAATTGTTTTACCAGTTGCAGCTGTTGCAGTACCCAATAATGCTTTTGTTGCTGAACTTGCAGTTGTATCTGCTCCGGCGTTAACCGTTGGAATAGCAAGGATTGATTTCAATGTAGTTTCTTTGGCATTACTTAAAGCATTAACCAAATCGATCAACTGTACATCTGTCATCTCAGTTGTTGCAGCTGGTTTAGATTTAACACTATTCAATGCGTTAACCAAATTAACTACTGTAACTGTTGAATCTTCATAGATGGTGATTGTTGAATCATTCTCTGTTTGACCCTCTGTTGGCTGAGCTTCTTCGCAATTCATAATGTAAATTGAATCTACATTATTGATTACCGGTAAAACCAAAGCTTGAGATGAAGTGAATTCTTTGATAGGATCATTTGTATGGTATTTTGAAACCAATATGAAATCATCTACTTTGGAATAATCAACAGCTTTTGAAGCGAATGTTTCTTCAGCTAAACGTCCATAAGTTAAAGTACCTACCATCATTTCAGTTAAGAAGACAACGGCATTTTCGGCCCATGGATTAATTGATTTTCTTTTACCATTTTTCTCAACCATAACTGGACGATCAATGATATGAATTTCAACTCCATAATTTGCAGTTAAAAACTCGTTAGCTTTTACTACCGATGGTACATTTGGAATGTTAGTTCCTGTGAAACCTAATGAAAATGCAAATTCTTGTTTAACCTGAGCGTTAACTTTAAACTTATTCCAAGTGGCAACATCCATTAATATATGCTTGATAACATCACCATTCAAACGAGCTTGACCAGTTATTCTGGAAATATCGTCAATTGGTTTTGCATTTGCATCTGACCAAATAATTGAAGCACCGTATTTGTTTTCATCTGGATGTCCAAAATCAACACGGATTCCGATACCTGGATTATCTTCATCAGTAATTACAATTAATCCACTTGAAAGTGCTTGTAAAAACATTGATTCTAATCTTTCGTAGATACCAGAAATACACTTATCTGAATCGGCAAATAATTTACGCATTACCTCTGCATCCTGACCACCTTGAGCTAATAGAATGTTTAATTCATTCATTGTGGTTTCATTCAAATACAGTTTCATACCAAGCTTTGGAATATCTCCATCCGCTTTACGTAATGAATCTCTTTTTTTAAGAGGTAAGCTTGAATCCATTGAAACGACATCGGCAGAAACAACGTTACCGTTTACGGATAACGATCCCCATTTCAATGTTGGAGAATATTCTTTTCTCAACATCATTTTGTGCCAATAAACTAAAGGATTCTTTGAGCCGTTTAGTTTTTCAATAATCTTTTGAGTGAAAGTTTTAAAGTACTTATCCACCCACGCTGGGAATAATGATTTTTCCATAATTTAAAAATTAGTCTTGAGTGAATAAAATGTGAGTAAGAGCAGTTTTCGCTCCTGAAGGGAATGCTGGCAAATCATAATTGATTGCAGCTTGCTCATTTACATTACCCGCCAACATAACAGAGGCAAATGGTTTTTTAAGCAAAATGGTAGCAATTAAAACACCTTTGTAAGAATGGCCGCCCGGCAAACTTTCGTAATCTCCATCAACTATTTTCAAAGGTTTTAATTTTTTGGTAGCAGTCTCTTCGACGATAACTCTACCAGCTTTCAACACTTCATCAGTAACGCCAGTTACATCTAGTGTTTTACCTCCTGGAATGTCGTGATCTACTTTTATGATAACAACGCTATCCATAGTAGTATCTACTTCAATTGGGGTATTGTTTAAATTTGCGGTTGTATCCGACATAATTTTTTACTTTTTGATTAATAATCGATTTACATTGAATCAACAATATCACCAACTAACTTTTCGTCAACTGCATTACTTGGAAGACCTTGACCGGCTCCAGGTGCATATTGATTTGCATCAGCAGTTGTTTGAATCATTTTAGAAAACAAGCCTTCAAGTCCAGTTATCTGTTCTTCGAATGGTGTTTCTGACTCTAATTCAACATTTTTCAACATAAAGCCTTTAGTTTCATCATCCAGTTTTTTAAAAACTTCTGATTTTTCAAGCAATGATTTTGCTTGCTCTAATTTGCTTTGTTTGACATTTCCAGATTTGATGTTGTCTAAGTCAGATTTTAATTCTCCGAATTTTTTTAACATAGTTTTTTCAAACGCTGTCATACCTTCGGTTTCAACTTCTTCTTCCTCTTCCTCTTTTGATGGACTAGGCTTTTTCTTTGCTGCAAGTTCTTCCGCTTTCTTTTTTTCTGCTTCAAGAGTGCGAGTTCTATCGTCCCCCTTTGCAATATCTTCAATGCTTAACACATCGTTGAAATCGTTAATTACTGCATCAATAGCCGTTTCATCAGCATCATCTGCTGGTTTTTTTGCAAGTTTATCCGCAATTGCGTCTAGCCTTTGTAGTGATAAGTTAGCCTTAGGGAATAATGCCTTAAGTCTTGCAATCACTTTTTGTTTTTCTACTGCCATAGTTGTGAGTATTTGTTTCTTAATAATTTAGATAACAAATGTAATAAAAAATAATTATTATTTAGAATCATTCTAAATAAGAAATTTAAACATAAAAAAACCACTCGGTTAGGAGTGGTTAAAATTTGCAAGTTATATGATAGATAATCCTTTTTTTTAAAAGTAGTCTCCTAACCTCGGAAGACATAAAACGTGCAAATTATAATTTTAAACTGCTGTAGGCACCACATTAGTAACTTTATTTTCCTCTTCAATCAATGCTAATTCAGCATCAACATCATCAACTAAATCCAAAATTCCAATTGCTGTTTTTTGACTCATTACTGATTTACCCCCAGTTGCTGTTGTAACAGTAGTAACTGTTTCAGCAATATCAGATGGAAGTATTGAATTGAATTGGATATCGTAATAAAGTGATTGTCCTAATTTTGCCAATGCTGTGTTAGTTGTTTTGGTAACTCCTGAAATAATAATATTCAAACATCTTTCAATGAAAGTACGTGTTTCAGATTGCTTTAATGATGCTTTTATGTCGGTTGCCAGGAACATCAACTTCACTGTTTTTTCAGCAACATTACCCAATGATTTCAATTTTTCAAGAGATAGGTTTGGAACTCCGGATCCGTAAGCAATATAATCTTCAAGTTTATCCATTTCGAGTTTATTTGCTTCTGGAGCGGTTTTTGCTTCCAGAAAATAAACCTTTCCTTTTACTTCTTTTTTGGTTTCAGGATCTATCTGAATTGGAATATTGAAAACCTTTCCACTTTCTTCTTTGTTTGGCATTCCTTTAACTACACCTTCAGTTACTAAAATAGGATGGCCGGAATAATCATTTGCATCACCTAATTTTGAAATAGAAATCTCATTTCTGTCTATTGGAGATTTAACAGTGTACCATTGTGGCTCTGATTGTGAGTCATAAACAACTGGAATTCTATCAAAACCATGGGCTAACGGGTTACCAACATAAGACATAGTTCCGTTAAAATCATTTAGGTAATATTGTTTTTCAGCATCCCAAATTTGAACATGATTTACATCTTTTGTGCCTATTTTATTTTTGTATTCCCACATAAAAGCGATCATATTTCCACTTCCATCAAAATAAGGCGACATAACACCTTTGGTATTGTCCAAAACTTTGACTTTTATTTCTTTCACTTGTGGTTTCATTTTTAAGAATACCAACACTTTATTTAACAAAGATGTTTCACCACTATCTGTAATATAAAACTGCATTGCAACCTGAGTTTGAGAAAGCTTTATAATGGTTGAATCCAGCAGTTTTGAATCAATTCTATTTACTCTCCAAATTTGTTTAATCAATTTGGCCAAATCATTATTTTCAGATGGAATAAGTGTAACCGGTTTTGCAATAATGAAAGCCGAAAGTGTTTCAACAATGTTTTGGGCATGGTTTAGAAATATTTTAACCATTTTTGCTTTTCCTCCAGATTGCAAATTCTTATCAATTTGAATCTTTTCAAGTTGGCCATCTCTTTGGTTCCTGTCAAAATCCCTGTATTCTTTGATATATTTTTCAATAGTAGAAGTATCTTTTGATTGGCTTTTAATCAATAAAATTGCCTTTTTAGGATCCGACAACAATAATTTTAATAACTCTTCCATGGTATGTTTTATTAATAGTTTAAGTTTTTGATTTCCTCTTCTGTCATTTCGTAAACAACTTCTTTTGGTTTGTTTAAGTACAATAAATAATCATCTCGGAACGCTGTGCAAATTAGATAATCAAATAAATCAGTAAAGTGTCCCACCTTTTGAAAACGAGCTTTTGTTTTAGGATCCGTTTCCATTTCTTTTAACTTAGAACCGTCCGGAGCTTCCTTAAGTGAAACAAAGTCAGTGATAGTTTTTTTGCAATTCTCTCCAATTGTTACGCTTATTCCGTTTAACTCAACTTCCAAAACAGTGTTAATCCAGTTACCTCTCATTACAACACTTGGATTAGAGCTTAAAACTCTATTTACAGGTTTGAATTCTTTCAAATAATCCATTATAATGGAGTAAAAATTATATCCTTTTTCAAGCTTTGTATCTTGTTTATTTGCCGTGGCATCGCCATAAATAAACATTCCAGATCCATGATTTTTATATTTCCTTATTATTTCATAACAAACTGCTTTTACTGTGTTATTTGGCGTGACTCCAGCTATTTCATCAATCATCCTGATGTCTTTACCTTCAATTTGAAATATTCCACAAGGCAAATAAGGATTCACATTATCATCCCAGCTTATATGAAGAGGTAAATCAGGATTATAAGTTGTATGCTTAACATGGACATTGATTTCAAATTCTTTATAAAACTCACCACCTGTTTTTATTTGAATATCCCAATTCCCTTCAACATAAACCATGTATTCGAATTTTGGCATATTATTCAAACTTTCCAGATAAGCTGCAGATAAGTTAGATTTACCATTTTCATCTACATTATCAGTAATTTTTGCTGGAATGTAAAGCCATTTAACAGGCAATGTTCCGTTTTTCCACCTGTCATACACAAGATCTTTAAACCATCCAAATGTAGGATTACAAGTTGCCATTATTAATGGATTTGGTTGATTATCTGTGTGAGGTATTACCCAGCTTCCGGCTCTTTCAAAAGCTTTGTTTAATGTTTGTTGCTGGCATTCATTTATTTCCTCAAAAAGAAAACCATTAACCTCCAAACCCTTCATCCAGTCTAAATCCTTGTCCTGAGAATAATTTTCAGATTTAAATAAAATAACAGATCCGTTTGGATGTGTATATTCGTAAGGAGATTGTCTCAATACTCCACTAGGCTCAATCTTTTTAAATGATGGTATCGTAGTGGTTCTTATCTTCTCCATGTCCTCACGAATCACACACCATCTGGAGCCAGGATAAACAGTACACAATATCAAAAGTCCGGTAAGTCCCCAAACAGACTTTCCCCCACGAATTGCGCCACCAAATGTGATAAAATTGTATTTTTCACTTTCAACGGCTTGCATTGCCTCTGATTGTTTAGGCGAAAGATTCATTATACTTCAATCTCCTTTCCTCCCCAAATAATCTTGGTTTTTACAATAGGCGTTTTTTGGGCATTGTCTTTTTCATAACCGCCTAGATGTTTCATCAGTTTTTCAACTGCTTGCATTTTGTCAAACACCTTTACTTTTTTTACTTGGCCAATTGATTCGTTTCTAACTCTGATTTCATCTGTTTCCAATTGAGCAATCATCAATCTAGCTTTTTTAGGAATTGAATGAATGTTTTTTAAGTTGCCATTAGAATCGTAAAGATCTGCAACATCAAACCTCAACATGTCAGAAAGAGTATTTACAATCTCTGAAATAGTTGCTTTGTTGTCTACTTGAATTTCAGATCTCAAAAATTCAATCCTTGCCGTAATCTTGCCGTTATTAAATAATTCAAAAGCTTTTCTATTTATAGATTCAGCTTTCATATTTTTAGCCGAATAAGCCTCACGATAAGCCGCTGATTTATCCCCCAAACGTATGTACGCCTGACAGAATGCTTCTTGTTTTATGGTGAGGTTATTTGACTTCATAAAATATTTATTTTTGCTTAATAAAAACAGTTTTTTTACAATATAACCAAACCGGAGGTTGAGTTTTTCCTGAAAGAACACCAAGCCAAATATGACCATGAAATAAGAATTTTAATCTTTCCCAAAAATGGAACAGTCCATAATGAAATACAGGTGTTTGTATTTTCATCTTGAAAAATATGTAACGATCCACATTCTTCATCTGTCATTGATGATGGCTTTTTTAACTCTACAGTTGCTTCTTTGAATTTTAATGGCTTCATCTTATTGATATTTACGTTTAACTCCGGACATTTTTAAAGCAGCTCTTTCGATTGCTCTTTTTTGCTTTCTGGTCAAAGAAGGCTTAAATGCAGGTATAGCATCGTTTTCTCGAATTCTTTCTGATTTTTCTTCTCTCATGGATTATATCTTTCTAAAATTATTTTTTGGATTTGAAATGAATTTGCTTTTAGGCTCTTCATAAATAGCCATCGAATTAATTTTTGTAGCTAACAAAGCAATATCATCCATGCTTTTTTTTGCATTAACATTGGCCAAACTAGCTTCTTCAAATGCTAATTGAAGATTACCGAAACCAACTACTGTCGCCTCTATTCCTATTTTGCTTAAAACGGCTTTAATAGCTTCGTTTTTACTGTGACTACGCCCTCCAATTATAAGAACATGTGCCATTAGTTTACTTTTATATGTCCGATACTGATTAAATGCTTGATTTCGTTTTCAACATCTTTTCTTTTACGGCTGCTCAATTTGCTTTTCTTTTCCTGGATTAATCTAAACTGATAAATCAAATCGTTATATTCTTGAATACGTTTTTCAGTTCTGGCTTTTATTACTTTTTTATGCAATAACCGAAGCAGCAACCATCTTTTGATTTTCAATGTTGTTTTGTTGATGATATTCATTAGAAAATAATTTTAGTTTGAGATAATTCGAAGTCGTGGTGATGTGAAATATCTAATCCGGATTGAACCATATAAATAACATCATGCTTTCGGATGTGTATTTCAATTATCATCCTTGGATGTTGCTCAATATCATGTTTTAAATACACAATATCTTCTATGTTAAAGTTGTTTGCAATTGTCATTGTACTTAAGCAAATGATTCAATAAAAACATCTTCCTCTTTTAATACAATTTTCAAAGAATCGTGTTCTTGAGTTTCGGCAAAATCAAGAACTGCATATCCAATAAGTGTTGGGTCTACTGTTTCTTTTCCGTCAACGAATACGCGGCCATTTACAATTTCAATCATGATCTTTTGTTGATTTTGTTATTTAATTTGAAATAAAAGCAGTTCACATCTGGTTTTTTATAGAGTAGTTTTCAAGAAAAATTCAAAACTCTACCACTCAACGCTACACGGTCCAGATTATCTACGTTCTATTGGATAGTTACCCGAAAAATCCCCATTAATTCACGTATCCTGTAATGATTTAACGAGCCTTATTAAACCCGAATGGTTCCAAGTGAGGTCTTATCCTCTTGAACTGCTTTTATGTTTCAAAATTTATTTTGTGACCACTCATGTTAAATAACACAATCGCCTTTACGCAGCTACGGTTTTTCTTGCTCGTGGTCACTTGTTTTTTATTATTGTAGCAGTATCAGGACTCGAACCTGAATGAGAGTAGTCCGCTTATTTTCAGCTTGTTTAACCTCTCTTATGTGAACTCATTTACGGGCAATTACGTTGCTTTGAACTACCGTCAGCGTCTACCATTCCGCCATACTGCTATATTTCTGCGGACAACCTATCTTATTGTACTTCTAAGAAAATTTACTTTTGATATTCGCGAAATACCAATCATAAATCTTTCGGTTGTCCTTCTCTCTGGTTGTTGTGGAACTAACAAGATTCGAACTTGTGCGGTCGGATTTTCAGTCCGATGCTCTACCTGGTGAGCTATAATTCCTTTTTGCACATTATAAAATTTTGGTCTGATAAAAGTCATGTGCTGTCTAAACTTTGCAATATTTCCACCAGTATCTAAAGAGAGCGAATCATCTTTTGTTTCCATAATATTAAAGCATAAACTCTTTTGAATTAAAGGCCGAACTGGTCTCATTTTTATTGAATAATAAATATTCACTGGTTTATTCCAGATGGCTAGATACTAACCAGTACTACATCGATGCGCTTGTGGAGAAGAAAGGATTCGAACCTTTAACCTTTGTACTAGGATAAATAAACCTAGAGCGTTCGCTATTTCCTATTAAGATGCTTGTCAACGCCACGTTTACCATTTCGTCACTTCCCCATTTAAAAAAGCCGTTCATTTACTGAAAGGCTTTTGATATATTGAATTGACTTTTTAGCAGTCTGATCTAATCCTAAAATTTTGGTTTCGTAAGTTGTGGATGAAAGCAATGCTATAATTATGAAGCAACTTCTCTTTGTAGTGTATCGAAGTATAACTTAATCCAAGAGAACTAAAACCGACATCTTCAACAATAAATGCTACTGTTTTTAATTCTTTGGTCGCCTTAATAGGCAATCCATGATATTCAAAAGATTGAAATGCATTTACATTAAAAATTTGAAAATCATTTACTACACTTACAGCATCAATAGTGAAAGTAACTTCAGGATAGAATACTGTTTTTTGCTTTTCCTCCAGCTTGGCAGTAGTTGTTGCCGTGGCCGTAAAAGCCATCATCCCGATGACTGATAAAATGAGAATTTTGACTTGTTTCATAGAACACAAATATAATACTTTTTATAATTAACTAATAAAATATATTAATAAATAATACATTTTATTACAACTTTTACAGACTGAATTACAGTAAATTATTTTGTATCCAGCCCGTGGAGTAAGTTGACTCAGGTATTGATTTTGCTAGGATTAAAATTTTTACTTATTTGCCGAAAGTGCGTTCAAAATCGATATTTAATTCACAACTGTTTCTTCTTGAAATTTCAATTTCATTTGATTCTAAAGCTTTCATAATATCGGAAGCATCTTTTTTCAAAGTTTCCTTTTCAATTCCATAACCAAATGAGTTATGAGGCCCTTTCACATTGTTGTTGAAATCTAAAATAGAATAGATCAGACTGTATTTCAAATCTTCGAATGCTTCTGTAAAAGTGCAATACCCACCCATTTCAACTTTATGCTTCAAAATATCGGCATCGTGTCGCCTATGAATTGGCCTTGTAACGATTGCATAATTCTTATTGACTTTTGCTACTGTCATTGGAAGTTTTTCTCCAATAAAAAACACTTTTTGTTCTTGTTTTAATTTCTGATTTTGCATGATTATTTATTATTAGTGATTTAATTTTTGGTATAATTCTCTATGATAGCTATAATACATCTTATTGAAAAGCTTTTTTACTTCAAGTTTATCTTTATGCAAAAACTTACCATCTTTTACTTTGGTGACATTCAAATTTTCATCTACGTACAATAGACCGGCATATTCAGGAACTTCTTCTTTGGATATTAATCCGGTCGGAACAGCATAAAAAAACTTGTTTGGAAGCAGCTTATTATCATGTGAAAAAAATTCAATTTTAGATGATGTTACCGCATAAAAATCGACAATCATTGTTTCTGTTGATATTAATTCTCGTGAAGAATTGTAGCTTCTTGATCTTTGTGGATACTCACTTGAAATTATTAATTCAGGAAATTCTTTGCAAAAATCCCAGCTTAAATTTCTTGAAATTGAAACACCTTGTTTTCTTAAAAACAAATTACTCTTAATCTCATTTCCTTTATGGATAGTGTGTTTTTCTTTTTTGAAGTCAGCTTTGAAATCTGAGCGGCTAATTTTTATTTCAACCTCATAGCAGAAACCAGATGGTAAAAAACTTAACCAGTCACTTTCATTATTAAAATAGTAAACATTTGTAAATTTATATTCATGTGAACCAAATGCCTTTAAAAGTGCTTTCTGTATTAATTTTTCAGTCATGGTATTGATTATTTGTATTTGCACACTTTTCACAACAGTTGTAATCTATTTGACTAAACTTATTGAATTCCGCCTGACAATTAATACAATATTCCTGTTCACATCTTTCGCAAATGTGCATTTCTTCGTCAGTTTCTTTATTAGTACAACAGCTACATTCTATCAAATCCCTAAATTCCCAAAAAGAAAGCTTTCCTTTTACGTTTAGGATTGGTTTGTCATAAAGTACAGGATTAGCAAGTACCCAGTTATAGATTGGTTTTTCGCTTAGAACAAATACACCGTCACCGACATATCTACCCTCTGTTTTTTCAGCCCAAATACTATGATGATTTACAACACAATCTATGATTTCAACTTCACCGATGATTGCAGATGTTGGAAAGTCAAAATCTAAATTGGTTTTATTTCTAAGATCTTCAACTTGATTTTTACTTAACAAGCTTAACATTTCTTTTGTTTTGGAAGAAGCATGGATATACACCCTTCCACGAAAGTGAGTTTTCCATGTTCGGTTTTCGATGTCTTTGATACCATGAGCGATTAAACTCGCCCATGGCTGTTTTATGGATAGTGCTTTCATTGTTTACTTTAAATGATTAATTACTCCATTCTTATCGGGATTACCCCATTTACGAGATTTATTTATTTCCATCTTTTCATCGATCGCATTACAAATGTCTTCATAGCTCATTCCATCAGAAGCAGCTGCTCCAAAAAGAAGAATAAAACAATCTGCAAATTCTAGTTTTTTTGCAGGACTATCATTTTTTAAATCTTTTCTCAATTCTTTAACCTCTTGCTTTAAATGAGCTGTTTTAGATAATGCTGTTGCTTGTCCAAATGTTTCATTTTGCCATTTTGATATGGTTTCAAATTGTAACTTTTTCATAATTTATTTTTTGTGATTGAAATATTTATGATTTGATCTTCATTGTAGAAATTACCTTGGCAAAGCTTGGCAATAGCTGATTGAATATTCTTTGCAATAACTGGAATTTGATCAACTCCTTTTTCTTGCTCGGAATCTAAGTGAAGTGTAAAAACGTATTTTTTCATATTACCTGTTTTTTAGGTTTTCAATAAACTCTTCGACTTCAATTCTGTCGCTTAGAGTTTCAATTTTTATAAGAGCATAATCCCCAGATTTTGGCGGTATATATGATTCATCATCTTGATTTTTATCACGTACAAGGCTAAAATCAGTTACACCATATTTTTGATTTGTAATTCTTACTATTTGTAATTCCATTTTAAAAAAGTGTTAATTGTTCGTTGCTTGATTTTGGTTCTATGATTTCGATTAAGTGCGGGAACATTTCCATGTATTTTTTCATGTACTCCAATGGAGTTTGGTCCACAACTTGTAAATCGATAAATTTTTTTTTGAATTTAACCACCGGAATTTCTTCTCCGGTGGATTTTACTGCTATTAAAGTACTGTCAATTCGTTTGTAGAAATAACAATCATCAACATGAGGGATCATGGTTTTAAAATATTATGCATTTCGCACACATACGCTAATTGACTTTCAAAATTGGGATATTGGAAGAATTCAGATTCGTACAATTCAAAATGATGGTGTTGCATCAATTGAATATATTCTTCCCTGATTGCTTCTTGAAAAGCTTCGTCAGTAACTCCGTATCCATCATCATGGTCAAACATTTTTAGTTTAGATGCTATTTCTTCACAATGAATGTGATTTTTCCATGTGTAGGTGTCACCATCCTGAACGCAAAAAGAGTTTGTGTAAACAGTTCCTTTTTCAATTTTACAAGCACACCAGTCACATATATGATCTTTTCTAGCTTTTGGCTTTGTTACGCTTATGATTTCCATGAAATACTAATTTATCATTACCGGCATTACCAGCATGGTTGTGTTTTCATTATCGTCTTCGCCCGAAAGCGGTGTTATAATACCTGCTCTGGTAGGTGCAGACATAGCTATTTTCACCTTATCAGAAGTTAGGTTCGAAAGCATTTCAGATAAGAATCTAGAATTGAATCCAATCTTTAAATCTTCACCGTCACCAATACAGGTCAAGTTCTCAACACCTTTGGAATTATAATCTTTATCTTCGGCAAGAATGGTAAGCGAATTTCCTTTTTTGTCTATAATCACCTGATGGGTCATACGGTTCGAAAAAATTGAAATCCTTTTCAAACTGGCCAACAATTCTGTTCGGCTAATTTCCAATGTGTTTGGATTTTCTTTTGGAATTACATTTTCGTAAGGCGGGTATTTGGCATCGATCAAACGACACATCAAAACGGTATCGTCAAAAACAAATGAAACATTCGTTTCGTTGAATCCAATTTTAACATCAGAATCTTTTCCGGTCAAGGCACCAATCAAAACCATAATCGGCTTTTTTGGAATGATAAACTGATGCTCGTTTTCTGATTTAATGTCATTTCTGGTATATTTTACCAACTTATTTGCATCAGTTGCCACAAATACCAAGCTATCTTTTTTGAAGTCCAGACAAACACCAGTCAACATCATTCTTAAATCATCAGTTCCGGTAGCAAACATTGTTTTGGTGAATGCTTTATTTAGAACATGTGCTGCAACCGAGAGTGAATTCTTTTCTTCAAATGATGGTGTTTTAGGAAATTCGTTGGCATTGTCAATTGCCATTTTGTAGTTTCCGGAAAGTGAAGCAATTTCCAATTCTTTTTCTGAAATTCTAAGAGTTAAAACCTCGTTTGGCAATGACTTTACCATTTCCATAAAAATATCGGATGCAACGGCAAAAGCGCCATCTTCACTGCATTGGCATTCGACTTTGATTTCAAGCGTTACATCCAAGTCACTGGCAACAACCGTCAGTTTCTTTTCGACTACCCGAAACAAAAAGCAGGTTATAATTGGCATTGGCGTTGAGCTTGGAATTACTTTTTTTAAGACATTTAGGTTTTTAGCCAATGTTTGGCTTTCGATAATGATTTCCATAAAAATTTATATTTGTTGGTTTTTAATTTTTAAGCGAACAGATCTAGTTGAACTGCTTTTTTTCCTGTTAATTCATCTAAGTAATTTTGGACTTGTTTTACTATACTTAGCGAATAAGATTCATTATAATTTCCGCAAGAATCTCTTTTATGAAGCCTTTCTCTTTGGTCGTTGTGTTGAGAAATTAATTTTTTCAATCCCTCAATTATTGCCATTTCTCTTGTTTCTAATACTTCACCCCAAATAGATGCAGATCCGCTACCTCCAGAAGATCCTGTACAATATTCAGTGCCAAAAGTCCACTTGTTATTTAAACCTCTTGCGATATCAATCGAATTAAAAGAGACTGTTTGTCCTTTAGCGTAGAATTGTATTGTTTCTTTATCTAGCAGCTTAATTCGATCAGTCCAACCATGTTCATTAATAACAAATTCAGAAAAACCAAAAAGCAATCCTCTTTCAAAGTGTCGTTTATTTGTCAACATTTTATTTGGATTTTCTCCAAAAGATTCAATATGATCTACATATTCTTTGTTTCCGATTCTTAAAGCATTTAGATACACTGCTAATTCGTGTCTTTCATTTTTAGAATTAAACCCTCCTGATTGTTGCATGTAAGCTAACTTTTCATACTTTGATAATGATTTGTAATCTTTCATAATTATGCACTTTCAGCTTCCATAAAATCAAACAAACTCGGAACATTGATTTTGTACTCGATAGATTTCAGGTAGAAAAGACCATCATCGTAATAATCTGGATTCAATTCTGCAGTTATTGCTTTTCGGCCCATTTCAAGTGCTTTGTAAGCTGTTGAGAATAAACCGCCAAATGGATCATCTATACGGTCGCCTTTCATTGTGAAACGGTTAATCAATCTTTCTATGATATCCAGTTGCAGCGGGCAAATATGTTTTTCCTTTTTTCGATTGGTCTGATTGGCGTTTAGCGTGTTCATTCGGTTTACATCGGTCCAAACCATATCCGTTGGTGAAGTTGGCGGGATAGTCATAAACAAACGGCTTAACTTTCCTGCTTGCTCCAAATCTTGACAAACTCTCAAATGTTCTTGGAAATTGTAAACACTTTCTTTGTCATGTTTTCTCCAAGCGTTGAAAACAGTTTTCATGTCTGCATTTTTCAATTCATCGTAGTTCATAAACCTGTCGCCGGATGATTTCCAATAGGCATGGGCATCGAGCTGCCAGTTGTCAATTGGATATTCTTCTTTTGTTTTTACACAAGGTTCATCAGCGTAAGCGTTATTCATTTCGCTTGGACGTTTTCTGAAAAGCAAAACATACTCAGGAAGTCCAACACCCATTTTGGTAGCATCTTTGCACTGCTCGGACCAGCCTAAACGATAGGTTTGATTGTTTTCCCGAACCACATCGGTTGTAACAGTGATTTTTCCAACCAGATAAAATCTATTTGAATAGTCTTTTTCAAGTTCTTGTTTTTCAATATTTAGTTTTGCTACATGATTTTTTATCACATCAAAAGCTGGATGATTTTCATCTTTTTTGAATTGTTTTAAAAGCGGAAGAAAATCATTTATCCTACATTTTACATTCTGCAATTCAATCTTAACATGTTCTTTAGTGAAGTGCGCTACTGTTTTACCTGAAAAATCATCAATTGTAGTAAACGAAGTTCCATTTTGGTACGAATAACGTATCCTGTCTTTTACGTGAATGGCTGCAATTTTGCCAGGCTTCAATGTTCGGAGCAAATTAGGCGTTAGGTAATCCATTTGTTTGAAGAATTCTTCATTTCCGTTGTTGTGTCCAAAATCATTGTAGTTGTCTGAGTATTCGTAATGATCACCAAAAGGAATTGAAGTCAGAATCATATCGGTTGAATTATCTTCCATTTCCTCATGTATTTTTACGGTATCTTCATTAAAAACCTCAGCACCTCCAATTATGGCACTTCTTCTGTTTTCAAAAATTTGTCTTTTCATATCTGCAGTTATTTTATCAGTGTTAAGCCCGAATTCGCGAACTATGTTGATCATTTCGGTTTGGAGTTCAATATGATTTCTCCATTTTTCTTTAAGCGTTTTAAGCACTTCTACTTCATTATTTGTGTAAATGGCATATACATTTACCTCTTCGGTCTGTTTGAAGCGATAACAGCGGTGAATGGCTTGAATGAAGTCGTTAAATTTGTAATCTATGCCCACAAAAATCATATTATGACAATGTGTTTGGAAATTACAGCCTGATCCTGCTATTTTGGGTTTGGTATTCAGGATCTGAAACTTTGAGTGTTTGAAATCAATCAACAGCTTTTCTTTTTCCAAATTGGTTTGGGAACCGTAAACAGACCTTAAGTCAATGAAAGAATCTTCTTTGAATTTCTTTTCAATGGCCATTCTTTCGGCTTCGAGGTGGCTCCAAAGAATCCAGTTGCTTTCTGGGGCTTTTTCCTGAACAATATCAAAAGCCTTTTGAACTCGAATATCGATTGTAGATGATTTTTCGCGGGAAGTATCGATCAAAGATTTTGTAGTGTCTTTGAACAAAACAATTTTACCTTCTTTGTTGGTAACCACTCCGGTTGGCGTGTTATCGATTTCAACTTCATGGAAGTTTAATTTTGGCAGATTGTAACCCGTATCATCATAACCGAGATCCGAAGGTTTGTTGATGAAAACCGCCCAGGAAGAAACCCATTTCCAGAATTCCTCTTTTTTGTTTTCGTACAGTGTAAGATGGCCGGCCTTGGTAGAATCTCTTTGAAAGAACCTAGTCAATGCGTGACCGCGGTCAATTACCCCCAGATAATCTGCATAATTCAGAATCTCAATGAAATCGTTTGGCGTAGGAGTTGCCGTTGCCACAAATCGATAATTGATTTTGGCGAAATGCTTTAAAACATAATTTGTGGTTTCGGTTTTTAGATTTCTAAGAATAGAAGCTTCGTCGAAAGAAACACCTCCAAAATAATCGGGATCGATATCTCCTTTGCGAACTCTTTCGTAATTGGTTACGTAAATTGCCAGTTCAGAAGTTTCAACCTCATCAGTATCCGTGATATACTTTATCGGGAACTTTGCGCCCAACAACTCATTATCATCGCGAAACTCTCCAACAACGCCCAAAGGCATACAAATCAAAAAAGGCTTTCCGGTGAGTTCAATTATCAATCTTGCGATTTCCAACTGCATCAATGTTTTTCCGAGGCCAAAGCTGGCGAAAATTGCCCTGCGCCCGCCGGCAATCGCCCAATGAATAATGTCTTTTTGGTGTGGTAAAGCGATTGGATTTATTTGTGATTTGTCGATCTCAGAACCGAATGTTCCGGCTACAACAATCTTATCTTCTAAAAATTCTTTATACGGTTTGATCATAGTTGGATTTATTTTAAAATTTTCATGCTGTATCTCGTTGAGTTAAGACATTAAAAATCTGATCACTTCGTTTTATTGAAGCGATATTGGGTTGAATAAATTAGAATGTAAAAGGGAAAATAGAACTATCTACCCCAGATAAGCATCAAAGCATCCCGTTGTTCCTGATTGGTTCGGGTGTTGATTCCGGTAATTTTTTTGAAGTAATCACTGGAAGTTTTTGAGGATTTTGGCTTTATTTTTTGATACGGTATTTTTAAATACTCGCACATTTCTATGATTTTTTTGGCGGTTTCGTGATTCGCCCCGATTCGTTCGCCAATTTTTGAATTCAACGCGTGGGAGCCTGCAAATTTTAAATGCCTATTACCGCCATTCAAAAAACCACATTCCACATAAACCTCCGGCTTTACTTCTTTTTCTTTATAAAACCTCAACTCTTCAAAAAGTTCAAAAAAAGTAAGATTTGAAAGCTTCAATTGGTTTCCGTTGATCATTGCAAATCCGCTTTTGTCAACGTCAGGGTCAATTCCTATCAGTATTTTACTCATACCTTAATCGATTAAAAAAATACCACGTTTGTACAATTCATAAACAATCTCAGCCTCAAAATAAGCATCATCGGCTCCACGGTGTTTTTCGACATAACCTACATCACCAAAAAAATGTAGATGAGCTTCTTCAACTTTTGGCCACTTATATCCGCCTCTTGGATTTGGTAATTTGCAGATATCAGTTGAAAGTTTCATTGGACATGGCAACTTTTTAGGAAAAACAAAACCCCTGTTTTCAAGAAAACTAAAATCAAAAGCATTGTTGAAAGCGGTTGCGCCCAAAGGATAATCGTTTAATATTTTTTGAATCCTTTTTCGCTTATTTTCCAAACTTGCCGAATATTTAATCATTTTGGTGGTTAAATCGGAATTTTGAATAATCCAAGATTTTTCTACTTCTTCCAAGGTAATTCCATCTTCATGGCAAACTTCACTAAACAGAATTTCCCTGTTCCCATCGTTTAAGTCCAATTCGACAATACCCACCTCAACAATTTTACCTCCTTGCTGTAAGAAACCTGTAGTTTCGATATCTAATACTAAAATTTTGCTCATTCTAAACTGTTTTAAAATTCATTTTACTTTGTTTGGTTTCGTAATACATGGGGACTTCCTTTACTAATTCGCTAACCGACATACACTTAATTTTATCAAGCCTTTCGTTAATTTTAACCATTTCATTGGATAGTTTTAAGAAAGAATCCCGAGGGCAATATGGCGTAAAATCCATGTAGCTTTTTAGCCTTGCCTCTAGTCGATTGCGTTGGCTGATGTGGTTCATGATCCGTTTTCTTTTTCATAAATTAAAATGACATTGACTGAATTTAATAGATCAACATTTTCAGTATCAAAATGTTTTTTGCACATCTTTTTTGCATCATCAAGAGTTTTTACTTTATCAGTAAACCAACTAAATACTTTCCATTCATAAGAGTTCATTCGTTTCATTTACTGAGGTTTTAAAATTTATAATCTCCTTTCACAACCAATCTTTTTCTTCGCAAATAGTCCAGATAAGGCTTCATTTCAGGTTTCTTTTCCCAATCTGAAATGGTATCTTCAAGCATTTGCCGGTCCATTGGTTTGACCATTTCGTCAATTTCAAGATGCATTTTTGCTTCTTTTTCTTTCCTGGCTTTTTCAATTCGCCTTTTTTCGTAAAATTGAGTTACCGGATGATCTTCAGAATCAATTTCGCTTACTTTTTGTTGCCTTTCTAATCTTTCAACCTCAGCGTATTTTTTATCTAAATACTCAGGAAACCATTTATTTAAAATATTCTGACCGTCCAGCTTATAATCTTTTCCGTCACCGATAATGCCTTGTCTTACTTGTTTTAGTAACAAAACAATATCTTCAATTGTTTCGAATGGATATTTTTCAATAATGTCAATAGCGATTAATGGAGCTTGAGTATTGCTGATATTTTTACCAACATTGAAACTTTCTGAAAAACGCATCAGCAAGTATGTCACAACTTTTACCATGTTGATTTCACCTAGGCTTTTCTCTAAATTTTTAATTTTGGTACCTTCAATAGCTTTCTGTAGATTCATGTTTTTTTCAAGAATTAACAACTCAACTTGGTCTTGTGACACCAAACATTGCATCAACTGCATTGTTAGCTGATTTTTTAAGGTCAGCATCTGTTCTTTGTGAATGGACACTTCGTATGTTTTCTCTGTTCGCATAATTATCTTCTAAAATTTTTAAAAAATTAGCCGGCTTAAAAATCCAATCGAAATTGGCAGTCCAACCCTCTTTGTTATCTCCCTGTAAAAAAGTGGAATCCCTTGATTTTTCAATCACAATTTGGATGCATTCTTTTCCATATTGTTTTTCGAGTGAAAGGATTCTGTTTTTTCTGGTTTCGGAAAGTTTTTTTACTTCTGGAAAAATGCCCCGGTTGGAATTAAAAAAAGAAATCAGTTTTTTAAAATCAATCTTTGGAGGATTGGGTTGATTTTCCAAATCAACAACTCCGTTAGGAGTATATTCTTCTTTACTTTCTTTTACTTTACTTTCTTTTACTTTACTATACTTTACTTTAGGGATAACTTCCGTAAGATTGGTATCATTAGCTGTCAATCTTACGTAAGATTGATCGTTTTTTGCATTAATTTCATTCAATATGTCGCTGTATTTAAAAATTTTACCTTTTCGATTTCGATAAGCATCTTCAATTGAATTGGTAAATTTTTGACTCCAAATTATCTTATGTTCGTCAAAAAGAACTTTGTCAATCGCTCCTAATTTTGCCAAATCATTTAAAATTGAAAGTGTTTTTTCTTCATCTATTCTAAAAGTAGAACACAAAAACATAAGGGTCATTTCATCAGAAATATCTAAATAATGATTGTTTGCTTTTCCTAGTTCTTCGAGTAATTTAAACCAAGTAGCATAACCATCATTACCATATTTAGACTCTATAATGTGCATTTTTCGACCGTGTGTACAATCATGTGGAAAATAGTCTACATCTTTTCTTTGCTCTCTTGCCATGATTCATCTATTTTTTAATAGGAACATTGGTCAATTGTCGGCCGTTATTCCAAATTGCATATCTACCTTCTGAATCTATTTGTATCTTCATAGTTTCAATTTTTCCAAAAAGATTAATGTTACCGCCCATGTCTACAAACCAAGCATTTTCTTTTGTTGGCCATATTCTCATTGCCCTACCCACAATTTGATAATAAAGTGATAGTGACATAGTAGATCTAGCCATCAATACAGCTTCCAATTGTGGGTAATCAAATCCGGTTGTAAGTACGCCAACGTTTATAAGGCATTTTATGATTCCTTTTTTAAACTGTGACAGAATCCTTTCCCTTTCTTCTTTTTTCGTATCTGAGGTCAAAATAACGGCTCCAGGTATGCGTTTTACCACTTCCTTTGCTTCGCTAATCAAAGCGCAAAAAATTAAAAGGTTGGGTTTCTTTGAAAGAATATGCATTGCGTACTTTACAATTCTACTTGGCATATCGATTGACTTGTAATATCGGCTTAGTGAAGCTTGTGTAAAATCGGTTCCGGAGCTGTTTAATTCTAACTTGGACCGGTCTATTACGTCAAATGAATAATACTCAAGCTTTGCCAAAAATCCGGCATCAAACAGTGTACTGTTTTGAACGTAGTACAATATTTTGTCGAAAATCTTTGGAGTAGATCGAGTTAAAAACGTGAGTTGTGGCCCTTCGCTTGTTTGTGATAATCGATAAGGAGTTGCTGTCAATCCAAGTACTTTAGCTTCTGGGAAATACTTTATAAACTCCTGATACATGCCGCCTTCGGAATTAACCAAATGACATTCGTCAATAAGTATGTTTTTAACCCCTACGAAAAGATGCTTCTTATTGATCACACTGCCTATGGTGCAAAAAGTAACTTTGTCAATTCTTTTTTCACCTGCAGATGCGCTGTAAATAGATGCTTTTCCGTACTTGGTATATTTCTCATAATTCTGCTCCAAAATCTCTTTAGATGGCTGGAAAACGATTGTTTTTCCTTCCAGTGGAGCAAGTATGTTTGCAATTACAATCGACTTGCCAGCGCCGGTTGGTAGAATAATTACAGCATTCTCATTTGTAGAACCTTGTAAATATTTAACTCCGGCGCTAACAGACTCCGACTGATATGGTCTTAATTGGAATGCCATAAATTAAACTGCTTCTTCATCAAATTTTGCATTCTCAAAAGCAGCATCCTCTGAGGCAAAATCCATGTGAATTTGTTCCGGTTGCGGGGCTGATTTACCGTTCATGTAATATTCAACCTCCATGATCGCATTTTCCAAATACCCTTGAAGTTGAGTTAAATAAAGGTAGTTCCCGTTTAGCTTCACCTTTGGAGAACTGAATTTAATTACTCCGTTCGAAACTTCTTTGAATCCAGAAAGAACCAAAGATCTATTTTCCTCGACTCCTGAAATGGAGAAAGAATTTACAAAGTATTTTTCCGTTTCCGGCTGTTCTGACAGTGTTGAAAGCTCAGTAGAATTGTCATTGCCGGTGAAAGCATCGTCTAAGTGTGCCAGAAAAACATCAAACTTATCAAAAGCAATTTGTAAATCTTCGTGAATGATGTGCTTTCCGTTTCTGGAAAGTCCGTCACCTTTGGTTTTTCCTGTTAACAATTCGTAGGAATACGTGCAAAGTGCATCTTTAAGCGAGGCGCTTTTAATTTCTACGTCTTTTTGTACTTGATCTGCCAATCCTAATTTATCTGAAAGGATTGTGAAAACTTTTTCTTTTGCCATGGATATAAATTGTTTTTTAATTATTTATGTGAAAATTGATATTTGATTTCTGTTTGGAGTAGCATTTGATTTTTGTTTTAATGACATTTCAAGGCTAATCCATAATTGCTGTGGTCTGGAATGACATTTAGGATTTTTAGACAATTCAAACCCATTTTTAAATATTAAACCGTTCTTGGATAATTCACGAAATACGGATCCAAAAATCCTAGGTTCTGATGGAATTGGATTACCTTTTGAGTAGTAATCTTCTTTTAGATTTTCGCTTGTGAAGGATTTGAATTTTGTTTTAACCCAATCAGTAGCAAAAAGCATAATTTTATCGTGATGTTCTTTGTTATTATTCATAACAGATTCCACGGCTTGATTTGTGAGTTCAAATGGTGTCATAAATACTCTTGATTTTTGTGTTTACTAATTTCATTTTCTAATTCTTGAAGTAAAACCAAATCACTGGGTTCCGGAAGGTAAATTCCAAGTTCTTGACTTGAAAAATTTCGAAACCTGTCTATTGCCAAAGTCATTTCTGCAGTATCTAAATTTGCAGTACTTCGCCAGCGTTCAATCTTGATGACACCTCCAAATTCACCTTCGTAAAACAAAGTTGGATTGACATGTTTTTTGAATATTTCCTGCTTAACCTCTTCTAAAGTGTATCCGGTTTCGATTCCAAACCACGTAAGGATTAGGTGTAAATAACTGTTTTGGGAAATGGTTCTTTTTGGATGTTTTACGGTCAATTCCACCCTTTTGCCTTTTGAGATAAAAAGCTTTGCTTTGTCAATAAATTGTTTTTGTTGAAGTTGATTTTCAAGATTGTAAATCATGCTAGATTATTTTTTCAAGATTAGACTGCTGGCCATCTATTAAGAATAAAACATCAGAAGAACATCTTTGCAATACTTCGGCTCTGAAATGCTCCAATTGATTAATGATCATATCGACCTTTTCAATCATTTCAATCTTGCCGTCTTTGGTATTGAAATCATTCCAGATTTTAATTGAATTATTGCAGTCTGAAATCTTAACTACTGCTATTCCATCAGAATGGATCTTAGAATGAATAGCAGCCATTGACCAGATACTATTTGGTGCCAAAAATGCTTTTTGATTGTAGGTTACATGAACCGGTTTGCGATTCTTTTTTTTACTTTTTGCCATGGTTAAAAATTTATTTCCATTCTTTGGTTTTTGCATTGAATTGTTCAAGCTCTTTTTTCAACTTAACTAATGTATAAGGATTCATTTTTTTTAATCTCCCAACCATTAAACTACCCGTAACATTAACTATTTGATCCGCTTTCGCTAAAGTGTTTTTAGCATCATTTATTGCTTCATTTGCTTCGTTATGGTGCATACATCTTCAACCATTTAACTTGGTCTAACCCTTTCGCATTACAATACAGGGCAAAATTACCCAAGTAATCATAAGATTCACTACTAATAAGCATTGCTGTTCTTGTATCACCATCATTATCATATTTCTTTGCAAGGTTTTGTAATCCTAAAAACATTGATGCGTTTTTCATTATCAAGTAATTTTGCCTTTTTCGGCTACTCAATAAAAAAGTACGCACCATAACAAAGGATATAAGCCATTGCTTACCTTGTCTTAATTTTTCAACTATTTTTTTCATATTATCATTTCTGTTTAAATTAAACTTTTGTGTTTTTAAACGCAACGGCTCATATCCTCGACTGTTATAATTCATAATTAAAAAGGTGTTTTGTTGAAATTGATTTTCATACCGTTACTGGCAACGGTTACATTCTTACCGGTCAATTCAGAAACTTCTTTATGAAATTGTTTTTCGTTTGAATTGCTGTCTGAAAGGTGAATGAGTACAATGTTGTTTACCTGAGTGAGGTCATTGGATGCCAACATACCTTTGCAGTTTTCTAATGAGAAATGAGATTGTAAAATTCTATTTCGCAAAAATTCTTTATCGCTGTCAGGTCCATATTTACTTTCAATTATTTCTTTCGAATAATTGGTTTCGATAATAATGTTGTTCAGTCCTGGAAAGGTGTATTTACAGTAGTAGGTATCTGTAAGAAAAAGCACTTTACCGCAATCCGGATGGTAAATCAAAAAACCTAAAGGTTCGGCTGCATCGTGTTTGACATCGAAAGGGATTATTCTAAAGTTACCAATTTTTACAGTTCTCTTGGATGTCAATAAAAGCGGGATCCTTTTTGTCTTAAGCTTTAAACATTTTGAGGTTCCATGTGAGGTCCATACTGAAATTCCACAATCAAGAACATCACTAACACTTTTTGAGTGATCTAAATGCTCATGTGTGACAATGCATCCAACTACTTTAGACAAATCAAAATCAAGTGCTTTTTTTATTTCCTTGATGTTTACGCCGCACTCAATAAGCAACGCCTCATTCTCGTTGCTGAGAATGTAGGCGTTACCTTGTGAACCTGTTGATATGATTTTAAGATCCATGGTTAAAAGTTTGGTCCAGAATTTGCAGCTGATGGATTATCCAATTCACCTTCTTTTTCTGGCCTTCCTTCTCCTTCTGCATAATCCTCTTGAATATCCTCATAAGGAGTTTCTTCGGCACTATCCGTGAAGTCTAAGCTTTCTTTATTAGCTTTAGTTTTAACTTCATTTTTTACCAAATCCTCAATTTCTTCTTTTACAACTTCCTCTTCTCCAGATAAAATCTTTTGAATGTTGTCGTCAATTTTTTGACTATCTATGTTGATTGCATCCCAAGCGGCACGTTTTAACGTTTTCCAGACCATTTCATCTTTCCAACCTTCAACTTGTTCTTTCCCCGATTTTTGTCCATTTTTATAGACATCTTTTTCACCTCCCCAAAATTCTGCTGAAGCTGATTTTGGAATACGCTTTTCAATGTCTTTCATGGAGAAAACACGAAGTTTGTTTTTTTCAGGATGATCAAAATAAACATGGTAGTAATAGCCTCCCAAAATATCTCCTTTGTCAAATGGATTATCAGACGGCTTATGTGTGAAACTTTCCTTTTTGTTTTCAGCATCTTTATAGATTGGCGTAAAAGTTTCTTTAGCGTAAACAATACGAATAATCACATCATCAGGAACATCAAAACCATATTTTTTGGCCACCAACTCAATACCGTTATACCCTTTAGTAAAACTGATGTCGTATTTTCCTAATGCATTATTTTTGTAAGGAATTGGGTGAAGGTGATTTTTTTGCATCGGGTCAAGACCTACCGAACTATAAGCCACAACGTCAACGGCTAATTTGTTCATGTTTACGTTTTCCCAACTGTATGGCAAAGCATCTCTATATTGTTCGCTTTTTGCCATTCTTTTAAGTTCGGCAGCTTTAAGCATTTGGTCAATTTTAATGAAATAACTTTGGCACAATCTTTTTTGAAAAGGAGTTACTTGCACACCTCCGTTGTCTTGTGAAAAGTTTTTCATTACTGCCAGAGTAAATCGCTCGCTTGGTGTAGCTGTAACTTGTTGTACAGCATTATTTTTTTGATCTGCAATTGCAGGTGTATTTGTTGTACTCATTTTTATTTATTTAAATTTCTATTTGTAATTGACTTGGTTTGGAAATTTTAGAACATCTGACAAATTCTAAATCGAAAGCCTGTTCTTGAATTTCTTTCTTGGTATTTTCATTGTGTGGACAATTGGCCGTACAATCAAAGCTCCCTATTTTGAATTCAACGGACACTGGACAATTCTCAGTCAGTAGTCCGTCGAAGTCTCTTTTTACTTTGTGTAAGTTCATTATGCTACCCTCAACTTTGCATCATCAGCCGAAACGATCAGGTTGATCAGCTGGCTTTCAATTCCAATTACATCAATAATACTTTCTCGATTATCGATGAAAATTGGAGCCGTAACTTGGTAGAATCCGCAAAGCGTGTTGATGATGTCTAAGCCGGCATTTATCTTTGATGCTGTATTGGCATCCGAGAACGGAACACCGTCGATAAGTGCATCACAACATTCTGATTCTCCACCGTTGATTTGGCTTTCAAACATTCTGAATTTTACAAACTTGAATTTCTCGTTGATTTTGGATTCCAGCGTATCAATTTTAAGTTTGTTGAATTTTTCAATCACAAATTGAGTTTTCTCTACATTGGCAATTTGTTGTGCCAATTCTTTTCCTTCTTGTTCCAAATCAGCAATTCTTTTGTCAACCGCTTTGATTTGGTCCTCGTTTCTAAGATTGTTTTTGATTTGGTCAATCTCGGAAACCAATGTTGATCTTTGTTCTTTTAGGTCAGAAACATCAACAACAGGAACCTCAACAATTGAATCTTGAACCGTTGACAATTCTTGTTTTTTGGCTTGGTAAATGCTGTTTTCAAGAAGTTTGTTGGTTAATAAAACCTGTTTGTCCACATCTTCTCGTGGAGTAGCTTTATTCTCTTCGAGAGAAAGATTGCTTTCTAAAGTTTGAACTTCTGTTTTCAGATTTTCAACATGGTTTTCGCCTGTTTTTATTCTGTCTTTAAAAGTTTGAAGTTCATTTTCTAAAGATGCTTTCTCGTTTTTAAGATTACCGCCTCTTGTATTGATTTCGGATAAAGCATTTTGTTTTTTGGTTTTGAAAGAAGTTAGCATTTCGGCTTTTTTACCTTCAACATCACCCGATTCAAACTCACGTTTACAGGTAGGACAATGAAAATCATCATCATTAAAAGTCAATTCTTTGGCATTTTCAACTGCCCATTCGTTACGCAATTCAGCCAGTTTTGTATCCAAACCATTAATTTGACTTTCGATTGTGGTAACTTTCGTTTTTAAAGTACTCAATCCATTTTCAGAAGTGGACAATTCACCTTTTTTGGTTTCCAGATTTCGCTTCAAACCATCCAAAACAGAAGTATCAGGTTTCAGACTGTTTTCAATTTCGGTTCGAGTATTATTTTCGATAATCTCAATTTCCGATTTCAAGTTGTTTGCCTTTACTTTCTTTTGGTTGATTTCGTCCAATTGGATATCGTAATCCGATGATTTGTTTTCGATAGACTCATTTACCTTAGTCAAAGCTTTTTCTTTGATATCGAGGCCTATTTTTAAGTCAACGAAATTGAAAGATTCCGGTTTGCTTTTGGAAGCTTCGTCAATTCGGGTCGGAATTGCCTTGAGATCATCTTTTGCTTTTTTTATGGAATTAGCAATCTGCTTTTGATAATCGGCCAACGTTTTGCCGTTTGTCAATTCAGCAACAAGCTTTTCGTATTCTGAATTTCCTTTTGCCAGATCACTGTCCGAAATAGCTCCGGCAATATCAATCAACACTTTTCGTCTGTCCTGCCATTTCAAGGAATTAAAAGCAAGTGGATTTGTGATTAACTTGAAAACTGTTTCGTCCAGGATACCGCTTACTTTTTCTTGAAACGTTTTTTGCTGCATCGGAACACTGTCCCAATAATACTCAGTTACGTTACCCGAAAACTCCGTAGTTTCAGAACCTCTTTTTTTAACCCAGTTTTCTTTTAGAATCCTAGAAATAGTGATATTTACACCATTCACCGAAATAACCGCCGTAACTTCATGTTCGATTTTTGGAATAACCACATTGTACATGTCCAATGTTTTTACCTCAAAATCTTTTCTGTCAGTGGAGTCTTTACCAAAAAGCAACCACGTAAAAGCATCGAATATGGTTGTTTTACCGGTCCCGTTTGCGCCAAAAATATCAGTGTTCTTGTCGAATGTAATTTTTTGGTCACGCAAGCCTTTGAAGTTGATAAGGCTTATTTCTAATAATTGAATATTTTTCATTTTGAATATTTTTACTTGATTAAATTGATTGTTACTATGCATCCGATAACAACGCCAACGAATAGGGCTATAATTATACCTATCAGAAAAACAGAGAATATTCTGTTTGCTCTTTCGTCGTCGTAATTCATGATGCTTTTTTTAGGTTTCGGTCGTGTTGTTCCATCTGATTTGCCCACTTCATCGCCAGGATGAATTCATCAAAGAATTGCTTTTCTTCTTTGCTTGTTTCGCTGTACGTTTTACCGTTAATAAGCCACTTTCCGTCTTTTTTGGTAATTTCTATCTTCATGAGTGTTGCTTTAGTTTTATTCTCTTAAAACTTCTGATCATTTCCTCGCTACAAAACCTGTCGCTTCGATAAATAATATGCCCGAAAGAGTTCTTTTTGTCCGGAATTACGTTTCCAAACTTATCAATGGTCGTAAGCGTATGCACGCCAGATTCCCTAACCGTTTTTACTTTTAGAATCGTTCCGTCTCTGGTCTGGTATGTCTGATTATTCTCTATCATTTTCAAAAGAATTAAAGGGTAAATAATCGTGATTTTGATGATCCGCAAACATTTCATCGAATTGCGGTACTTGAAACTTCCAAGCCAAAGCCAAAATGTTTTCAGATTCTAAAGCATCGTCTTTGTTTTCGTCAAATGCTTTTTTCAAACACTTCCCTAAAAGGGTTTTTGTTTTTTCATTCGCCAATGTGGTGTTATGAAATATTTGCACTAAATTTGCATTCATAATTGATTTGAATTAGGAACTCGACGTTCGTTATTAAATTGATTGAAACCACTTCATGCCCGAGGTGGTTTTGTTTTTTTAAAGCCCGTAATTTTTACCGTTTATTCCCATTGACTTACCGCCAAATAAGAAGTGTGATATTTTGTCGAAAATTTTACTTAGTATTTTCATGATCTATTTTTTTAGATGTTCTGGTTTTTTAACTCGCTGGCCGCTTTCGATCAATTTTTTATAATCATTGATCTTTTGTGCCTTGGTTCGTTTTGGTTCTGGTTTAGGAGTTTCGCGCTCACTTGCCAAACTCCCAACCGAAAACCTGCCACCAATTATTTTATCGATGGCCTCCAAATGTCCCCGCAGACATTTATATTCTTCCTGTGTAAGTGTGATAGCCTTCATTGAAACTTTATCTTAGTCCTTAAGACTCCACTATTTCACTTTTCGGCTTACCAGTGTATTTTGCTATTAACTCTACAATAAAAGGAAGAGTTAATTTTGGGGATTTTCTAAGGGCAGCCGCATACACTGAGTTATTTTCTATCTCTAATGCATCTGCTATTTTTTGTCTTAATGGAATGTCGTTTCTGATAATCTGCAACACATCATCACTCAGGGTCTTTGCTTTCTTTTTTTTAATTATTTGCGCCATGTTTTTGTTGATTTTGAAATTTATTACTATTTGATTCTCCAAACTCTAACCTCATCATTATAGGAGGCTGTTGTGAATTTTTTATCTGGATGTACTTGTGAAAATCTCCATGAAGCCAAGTATATTTTTTGCTTCTGTATAGATTTGGATTCGGTATTTTTTAGTTTTATTAAAAAACTATCTCCAATTTCCATTTGGTCAAATGGATAAACCCTTCCTCTTATCTTTTCTGGAAAAGGCACATTCTTATCTATTTTTACAGACATGATCATTTATTTTTTTAGGTTAGCGCCATTGTTGCTTTGATGCTACGGCAAATTCCGCAATGGCTATTTTTTTATAGTTTTTACTTTTCATCCTTTTTCAAGTAGGTTTTCTGTAACCCATCGGATTTTTTAAGCATTTTATAGTTTTTTCAATATGTCAAAGAACATTTTTGATTACATTTGTTTGTAACAACTATTACTATTAGTTGTACAGGAGCAAATATACTCCAATATTGGAGTAAAAACAAAATTAAATCGAAGTAAAATTACTCCTATGTAGTAATTTATAATTATTATAAATAATGAGTACCGTAAATAGTGTTGGAAACAGATTAAAATACGTGATGGAATCTTCAGGTTCAACAGCGTATAAGCTAAATAAATCCACAGGAATATCGCAATCTACCATTAGTAGAATACTAAAAGACGAAGGAGTGCCAAATAGGAGTACACTACTAACTATTTGTGATCATTATAATATAAGTTTGGATTGGTTAACTGATGGTATTGGAGTAAAAGACGCGGTTAATCATGTAAACGAAGCGTCTCACACATACTATAATGATAATAATATAATGTATGTTCCTTTGGTAAATCAATATGCTTATGCGGGATATTTGTCTGGATATGGAGATCCTGAGTATGTAGAAGAATTGCCTAAAATACCATTCATAGCAGACAAAGAATATAAAGGAGAATATCTGTGTTTTGAGGCTAAAGGAGATAGTATGGATGATGGAACAGATGAGGCTATAAAAGAAAGAGATATTCTACTTTGTAGAAATGTTAGAAAAGACTATTGGAAAAGCAAGCTTCATATTAATAAGTGGGATTTTGTTATTGTACATAAAGAAATCGGCATTGTTACAAAAAGAATTATAAAACATGATGTTGAAAATGGAATTATAACACTTCACTCTCTAAATGATTATTATGAAGATTTTGATGTGCATTTAAAAGATGTTTCCCAAATATTAAACATAGTAGATATTCAAAGAAAAAAGAATAGAAGATAATTATAAACAATAAAAAATTATGAAAAGAATTATTTTAGTATTAGCATTAATATCAATTTCACTTGGATATTCTCAAGTAAAAATAAAAGGCGTTGTAACTTATTATTTTAATCAATATCAAGGAAACAAACCAGATATTGGAGCTACTGTGGTCATAGTGGATACTTCAAAAGTTAAAAATTTTAATTATGAATTATGGAATAACTTTAAATATGCAAAGGCTTATAGAAATATGTATTCAAATTACAAAAAAGTATATGAAAAATATGAATATATGTATAATGAAACATTAAATAAAAAGAAAAGAACAGAAGAAAATGAAAGATATAAAGCGGGCATGGATGATGCTCAAAAGTACATGAGCGAATATTTAAATACATTAGAAAAATATAATTCTGAAACTGATGAAAAATTCAAAACTATTGACAAAAGCTTATTTCCTACTTTCTTTCAATTTCTTAGCGGCAAAGAACCATTTATTGAAACTACAGTAGATGGAAACGGAACTTATAGCATAAATGTAAATCCAGGTGTTTATTATGTGTATATTAAATCAAAAAATAGGACCGGTCTAACTATTACTGATGCATCAGGTATTACTTATCTTGATAAAGTAACGGTTAAAGATAATGATAAAGATGTAAGTACAAATTTTGAAATACAATGATTTCCTGCTTATAACTAATGAATAATATTGACAAAAATAAAATAACATGATAGACAGAATAGAAAAGATAGAAAAGCAGATGGAAGCAATTCTACTTGCTTATGAGCAAAATAAATTGTTTATAGACAGTTATAATGAGACATTAGGAGCTGCTAATTTATTATTAAAGGTTATGCCGGAATTTATGGCCACAGTTAATGAAAGATTGGGCTTATTGGAACAGACTATTACCGATTTGCAAAACAATCAACTAGTACACAGTGGATCTATTGAGGCAATAGATAGAAATATCAAACATATAGTCGATATAATAGCTTAGCTCGCTTCAATTTCTTTTCGATTTTAAGTTGGTTTTTTTGAACCTTCTTAGCTGACTTTATAAATTTTTCATTCTGTTTTATAGCTTTTTTTATGGTTTTTGAATATTCTTTACCCCATTCTAAAGCTTCATTTGAAATAATGTCTTCTTTTTTTATTTGTCCTTCCTTAGCCATGATAAAATGATTTTAAGTTACTATTAAACAAAGTTACTATTTAAAATGATTATAAATAACATTAAAATGAATGAATAACATTGACAAAAGAATATTAAGGTTAATTGATGTTTTGATTTTTCAGAATCAGATCAAAAATGATACTGATTTCTGTAAATCAATATCGATATTACCTCAAAATCTTTCAAAAACAAGAAAAGGCCTAACTCATTTCACCGTAACACATATTGAAGCAATTTGTAAAAAATATAATGTCAACGCTAACTGGATTTTTGGACAAACCCACAAAGTTTTTAATACTCCAAATAGCATTGAAATAAAGGAAATTTAACCCTCACAGCAGTGAACAAAAAGTGAACAAAAACCAATATTAATCATATTTTAATTTGTTTGTAAAGTCAATAAAATCAATGGTTTTTAATTTGTAAAATACACTTACTGGTTTTCGATTCCCGGCGATTCCACTGGGACAGTTTAAAGCCAACTTTACAAAGTTGTCAAAAACGCAAAAAATGTCTCGAAATCCTTTAAAAGCCTGCAAATTTTAAAAATTTGCAGGCTTTTTTATTTTTCCAATAACTATCAAAATTTTCAAAAGTGCTCCAAATTTTTATGGCAAAACTGTGGCACTTTGCTTCTGTAAAAAAAAGTGCCACAGTTTTGCCACAAAAAAGCATTTAACAAACTGATAGACAACATGTAAATCAACTTAACATCTTGACTAAAGAGCGACATAATTCTATATTTATTAATTTAAAAAAGTGAATTATGTTAGAAAGCAGCTTTGGGCTTTGTTTCTTTTTGAAAACACCCAAAAACAAATCAAACATCAGATATGTTTATCTGAGAGTAACAGTAGATGGAATCCCAAAAGAAACATCTACTAAAAGGAAATGGGATATTCGGAAGTGGGATCAAAAAACAGAAAGAGCAACTGGAAATAAGGAAGATGCCAGGGCAATAAATCATTTTCTAGATGCTATATCGAGTAGGATAAACCAATTCAAAATGGATTTAATTTACAATGAAAAATCAATTTCTGCACAACGGATTATTGATTTTGTTTTAGGAAGATTAACTTCCAAAGCAATGCTACTTGAAGAATTTAAAAAACATAATGACGAGATGTTGGCGTTAGTCCCTCATGATTACGCTTTGGCAACACACAAACGTTATGAAACAGCTAGAATTCATGCAAAAGAATTTGTAAAATACAAATACAACGCTGAGGATATAGAATTCCGGGATCTAGATTATGATTTTATCATTAGCTATGAATTGTATCTTAAAACTGAACGAAAATGTGCAAACAATTCAGTTTTAAAATATATTGCATGCTTAAGAAAGGTGATAAACAGGGCAATCGACAAAGATATAATTGCACAGGATCCTTTCAGGGCATTCAAACGCAAAATGACGAAAACCGTCAAAAGACCACTCACAGCAACTGAATTACAAACACTCGAACAGATCAAAATTACAACCACAAGACTCCAAACTGTCCGAGATATTTTCGTTTTTCAGTGCTATACTGGTTTGGCCTATATAGACGCTTATCAACTTCGTAAAACAGATATAAAAGTAGGCATAGATGGACAACAATGGATAATGTCCGAAAGACAAAAAACTGGTTCTGTGACAAATGTTCCATTGCTTCCCAAAGCCCTCGAAATAATCGAAAAGTACAAAGAACATCCCCTCTGCCTTTCAAGAAACGCTGTCCTACCCGTTTCATCTAATCAAAAAATGAATGCATATCTTAAAGAAATAGCCGACTTATGTGGATTTACTTGTGAATTAAATACACATAAAGCTAGACGTACTTTTGGTAGTACAGTTACTCTTAATAATGATGTACCTATTCCTGTAGTAAAGGAAATGCTGGGGCACCAGTCAATCCGCCAGACTGAGTCGTATGCAATTACTACCGAGCAAACAATTGGCCGGGAAATGATGAACTTAGGAAGCAAACTAAGTAAAACTAGCCCTGTCATTCCCGATGAAGCACTGTCTATGATATCAAAACTAGAAAAAGAATTACAAAAACTAAAGGAACAATTTGGAATTAAATAAAATAAACAACCAACCTTAGTAATTCGGTTGGTTGTTTATTAATATAACAGAACTAGACGTTACAAAATATAATATTTAGTCCTTTAGTGCATTATGCTTATAAGTCATCTCATTAGCAAATAGCTTTCTTACATATTTTTTTAAATATTCTTGTCCATTGCTTGTGTTTTAAATTGCTTTCGATATTTGAGGAATTAATAAATTTTTCTAACTCCTTAGAACCATTACTTAATACAATTCTCATTACTTCCCTTCCCATTACAGCCAAAAGGCTCGTATGCTTTTGTTTTATTTCAGGAGCAAAGGTATCTCCATGTTCTTAACGCAATAGCAAGGCCAAGCCTTTCAGGTTTGATAAAAAATCTCCACCCATCCGGGTTGTATTTTTTTACCAAAACCTTGCTATTGCTAAACACTCACCTTTTTATGCTCATGAAACAAAACATAGCATACTCCGCGGTATTGTCGGACATTCCTGGGGCGGCTATGAAACAGCCTTTATCATTACCCAGACCAATATGTTTGCGGCGGCTGTGGCAGGCGCGGCCATTACCAATTATGTGAGCAGTTATTTGTGGGTGATACCCGGTATTGACAAGCCTAATTTTTACCATGCTGAATATGGGCAATTGAGAATGGGAAAATCACTGTATGAAGACTACGCGAGATACCTGCGAAATTCTCCAATCTATCATGCTGACAAAATAAATACCCCCCTCTTGTCATGGGCAGGCAAGCAGGACAGTCAGGTGGATCATTACCAAAGTGTTGAATTTTATCTGGCACTTCGGCGTCTTGGTAAAACCAACACAATGTTGCTTTATCCCGGAGAGAATCACGTCTTCTCAGATTCCGTCAACAAGCAACACCTCACCCAGAGTATTGAACAGTGGTTCGACCATTATCTAAAAGGGGATAAAAACCCGGAGAGTTTTTAAAAGTAAGCTAACAATAAAAAAGCAATGCGGTTCCAATTAAGAAACTGCATTGCCTTTTTTAGAAACAACTGAACTACGGTCTAAAAAGAGGAACAGTACATTGACCCACCGAATTTTTGTTATACAATTGTGCACCGGTTGGCACATAACCAACTGTACAAACAATTCCAGTGTTCACTGTTGAACATTGATCTTGCTCCTCGCATTCATTGCCATCTGGATTGAGCTTAACAAACCCTGGAACTATCGTAAGTGTCTTGGGACGCTCATTCATGGCATGTGTTGTAAAAGCACTGGCTACCGCAAGTGCAAATACCGCAACAGGTACAACCTGTTTCATAAAATTTGTTTTCATAACTATAAGATTTAAAAATGGTTAATGATCTACTCTTTTACAGGTTTTCAATTTTTCAACTTGCACTCCAGTATGTGCTAACCCTATAACCCACATTGAAAATCTGGGTTAAACATAGCAACCAATAATAAAGAAACAATGCAATTCCAATCAAAGAACTGCATTGCCTTTTTAACAAATAACGGAACTATGGACGATAAACCGGCACAGTACATTGACCTGCCGAATTTTTATCATACAATTGTGCTCCGGCTGGCGAATATCCAACACGGCAAATAATTCCGTTATTCACTGTGGAACACTCATCGTGCTCCTCACATTCATCACCGTTTGGGTCGAGTTTAACAAACCCAGGAACTGGTGCAAGCGATTTTGTACTACTCATAGAAGTGGTCACAAATGCTCCTGCTCCTCCTAAGATCATGACAACCAACGGTGCCATAAATCTTTTTGAAAAAATTGTTTTCATAATAAATAGTTTTAATAGTTATGATCTACTCTGTTACAGGTTTTCGATCTCATCCCTAACACTGCAGTATGTGTTAATGACAGAATTCTATTTTTGTCGTTTATTTTGATAAAGGTTGTTCAACCTTTTGTTTAGTTTGTAATGAACTAAATACTGTCCAATAAATCCATAAAAGTTATTGTCCCGGACAATAAAATGCCTGAGCTTTTCTTTTCCAATATTGTAGATGTAAAAGCTGCCCTGATAGGAATTGGTAGTAAGATTATAGATATCAATAATGCTTGCCTCTTTCCACATTTCGACAGGTTCATATTTTCCAAGTAAATCCGAATTGACAAACAGCAAATTTTTACAGACGGTACTGGTTTTATTTACTATTAATGGAGGTGCTGCCAGCTTCCGTTCGTGCCTGCTTTTTACGTTAACCACTTTTATTTGGGCTTTGTTAATTGTATCTATAGTCTTGCCCCGATGGTTTAATTTAAGTGTCTTGTCGGCCACAATAAATTGATTGCGGTACAGATAAACATATACCAGTTTCTGAAGAGTTGTGTCGTAATGCAGCATCCCGTCCACATCGAAAATACCATCTATTTGTTTTTGAAGTAAGTGTACGTTAAAAAGAGCTTTAGATTTGTTTCCAAAATATAAAGATCCCAGCTGACTTTCACCCTTTCTATTGTCATTGGAACGGATTGCCAATGTTAGTGAATCCATAAGCTGATAGTGCGAAAAAGTAGTTGT
>Ga0207975_100143_pt1 | contig 59313 bp, 56 predicted proteins | sample LakWasMe91_HOW11_2_FD_183913 | JGI IMG/M metagenome (GOLD analysis project Ga0207975, IMG submission 183913) | Freshwater sediment methanotrophic microbial communities from Lake Washington under simulated oxygen tension - Sediment Metagenome... | ecosystem: Environmental > Aquatic > Freshwater >...
AGCCTGAATGTTCCAGCGTTGCCTGCAATAAAGGCTTTTCAACTTCGCCGATGACCATCGCATGTAAACCCACCGCATCATGACCGTTCAGATGCAGGAAATATTGCTCCACGGTCTGTTTAACATGCGCGGATAAGGGAATAGTGGCGATTTTTTTGCTGTCTATGTTGATGATTTCGGCACTTTTTTGGGATGCGTTCATATTATGCAGCACTGTCGGAGGTTAAAAGATTAAATGCCGAATTAATCAGCGCTATTTGTTGGGATGGAGATTGCGCCCGGTTGATGTTGCTTTGAGCATCCTGGGCTACGGACTCGAGATGCTTAAAATACCAAGCTATATGTTTGCGCGCTATTCTAACACCGCTCGCATTGCCGTAGAAGCTATATAGTTTGTCCAAATGGCTTGATATTGTGTTGTGAATATCGGTAACCGTTGGTTTTTCAAGATGTTTGCCGTGGTTGATAAAGTGACTTATTTGACTAAAAAGCCACGGATTTCCTTGGGCGGCCCGACCGATCATAATGGCATCGGCGCCGGTTGAATCAAGCACGAATCGGGCTTGTTCGGGTGAATCAATATCGCCGTTGGCGATAACCGGAATACTGACGGTTTGTTTCACTTGTTTAAGGGTTTCATGTTCGGCCGTGCCTTCAAATTTGCAGGCACGGGTTCGGCCGTGAATCGTCAATGCGGTAATGCCTGCATTTTCGGCTATGCGGGCTATTTCAACGGCATTGCGGCTGTACATATCCCAGCCGGTGCGGATTTTTAAGGTGACCGGAATATCGACGGCATTAACGACCGCATCGAGTATGCGTTTTACCAGCGCTTCATCTCGTAATAGCGCGGAGCCTGCGGCAACCGAACACACCTTTTTTGCCGGACAGCCCATGTTAATGTCGATAATCTGGGCGCCCCGTTGGGCATTAAGTTTTGCCGCATCGGCCATCAGTTGCGGGTCGGTGCCCAGAATCTGTACCGAACGTATGCCGGTCTCGCCGTCATGATCGGCTTTTAACAGCGTTCTTTTATGCTGACGTAACGCCGGATTGGATGCGACCATTTCGGACACGGCCAAGCCTGCGCCGAATTGCTTGCACAATTCCCTGAACGGGCGGTCGCTGATGCCGGCCATAGGCGCAAGAATCAGGTTGTTTTTAAGTTGATGGGGGCCGATGTGCATAAGAGAGGAGAAAGGTGCAAGGTGCAAGGTGCAAGGTGCAAGGTGCAAGGTGCAAGGTGCAAGGTGCAAGGTGCAAGGTGCAAGGGTATGATCCTTTCATCTTGTACCTTGTACCTTTCACCTAAGTCACTTATCTCCGTCCTCGTTCCAAATCGGATTGTCGCGGTCTTCCGGTTCCAGTTTGGCAGCGTCTTCCGCATAGATATGCCAGAAAGACTTATCGATCTTGGCGTTGTTATAGCCTTCTTTTTTATCATGGGCGAACGGGCACCACCAGTTCTCAACAATCTTGACCATATAGGCATGCCATTCGAACAGGGCGACGCTGTACGGGCAGTACCAAGTGCAGTTCAGTATCCAGAACAGTTTTGATTGGGAGGTGCTGGCCTTGAACGAGGCGTCCATGGTGATTTGGTTTTTTAAGGTATAGCGATGGCTGGCCCGGTCGGGTAGAAAATCCGAGTAGGTCTTTAGGTTTTTGGCGCCAATTAAAAGCAAGTGCCAGTAAGTCATATAGGCACTGGCAAACACAAACGGAAGGGTAGCGATGGGCAGGTAGACCAGAATCATGCCGATGGCTCTTTGCACTACCGGGATTTTTTGATGGTTTTTGCCGATTTCAACGCGGCTACAGGACTCACAAGCTTTCATTATTTTTATATCCTCATTTTTTTGTTGTTAGCAGGGGGGTGATAGTCGGTTTGGTATTATCCTCATTAAATAACTGATAAATGCTCAGGCAGCCGGCGCAGCAAAATTTCTGCAAGCCGTCACTGGTGGTTAGAGAAAATCCGGTGATTTCTACCGGTTGACCGCAGAGTACACAGGGTTCCTTATCTTTTCCATTGAGCATAAAAAGACCTCACATTTTACAAGCTTGAAGAGACAGAACAAAAAAAAGTTTTCAAATATTCGGTCTCGGGCGCTGCCGGGTCGATGGGGTGATCCGGCCCTTGCCCGCCTTCAGCAAAAAACACCAGATGGCGATCTATGTGTCGCCCCGAGGAGCGTAAAATCTCATGCAGGTTTTCGCGGCTCAGGTGGTGTGAGCAGGATGCCGAGACCAGTATGCCGTTCTTGGACAGCACTTGCAGGGCCAGGTGATTCAAGCGGCGATAAGCTTCGTAGCCTTGTTTGAAATCTTTTTTGCGTTTAATTAAAGCGGGCGGATCCAGTACGATAATGTCATAGAGCTGGTTGTCCAGACGAGCCTGTTTCAGGAACTCGAACACATCGCTGCGCACAAAGTGCATTTTATCCTGAACCCCGTTTAGCGCGGCATTATCCGCGGCCAATGCCAGCGCGCTTTCCGACGCATCGACGCAGGTGACTTCCAAGGCTCCGGCCATCGCGGCAGGAACGCCCCAGGCTCCGGTATAGGAAAACAAATCGAGCACCCGCTGGTTTTTGGCAATGCCCGCCAATTGCGCGCGGCTGCTGCGGTGGTCGTAAAACCAGCCGGTCTTTTGTCCTCCCAGAATGTCGATTTTAAATTGCGCGCCGTTTTCTTCAATGATCAGCGGCTCGGGGAGTTTGCCGTAAGCCAGCTCGGATTCCAGGCTTAAGCCTTCCTGTTGCCGTTGGCTGTTATCGTTTTTCAGGATAATGGCTTCGGGATTCAGCAATTCAATCAGCGCGGCAAATAGCGATTCCTTGCGCTGTTCTATCCCGGCGGTGGTTATTTGCACCGACAACACCGGGCCGAAACGGTCGATGACCAGGCCGGGCAGGCCGTCGCTTTCGCCGAAAACCAGGCGGTAGAAAGGTTTGTCGAACAGTTTTTCGCGCAAAGCCAGCGCGGTAGTCAGGCGTTCTTTAAAGAAGTTGGCGCCGCATTTTAAGTTGGGTTTTCTGGACAGAAGTCTCGCGCAGATCAGGGCTTGGGGGTTGATGTAGGCGGTGCCCAGCACCTTGCCGTCGTCGCTTTTTACCTGTACCAGGTCGCCGGCGCTGAACTGCTCAAGCGGCGAGCGCTTGGTGTCGACTTCGTTGCTGAAAACCCACAGGTGGCCTTTGCGCAGACGCTTGTCTTCGTTCTTTTTTAAATAAATTTCCGGATGAGCCATAGGTGTTAAATGAGTTTATAAAGTATAACCGCCGACATTGGTTTGTAGGTTGGGTTAGCGATGCGTAACCCGACATTCTCGGTTAAACGCAGAATAAGCGAAAGGCCTGTAATTCGCCACGAAGATCACGAAGAAAAAAACTTCGTGATCTTCGTGGCGATGCTTTATTTTATGGATAAATCAACGCCTGATGCCGTCAAGCCTGATCCAGTCTTCCTGTTGCACCGGCGCGTTGAACGCTATGTATTGCTGATAAGCGGTCATCACCGACTCGGCCTGTTCATGCAAAATGCCGGACAAAACCAGTTGGCCGCCGGGGGCGACCAGATTGCAAATCTGCTCCGCCATATCGATTAGAGGCTTTGCCAGTATGTTGGCCAGCACGATGTCCGCCTGAAACGGCGTAAATTGCTCGGGCAGATAGCAGGCTATTTTATCTTGCACCTGGTTTTTTAGCGCATTGCTCTGGGTTGCGGTGATTGCTTGCGGATCAATATCCACCGCGTGAGCTTCCTTGGCATCCAGCAATATCGCCGCAACGGCCAGTATTCCGGAGCCGCAGCCGTAATCGATGACGGTTTTGCCGGTTAAGTCATGGCTTGCCAGCCATTCCAGGCATAAAGCGGTGGTCGGATGCGTGCCGGTGCCGAAAGCAAGGCCCGGATCGAGGGTCAGGCAAACCGTGCCGGACTCGTACTGTTCCTGATCGGTCGGGCAAACCCAGAGCTTTTCGGCAAACTTCATCGGCTTATAATATTCCATCCAGGCGCGTTCCCATTCCTGGTCGGCAACTTCTTCATATTTCCAGTTGCGCAATTGCTCAGGTTTAAACCGGGCGTAAACCAGCGTCTTGATCAGCTCGGGCTCGGCATCCAGTTCGTAAAGCGCAATGACTTCGGTGTTGCTCCATATTTTGGTTTCGCCGATAGCCGGTTCGTAAACCGGTTCGTCCTCAGCGTCCATGTAAGTAACGGACACCGCGCCGAGATTGTCGAAAAAGTCGGCAAGCCGGGGCGCGATGTCTTCATTGGTGATAACGGTAATTTGGTGCCAGGGCATATATAAAGGATTATTTGAAAAACGGCTTGTTTACAATGTTTTTACGTGCGGATAATGGCGGATTTTTCCATCTAATGTCATTAACTGACAGCTATGAATACGTCCGGTCGCAACGATAATTTGATCGGCTGGATCTCGATGAAAGGGTTGGGGTAACTGGGTCGCTTCTATTGCAATTTGCGGCGTTAGATCGAGTAATTGAACATGCGGATAAGCAAGAGCTTGTTTTATCCATTCATCGACAGCACACGGTAATTCCAATCGTTGATACTCAACTAATTTAGCGACTTCCCAGCAAGAAATAACACTCACGCCTAGCCCCGTTTTTTCATGCAGTTGTAATAACTTTGTATATTCTTTTGTTAATCGATTATCGCCGTGAACCCACCATATCCAAATGTGGGTATCAAGCAAAATCATTTCAGTGCTTCCCAATCATTTTCTGCAACAGACCCAAAAGGGTCTTCATAACGAATTTTTACCCCACGTAATGGATAAGTATTCTTCGTGCTCAATTCTTGCTGCTCATATAATAAACCTAAGCGGAAATAATGAATTAAATCATAAAGCTCGTTAAGTTTATCGCTTGGAATATGGTTGATCTCATCAATAATTTGCTCTTGTAACATGACTTATTCTCCAATCGGCGATGGGCAACACTTTCCAACTTGCCATTTTGATGAACCTAGTGTTTGGCGTTGTAAATAACGAAAAAATCCTGTTAATCAACCTAGGCCATTTATTTCAGGGTGCAGCGTTGTTAGTTTCCAATTGTATAAGTTGTATTTCTCGTTGGCGAATCAAACAAAGAAAAAGTGCCTCTACCCACTATGGCATTCATTACTTTCACATCTGATTTTGTGGTTGTTTTATTTGAGGTGGCCTTATGATAAAAAGCGCTATATGCCACAATTCCTTCGCTCCAAGTTATCGTTCTATTTGATGCAATAACGGAATTGCAGAACGTCTTGTGATAATCAAAAAGCTTTTCGACACCTTTGCCAACAAGACAGCTCGAAAAAACTAAACATTTGTTTTTTAGAGCTGGCCATGCAATGGCATCGAAGTCTTCCCATGTCAAAAATATTCCATCAGTCAGTTGAAATCCATTGTCTAAACCGTGGCAGCTAAAATGAACATATTTGATGCTGTCATTGCTAGCCTTTTCTAACGCCCTTTTTAAATGATTTTGGTCAATTACTTCAAAATATTTTGCACTAACCCCTTCGAGATGAAGAATATCTTTAAGAATACGTCCCTCATGAATACCGTCGAAGTGATCAGAAGGGCTTCTGGATTCAATAATCAGTACTTCAGATGAAGGCATTGTGTTTTTCCAATTTTTCTTTTAAACATTTAATAGTGCATGTGGCTCAATCCACTGATGTCTTCTTCCGTCATCTGACTCTGGCCTAATAAATCCCCAGCTTTTTTTCCAGGTAATGGATGTTTTGCCCGCCCGCGGCAAAGGCGCCGTCATTCATGATGTCGTGCTGTAACGGGATATTGGTTTTAATGCCGTCGATGATGATTTCGCTTAACGCGGTGTTCATTCGGGCAATCGCGCTCTTGCGGTCTTCGCCGTGAGCGATCAGCTTGCCGATCATCGAGTCGTAATAAGGCGGCACTTTATAGCCGTTGTAGATGTGGGTCTCGCAACGGATGCCGGGGCCGCCGGGCATATGGAACTGGTCTATGGTGCCGGGGCAGGGCATGAAGGTTTTGGGATCTTCGGCATTTAACCGGCACTCGATCGCATGGCCCTGAATCTTTACCTGATCCTGGGTAATCGACAGTCGTTCGCCTGCCGCAATGCGCAGTTGTTCCTTGACGATGTCAAAGCCGGTCACCATTTCGGTAACGGGGTGCTCGACCTGTACGCGGGTGTTCATTTCAATGAAATAAAACTCGCCTTTTTCATACAAAAACTCGAAAGTGCCGGCGCCCAGATAGCCGATGTCGATACAGGCTTTGGCGCAACGCTCGCCGATGGCTTTGCGTTGTGCTTCGGTGATGCCCGGTGCAGGGGCTTCTTCGACCACTTTTTGATGGCGGCGCTGCATCGAGCAGTCGCGTTCGCCTAAATGGATCGCGTTGCCGTGGGAATCGGCCATGACTTGGAATTCGATGTGCCGAGGATCTTCCAGGAATTTTTCCATGTACACGGTGGGATTGCCGAACGCAGTTCCCGCTTCGGCCTTGGTCATCGCGATGGCGTTTAATAACGCCGCTTCGGTATGCACCGTGCGCATGCCTCTGCCGCCGCCGCCGCCGGCGGCCTTGATGATAACCGGATAGCCGATTTCGTGAGCCAGCTTCAGGTTCTTTTTACTGTCATCCGATAACGGGTCGTTGTTGCCGGGAACGCAGGGAATTCCTGCTTCCAACATGGCTTTCTTGGCGGAAATCTTGTCGCCCATCATGCGGATGGTTTCCGCATTCGGGCCGATAAAAACAAAGCCGCTTTGTTTTACTTTTTCAGAAAAATCGGCATTTTCGGATAAGAAGCCGTAGCCGGGATGGATGGCTTCGGCGTCGGTCACTTCGGCGGCGCTGATAATGGCTGGAATATTCAAGTAGCTGTCAGCGGATGACGCCGGGCCGATGCAAACGGATTCGTCGGCGAGGCGGACGTGTTTTAGATCCCGATCCGCCTCGGAATGCACGGCAACCACCTTGACGCCCAGTTCCCGGCAGGCGCGTAAAATGCGCAGAGCTATTTCGCCGCGATTGGCGATAACGATTTTATCGAACATGAGCTTTCCGTCCCTGGTGTTATTCAATGATGAATAATGGCTGGCCATATTCGACAGGTTCGGCGTTTTCAACCAGAACTTTGGTGATGGTGCCGCTTTTATCCGACTCGATTTGGTTAAGGATTTTCATCGCTTCAATGATGCACAAGGTATCGCCGACTTGAACGGATTGGCCTATTTCGGCGAAAACCTTGGTGCCGGGCGACGCGGAGCGATAAAAAGTACCGACCATCGGCGATTTAACGACATGCCCGGTGATTTTTTCTTCGGCCGTAGCCGCAGCCGGAGCGGCTACGGCCGGTGCTGCGGCAACCGCTGCGGGCGCATAGGCGACAGCAGCAGGCGCGGCGGAATAACGACTGATGCGGATGGATTCTTCGCCTTCTTTGATTTCCAGTTCGGCTATGTCGGATTCTTCGATAATCTCGATGAGTTTTTTTATTTTTCTAATATCCATAGTTTATTGTCTCTCGGCTAATATCTGATGAGCGGCCAGTAAGGCCAGTTCGTACCCTGTTGCGCCTAATCCGCAGATAACGCCTATGGCAATATCCGAGAAATAGGAATGTTTTCTAAAAGGTTCACGTGCATGGACGTTTGATAAATGAACCTCTATAAATGGGATCTTGGTTGCCAGCAGCGCGTCGCGAATGGCGACGCTGGTATGAGTGAAGGCTGCCGGGTTAATAATGATGAAATCGACGTGGGCTTGGTAAGCCCCGTGTATCAAATCTACAATCTCGTGTTCTGCGTTGCTTTGATGAAAGTTAAGCTGATGACCCAGTTCGGCAGCTTTTTGTTCAAGATGCTGCTGAATGTCGGCGAGGGTTTGATTGCCGTAAATACCGGGTTCGCGAATGCCTAGCAGGTTTAAATTCGGACCATTTAGAACGGTAATTATCGCCATCAATCTTGAGTCAGTTTAGGGTTAAAAAGCATTATTAATCGGTCAATTTTGCCCAATTTATGGGGTTTTGTCCAGATATTATGTTTTTAGCAAAAGTTAGCGACCAAATTCAAACTGTTTGGAGTTGTTATGCACAAATAGACTGATCATAAAAGCTATTTTTATGTTTTCCGTCAAGTTAATTCATAAGATGTCGTCGGCATTAATGTTCGTGATTTTTTAGTCGTTGATCCGGCTTTTTTGCAAGCGCATTAAGTCGGAATCGGTAACCTATTATGGTTTTGCCGCATGACTTAGTGCTTGGTGTAAAGCGGCAAGCAGTTCAGTGGCTTCGACAGGTTTATAAAAAAAACGGCGGATGCCGAACGACTGAGCGCCCGCTTCATCAATCGTGTCGCTATAGCCGCTGCACAGGAATATAGGCAGATCGGGACGTAATGCCAGCATGACGCCGGCAATCTCAATGCCTGATTTGTTCGGCATGGTCTGGTCGGTGATAACTGCGTCAATGTTCTGTTGGTTATCGCGAAAATAGTTCAGCGCCTTGACCGAGTCGGTGTAAACATCTATCACGTAATTTTCGCCTTCCAGTAGGTCAACCAGATAATGCGCCAAGGCGGGTTCGTCATCCACCACCAGAATTCGGGCGCCGTCGCCCTTTGAAAGAGTAGACAAAGGCGCTGTAGCCGGCGGCATGCCCACTGAGGCGTCGGCAACGGGAAACAGTACCTGAAACGTGGAACCGATCCCAATATGCGAATCCACCGCAATACAGCCGCCGGCTCGGCGAACGATGCCCTGAACCACAGAAAGTCCCAAACCAGTGCCTTTGCCAATATCCTTGGTAGTAAAAAAGGGATCGAAAATCAGTTTAAAATTTTTCGGGCTGATGCCGCATCCGGTATCGGCCACGCTCAAGCTCACGTATTCACCGAAAACATTACCCTGGCATAAAACTTCTCTATTGACTTGGTTGCAAGAATTGCAGAATTCCGGTGTTGCTATAATCGTATTCAAATAAATGTCCAGACACCCGTGCTCGGATACAGCATCTTTGGCGTTAATAACCAGATTCATTACAACCTGATGGAGCTCGGCTGGACTAATGCTGATTGCAGGGATATTGTCAGCAATATGATATTGCAGCTTAATACCGGACGGGATAGTGGGAGCGAGCATTTTGATCGCTTCTTTTACCAGAGGACCAGGAGCCGTAGCGGTAGCCGCTTCTTCAGTCTGGCTGCGACTATAAGCGAGCATTCGAATCACCAAGTCTCTCGCTCGCTCACCTGCTGTGATTACCTCTGCCAGATAATGTGCCAACGCACCGTCCTTGTCGGCGGCGTATCGAGTTAATGCCAGATTTGAATAGCCCAACATTACCGCCAGAATATTGTTAAAGTCATGGGCGATCCCTCCGGTTAGCTGACCTAACGCTTCCATTTTTTGGGATTGTTGTAATTGTCGCCCTATTTTCGCACGTTCGGCTTCCGCCCGTTTGCGTGGAGAAATATCGCGTACCGTAGCGATAACTTTTTTCTTCGGGCCCATTTGCACTGTGCTTTTGGATACTTCTACATCCAGCAGCGATCCATCATGAGTGCGAAATACCTGTTCTTCCAGTCCGTTGTAGTCGCCATCTATCATTCGCCGCCGTTTGGGGGAGATTTCCGGCTCCGGTATGAAAATAATGTCAGTTATCGATAGTCGCCGGCTTTGTTCGTAAGTATATCCAAGCATCTGGCAAAAACGCCGGTTGACTTCGACTAGCGCCAATGTTTCTGCATCATAAAGCAAAATAGCATCGGATGATTGATCTACCAGAGTATGGTAACGCTCCTCGCTTTGGCGTAGTTCAGCAGTCAAGCGGGCGGCAATCGACAATGCCTCGCGGCGGGTATTTCGATAAGAGTAAATAAGAAAAAACAGCAGTAAGCTGATAACCGTTCCGCCGACTGCAACTAGCCATGTTTTGCTGTAATCGATATTGAGGTATTCCGCTGTCGGAATAAATTGCAATCTCCATTGCCTATCGCCAATCAGGCTATACCCTATTAAAGTCTCGGGATGTAAGGTAGCGGGGGCTGCAAAAATGCCTTCCGCGCCGTCATAGAGCAGAGCGGAAGGTAGGGGGTTAAGGCCATCAAATATTTTTATGTGAATGGCGTCTCGATTAATGTCATGCACCAAGTCTTTTATACTGAAAGAACTATAGACCCAGCCGAAAATAGCGGCGCGGCGTTGTTCGGCGGTATTGACGAGCATGTCATGCCGATACACGGGTACATACATCACTATGTCAGACTGGCTGATTTGCCCGGATTCCTGTGCCGATGAGACCTTGCCGGTGAATATCACTTTATTTTCATCCCGTGCTTTCTCCATTGCCGCACGGCGCACTGGTTCCGACCGCATATCATAGCCCAAGGACTGCAAGTTAGGTTTTTCGAATGATTCCAAGTAAATAATCGATGTATAGACATCGCGCGTCCCACTCGGCCAAACCCGGTAATCGGGAAAGCCTTCACGGCGGATTTGTGCGATGTGCGCGGATAACTGGGCAGGCGGTATCAACTGTGCAAAGCCGAACCCCTGGATCTCTTTGAAATTACGGCCTAACTTAATCCATTTGGCGTAACTATGCCATTCCCGACGTTCAACGTTGTTTGACGCTTCAAACAACGCAGCACCACCTTTCAGCATTTGTTCATAGGCTTGCAGGCGTACTTCAATATTGGATTGTATCTGTTTACAAGCAGATACAAACCGGTTTCGGGCGTTGTATTCTTCTATAGACTTAAAAGAATGCGCAAGGAAACCTGTTATGGACAATCCTGCCAACAGCAAAACCCAGGCGCTCCAGCTAGATACGACTAAAGCCGGGCGCTTTGATGATTGTCTAAGCGGTTGGTCTTTTTGGTTTATTCCAGTTAATCCCATGAAAATACCTTATTCAGTTTATTGCATGGAGAATATATGCAGATTCCCGCCATTACTTTCACGTTACAGCAGCGTTGCGAAATCTCAGTTGCCGTGCCGATGTTCCATCTTTATGCTTACGGGTGGCCCGATAGCATGCGAAGCAAATTCCAGAACACAGGATGAGAACGCTTGGCTTAATCGAGTTATTCTTCTGTTGCAAGTTGTTGCCTGACATCCTGGCGAAACCATTTTTAATTCAGTTCTGCCGCCAGTATTTCCAACAGTTTGTTTCCGTCTACAGGTTTATTTAAATAACATCGAATACCCAGGCGCTTCGCTTCGTCGGCATTAATCTTATCGCTATAACCGGTAATTAGAATAATCGGCAGCTCCGGTTTGATTGCGAGCATAGCGACCGCCAGTCGATCACCACTCAAATACGGCATAGTTTGGTCAGTTAAAACCATATCTACGCTGCCCGGATCAAGTTGAAAAGCGCACAACGCATTGATAGGATCGGTAAAAACGGTAACCAAACACCCTTGCCCCTGTAACAGCTCCTGATAATAATCGGCCAAAGACTTTTGGTCTTCTACTACCCAAATGCGCCAATGCGCTGTCATCAGTGCAACCGATTTAGAAGTGGGGAATTCTGAACTAACCGCATCCGTATCGAGGAAAGGAAACAGCAAGCGAAAGGACGTACCGTGCTCAAAGCTGCTTTCTATCAATAAATGCGCGTTGTTTTTTATGACCACCCCTTGCACCATGCTGAGTCCTAGTCCCGAACCCTTACCAATTTCTTTGGTAGTAAAAAAAGGATCGAAAATACGCTGCCTTACATTTTTCGGAATGCCGTTCCCGTTGTCTTTCACTTCCAGGACTACATACTTGCCGTCGATAATATTGTGGCAAATGGCGCAGACTTTGTGGTAAATCCGGGTGCATTTCAGCGTTATATCGATATGGCCTTGTTCGCCTATGGCATCGCGGGCATTAACGGCAAGATTAATCAATACTTGCTGTACTTCAATAGGATCAATCCGTACGGGCGGGATATTGGTTTCAATATGAGTCGAGACGTCAATTCCTGCCGGGATAGCAGCAGACAGCATCGCTACCGCTTTTTCGACTTCTGACGCTATATCCAAAGGAGTGCTTGCTACGACCGGAGACGTTCGGCTGTAGGCGAGCATTTTGGCAATCAGGTCGCGAGCCCGCTCACTGGCAAAAATGACTTCTTTCAGATAACGCGCCAGTTTATCCGAAGGATCGGATACGCATCGTTCCAGGGCAAGATTGGAGTAACCGAGTACGACGGCCAGGATATTATTGAAGTCGTGAGCGATTCCGCCGGTCAATTGTCCTAATGCCTCCATTTTTTGCGCCTGTTGCAATTGTTTCTCCAGCTGCTTGCGTTCCATGATATTGCGTATCAGCACGATAACATCGCTACTATCGACAAGACTGGCTAAGCGCGCTTCGTAATAACACTCTCCTCTGGGTACCGTAAGCGGATATTCAAAAGTGATTATCTTGCCGCTGCCTTGTTGCTCTTTGAGATTGGCAGCAAACAGAGCCGCTTGTTCCTGTGGCAAAACATCAGTTATACGTCGGCCGAGAAACTGTTCCGGCGGCACATGTAATTCGTCCATCGCTGCCGGGCTGGCGTGATAGCTGAGGATAGTTCCGTCTGCGCCTAGATGGAAATAGAAATCGGGCAATGCATCGAAAATGGATTTGAGTTCCTGCTCGGAGCGGCGAAGATCGGCTTCAGATTGTTTGCGGGCGGTAATGTCGACAATAGCCGCTAGTGAATGCAATGCGCTACCGTTTTCATCACGGAGCGCGACTGCATTCAAATGCACCCGGATTTCATTTCCGTCTTTATGGATATAGCGCTTTTCAGTAACATATTCATGATTTTCTCCTTGCATCATGCGGCTCATGCCTTCCCTGTCTTTTTCCCGATCGTCAGGATGAGTGATGTTTGCAATGGTCGTGGTTAATAGTTCTTCTTCAGAATAGCCGGTCATCTGACAGAACTTTAAATTCACCCGCAAGAATTTACCCGCGATTAGATCGGTTTCGACCATACCGATTGCGGCCGTTTCAAAAACGGCCCGGAAGTTACGCTCACTTTTTTGTAACGCCTGCTTTGCCGATTCACGCTCGGTGACGTTATCGTAGATAACAACAACTTCGCCACCGGCCAAACGATAAAGATAGTTTTCCCGCCAACCGACAATACGTCCATCCTGATAGTACTTGACAGGAAAATGTTCAGCTTGACCGGTGCGCAGGACTCGACGCAACACGTCTGGCAAGCCAAACGCGGACACGCTGGGAAATAGCTCGGTTACTTTCCCGCCTATAAAGTCATCTCGGCTTATTTTCTCAGTACGTTCCGCGGCATAGTTGATTTCCATAAGAGTGAAGTCATCGTCGTTATCAATCGCTTTATAAACCATGCAGCAGGACGGCATGTTTTCGAATAATTGCCGGTATCTGCTCTGCTGTTGCTCGCCTTCATGAAAAGGAGCTTCGATACTGTTCATTGATACGGCCCGATAAAGGAGAAAGCCGCCAATGATTTTGTAAAAATGGCCTAATACATTTTTGTATTGGATAAAAAACAGCTCGCTGATAATGAAAACCATGACCGCCGTAAAAAAATAAATTTTCCGGCTGTCAATATTCATAGTTTGCCAAAAACGGCTTGCGGCAATAACCAACAAACTGATTGCGCCCCACTCACCGGCTGTTTTGAACTCCGTTAAGCGAGAGGCATACGGCAGATAGGATTGATGAAAAAGCACTAAGCCATAGCTTAGCAACGCATACAGACTAAAGCCGGACAGCAGAATATAACGGACTTGTGCATTGCGCAAGGAGGCGGTAGATAGAAAAGATGCTATACAAATTCCAGTCGCAGCGGTCAATCGAGCGGCGTATCCAAAAGCAATGCCGCTTTCCTGGGAAGAAGGGGTAATAAAATCAGGTAGCTGTCTGTAGGAGAGCAAATGGCCGAAGTCCGATAAACCGACGGCCAGCATGGCATAACCCAATAACGTTAAGTTTGGAGATCGGATTGGCGTTTCATTGCGGCAAGTAGCGCCAAATATCATGAAGGCGATCAAAACCGAAGAAAACTCCAATAGCGTGCGCAGGGGCAGGAAGTTGCGCGGCGTTATCCCGAAATAAGCGCTGGGAATCAAAAAGAACGGCGTCGCCACGGTAGTCAACAATGCCAGCAACACGAAGCAGCGCTGCGCCGAGAGTATTGCCGATACGATTAGGGCAAGGCGCTTATACATGAGTGACCTGTTCACGCTGTTGGAAGATGAAGGCTTGCCGCTAAGCCTTCAGTAACTCAAGCAGAAACTTGATGTCTACCGGTTTGGGAATGCAGACTTCTGCGCCCGCTTCGATAATACGTTGCTCATTTTCCGGACTCATATGGCCGGTCATGGCTATTATGCGAATAGCGCGGGTATCCGGATTAGCTTTAATCTGGCGACAGACTGCGAATCCATCCAATTTCGGCATCATCAGGTCTAACAGAATGATGTCCGGTTCGAAGTTATGCACTTTGCTGCCCGCTTCGAATCCATCCGTTGCAGAGTTAACTATAAAGGGTTCGTCCAGGCCGGTAAGCCATTCCACGAGAAAGCCCGCGACCTGTTTATCGTCATCCACGATCAATATCCGCAAATCGCTATGCTGTGACGCCGTTTTACACTGTTTGGCAAATTGTTCCACGCTCTCCCGTAGAAAGCGGCGGTGTCCGCCGGGTGTCGTTTCAGAGGGTAACAAGCCTTTTTGAGCCCATGCACGTACAGTAATAGGCGAAATCATTAATAGTGTGGCGACTTCGCTGGGCGTTAAATAAGGTTTCTTGTCATTACTTGCCATAGTAAAAAAGTTCCTTGTTGGTTGGCTGGACTTTAGGAGTCATTGTCATTAATTGAATAGTCTTAGCGTGTTTTGCCCTAGTAGCACAGGCTAAGTTGATAACATGACCAGTATATCGTTTAAAACGATTAAATCGATTAAAATTTAATTTTTCCTGGCTAAATTGCGAAGTAATGCCGCTGTACATATTCATATAAGCTATCGGCCATTACCATAGGCCACAATTTCAGCCGCGATCCGGCTTAGCGCCAGCTCCTTATCCACTGCGCCCAGCTTTGCCGCCTCTTTCGGCATGCCATACACGACACAGCTGTCTTCATCCTGGCCCAGGGTGCGCGCGCCCATGTCGTGCATTTCTTTCAAGCCTTTGGCGCCGTCATCGCCCATGCCGGTCATGATGATGCCTAATGCATTTTTACCTGCGCATTTGGCTACCGAACGGAACAACACATCGACCGACGGACAATGACGGGTAACCGGCGGCCCGGCCACGATCTCAATGTAATACTGCGCGCCACTACGCTTGAGCAACATATGCCGCCCCCCTTGCGCAATCAGCGCGCGTCCCGGCAACACCCGGTCGCCATTGACGGCTTCGCGCACTTCGATCCGGCATAGATTGTTCAGTCGGCCGGCGAAAGCGCCGGTAAATTTTTCCGGCATATGCTGCACGATAACAATGCCGGGACAGACACGCGGTAACGCGGTTAACACCACTTCCAGAGCCTGCGTCCCGCCGGTGGAAGTGCCGACGGCAACGACCCGGTCCGTGGTTTCGGCCATCGCCTGAGAGGTGGCCGGAAGAATCGCATCCGCTGTTAATTTGGCCTGCACCGGCACCGCAGTCGATGAGCTCAATCGGCGCAGGTTGGCGCGGGCCGCAGCTTTGACTGCGACCACCAGACTTTCCGAATCATCCTGTAGAAATTGTTTGAGCCCTACTTTAGGCTTGGTGACGATGCTCACCGCGCCTGCCGCCAGAGCCTGCATCGTAGTTTCCGCGCCTTTCTCGGTCAGCGTGGAACAGATGACCACCGGCGTGGGCCGCTCAACCATCAGTTTTTTCAAAAACGTGATGCCGTCCATGCGCGGCATTTCGACATCCAGCACGATCACATCGGGCCATTGCGTCTGCATGCGCGCCATCGCGAATACCGGATCGGCAACGGCGCCGATCACATTGATTCCCGGATCTTGCGACAAATTTGAAGTGAGTACCTGCCGCACGACTGCGGAATCATCCACTATGAGTACCTTAATCTGAGTCATTCTATGCTCCTGTTTATTGGATTATGCTCGGCTGGGCTAATACATTAGTGTGCTTGACCCAGACCTCGCCGCTCCACACTTCAAAAATCACATTGCGGTGCCCGATACCGCCCAAGTGTTCGGCTACACTGGTAAAAGCGTGCTGTTTCGTCAGCCGCCGCGCGGCTTGTATATTCTGGATGCCGATCTGGGACAGGGTATTTCTATTCGTTTCAGGAAACATATTGCCGCCGCCGAATAATTTGACCTGATATTCTTTATGCGGAGCGCCCACCCTATCCATTCTTTTCAACAGCAGGGCAATGGCCTCATCGGCAAAACGTCCGTTCGGCGCAGGCCAATCCTCTGCCCTGCGGTCGCAATTACGCTTGGGCAGCATATAGTGGCACATTCCCCCGACCAGCAGTTGCGGATGCCAAAAGGTCAGTGACACACAAGAGCCCAGCAGGGTACGGATGCGGGTGTCCCGGTCGGCGAAGTAATAATCGCCGGGCTGAAGAAATACCTCCATCGGATGCAAAGGTCTTGTCATTTCATGGTTTCAGGTAAACGGCCGGCTGCACCAGGCGCAAAGTTTCGTTAATGCCATTTAGTGTCTCGGAGTGCCCGACCAGGAAATATCCTCCGGGACGCAGCAATGACAGCAGATGCGACACCACCTGGCGCTTGGTGTTCTGGTCGAAATAGATCATCACGTTGCGCAGGAAAATCGCATCGAACTCGGCCAGTTTCGGCGGCGTCCCGGTCAGGTTATGGTGCATGAACTGGATGCGTTCGCGCAATTTACGTTCGATCAGCAAAGTCCCGTCCTGGGAGCCGGTGCCTTTAAGACAGTAGTTGGATAAATAGTGCCGGGGAATTTCCGGCAGGCGTTCTATAGGGTAAAGACCTGTTCGCGCTTTTTCCAACATTCGCGTACTCAGGTCGGAAGCAACAATTTCCCAGGGCGCGCTACCCAATACCTCATCCGCCACCATCGCAATGCTGTAGGGTTCTTCGCCGCTGGAGCAGGCCGCGCTCCAGATACGCAAAGGCTTACCCGGCTTTCTGGCCGGTAAAATACGCTGGCGCAGAAAATCGAAATGTTTGGGTTCGCGAAAGAAATGCGTTTCGTTGGTGGTCAGCAAATCCACGGCCATTTGCAGCTCGGCTTTGCCATTAGCAGCGGTAATCATTTGAAAATATTCGCCGAAGCTTGCCAGCCCGTGGTGCTTTAGCCGCTTCGCCAGACGGCTGGTTACCAGCGGTTTCTTGGCAGGGGACATGCTGATGCCGGCGATGCGGTAGATCAAGTCGCGAAACTGTGCGAATTCCTTCTCTTTTAACTCCACGGTAGCAAGGTTGGATTTATGAATTGCGGATGCCGGCATAGTTTTTCACTCTATTGATACTGTAATAAAATTGCTGTTATGTATACTGCAAACGGTCATGAATTGCGCATTTTTGAATTCCCTCACCCCAGCCCTCTCCCGAAGGTCATAAGTATCTACACAAGTACCGGCTCCTTCTCCCTTGAGGGAGAAGGTTGGGATGAGGGGGATATAAATGGTTGTTTTTATTCTCCTCTCCCGCTCCCTCTCCAACAGGAAAGGGAGCGGGACCGCTTTGTAACTTTTTGTATTTGTAATACAAAAAGTTGTGTAGATACTTATGCCCGAAGGGAGAGGGGGACAAAAGCCGCAATTCGTGCCCGTGTCGTTCCGGCGCTCCCTGGACCTGGCGTTAGGCCGATAGGTAGACCTTCCAGGTTTTTAAAACCTGGAAGGTCTAATGGGCAACGTTTTAAATAGGCGGGACGTTTGTTCGTGCTTTCCGTGGACGACGCTTTTTTATCATGCGCAACATCAGTAATTAAGTTGTTCGCGGATCGACAAGACCCTTCCGAGCATATGCTAAGGTTTTGGTACGCCTCTTCCATCCTCTCTCCAACTGCTCCTGTCAGGAAAGCGGGACATTACATCCTCCCGTCTTCGTCAACTCGGCAGCCGAGCCGGAACCCACCGCAACCAGTGTCGCCATGTCATCCATCGACAGCACATGCTGAATATTCAGGATGATTACAAATTTGCCGTTGATCTTGCCCATGCCGGCAATAAAGTCGGCGCGGATGTTGGCGCCGAAAGTAGGGGCCGGTTCGATTTCGTTGCCCGGAATTTCCAGCACCGCGTTCACCGCATCCACCATTACGCCGACACTCTGGGTTTCCTCGCCTAACAGCACTTCGATAATAATGATGCAGTTACGCCGGCCTATCGTAGTAGGCCGCTTGCCGAAACGGGCGCTCAGGTCAATCACCGGTACCACCGCTCCCCTCAGGTTTATGACGCCGCGGATGAAATCCGGCATCCGCGGCACTTCGGTGAGTTGGCCGTATTGGATGATCTCCTTGATGCGAAGTATGCTGACCGCATAGGTTTCACCGCTCAGCATAAAGGTCAGATATTGCTGCTGTTCTTCGAGTTCCGGATTACCGGCATCAGCCTGCAATGTTTGTCCCGTTTGTGTGATTGCATTCATATCCGCCTCCTAGAACTTCACAAATTCGGCTTCGTTAGGCGAGTGCCTTGTCGCCGGCGCTTTTTTAGTCATAGGTTTGGAAAATTTGGCGTTGGATATTGCCGAAACAGTATCTGCACTATCGCCCACGGTAAAGAAAGCCATAAGATCGAGTAGTTGCGAGGCCTGTCCGCTCATTTCTTCCGAGGTTGCGGCCAGCTGTTCCGATGAACTGGCATTCTGCTGGGTAATCTGGTTGAGCTGGTCCATCGCGGAATTGATTTGACCTACGCCTGCCGACTGCTCTTCAGAAGCGGCTGAGATTTCCTGTACCAGATCGGAAGTTTTTTTAATGGAAGGTACGATGGTCTCCAATAACTTGCCGGCGTTTTCAGCTCTTTCGACACTGCTTTCGGCCAGCTCGCCGATTTCCTGGGCGGCGATTTGGCTGCGTTCGGCCAGTTTACGTACTTCGGCAGCGACCACCGCAAAGCCCCGGCCATGTTCACCGGCTCGGGCGGCTTCAATCGCTGCGTTCAAGGCCAGTAAGTTGGTTTGGTAGGCGATATCGTCGATGATGCCGATTTTTCCGGCGATACTCTTCATTGCGCTCACGGTCTCTTTAACGGCTTCACCGCCTTGCACTGCTTCACCGCTGGCCTGGGTCGCCATGCCTTCGGTGACTTTGGCATTTTCGGTATTCTGATCGATAGACGCCGACATTTGCTCAATAGAAGCGCTGGTTTCTTCCACACTGGCCGCCTGTTCGCTGGTTGCCTGACTCATGCTTTGAGCTGTGGCAGAAACCTCTTCACTGGCCGATGCGATATTGGAAGCAGCACCGTTAACGTCGTTAATGACTTGAGAAATTTTGGCGATAGTATTATTAACCGTATCCTTGAAATCTTTCAGTTGTCCTTTGTAATTACCGTTAACCGTCCGGGTAAGGTCGCCTTTTTCCATTTCGACGAGAACGCCCACCGCTTCGTTTACGGGGCCAATTACGCCATCCAATGTCTGATTTACGCCGCTGATCAACTGCTTCCAACCACCCACAAATAGTTCGGCGTTGGCGCGGGTATCTAGATCGCCGTCCGCTGCGGCCTGGATGATGATGTCGGTCTGCGCCAGCAGGTCGCTCATCATCTTCACGGCATTATTCAGGTTGTTCTTGATGACGTTGTACTGGCCTTTGTATTCGGTGGTAATGGTCGGCGGAATTACTCCTTTGGCGATATTGTCGACATAGTCGGCGGTCACGTTCAGTGGATTGACGATGTTGGTAATAGTATCGTTAACGCCGCTGACCAGCTGTTTCCAACCGCCCACGAATAGATCGGCGTTAGCCCGTTTGTCGAGTTCGCCGTCCGCTGCGGCCTGGATGATGATGTCGGTCTGCGCCAGCAGGTCGCTCATCATCTTCACGGCATTATTCAGGTTGTTCTTGATGACGTTGTACTGGCCTTTGTATTCGGTGGTAATGGTCGGCGGAATTATTCCTTTGGCGATATTGTCGACATAGTCGGCGGTCACGTTCAGCGGATTGACGATGTTGGTGATCGCGTCGTTGACGCCGCTGACTAATTGCTTCCAGCCGCCTACGAACAGTTCGGCGTTGGCGCGGGTATCGAGATCGCCGTCCGCTGCGGCCTGGATGATGATGTCGGTCTGCGCCAGCAAATCGCTCATCATCTTCACGGCATTATTCAGGTTGTTCTTGATGACGTTGTACTGGCCTTTGTATTCGGTGGTAATGGTCGGCGGAATTATTCCTTTGGCGATATTGTCGACATAGTCGGCGGTCACGTTCAGCGGATTGACGATGTTGGTAATCGTATCGTTGACGCCGCTGACCAGCTGTTTCCAACCGCCCACGAATAGTTCGGCGTTAGCCCGTTTGTCGAGTTCGCCGTCTGCTGCGGCTTTGATTATGATGTCGGTCTGCGCCAGCAGGTCGCTCATCATCTTCACGGCGTTGTTCAGGTTGTTCTTGATGACGTTGTACTGGCCTTTGTACTCGGTGGTAATGGTCGGCGGAATTACTCCTTTGGCGATATTGTCGACATAGTCGGCGGTCACGTTCAGCGGATTAACGATGTTGGTGATCGCGTCGTTGACGCCGCTGACTAATTGCTTCCAGCCGCCTACGAACAGTTCGGCGTTGGCGCGGGTATCGAGCTCGCCGTCCGCTGCGGCCTGGATGATGATGTCGGTCTGCGCCAACAGGTCGCTCATCATCTTGACCACGTTGTTGAGATTATTTTTGATGACGTTGAAATCGCCGTTGTAGCTGTCCGTGATAATGGGCGGAATGATGCCCTTGGCAATTTGGTCGACGTAATCTGAGGTTACATTAAGCGGTTGAATAATGGCATCCAATATCTGGTTAAATGAATTGCCAATCTCTTCAGTCGTACCATTAAAAACAGCAGTATCGATACGTTCGTGAAGTTGTCCTGCGATAGCGGCGGTAGTGACTCGTTTAATTTCTGCGATAGCTTTTACCTCTTCGGTGCAATCGACCCATTCCACCGCATAGCCGTTAGTATTTCCCTGTTTATTCAGTACAGGAAAAACGGTTAAATTAAACGACCTATTCAAAATCTGAATAGTCGCTTTGTGCGGCATTTTAGTTGAATCGGCAAAAATGTGTTTTTGCATCTCCGGATTAGCGTGAAAAGTATCGATGCAGACGCCTACTAAGCGCTCGGGATCAAAATCAGGGAAGACTTTTTGCAGTTCCGCTTTATGTCCGTTTAATAGACTACTTAGCGAAGGATTGACTGAGGTAATTCGACGCTCAGAATCGCAGGTCATCACCGGCGTTGCCATGTGCTGAAGCACCGATTGAGCTCTATCGGATTCGGCTTCCAGTTTCATATAATCCGTTGCGTACCAGAATTCCAATACTCCGCCGTTGAAAACACCTTCGTTATCGACAAACGGCAATAATGAAACATGGAATATTTCCTTATCCAAGGATACCATTTTGGACCAGCTTTTATGCCGCTTGCACAAGTCCGAAAAGACCTGATTGGGGATAGCGGTAAAGTCGGTAATACTTATGCCGACGCTATGCTGCGCGTCGAAATCAGGCATTGCTGTTTCAAAAACTTGCTGATGTTGACTGAACAATTTGTCTGCCGATTGACTGACTCGGGAAACTACCATATTGGCATTAAAGAAGATAATGCCATTGGCGGTTTTTTCTAAAAACCGTTGAAATTGAGCAACTTCATCTTGATGGTTGCGATTAAATAAACGATCAATTACGTTCATGGTCAAGCTCCTGGTATGGGTTAATTTTGTATTGCGCTAAAAACAATTTGATACGACTGCTACTCAACATATCGGGATCTATCTATATTTCGGGGTCCGGAAAAGTCATATTAGGAACACGCTCTCCGTAAACCCCGACAGGGAGTGGCATCGTCAGCACTAACATCTGGCATTTGCTTAGTGCATTTCACTATTTTGATGCTGTAACGATTGTTGTTTCAGCCACCTCCCTTTCATGTTCTATCTGTCCCATCAGTCCAGGCACATCAACGATCAAAGCAACTTCACCGCTGCCCAGAATAGTAAAACCGCCGATGCTCTTTTCGCTTTTGAACAGCTTGCTTAGCGGTTTGATTACGGTCTGGAATTCACCCATCAGTTTGTCCACGACTAACCCCGCCTTACGTTCGCCATAGCGCACTACGACCACGTTCTCGCGTTGCACCATGTCGCCTTCCACCGCGAAGTGGTCGCGCAGCCGTCGATACGGCAATACTTCGCCGCGCAGGTTCAGGTATTGCCCATCGCCTTCGTTACTGGCCCAGGCTCTTAATTCGACGCATTCGACCACCATGTCTAATGGGATTACGTAGGCGGCATTGCCGACGCCGACGATAAAACCGTCGATGATGGCCAGGGTCAACGGTAGGCGAATGCGGATGGTGCTGCCTTGCCCCTCGATACTGTCCAGGTCGACGGTGCCGCGCAAGGCCTGGATGTTGCGGCGTACCACGTCCATGCCGACCCCCCGGCCGGACAGGTTGCTGACCGTATCGGCGGTAGAGAAACCAGCCTCGAAGATCAGGCTGTAGATTTCTTTGTCGGTCAGCGCCGCGCCTTCGCTGACCAAACCACGCTCGATGGCTTTACCGAGGATTTTGTCTTTGTTCAGGCCGCCGCCGTCGTCGCTGACTTCAATAACGATGCTGCCGGCGTCGTGATAGGCGTTGAGTTTAAGAGCGCCTTTGGCCGGTTTGCCGCGTGCGATTCGCAGTTCGGCTGGTTCGATGCCGTGATCCATGGAGTTGCGCACCAAATGGGTCAGCGGGTCGCCGATTTTTTCGACCACGGTTTTGTCGAGTTCGGTGTCCGCACCGCTGATAATAAGATCGATGTCTTTTCCCAGCTCTTTGCTGATGTCGCGCACCACGCGGGTAAAGCGGTTAAAGGTGGCGCCGATCTGCACCATTCGCAAAGCCAACGCCGAATCCCGGACTTCTTCGACCAGCCTTGACAACGTAGCGGTGGATTCCATCAGGTCGGCCATGCCGGCGCGACGGGCGATCAGGTTGGTGCCGGCTCCGGCAATGATCAGTTCGCCGACCAGATTGATCAGTTCGTCGAGTTTTTCGGCATCGACGCGGATCAGGCTGGCTTCGCTTTTTTTGTTATCTTTAACCTGTTGTTGTTTTTTCAGCGCGGCTTCGATGACCGGTGGGCTGACCAGCTGTTGTTCGACCAGTACTTCGCCGATCGGCCGTTGCGGTTCGTCGCCATGCTGCGATTGAATGTGCAGAATGTTGTCCAGCTCTTCGGGCGTTAAGCTGCCGCACTTGACCAGGATTTCGCCAAGGCGCATTTCCTGTTCCGGCAACTCATGGATCAGGCGTTGGTATTCGGAGGCGCGGCTGTGCGGCGGCAGAATGCGGATAAAGCAGTCGCTACGCACGAAGTTGAAGATGTTGTCGATGGCGAGTTTATCGGCTTCGCTGTCAAAGCTGATTTCAAAGCCCAAATAGCAGGTTTCCGGGTCCATCTGTTCGGCGGTTGGAATCGCATCGATGATGGTCACCAGTTCTTCGATGTTGCCCAGCGAGGACAGGCAGCGCACGAACGAGAACGGGTCCATGCCGTTCCGGAACACCTCCGGTCCAAAGCGTAACGACAAATGCCAAAGGTCGGAACTGACCACGGTGTCGCTCTGTTCCCTCTCCAGTTTTGCATGCTGGACGGTAGGCATTTCGCTTGAGTCGCCTAGTTGTTCCGCTGCTGTTCCGTGCAAATAAGCTTCCAGTTGCATTATCAGGCGCTTACCGTGGCTGTCTGTTTCTTCGGGCGGCTGGTTGCCTTCGGCAACATGGCTGATCAATTCTTTCAAATGGTCGTGTGCTTCAATAAATAAGGCCGCCAGTGTCGAATTCATGGCTAGATCGCCGCTACGCACCCGGTCCAGCACGCTTTCCGCGGCATGCGTGAAGACCACGATGTGATCGATACCGAACATGCCGGCCGAGCCTTTGATGGTGTGCGCGGCCCGAAAGATGGCGTTGATGATTTCCGGGTCTTCTGCGGCCTGCTCTACGATCAGCAGGGCTTCTTCCATTTGTTCGAGCAGTTCCCTGCATTCGACCACGAAAGTTTGTAGATATTCGTCTGGTATCATATCGATTTGCCTTCGGGTGTGGATTTATAGACGATTAGCAGCGGATCGCCGAAAAAGCCCGCCAGTCCGGACAAATCCAGAAGTTCCAATACCGCCGGACTGTGGCCGGTAAAGCGCAAGACTTTGCCTAAAACGGTCGCCTGCTGTTTGACCATTACCAGTAGTTGCAATCCGGCCGCATCGATTTCGCCGACGCCGGATAGATCCAGTTCCAGTTCTTCACTGGCCGCCAGCCCGTCCAGCAAAGTGTCTTTCAATTCCAGGGCCGTATAAATGGTCAGTTCACCGGTTATGGCGATGGGACCGCTCGGCTGCTTTTTGTTGTTCTCGTTCGCCATCGCTTGCTCCCGATTTTAGGCCTGGATAAGCTGCGACACTGCAGCCAGCAGTTGCGCAGGTTGAAACGGTTTGACGATCCAGGCTTTAACGCCGGCCGCTCTGCCTTCGTTCATTTTTTCTTGCTGGGTTTCGGTGGTCAGCATGATGATTGGGGTGAATTTGTAGGACGGCAGTTGTTTGGCTTTCTTGACGAAGCTCAGGCCGTCCATGTTGGGCATGTTCACATCGCTGATGATCAGGTGTATTTTGGTGCCGTCCAGTTTGCTCAAGGCGTCCTGGCCGTCAGAGGCCAGAATCACCTCGTAGCCCTCACGGGTCAGGGTGCTGTTCATCACTTGCCTGACGGAGGCGGAGTCTTCTACAAAGAGTATTGTTTTAGCCATGTTTACGTCCTCAAAAAAAGGTAATGCTGGTTTGATGGGTCTTGATCGCGGTTTTCGCGCCTTCGTGTGCGGTAAGCTGCTCTTTCATGGTGTAAGTCTTGGTCAGCTCTTCCAGCCATTGCTCGACATTGACCGAGTGGGATGATCCGGGGGCGGCGGGTTCGCTCTTAAGCTCGGTCACATGCTGTTCGAGTTTGTTCAAGTCGTCGCAGACCAGTGCCAAAATCTGGCTGACCCGGTCCTGGAATTGCAAGGCGACAAAGACGTCGGATATTTCATGGTTGATGGCATTATTTTCGGTGCGCAACAACTCTTCGGACTCGGACAGCCCGGCAGTGGCGCGGGTGAAGCGCTTCAGTACCGAAGCAATAATCTGTTCCGCATTACCCAAGGTTTCTTGGTCTTGTCTGGCGAATTTCCTGGAAATGACCAGGGTGTCTTCAATCGCTTCGCTGACCGATGCGATGGTTTCGGTAATCTTCTTGCCGACATCGCCTGACGAGCGCGATAATTTCCGCACTTCATCGGCAACCACTGAAAAGCCGCGTCCTGAGTCTCCGGCCCGTGCGGCTTGGATGGCCGCATTCAGCGCGAGCAGGTTAGTCTGGCTGGCAATACTGCTGACTTCCCAGGCCATTTTGCTCAGTTGCTCGGTAAAGCCGGACAAATCCTCGATGGAACGCAGCAGTTTTTGTTTTTCTTCCAGAGAAGCGCCTAACGCTTTAGTGATGGCGCCCAGCTCTAACTGGCTGTCCCGTAATAGCTCTACGATGCCGCCATTGGTATCGTTATCGCCTCCGACTGCATTTTGGGACGCGATAACCGCGACATCGAGTCGTTTTGACAAGGCATCGAAACGTTGCGCCAGGTTGGCTATGGACTCTTCGGTATGAATTCTGGCCATCTCGACTTGGCTCGACCAGATCGGTAAAACTTTTTGGCATAGCGAATCCAGTCCGTCGATGTTTGGCTCTTGTTGTTGCTCGCTTGCCTGTTGCTGGATAAGACGGTTGATCAACGCATCGAAACGTCGGGCCAAACCGGCAATCTGCGTTTCAACAGGAAGCTTGATCATGTCCGGATGTTCTATTGGGGGGGCGTCCCGCTCGCCGAGGCGGCTTGATAATACATCGAAACGTTGGGCTAAATCGGCCAGTAAAGCTACGATGCGTTTGCGTTCGGATTCACTGTGCTGGGAGAAGACCAATAAAGCATTATCGTTTTGTGCGTTCTGCAAGATCTTGATTTTTTCCTCATGGTCCTGTTGCAAGCTGTCAGTCAGATGCCGCTCCCTGATTTGCACTGAGGTCCGATAGCGGTTTCGGCTCCAAAAGCACAGGCCGATAGATATGATGACTAAGCCGGCGGCTATAACCGGGCCACTGATTGTAAAGCGGCTGGACACTGCAATACCTAACGCGCCTAGCAGCCCGGATACCGGCAATGGGAACGCAAGCCAATACTCATCTCGATAAAATTTCATCGGTTCTTTCATATGGCACTTCCCCCGTAATCCTTGATTAACACTATATGATTTTTAAGTATTCGATACGGGGGCAAGGTAGTCGAAGAACTCGAGGTAAATTCTATCGTTTCAATCGTTTTAATCAATCGGTTTAATCGTTTATATCGATTATTTTTATGTGATCGAATATATCGATTCAATCGATATTGTTTGAGTACAGTCTTAACGTGTTAATTTCGTTAAGATGTTGGAATTAAAGAATTAGGCGGCGCGCTAAGAAAGGTGGAGGAAAAAAAGTCGATAAATTGAATAACGCTCGGCAATGATTGCCGGACAGGAGATTATTCCCGGACAAAGATGGCCGGGAGCGAGGTATGAAAATGGGCAGCTGTTAAAGCACGATGCCGGCGCTTCAGCGAGTAAACAGCCGTAAGACATGCCGTGCATATCTTGCACGGCAACATTGAACGGAGGAAGGGGTAAAGTCAGTTCAGCAACGGCGTAATAATATCCATTAGACGCTCTTTGGAAAGCTCCCCCGGATGTTGGCGTACGATTTGCCCCTGCCGGTTAACAATCAGGGTGAAAGGAACCGCGCCGACACTGTTACCGAGTTGCTGCGACAGGGTGATGCCGTTATCGCCGCCCAATAAGATGGGGTAATTGATTTTGCTTTCAGCTGCGTACTTGGCGACCGGTTCCTTGTCCTCCAAAGCGATGCCGATAAACTGCACGCCTTGGTCCGCGTAGCGTTCCTGCAACGCGATAAAGCCGGGGATTTCTTTGAGGCAGGGCGGGCACCAGGTTGCCCAGAAATTGATCACTAATACCTTGCCCTGCCATTCGGCAATGTTGCGCTGCCTGCCGGACAGGTCGGGCAGGGCGAACTCAGGTAAGGCGCTAACGCCGGGTTTTTCAGGCGATGACAAAAAATGCCGGGCGGTTACGCCAAGACTCAGGGCAATAATCGCGACAATAATAATCAAGGCTGTTTGTTTCATGATCTGGCTCGTTGCAACGATTTAATAAAAGTCTCTACATCCTGGTAACCGATGACCCGGTTGGCGGTTTTTTCTTGGGTGTCCAAACCGAAAAACAAAATCGCCGGAGGCCCGATTAGACTAAATTTGTTCAGCAGGGCTTTATCGTCATCGGAATTATTAGTTACATCGGCTTGCAGCAGCACATAGCCCTTGAGCGCTTGCTTAACGCTTGGGTCGGCAAAGGTATAAGCCTCCATTTCCTTGCACGAGATGCACCAGTCGGCGTAAAAATCCAGCATGACCGGTTGATGGTTGGCGGCGGCTTGCTTAATCCGGCTTTCCAGCGCCGCTAGCGAGGCGACTCTTTCAAAAGCAATGCCCGGTTCCGCAGCTTGCGCCGTGCTCACGCCGAGCCCTTGCAGCGGTTTTAACGGATTGCTGTTGCCCAAGCTGAAACCGATCAGCAATAACAGGCCGTAAGCCAGCATCATCAAGCCTAAGCCTTTCCATAATTTCCGCCAGCCGGAACTGTTTTCGGGCAGCGGATCGACGGCGCTGAGGTATATGGCCGGAAATATCAGCAGCGTAGCCCACAGCATCATGATCACGTTGCCCGGCAAAATCCGGCTGAGCATCCACACGGCGACCGCCAGCATGATCACGCCGAATACCGCTTTGGTGGAATTAAGCCAGTTTCCGGCTTTGGGCAATAGTTTTCCGGCGGACGCGCCCAGCAACAGCAGCGGTACGCCCATGCCTAAGCCCAAGGCAAACAAGGCGCTGCCGCCTAACATCGCATCGCCGGTCTGGCCGATAAAGATCAGCGCGCCCGCCAGTGGCGCTGCGACGCAGGGGCCGACGATTAGCGACGACAGCGAGCCCATGATGGCCGCGCCCAATAGCGAGCCGTCACGGTGTATTTCGCTGGAATTATGCAGTTTGACCTGTAACGATTTGGGCAGTTCCAGATTGTAAAAGCCGAACATCGACAGGGACAAAACTACAAAAATGCCGCTGAACAGGCCGATAATCCAAGGCTCTTGAAATGCGCTTTGCAGGTTGCCGCCGAACAGTGCGGCAAGGATGCCGAACACCGTGTAGGTCAGCGCCGAGGCGACCACGTAGCTTAAGGACAGTAAAAAGGCCCGGCCGGTGGTAATGCGGTTGCCGTGGCCGACGATAATGCCCGACAAGATCGGGATCATCGGGAATATGCACGGGGTCAGCGACAGCAACAAGCCGAAGCCGAAAAAGCTGAGCAAGGTTACCCCGAAGCTGTCGTGGTGCAGGGATTGCACGATTTGATCCTGTTCGGACAGTTCCGGCGCGGCTGATAGCTGCGCTGCCGGCAGCGTCAGGTCGATTTTTTTGCTCATCGGCGGGTAGCAAACGCCGCGGTCGGCGCAGCCCTGGTATTTCGCCTGCAAGGTAATGGTCTGCGCCGCTTGTCCGGTGCGGATAAGCGGCAGGTCGAAATCGAGTTCATTGTGAAAAGTTTCAACCTGGCCGAAGGCTTCATCCTGTTTGGGCGCGCCTCGGGGGATGTCGTAACTGCCAAGTTTTACGCCGTCGGCATTAACCAGCTCAAGCTGAACTTTTTCCCGGTACAGGTAGTAGCCTTCGGCGATGCGCCAGTTAACATGCAGGGTGCGATCGTCTTTGACCGATGCAAAAAACTCGAAAGCCTGATCGGGCTGTAGCAGTTCATCTTCAAACAAATTCAATTTTAAGACTTGAGCGCCTTTTATCAGCTGCTTGACCGGATCGATTTGGGCGACAGGCGCAGGCAGCTTCAGGTCGAAAGCGGTTTTCTGCGGCGGATAGCAAATGCCTTGGTCGGCACAGCCCTGATACTGTACTGACAGTTGCAGGGACGCTGCGCTGTTTTCGACGGTTAAGGCAATCGGGACATTCAGGGTATTGCGGTAAATAACCACATCGCCGAAGTTTTCGTCATGATGGATTTGCCCGGATGGGAATGCCGGTTCGCCTAAGCGGATTTGTTCGGTTTTGGACTCAAAACGCATTTTATTGCGGTAAAGATAATAACCTTCGGCGATGTCCCAGGAAATTTCAAGCCGATCGCCGGCAAGCGCTTTTGCCGAAACCTTAAAGGCTTGGTCGGGCGGCAGGAATTCGCCGGCGCCCAGCGCAAAGGCCGACTGGCTGACAAACGACAGGAAGCAGAGAAAAATTATTTTAAAGAGTGGCATGAATCTATCCAATTCAGGTATTCAGGTAAGCCGCGATCAATGGGGACGGCAATTATTTCAGGCAGTTCGTAAGGATGGTGGGCGCGCAAGGCCGTTTCAATAGCCGGGTAGCGGTCTTTATGCGCTTTAATCAGCAGCAGGTGCTCCTGAGCGGATTCAAGCTGCCCCTGCCATCTGTAAATGGAGGTGATGCCGGGTAAAATGTTTACGCAGGCGGCCTGGTTATTTGCGACCAGCAGTCGGGCTATTTTTTCCGCCGTGTCCTGATCGGGGCAAGTGCAAAAGATTATTTGATGGTTAGCGGGCATGTTACGGGTTATAAAAACGGGAGCGTCGGATATTATCCTAGAAATTAAGCGGAATTGTCTTTATATTGTAATAATGATTACAACAAGAGTACTTTAGATGAAAATTTTTCAAACACTATTTCTAGTCGTCCTGATTATCCCCTTTGCAGAAATTTATTTACTGTTACAGGTAGGCGGCGTTATCGGCGCATTACCGACCATTTTTCTGGTGGTGTTTACCGCAGTGCTCGGCGCCTGGTTATTGAAGCAGCAAGGTTTTGCAACGTTTCAGCGTTTTCAGGAGAGTTTGGCGCAGGGCGAGATTCCCGCATATGAAATGGTGGAAGGCCCCATTATTTTGGTGGGCGGGGCATTATTGCTAACGCCGGGTTTTATTACCGATATAATCGGCTTTGCCTGTTTAATTCCGCAGTTGCGCAGGAAAATCGCCCACTATGTGATTGAGCATTATCTTGTTCAGGCCGGAGCGCATTTTCAGCAGGGTAAAGCGGCTGAAAATAATGTGTTGGAAGGCGAGTTTAGTAAAGAAGAGTAACCCTGTTTAATCCTAGAAAAATTATTTGATCCACGAAAAACACAAAAAGCACGAAAATACTCAAAGAGATACCGAGTTGTAGATCGTCACCCAAAGGGTGAAACGCTGTGCAATACAACATGGCGATTTCTTTCGTGTCTTTCGTGCTTTTCGTGGACCAACTGCGGTTTTTAGGATGATTTGCGCGAAATCGAACGACTTGTATTTGAAAATAAACAAACCTTACTGGATAAATATCATGAATACCACGATCTTTAAAACAGAACCCATTGCCATTAAGGCTTGGGCGGAAAAACGAATTGTTTATCTTGAGCTAACGGATGGGCGGATATTTGGCTTTCCTGCGGACCGTTTCCGGATTCTGAGCCAGGCATCCGAGAATCAACTTAAAGCCGTGCAAATTGAAGTTGGAGGCCATGCATTAAGATGGGAAGAGTTAGATGAAGACTTAACGGTAAGCGGGGTAGTCGCGGGGCAATTCCAGCTCCCTTTACCTAGACAAGCCGCCTAATCTGCGCGCGTTAATTGGAAGGTGAGTTTCGAAAAGAAAAGTAAAAGGCACGAGGGGAAATAGGGATTTAGCCTCGTGCCTGGATGACTTAGCTTTCTGAAGAAGAGTCGCCTTCAGTTTCGCAGGTGTTTTTATTGAGTCCTGAATAAATCGGGCACCATCCTGAATAACCTGTTGCGACAAGAACCAGACCCGCCAATAATAAAAGGACTTCACCGCCAGGGACGAAAAGAGACATAACCAGCATTGCCGATCCCGCGTATAAACGGTATTTCTTTTCTTTCTCGCCAACATTGTGTTCAAATTTAAGCATACGTTTAAAATCAAAATTCATCTTAAAATCCTCTGTGTGTAGTTATTATTATCTTTAACCAAGCAACGGTTCGGCCTGTCATCATCGAACTAAAGCAATATACACAGCTCCAAAAAATGTGCAAGCGAAAAAAATAATGGATGTAACCTCAATAATTGATTCCCTCAATGAAGACCAGCGTCGGGCCGTTACCGCGCCTTCACAGCCCATGCTGGTCTTGGCCGGCGCCGGCAGCGGCAAGACCCGCGTACTGGTGCATCGCATCGCCTGGCAGATTCAGGTGCTGGGCGTGTCGGCGCACAGCATACTGGCGGTAACCTTTACCAATAAAGCGGCCAGGGAAATGCGCGGCAGGATTGAGGAATTGCTCAATATGTCCGCGCAATCGATGTGGATAGGCACGTTCCACGGCATCGCGCACCGCTTGCTAAGACGCCATGCCAAGCAGGCCAAACTGCCGGAAACCTTTCAGGTGATGGATTCCGGCGACCAGTTGCGGCTGATCAAGCGCCTGCTGGCTACGCTCAATCTCGATGCCGACAAGTGGCCGCCGCGGCAGGTGCAATGGTATATCAACGCGCAAAAAGACGAAGGCGTCAGGGCGCGGCATATGATGGAGACCGGCGATCTCTACCAGCGGCAAATGCTGACTATATATAAAGCCTATGAAGAACTGTGCGACCGTTCCGGCCTGGTCGATTTTGCCGAGCTGCTGCTGCGGGCGCATGAATTGCTGCGCGATAACGACGATGTGCTGGAATTCTACCAGCAGCGCTTTCGGCAGGTTCATGTCGACGAGTTTCAGGACACCAACACCATACAATATGCGTGGTTGCGGCTGTTGACCGAGGGCAGGGACAACATCTTCGTGGTAGGCGACGACGATCAGTCCATTTACGGCTGGCGCGGCGCTAAAATCGAGAACATCTACAGCTTTCAAAAGCATTACCCGAATCATCAAGTCATCAAGCTGGAGCAGAACTACCGTTCGACCGGCAACATCCTCAAAGCCGCCAACAAAGTGATCAGCGTCAATGACGGCCGCATGGGCAAAGAGCTGTGGACCGATGCCGGCGACGGCGAGTTGCTTTCCCTGTACGCGGCGTTCAACGAACAGGATGAAGCCCATTTCGTGGTCGAACGGATCAGGGCCTGGGTTAACGAAGGCGGCATGCGCAAGGATGTCGCGATACTGTATCGATCCAATGCTCAATCCCGCCAGTTTGAAGAGCGATTGATGACTACCGGCACGCCCTACCGGGTTTACGGCGGCTTGCGCTTTTTCGAACGGGCGGAAATCAAAAACGCGCTGGCTTACTTACGGCTGATGTCCAACCGCAATGACGATGCCTCGTTCGAACGGGTCATCAACACCCCGACCCGCGGCATCGGCGCCAAAACCATCGACGATATTCGAGGCATTGCCAGGGACCAAAGCCTGTCTTTATGGGGCGCGGCCATTGCGCTGATTAACCGGCGCACCTTGTCGGCCAGAGCGACCAACGCGCTGATCGGCTTTTTGGAATTGATCAAGCGCTTTGACGCAGAGGCGGAAGGCCTGGAACTTTATGAAAAGGCCAAGCTGGTGGTCGAAAAAAGCGGCCTGCTTGAACTCTATAAAAAGGACAAGACTGACAAAGACGAGGAAAAAGTGGAAAACCTCGAAGAGCTGGTTAACGCGGCGCGGCTTTTCGACGCCACCGCAATCGGCGACATTGAAGACGAAGAGGGCTTAAGCGAACTGGATATGTTTTTAGCCCATGCCACACTGGAATCCGGCGAACTGCAAGGCGACGACTTCGACGATTGCGTACAGTTAATGACCTTGCACTCCGCCAAAGGCCTGGAGTTTAAGCAAGTATTTTTGGTCGGCATGGAAGAAGGCCTGTTTCCGTCGCAACAGTCCGTCGAGGACGTCGGGCGGCTGGAAGAAGAGCGCCGGCTTTGTTATGTCGGCATTACCCGCGCCATGCAGCGCTTGTACCTGACTTATGCCGAATCCCGGCGTTTATACGGACGGGAAAGTTATCCCAGGCCGTCGCGTTTTCTGCGCGAGATTCCGGCTGAACATATCCAGGAAGTCAGGATGCGCGGCACCGTGACGCGTCCGGTAACCTCGGTAAAACCGAAAGCGCAGTCTTTGCAAACGGAAGGCAAATACAAGCTGGGCCAACGCGTCAGTCATGCTAAATTCGGCGAAGGCGTGGTGTTGCAGATGGAAGGCGAGGGCGCGCAGGAAAGAGTGCAGATCAACTTCAAGCAGGTGGGCATAAAGTGGCTGATACTGACTTATGCGCAGTTGGATGTGTTGTAGCACCAATTTGGAGTAGGGTGGATAAGCGTAGCGCATCCACCGCAATATCATTGAACCCGCTACGGAACATCGTTGTTCCGGCAGTCCTTTTTCCTGGCGTTAGGCGAGACACATCGGTATACAGACCTTCCAGGTTTTAAAAACCTGGAAGGTCTAACTCGCTCCCATGTAGCGCGAGCGAACGGGATATAATGATGGCCAAGAGGCGAAGGCATTGCAGGGATAGACCGCCGGTCGTCCCTTGAAGGATCACCCACTTACCGGCGGCACATCAACCATGCAGCATATCGACAAAATATTCAAACTCCACAACATCCTGCGCGAGCGCAGAACGCCGATTACCGGCAAAGCAATACAAGAACAACTGGAATGCTCAAGAGCCACCCGCGACCGCATCATCAACTACATGCGGGAGAGGCTGTACGCGCCGATTGTTTACGACAAAAACCGGAACGGCTTCTACTACGATCATGACCACGCACAGCATCCTTACGAACTGCCGGGACTCTGGTTCAACGCCCAAGAGCTGCAAGCCTTGCTGGCCTGTCAGCACCTGCTCGCCAATGTTAGCGCCGGCATCCTGCAAGACGACATAGCCCAATTGCAAAGCCGACTGGAAAAAATATTGCAACTTACCCCCGGCGTTGCCAAGCCGGATTTAAATAAAATCAAAATCCTCAACCAAGCCAATCGCCGCAGCAACGACAGTATTTTTCTTAAGGTTGCTGCGGCGCTGTTCAACGGTAAACGTCTGCAAATCGGCTACCACGCCCGTAGCGACAACCGACACAGTCAACGCGACGTCTCCCCGCAAACCCTGGTGCGTTACCGCGACAACTGGTATCTGGACGCTTGGTGCCACTTACGCGGGCAGCTGCGCAGTTTTGCCGTTGACCGGATAGTCTCGGTCGCGCAGTTAGAGCAAAACGCCGACACCATTCCGGCGGATCGATTGCAACAGCACTTTGCCGCCTCCTACGGCATCTTCAGCGGCAGCGCCGAGTGCTTGGCCGTGCTCAACTTCAGTGCCGACCGCGCCCGCTGGGTTGCCGACGAGCAATGGCATCCTGAGCAGCAAAGCCAATGGCTAGACGATGGTCGTTACCAGCTCAGCATCCCTTTCAACGATCATCGGGAATTGTTGATGGACATTCTTAAGCACGGCGCGGAAGTGGAGGTGGTGGCTCCGGCGTTTTTGGTTGAGGCGGTTAGGGAGCAGATTGTCGCTATGCAAAAAATTTACCCAGGCGGATGAGTGCGCTGGTTCCTAAGCTGGAGTTCTCGTCGTTATACACAAGTGTGTTTCAGAGTCGTCATACCGGCATGGATGCCGGTATCCAGCGCCATGGACGGTAACTTGGTGACTCTACCGGCACTTGAGTAATACGAAGCGTCACCTCCCTGTGTCTGGGTTCCGGCATCCCTGCCAGAACGACGGCGTCTCGCAGAGACTTGTGTATAAGGACGAGAGCTGGAGCTTGGGAACCAGCGAATCCGTGTTCTATTGGGCATACGCTGAATAGTTACGATTTTTTTTACCAGAGCCTCATAGTTTGAGGCACAGGGTGTGTTAAAACATTTCAACAATAAATAAAACGACGGAACACGCGATGGATTACAACGACTTTTTCACACAGGCGACCCAACTCGACGCAACCTATCCCTATCAGGAAAAATTGGGATGCCGGCCATGGCCGGATTTTCTGGAAATTCCGACCGGTTTGGGCAAAACAGCGGCGGTAGTGCTGGCTTGGCTATACAAACGTACCGTTTTGCAGGACTCGAACACGCCGCGCCGTCTGGTCTATTGTTTGCCGATGCGGGTATTGGCAGAGCAAACCGAGGCCAATATCCGTTGCTGGCTCGATAATTTGGGCGGCGATACGGCAAATATCCCGGTGCATCTGTTGATGGGCGGTGAGCAAGACCTACGCGCCTGGACATTGCATCCCGAACAAAACGCTATTTTGATCGGTACTCAGGACATGCTGTTATCGAGAGCCTTGATGCGCGGTTACGGCATGAGCCGCTACCAATGGCCGGTGCATTTCGCTTTGTTGCATAACGATGCGTTATGGGTATTCGATGAAGTGCAACTGATGGGAGCCGGTCTCGGTACATCGGCGCAGCTTGAAGCGTTTCGCCGCCAATTTAAAACTCACGGTAACGCACGAACGTTATGGGTTTCCGCAACGCTCAACCGGCAATGGCTCAATACCGTCGATTTTTCCGAACACCTTGCCAACGCCGATACCTTGCAACTGGCCGAACAGGAAAAACAGCTGCCCGCCGTGCAAAAACGCTTCTATGCCATTAAAAGAGTGCAACAAGGCAATGCGGCGTTAAATGCGGAAAGCAAAAAGAACAGTTGCAAAGCCTATCTTGACGCCTTAGCAGCTCAAGTTCTTGAAATGCATCAGCCGCAAACCAACACGCTGGTTATCCTTAATAGTGTCGAGCGCGCGCAAGGCTTGATGCAATTGCTGCAAAAACAAAAGACGACTATTGAACTGCTATTAGTCCACGCCCGCTTTCGCGCTGCGGAACGCCGGCAACTCAATCTTGCCGTTCAGAATGAAGCGCAGGCGGCGGGGCGGATTATTGTCGCCACCCAGGCGGTGGAAGCCGGCGTCGATATTTCCTCCCGGACTTTATTTATCGAGCTGGCGCCTTGGGCATCGCTGGTGCAGCGTTTTGGCCGTTGCAATCGCGCCGGGGAATATGAAGAAGGTGCGGATATTTTCTGGCTGGATATTAGCGACGATAAATCCGCACCGCCTTATGCCTATAGCGAAATAGAGCAAAGCCGAGACATTCTGCGCAACCTGGATAATGCCGCGCCGGCCGGATTGCCGCCGGTCGAATCCGAACAAGCCATCAGCCATATTCTGCGGCGTAAGGATTTTCTGGATTTGTTCAACACCGATGCCGATTTGACCGGTTTCGACAGCGATATTTCAGTGTTTATTCGCGATGCAGGCTCGCCGCAACTACGCGTGTTTTGGCGTGATTTTCAAGGCGACAAACCGGAAGAAAATCAACCCAATCATGCCGAGCTATGCCCGGCATCCATCGGTCAAATCAAAGCCTATCTGGGCAAAGACAAGCAAAAAGCCTTTGTTTGGGATGGCTTAGGAGGAAACTGGAAGTCCGTCGCTCAAAACAGCGTTTATCCCGGTATGACCTTATTGCTACGTTGCGATAAAGGCGGCTACAGCCCCGCGCTGGGCTTTATGGCCGATGGCAAAACGGCGGTTGAAGCGCTGGAACATTCTAACGATGCAGCCGATAGTTATCGCGGCGACCCGGACAGTCGTCCGTGCCGCGACAAAACAATTGCTGTCTTGCTGGAGGCGCATCTTGCTCATGTTGCAGAAGCCGCCGAAGGTTTAGTACAAACGCTTCAGCCGGAAGGCGGTGAGATTTCAGCGGCGATTGTTACGGCCTCGGCGTGGCACGATGTCGGTAAGGCCCATGAAGTTTTTCAAGAAACCATGCTTAAGGATACGGCGTTAAGCGCTGCCGAACTCTGGGCGAAATCCGCATCCCAAGCTCGACACAGCCGCCGTTACTTCCGCCACGAATTGGCCTCAATGCTGGCTTGGTTGGCGCAAGGCGAAAAATCGCCAGTCCATGACCTGATCGCTTACCTGATCGCCGCCCACCACGGCAAAGTTCGAATGAGTCTACGTGCAATGCCCGATGAAAAACCTCCGAAAGAGCAAGGCAAACGCTACGCTCGCGGCGTTCGCGAAGGCGACCGTTTACCGTGTTTACAGGTCAACGGCGAGACCTTGCCGGAAATTGCGCTGCAACTGGATGTCATGGAATTGGGCGAAACTGCAATGGGCGCATCCTGGACAACCCGCACTCAGCGCTTATTGACGGAACATGGCCCATTTCGATTAGCGTGGTATGAAACGCTGGTACGTATCGCCGACTGGCGGGCATCGGATCAAGAACAAAAATAACGGACAGAAACGCTATGATACAAAACATCTTATTAAACGGCTGCGCGCCTACGCCGTTGGCGCATTACCTGAAAGCGCTGGGTATTTTGCGTCTGGTTGCAGAACAAAAAGACCCTGATGCCACAGGCTGTTGGCGAAACGAAGGCTTTGTCTTGAACAGTGTCTTGGACGAAGAGGCCTTATTGCAGTTTTTTCTGGAAGAATACCGACCGACGCCGATTATCGCGCCGTGGAATGGCGGCAGCGGCTTTTATTATCAGGAAAGCAAGTCCAAAGCGATAGATCCTGCGACTGGAAAAAAGCAAAAAAGCGGCATTCGCAGCCAGCCTACCGAAGCGACTCGCACCGTCGAAGCTTTGCTCAACAGCGAAGCGCCGCGTTTTGCCGAATATCGCCAATTGCTCGAACAATCCCGGCAAATGCTGACGCAATCCGGCTTTCAGGAATCGCCTAAAAATGAAGACAAAAATACCGTACTCCAGCTAATCAGGAACAGTTTTCCCGATTCATTTTTAGTTTGGCTGGATGCAGCGTTACTAATAAGCCAGGATAAAACCTTTTTTCCGCCATTGCTGGGAACCGGCGGCAATGACGGTAACCTGGATTTCACCAACAATTTTATGCAGCGGCAATTGCAATTGTTCGATGCGAAAAACGGTACAGCCGATCAAGCCGCTCGGCTATGGTTATTGTCGGCGTTGTTTGAGTTGCCTACGTCCCATTTGCAAAAAGATGCGGCCATCGGTCAGTTTTCGCCCGGCAATGCCGGTGGCCCCAATGCTACAGTGGGCTTTGAGTCAAAATCGCTTATTAATCCCTGGGATTTTGTATTAATGCTGGAAGGTTCGCTGTTGCTTGCCGCCAATGCAACACGGCGTTTTCAGCAGGACAACGCCGGGTCTTTAAGCTACCCGTTCACGGTGAGAAATACCGGCGGCGGCTCAGGTTCAAGTAAACAAACGGATGAATCCAATGCCCGTGCCGAAATCTGGCTGCCGCTGTGGCATAACCCGGCATCTCTGGCCGAATTGAAAGTTTTGTTCTATGAAGGCCGAGCTACTGTAGGCCGTCGCCCGGCTAAAGACGGACTGGATTTTGCCCGCGCTGTTGCAGCCTTGGGCGTGGATCGCGGTATCGGCGAATTTCAACGCTACGGTTTTATGATGCGCTCCGGCAAAGCCTATCTCGCTACGCCGATGGGACGCATACAAACCCGCCACAATCCCTCCGCCGATTTAATCAATGAATTGGACAAAACCCGGTTTCTGGAAAATCTGCGCGGCTTTGCCCGTAAAGTCGAAGCTCCTGGGCGCATCGTGTCACTGGTGCATCAATTGGAAAGCCGCTTGTTTGAGTTGACGCGTAGCGACAATCGAAAAACCGTTCAGGATATTTTGATACTGCTCGGTCGAATACAACATGCCTTAAGCATCAGCGCCAAAGGCCGCGAAGCGGTCAGAAGACCGGTTCCATTGCTCAGCACAGCGTGGCAGATAAAGGCCGATGACGGCTCGGTGGAATTTCGCTTGGCTTGCGCTTTAGCCGGGTTATCGGCAACGGACTTGCCGATGCGCGTTCATTTCGCGCCGGTAAAAGTCAATGAATCGGCATGGGACGAACATTCCCGGCTTGCGGTTTGGGGCGAAGGTTCTTTTGAAAGCAATATGACCACGTTGCTGCGAACCCGGTTATTGGCGGCGGAGCGTCTGCAACACAAAGATAAACCTTTCAACTTCGGTTTCGGCGCTGACTGTAGCGACATCGCCTGTTTTCTTGAGGCTGCCGCCGACGACCAACGCATCGGCGAGCTGGCGCAAGGCTTGGCCTTGCTTAAAGGCATTCCCAGGAATTTGACCGGGCAACATCAACAAACCGTTTTGCCGGGGGCTTACGTGGTATTAAAGCCATTTTTCACCACCGATGAAGTCCTGCAAAAAATCGGCTTTTTGCCAACGGATTGCAAGCTTCCGTTTCGTACGGAAATACTGGCTAGTCTGGCAGCGAATCAAACTGACAAGGCCGTCAAGCTGGCTTGGGACAAACTTAAGCAGGCCGGAGTTGCATTACCTGAATTCCCTAATCAACCGCCATCCGCATTGGGCATGAATGGGCAACGATTACTCGCAGCTTTAGTCATTCCCATAGAGTTTGGTCAACTGGCAAAAATGCTGCGTGGTATCAAGCGGCAATAAAAATAAAACGATTAATTGTAGGGGGGATAAGCGTAGCGCATCCTGTGGACGGACGAGGTTTGTAACCCCGTTCGAAACGTTTGAAGGATGAAGATATGGCTGTAATTATCGAAAACGGTAGGGACGGGGGTGCAACCCCCGTCCCGCTCGGGGGCGCTTCGCTAACGGGGTCCCCAAGCTGGAGTTCTCGTCGTTATACACAAGTATCTGAGAGACACCGTCGTTCTGGCAGGGATGCCGGAACCCAGGCACAGGGATGTGAAACTATCGGCTGGGATGTCGCGTTTGTCTCGTTCCCACGCGCTGCGTGGGAATGCAGTCAAGGCGCGCTGCGTCGCGAGTTGCGGTTAACAAACTGAAATGCCGAGTATATCGAAGCGGGACGCAGCGCGTCCCATACCGCATTCCCACGCAGCGCGTGGGAACGAGGAAAGTCGTCATACCGGCATGGATGCCGGTATCCAGTGCCATGGACGGTAACTTGGGAGTTATGCGGGCGCTTGATCGGAGCGAATTGCCGACCGACAGTTTCACTTCCCTGTGCCTGGGTTCCGGCATCCCTGCCGGAACCCAGGCGTCTCGCAGCACTTGTGTATAACGATGAGTGCTCCAGCTTGGGGACCAGCGCCTTGCTAGTGCATTTCCACGTAGCGCGTGGGAACAAAATAAAAATGCTGCATGACATTATGCTGTAACAAAACAACCGGTTTATCACTACCACTTAAGGAAACATAACATGACTATTGACTTTTCAAGCCTACAAACCGCACCGCGCCTATTGATCGAAGCCGATTTACAACCCCTTCAGGGCGCCCGTTTTCAACCGACCGGATTCCCCGATCTGGGCGCGGCGGTATACGACGGCCCGAACGGTAACCGCTTGCTGCTGGTGGAATCGGCGCAAAGCATGGGCAACCGGCTAGAAACAGTTTGCTGGGATGAAACCGCCCAAGAGTTCGGTGACTGGGTTGGCCCACTTAAAGGATTACCGTATGTGCGGGTTATTGATAAAAAAGGTGCGGTGTTTACTAATTCTGTATTAGAAGCCCATCGATTAAATTCTGAATATATTGCCCGCACCAAAGATTTTGAAAAAATCGCTACTGAGTTAGATTTTAAGAAAGATCAATCTTTCGATATTCGAAGAAAATTAGTCCCATTTTTGCTCAAATATGATGTTAACTCCTTATTGCATGGGATATTTCTCGAAGAAGTCGGCGGTGTTATTCGGCTTCCTCGAATACTATCTGCTTTTATTGAAGCAGAAGATATACAAACTGCACAAAGTGGAGGGGTTAAGTTCAATAGGGTTCAACCGGGACTTAAAGAAGGAGAAGGCAATGTTCCTTATTCCCGCACTGAATACACCGCCCCCAAAATCACCGCCTACTTCAACATCGATTTGGCGCAAATACGCGGATTCGGCTTGGGGCAAGCCGTTGAGCAGCTGCTGACTGCGCTGGCATTCTACAAAATCCGCCGTTTTCTGGACGAGGGCTTGCGCCTGCGCACCGCTTGCGATCTGGAAGTACGGAAGCTTACGGTGACTCGTCCGAACAGCTGGGCATTACCCGAACGCACTCAACTGGAACAAGCATTACCCGGTTTAATAAACGCCGTCGCAGCCGAAAGCCGTTTCGCCGAACCGCGCGTTACCGTGGTGAAATGGGAAAAAGGCGCAGAGAAAAAGACTAAACCCGAAGCCGGAATCGAGGAGTAAATCATGCTGACGCTATCGATTTCTTTCCTCGCCGGGCGTTATCACGCCACCCCTTGGGGGCGTCATGTTAACGAGGCCGATGTTGCTTGGCCGCCCGACCCCTGGCGCTTGACTCGGGCGTTGATTGCCACGTGGCACAGAAAACTGGACAGCCGGCGCTTCCCGCGTGACATGCTGGAATCGTTGCTGGCCGCGCTGGCCGGAGAAGCGCCGCATTACCGCTTGCCGACTGCCGTTCATGCCCATACCCGGCATTACATGCCCAACCGGCAGAAATCCACGCTGATTTTCGATGCCTTTGCCCGTATTAATCCCAATGACGAGTTGATCGTTCACTGGCCGGAGCTGGTTTTGGATAGTAGCCAGGCAATGTTGCTTGACGAACTATTGGCGGCATTGGGCTATGTGGGGCGCGCCGAATCCTGGATTGAAGCCAAAAGACTGCCGGAATGGAACGGCGAATTGAATTGTCGACCCGGAGAAACGGTCATTGATTTGGCAACCGGTGAAGTCGGCAGCGAACCGGTGCATTTGTACTTGCCTTTGTCGCCTGCCGAATACGAGACCTTTCACAGCCAGTTTTTACAAGGACTGGAAGCCCGACAGTTATCGAAAAAAGAACGGGGACAAATCGCTGCGACATTGAAAAACAATTGGCTGGATGCGCTTAGCCTCGATACCGCCGACCTGCAAGCCGCGGGCTGGAGCGCGCCGCCGTCGGCTAAAAAGCTGCTTTACCAACGTTCGATCCAGGCTTTGCGCAGCAGCGTTGCCAGTCAGCCGCGCCGCCGCATCCATCCGCCTGCCGATACGGTGCGTTATGCAATTTACGGCAAGCCGTTGGTACGTATCGAAGACACCTTGAAATTCGGTGAATGGCTGCGCAATGCCGCACTGGGCAAAGCCAAACGTGAACTGAGCGCGGATACCATCCCGGCCTTGCTTTCGGGGCATGGTTTGCCCGATGAAAATCGCCATCGACACGCCTTTTTTATCCCTGAAGCCGATAACCAAGGCCGCATTGGTCATGCCGTGATTCATATTCCGGATGGTTTTGATGCAGATACCCGTCGGGTACTGGAAAATCTCGATAAAATTTGGAACCGCGATGGTCAGGAATGGCAGTTGATATTGGAACAGATCGGTGAAAAATCCAGCTTTGCGCTACCGCTATTGCAACAGTCGACAGTTTGGCAATCCCGGACACCTTACCTGCATCCTTGGCATTGTAAGAAAAATTTCGACATTGAAGCGCAAATTCGCCGCGAATGCCGCGAAAGAGGCTTGCCGGAAATAGTTTGGTTGCAACCACAGGAAACAGTATCGTTCGAAGGCCGTAGGCTAAGGCCTATCGATTATCACCGCTTTCGCAGCAAACGCGGCTTAACCCAGCCCGATAGTCACGGCTCGTTCTGGCAGATCACCTTTGCCGAACCTGTTGCCGGGCCATTGCTTCTAGGTTTCGGCTGTCACTTTGGTTTAGGGCTTTTTACACCGAGTGAATAATAATGCCTTCACAACATCCCCATAACCCCCAGCAAACTCTTCTCCACCGCCGCCAGTTCCTCGGCAGTCAAGGTTGTCAGCGGGCCTTCGCCGAAGCGGTCGCGATCCAAGGCTCGGGGTTGGTCGGTGACGATCTGGCAAGGCTTCAGCAGACGGCCTCGGGCAGGAATGGTTACTCGCCAACGTTTAAATGCCGGATATACTTGAGTGGACAGCGGCAAAATCACCAGCATCGGCGTAATGTCTTCGCCCAACTCATCGGACTGGATGATCAAAACCGGGCGGATTTTTCCGATTTCTCGGCCTCGCGATGGATTAAGGTTACCAACCCAAATTTCGCCGCGTTTCATCACCGCCACCATTTTTCATCTGGATCGATCCCGGCGGCGCGTTCGTCGGCGATGATGGCATCCAGGCCGTCGTCAACCAAATCCTCGGCTATTTCCAGTGCTTCGCGGCGAATTTCCGGGTTGGAGTAGGCTGTGCGCATTTCTGCAACCAGCTCCGCCATAAACCGCTCTTTCTCGCGGCGGGCCAGGTATTCCGTGATCGCCAGCCGGGCAATTTCGGATTGGGTTTTGCCTTCCAGCCGGGCTTCGGCTTTGAGATTGGCTTCAATGTCATTGGGTAGACGCAGGCTGATCGCGGTCATCGTATTCTCCTCATGTTTATAACTATTCAGCGCGAACCGCAACATCCTTCGCCAGTGGGGGATGGAGCAGGCTTTCAGTGATTCGCGAGTTCCAGTACTCAGTCAAATTTATAATGTCGAGTGAAGAAGGCTATGTGGGAGCGGCTTTAGCCGCGATTGTCGCGGCTAAAGCCGCTCCCACAGTTAAATTATCAGCAGACAAAACAAGATTGACTGAATACTCGTTGCCAATGTTTATTTAACAATACGGATTGTATTACAAAATGACTGACAATCAACCCCCCATCCAACTCGAACTGCCGATGCCGTTTCCGGAACTCAGCGGCGATATGCCGTTACTGCCGGCGCGGATGATCAACGAATATCAATACTGCCCGCGTCTGGCTTACCTGGAATGGGTGCAGGGCGAGTGGGCGGCGTCGGCGGATACGGTGGAAGGCGACCATGCCCATCGCCGCGTCGATCAGCCGGCCAAAAGCTTTCCGGTCGCTGACGAACTTGAGCAGGAAACGCTTCATGGCCGCTCCATTACCTTGTCGTCCAACCGCCTGGGACTGATCGCCAAACTGGATTTGATCGAAGCGGAGGAGGGCGAAGTCACGCCGGTCGATTACAAACGCGGCAAACGGCCGCATGTGGCGCGCGGCGCTTACGATCCCGAACGCGTGCAATTGTGCGTGCAGGGCCTGGTGTTGCAGGAGCACGGCTATGTTTGCGAAGAAGGCGTGTTGTATTTTGTGCAAAGCCGCGAGCGGGTGCGGGTGGCGTTCGATGACGAACTGCGCCAACTGACCTTTAACGCCATCAACGGCTTGCGCTTGATTGCTTCCGGCGGCCATATTCCGCCGCCGTTGCAGGACAGCCCGAAATGCCCCGCCTGCTCGCTGGTCGGCATTTGCCTGCCGGACGAGGTCAATTATCTGCGCAATGCCGCCATCGAACCCAGGCCGCTGGCGGTGATGCGCGACGAAGCCCTGCCGGTCTATGTGCAGGCCTACAAAGCCAAAGTCGCCAAAAAAGCCGAGGAGCTGGAAATCAGCATCGACGACGAAAAAGTGCAGACGGTGCGCTTGCTGGATACCTCGCAAGTGGTGGTCATGGGCAACGTTTACATCACCACCCCGTGTTTGCAGGACTTGATGAAGCGCGACATTCCGGTCAGCTGGCACAGCTTCGGCGGCTGGTTTTTCGGCCACACCGTCGGCACCGGCCATAAAAACGTCGAACTGCGCACCGCCCAGTACCGCGCCAGTTTCGACGACTTTGCCTGTCTGGCGATTGCCCGCAACCTGGTGCGCGCCAAAATCCAGAATTGCCGGACGCTGTTGCGCCGCAACTGGCGGCTGGACGACAAACCGGACGAACTACTGGACCAGCTGAAAGCCCTGGCCGATAAAACGCAACGGGCGGCGGATTTGCAACAGCTGCTAGGTTTTGAAGGCGCGGCTGCGGCGCTGTATTTCGGCGCTTTCGATCGGTTGATTAAAAAACCGGACGATAGCCGCCAGATGAGTTTCGACTTTACTACCCGCAACCGCAGGCCGCCGACCGACCCGGTCAATGCCTTGCTGTCGTTCGCTTACTCGCTGCTGGTGCGGACCTGGACGGTCAATTTAACCGCGGTCGGCCTGGATGCGTATCGCGGCTTTTATCACCAGCCGCGATACGGACGACCGGCGTTGGCGCTGGATATAATGGAGCCGTTCCGGCCGATAATCGCCGATTCGGTGGTGTTGCAGGCCATCAACAACGGCGAAGTGCGGCCCAGCGATTTTATCAGCGTGGCCGGTAGCGTGGCGCTGAGCGATGCCGGGCGCAAGCGCTTTATCGCGGCGTTCGAACGGCGCTTGAGCCAGGAAATCACCCATCCCTTGTTCGGTTACAAGGTTAATTATCGGCGTTTGTTCGAGATTCAGGCGCGGCTGTTCGGGCGCTATCTGCTCGGCGAATTGCAGGAATATCCTAATTTCACCACCCGCTAATTCCAGAAAAATCAGTCGAAGCGTGTGGAAACCGTTCGTGCTGAGCCTGTCGAAGTATGAGCGGTTTCCACATGCCTACCCACGGTTTCTAAACTAATGGCTAATTACGAACATCTTTATATTGTCACGTATGACATTCACGACACTAAACGCTGGCGGCGGGTGTTCCGGCTGATGAAAGGCTACGGCGACTGGCTGCAACTATCGGTGTTTCAATGCCGGTTAAGCCGCAAACGCCATGCCGAACTGATCGCCTTGCTGGACGGCATCATTCATCACAGCGAAGATCATATTTTGATCATGAATATCGGTCCTGCGGAAACCGTCAAGCCGTCGGTGGTGAGTTTGGGCAAGTCGTTTGAAGTGCAGGAACGCCAGCCGGTGATCGTCTGATGCGGATTGTCTGCCGCCGCTTGACGAGCGCTGTAGTGGCGCGCAAAATGCCGTCAGCGTTCGCAGACGGATGGCTCTTTAAAAATCAGTATGTTATGAAAAACGGCTATTCGGGAGGCGGTTTTTTGTGTACAGTTGCGGGGCGTTGTCAAGCAGCCCTCGCAAACAGCCCGTGCAGGCCAGGCAGATTAAGGCCTCCAGCGCGGGCTGCATTCTCCGGCGTCATGCCGGAGCCTCATTGAAGCAAAACTGTTTTAGTCGAGATTAACGCCGGCCGGTTGCATTCTCCGGCGTCATGCCGGAGCCTCATTGAAGCCACAGACTGCTGCGGTAAGCAACGAACGGCAAAAGAGCATTCTCCGGCGTCATGCCGGAGCCTCATTGAAGCAACGCCCTTAACCGGGCGTTTTTACTTAAAATTACGCATTCTCCGGCGTCATGCCGGAGCCTCATTGAAGCATCAGATTACTGGGCGTTTTTCCGGGCATTTGGCTGCATTCTCCGGCGTCATGCCGGAGCCTCATTGAAGCTCATACATTTTCGGTTTCTTTGCGTTGTTTACATTGCATTCTCCGGCGTCATGCCGGAGCCTCATTGAAGCTTTCATTATTTCCAATTCCTGTAAGGCGATTGTGTCGGCATTCTCCGGCGTCATGCCGGAGCCTCATTGAAGCAATTTAAGCATCGGCCCAAAGGCTTGGAAATTTATGGCATTCTCCGGCGTCATGCCGGAGCCTCATTGAAGCGATGTCGCAGCTTGAAGAATTTGTCCATTTAGGATGCGCATTCTCCGGCGTCATGCCGGAGCCTCATTGAAGCTTTACTGCCGGGGAATCGTCCAGCATGGGATTAAGGCATTCTCCGGCGTCATGCCGGAGCCTCATTGAAGCGGTTACCGATCAATTCTTTCGCCGCCGAATAACTCGCATTCTCCGGCGTCATGCCGGAGCCTCATTGAAGCAAGAGCTAAAAGCCGAGCGCGAACCTATTGTTGTAGCATTCTCCGGCGTCATGCCGGAGCCTCATTGAAGCATTGATGCCGTTTAAGGCGTGAATGGCATTTTCCAGCATTCTCCGGCGTCATGCCGGAGCCTCATTGAAGCGGACATAATGCGTAATCAGCACCCCTCTTTATAATGCATTCTCCGGCGTCATGCCGGAGCCTCATTGAAGCCATTACCAAACTGCGGTATTCGCCAGAGCCAAAGCCGGGCATTCTCCGGCGTCATGCCGGAGCCTCATTGAAGCTAGCCCGTCCAGTTTGTCAGCATTTCCAGATACTACCGCATTCTCCGGCGTCATGCCGGAGCCTCATTGAAGCCAGGCCGTCGGCACCCATCTTGAGCGCTACGATTAGCATTCTCCGGCGTCATGCCGGAGCCTCATTGAAGCTGGCCGGGAACTGGATACGTGGAATGCGCTGGCGGCATTCTCCGGCGTCATGCCGGAGCCTCATTGAAGCTACTTGCACTCCATCTATCGTTATCTGGATATGTCCGCATTCTCCGGCGTCATGCCGGAGCCTCATTGAAGCTATGCCGCTAAATAGCGATAAATAACGAGGCTTCAGCATTCTCCGGCGTCATGCCGGAGCCTCATTGAAGCTACGAGCCCGGCGGCAATAATCAACTGGATCAATAAGGCATTCTCCGGCGTCATGCCGGAGCCTCATTGAAGCCAGTTTTTCTTCGTCCGTTGGTGCGGGCGGGAAATTGCATTCTCCGGCGTCATGCCGGAGCCTCATTGAAGCGAATAAATACGCGCATAAGAGTCGCCGAACGCGGACGCATTCTCCGGCGTCATGCCGGAGCCTCATTGAAGCAACATAAGCTGAATCATTTGTTGGCGTTGGCGTTGGCGCATTCTCCGGCGTCATGCCGGAGCCTCATTGAAGCTAAAGTTACTAACACTCAGAATCCTACTTTCTTCCACCGCGCATTCTCCGGCGTCATGCCGGAGCCTCATTGAAGCAGCAAAAACGGGCTGACTAATACCAAAAGACCGGGGGCATTCTCCGGCATGCCCCCGGAGCCTGATTGGCATGCATCGCAAGATTCCTGAATCCGGTAATCATGCATTCCCCTACCGGGACGCCTTATTGGCAAGAGTAGCCTATTACATGAACACACTTTATAATACCCGGCAGACCGCATTGGGCTGTGGGGATTGGTATCCGCCATCGCAATGACTCTCGGCTTGATTATTCTCAACGTAACAGATTGAAACAGGAACCCTAATGTCACAGAAAATTTTAGATGTAGTAAAACCCGGTGTTGTCACTGGCGATGACGTACAAAAAATCTTTGCGATTTGCAAAGAAAACAGCTTTGCATTGCCCGCGGTCAACGTCATTAACACGGATTCGATTAATGCCGCGCTGGAAGCGGCCGCGAAAGTAAAATCGGCTATCGTTATCCAGTTTTCCAATGGCGGCGCGGCATTTGTGGCCGGTAAAGGCCTTAAAGCGGAAGGTCAGCAAGCGGCTATCTTGGGCGCTATCTCAGGCGCTAAACACGTACACACTATGGCGGAAGCGTACGGCGTACCGGTTATTTTACATACCGACCACGCGGCTAAAAAACTGCTGCCTTGGATCGACGGATTGCTGGATGCCGGCGAAAAACATTTTGCCGAAACCGGCAAGCCTTTGTTCAGCTCGCACATGCTGGATTTGTCCGAAGAAAGCCTGAAAGAAAATATCGAAATTTGCGGCGAATATTTGGCGCGCATGTCCAAAATGGGCATGACGTTGGAAATCGAATTAGGCTGCACCGGCGGTGAAGAAGACGGCGTCGACAACAGCGATATGGATCATTCCATGCTGTACACCCAGCCTGAAGACGTGGCTTACGCTTACGAAGAGTTAAGCAAAATCAGCCCGCGTTTTACCATTGCCGCTTCTTTCGGTAATGTTCACGGCGTTTATAAGCCGGGTAACGTTAAATTGACGCCAAGCATTTTGGCTAACTCGCAAAAACACGTTTCCGAAAAATTCGGCGTGCCGACCAACACGCTGAATTTTGTATTCCACGGCGGTTCAGGTTCCAGCGCTGAAGAAATCAAGGAATCGATCAGCTACGGCGTGATCAAGATGAACATCGATACCGATACTCAATGGGCGACTTGGGAAGGCATCATGAACTACTACAAGCAAAACGAAGGTTATTTGCAAGGTCAAATCGGCAATCCTGACGGCGACGACAAGCCCAACAAAAAATACTACGATCCGCGCGTTTGGCAACGTGCCGGTGAAGTCGGCATGGTGACTCGTTTGGAACAAGCTTTCCAGGAATTGAATGCGGTTAATAGCCTGTAAACTGACGCGCTAAGTAAAAGGCCGGTGCCTGTGCATCGGCCTTTTTTTTGTCCGGCAGGCGGCAGAAAATAAACAGATGAATGGGCGGATGCGGCTTGTTCAAATCAGGTATTATGAAAATTGTTCGCTACAGAACAACATATGACGAATAACCCAGTAATATAGTAGACTATATCAACCTTAAATCATGGTTAGCACGATGACAGCAACAAACAATGTACACCCGCACGAAATCCATAAATTCGGCTCGATGGCGGAACGCTGGTGGGACGCTCAGGGCGAATTTAAAACCCTGCATGATATTAATCCGCTGCGTATCCGGTTTATCCAGCGTTATGCGGATATTGCAGGTTCTCGCATCGTCGATGTCGGTTGCGGCGGGGGCATTTTAACCGAGGGCCTGGCTAAGCAAGGCGCTGATGCCTTGGGCATCGATCTGAGCGAGGATTTGATTGATATTGCCGATCTGCACGGGCTTGAATCCGGCGTTAACGCACATTATCAAAAAATCAGCGCCGAAGACTTGGCCGAACAGCAGCCGGAAGGTTTCGATCATGTGACGTGCATGGAAATGCTTGAGCATGTGCCCGATCCCGATTCGATTATCTCGGCTTGCGCCAAAATGGTTAAACCCGGCGGCATGGTGTTTTTCTCGACGCTCAACCGTAAGCCTAAAGCGTATTTATTGGCTATTTTTGCTGCGGAATACGTGCTGCGAATGCTGCCCAAAGGCACCCATGATTTTAAAACCTTTATCAAGCCGTCGGAGCTGTGCCGGTCGGCGCGCGCGGCAGGGCTTGAATTGCAGGGCATGGTAGGCATTGAATACAATCCGTTCAGCAAGCATTTCAGCCTTGGCAAAGACATTGATGTGAATTACATCGCTGCCTTTAAGCGCGTCGAATAAGCATGTCCGCCGATTTTAAATTATCCTGCGTATTATTCGATCTTGACGGCACTCTGGTCGATACTGCGCCGGATTTGATTTCCTGCCTGAACCGGGCGCTAAGCTGCCACGGCTTTGATGCCGCGGAAACTGAAATCATCAAACCGTTTATTTCCTACGGCGCCGCGGCAATGATCAACGCCAGCCGGCCTGAACTTGACGATCGGTTAAAGGCCGCTATTTTGGAAACCATGCTGACTCACTACCAGAATAATATCGCCGAGTACGCGGTCTTTTTTTCGGGCATGGCCGATACGTTGGCGGCGATTGAAGCGCAAGGGCTGAAGTGGGGCGTGGTCACTAATAAACGCGAACGCTTCACCAACCCGCTGATGGCGGCGCTAAAGCTGACCGAGCGCGCCGCCTGCATCGTCAGCGGCGACACTACCGCTAATCCCAAACCCCATCCGGAACCGATGCTGTTAGCCTGCAAACAAGCGGGGGTCGATCCGCGGGAATGCGTCTATATCGGCGATGCGCTGCATGACATTACCGCCGGAAAAAATGCGCAAATGAAAACACTGGCCGCGCTTTACGGCTACATTAATCCCGGCGATGCACCGGAAACCTGGGGCGCTGATGCGTTAATCGAGTCGCCCGATCAAATATCAACCTGGATAGCATCACTGTCATGCCGCTAACAAATCAAGTCATCTTAATTACCGGCGCGGGCGGAGGCCTTGGCAGCACCGCTGCTCTGGCGCTGGCTAAACACGGCGCGCACATCATTTTGCTGGATAAGACTATTGCTAAACTGGAAGCGGTTTACGATGCGATTTTGACCATCAATGCACCCGAACCGGTCATTTATCCGTTTGATTTGGCGGGCGCCAATGAAAACGAGTATCAGGAATTGGCCGATACGATTGATGAAAAATACGGTTCTCTGCAAGGCATCTTGCATTCGGCGGTAGAGTTCAGCGCCTTTTCTCCCATTGCCACGCATAAAACCAAAGACTGGGGGCATACTTTAAACGTCAACCTGAATGCGCCTTTTCTACTGTGCCGGGTGTTGTTGCCGGTGCTGCAAAAGAGCGAGCATGCGTCTATCGTATTCACCTCCGATTCTTCCGCCAGAAAAGCCCCGGCTTATGCGGGCGCTTACGGCGTTTCAAAAATAGCCATGGAAGGCTTGGCAAACATACTGGCCGATGAGCATGAAGCCTTCGGCAAAGTCAGGGTTAATACCCTGATACCGGGGCCGGTAGATTCCCCGTTAAGAAAACGGGCCTATCCGGCGGAAGATAAAAGCAAGTTGCCGTCAATGCAATCATTGGCGCCGCTTTATCTGTATTTATTCGGCGCTGAAAGTATAGGCATAACCGGCCAGGCTATCGATGCCCGAACCTTCTATTTATAACTGAACGATTATGGCTGAAAGAGAAGACGTTGTTTTAACCCGAGATGTCAACATTGTTACTATTCCTGACGGCAATACCGGGACTTTAAGTCAAGGCCAGATAGTCACCATTCATCAGGCGCTTGGCGACAACTATACGGTGGTCACCGACCACGGTCACATGGTGCGGATTGCCGGAGCCGATGCCGATGCGTTGGGTAAGGAAGCGCATCAGCTGCAAACGCTGGTATCGGAAACCGATGCGGCGGCGGTTGAAAAAAACTGTTGGGAAGTGATGAAAACGGTTTACGACCCGGAAATTCCGGTCAACATTGTCGATCTCGGGCTGGTTTATCAGTGTAAGGTAACGCCTACAGATGAAGGCCTGAATGATGTTCATATCATGATGACCCTAACCGCCCCTGGCTGCGGGATGGGACCTGTTATCCAGAGCGACGTGGAAAAATGCATCCGCGCATTGCCCGGCGTTGGCAGCGTTAATGTCGAAGTGGTGCTTGACCCGCCCTGGTCGCGGGAAATGATGTCGGAAGTGGCCCAGTTGCAGTTGGGCTTGTATTGACGTTGTCGACTGTATAGGCTCTATGCTTGAGGGACATCAAGACTGATTGTAACCTTTCTAGTTGTGCTGTTTATTTGTATAATCCAAACCCCTTAGAATTTGGATGAAAACAAGATGGCTACGTTTAGGGATATTAATCTGCAAGTCGGGGCGCGCTTGCAAATGGCGATGCAAAATGGCGCCAATCAGCTGATTTATTACACAGAACTCATCGGTTACGTCGATGGCGAGTACTTGATAATAAAGACGCCTATTGAGAACGGGCTTTCCATTCAAATCCAGGTAGGTGAACAGCTTACCCTGCGGATATTATCAGGAGTGGATGTTTTTACCTTGACGTGCAGCGTAAAAACCCTCTTCAGGGCTCCGCATTATTATATGCATCTGAGTTTCCCCACGGCTATCCAAGCCATCGCATTGCGCGGTGCGATCAGGGCCAAGGTCAATTTGCCGGTGCAGGTCAATGGCGTGGCTCAGGCCGGCGTTATTGCCGATATTAGTGTCACAGGCGCGGCAATAATTGCCGATAGTGCGCTGGGCGAGCTTAATCAAGAAGCGTTAATTTCTTTCGACTTCCCTATAAAACCGAGCAATCAGAATGCGCATATCGATACCAGCGTGACGATTCGCAGTATTCAACAGTTGCCCGGCAAGAAAAAAGACGCGCCGCCCAGGTTCTCGCATGGGGTACTGTTTCATGAGCTTGAGCTTACCGACCAGGTGATGCTGTTAAATCTGGTCTATGAATCGATGAACAGGTTGTAGTTATATTCGACGCGGGCACGAATTGCGGCTTTTGTCCCCCTCTCCCTTCGGGAGAGGGCTGGGGTGAGGGAATTCAAAAATGCGCAATTCATGACCGTTTGCAGTATAAACGTTTGGATAAGATTTTAAGGCGCGATTAACAAAGTAAATCCGGCGAAAACAGTATAGTTGTCAGTTACGCGGGTCATGCCTGCCGTGCCGCCAAAATCCAGCATGAGTTGGGGCGTCATTAGATAATTTAGAGACGCTAAAAACTGGCTGGTCGGTTTTTGTTGTTGGGCTAAAACGCCTGAAAATTCCCCGGCAATGCCCCAGTGTTCGGTGAACATTTGCGACGCGGCGATCGCCCAGTTGTACCGGTATCGATCCAGGTCATCCTCTTTAAGCCCTTTTCGCGTCAGGCCTGCGTTTACATCAATCCGCAAGTCGGAAATATCCTGACTGACAATAAAGTTGGCCAAATAGTCGGTTCGCCCTTGTCCCAGCGACTGGCGCGCCGACGGCAAGACCGCTCCCGCCTCAAAACCGACAGCCAAGGTCGGGTTAATCGGATAATAATGTTTAAGCAGCACCGAGGTGTTGCCAAAACCGGAAATGGTTTCGTCCGCGCTACGGGATTTGATCCACGCTTCGCCACCCACCAATAAGCCCCATTGATCGGCAAACGGGTATTTCAACAAGAAAGGCAAGCTGTTGCGTTCCTCTTGCATGCCGGGCTGATTCGATTGTGCGCCGAATTCAACTTCAAGATGCCGTAATGCAGATAATTCCGCCGGGTTGGATACGGTGGGCCGGTATGGCGTAACGGTGAGTTGTTCGGCGTGAGCAATGAAGGGTATGAGCGATATGAATAAGAGTGGGTGGAAACGCATAAAAGGAATGTCGGATAAATTAAGTCTAACGATTCTACGCGAATAGTCGCAAAAAGACAGTTTTCCGAGACAAGGGAATGGGGCGTCCGGAAGCCGAAATCGATGGCGTGAATTTGGTATACAATGAGGCTGTTTTTAACCCTGAACTTTAATCGGTTATCGCTAAGGCTAACCGAAACAGTAGCTAAAATAGAACAATGACACACGAAAAAATTCCACGCGAATACGGTCGGCCTTGGTCCGATTACGAGCTGCTTGATGCGGGCGATGGCAAGAAACTGGAGCGCTGGGGAACGATCATCACTATCCGCCCGGAAATTCAAGCCAATTGCAAATCGGGATGGCCTTATTCCCAATGGCAAGACATGGCGCATTGGGAATTTGAAGAACAATCCTCAAGCCAAGGCCGCTGGCTTAACATCAAACCGCACGCTCCAGAACAATGGCTTATTTCCTACGAGAACTTAAACTTCGGCTTGAAGCTGACCAAATTCAAACATGTAGGCTTATTCCCCGAACAACAGGCAAATTGGCGCTTTATTAAAGAACGGCTTGGTGCCGGTCAAAAGGTGTTGAATCTATTTGCCTATACCGGCGCGGCCTCGTTGGTTGCCCGCGAGGCCGGGGCGGAAGTCGTGCATGTGGATTCGGTCAAGCAGCTGATCACTTGGGCTAACGAAAACAAGGAACGATCTAATCTTTCCGACATCAAATGGGTGCATGAGGATGCGTTAAAATTCGCCCGGCGCGAATTGAAGCGCGGCAATCAATACGACGGCATCATCATGGACCCGCCCGCTTGGGGATTGGGCGCAAAAGGCGAAAAATGGAAGTTGGAAAATAACTTGGCCGCCTTGATAGAAACGGCACACGGGCTGATGAATCCGGGGGCGTTTTTAATTCTTAATACTTACTCGCCCCAAATAGAGACGGCCGATTTGGCAGCGTCCGCCGGGCAGTTTTTTTCTGCCAAGCAACTGGAAATAAGACAACTGTGGATGCCGACGAAAACCGGGAAGGAGTTGTATTGCGGCAATTTATTGCGGGCGATTAAGTGAGGCTATTGATCGTGGCTATCTAAAAAAGTTCACCATGCCGGTATGACGGACTGTTCAATTAAGATCGGCACGGATTCTGTGCAATCGGCAATCAAACATTAGTTAAAACAATAGATTAAGCTAATTTCTGCAATCGGCATAAAAATCGGCGGAATTTTAAATAAATAGTATACTTCATCTTATAAAAACAACATCTTGCGAGATTATAAGATCGGCATGTCACTTCCCATTGAAACGCCTTATCGAATCGAGCCCTGCCTGCTTGACAGCATTCCGATTGGAATTACAGATCTGATCGCCAATCTAACAACCTCGTCAGAAAGAATTGCCGGTCGGTTACATCCGCGTACAGCCTCCAGTCTGGCTGAGCTGGTTCGGATTATGAACTGCTATTACTCAAATCTTATCGAAGGGCATAATACCAAGCCAAGAGATATTGAGCGGGCCTTGGCGGATGATTTGGAAAAGGACGCGTTGCGCCGTAATTTCCAAATCGAAGCGCGTGCTCATGTCAGGTTGCAACAAACGATTGACCGGCTTTATGCGGCAGGGAATCTGCCGGAACCGGCATCGACCGAGTTCTTGTGCTGGCTGCATCGCGAATTTTACCGCGATGCGCCGGAATCCATGCTTTGGATAGACAACGGGGAGCATGGCTTTCGAATGGAGCCTGGAGCGCTTCGTTCGCGACCTGAACACAATGTTTCGGTTGGAAGGCATATTCCGCCTGATAGCAACCGTGTTGTCGAGTTTATGTGTTATTTCGGGCAACGTTATCGCTTGGCTACGATGGGCAAGGGCGAGCGGATCATCGCCATGGCCGCCTCGCATCACCGTCTGGCCTATATCCATCCATTTGCAGACGGAAACGGTCGAGTCAGCCGCTTGATGAGTCATGCGATGGGTTTGACCGCCGGAATCGGCGCATCAGGGCTTTGGTCGGTGTCGCGCGGCCTCGCTCGCGGTCTGGAAAGTCGACAAGATTACAAGAATAAGATGGATTATGCCGATATACCGCGACAAGGCGACCTGGATGGCCGTGGAAACTTATCCCAAAAAGCCTTGGTCGAGTTCATACGCTGGTTTTTAGAAGTGTGCCTCGATCAGGTGGGCTTTATGAACGGTTTATTCGAATTCGACCGATTAGCCGAGCGCTTAAAAGCCTACGTCGAAAGCCGGGCGTTAAAGCCGGAGGCCTTTTATATTTTGGAAAGAGTGCTGATGCAAGGCGAGATGCCACGCGGTGAAGCCGAACGTATCACCGGCTTGAAAGAGCGCAGTGCGCGCATGGTACTTGCAAGTTTAATCAATGATGGAATTCTAAAGTCTGAAACACCTAAAGGCCCCGTATCGCTGCATTTCGGCAGTGAATCGGTTGAGTTTTTATTTCCGAGGTTGTTTGCAGAAAACTAAATCAGGGAGTCATCGAACAAATCAGTGCCAGCACTTATGGATTGCACTTTAAACAGCCTTAACTTCGTCTAGTAGGTCGGGATGACGGTCAAGTATCCTTAGCAACTTTACCAGTGCCAAGGGTGGCTTGGTTTTGCCATTCTCGTAGCGTGAAAAGGCATTGACCCCGCCGCCGAAAATCTCGGCAGCTTCCCGTTGGTCAAGCTTGAGCTTCTTACGAACGTCGGCAATAAATCCAGGGTCGACAATCGACGCATTCACTTGCTTGTTGAATTCCAGCATAAGATTCATCGTACGCCGCGATTCGATTGCATCCAAAATGGATTCATCGCAGGCCGGGCAAAAATCGCCGGTTACTGCGGGGATAATGGTCGATTCACCTTTATAGATATACGGCATGTCGCGGGTGTCATGCACCAATTCTGCCGCCGCACAAGATGGACATTTCATATTCATAGCTCCTTAAAGGACACGATGAGGACATCATCAATGACCGTGAGTTTTAGGTAGACTTCGCCTGCCTGTGTGATTGGTCGATAAACATCTTACCAAATCCGATGATCCGCATGAGTGGTCATGCTCTTATAGAAATCGGTTGGAGTAAGCGCCATAACGACAGCAATCATGCTGTCGAAATCAAATCCTAATGCCGTGCCGCCTTCGCGAGCAGCTTTTGTTGCGCATATATTTCCAGCGTCAATCATGGCTTTAACGACAGGTAACTTATAGTGAGGCGTCTGTTTTTCCATGAGCGGATAATAACCTAATTGGTTATAGTCGGTAAAGTATGCTGAGGTGGAAAGGCTTAAGAACATCGCCAAAATACGCGACATCAGCCTGAACAAGCTGATGTTTGAACTATCCACTCAAGCATTGGCGGAAGAAGCGTTTCCAGGCTGCGCAATTGCGCGGTAACCCCAAGCGGGTGACGCAATTGTTGGATGAGCTGGATACGTTGGGGCTTTGAAAATTCGGTGTCGGGGCGCGTCGCACCCTTTTTTGATGTCAGATCATATTGGTGGGCACAATATGGTGCATGATACGCCCTCTACTTGGAGTTATAGTCCGGTAGATAAAGTCTTGCTTCATGATCGCCTGACGCGAATTGTTTCTTTTCGATCATCGACAAATTTGCGCCAAGTTTCGAGTGTTTCAATGTCGGCTGAGAGTTCATCAGGATGTGGTGTAGGTAAATGTGCGCCGAGAGCAGGGTCGTGAGCTGCGAACTTCGAACACTTGGTCATGCCTATTTTGATTTTCTCATAATCGGAATCTTCGACTACGACATAACGGAGTTGCTGTGTAGAAATTCCCTCATTGAAACGAGTGACCGCGTTTTGGAAGAGTATCTCTTCGACACCGCGCTCCCAAGCCATTCGTAAGTGGTAGTAAGCATCGCGCGTGAGCCGCTTGGCTTCCTCCTCGTCGCCTATTTTGTGAGCTTTGGCGGCAGCCACTTGCATTTGCCGAAGGACTCCAACCCGTTTGGAAGTAACCATAGCGTCGAAAGGCAAACGTTCGGTTTGCACGCCAAATCCAGACGGGGCCTTACGGATGCATTGCGGCGAAAAGTCGAGTCCGGCGGCGATAGCTTCTTGTTGAAGAATGCAGAGGAAATAAATGTCATGAGTTAAGACAATAACCTGTCGTTGTTTAGCCTCATCAGCTAGACGCTTTGCAACATGTCCACGCCGACGATGATCGAGAGATGAAACTGGATCGTCGAATATAATGCCACCGCGTCCTTTGCTTAGGTTGACTTCGGCGAGGAACGAAGCGATCGCGATGGCGCGCTGTTCGCCCTCACTAAGTATGTCCTTGGCTGAGGCGTTACCCAAAGTTTCCAGTACCAATTTGAACCGCGTCTTGCCTCCAGGCGACTCAGGCTTCATCACTACTTTTAGCTCATGCACATTGAGTTTTTGTAGCTCGTTGTTGAGGACATCGGCAACCTCTTGAGTTGCCATGGTTTTGGAGAGTTCGGTGGACTTGCGAGAGATTGCGGTTGCGACTGTTGCGCTATTGCAGGCCTTGAGTTTGTCTATCAACACGAACTTGGCGATGGCATCTAAGACAGCACCTTTAAGATCAAATAGCCTTAGTCGAGTATCAAGTTCGGCTTTTTCGCTGACTAATACCGCTTTAGCCTTTTCATCCATGGAGTCTTCGAGGACTTTGGCTTCAGCTATGAGCTTGGCCTTGATAATTTCCAAAGCTTCACGGGGATCCAGCGACAGCATGGGGATCGCGCTCCAATTATTTTCAGGTTTTGATGCTTCGAGAATGGCTGATTGTCGCTCAATCAAGGACTTTTGCATATTGGTGCAGTCATCAACTAGCCTTTGACTCACACCTTCAAGCTCCTTCGCCAAGGCCTCGTCGATCAAAAGATCGATTTGTGCTTGTTTGATGGAGTTATAAGCATCCACCGCCAATTTTCGAGCGGCCTTTTCTGCCTTTTCAGCCGCTTGCTGGTAAAAGACCTCAAAAGCTTCGAGCCTCGCAGCGCCATCAAGTTCTAGTGGCTTCTGGCACAGTGGACAGGCGGATTCAGGCCCCAAATGCGGAAAATCCTTGTCTGGATAAGACTCCACGGCAAAGGCTCGTGCTGCGTCAAAAAGCGCTTTCCACACCTCGCTCCCGGTGCCAGACAGAAGGCCAGGGGTTGCTTTGAATTGTTTGCCAGCGAGTTCGGCGGCTTGTTTTGCGACTATTGACTTTTCGATGAGGGATTTAAGGCTGGCAACTTTCGCATCGTTAACAAATCCGATAGCTGCGCTGATGCGGTCAGATAGGCTTGTGAAACGTGTTGCCCTAAGTTTGAGTACCTGCGCCTTCTGTTTGGGATCGGTCTCGGCGAGCGTCTTGTTGAGGGTAGCCCTCTGCGTCAGAATAGTTGTCGCCTCAAATTTTCATAACCCGTAAAATTTGAGAGAAGACATGAAAGCAAAAAACCAATATACCGAAGACTACAAAGAACAAGCGCTGGTCAAAGTGTATAACCG